>Ga0208919_1000027_pt1 | contig 126642 bp, 162 predicted proteins | sample 4_EtaG_FD_184076 | JGI IMG/M metagenome (GOLD analysis project Ga0208919, IMG submission 184076) | Marine viral communities from the Subarctic Pacific Ocean - 4_ETSP_OMZ_AT15127 metaG (SPAdes) (version 3) | ecosystem: Environmental > Aquatic > Marine > Oceanic | place: Pacific Ocean... | reverse complement strand
TCTACAAAAAGTGCAGAAAAAATCCTTGCAATGGCAAGAATGTTAAAGTATAATGTAGACAGTGACGATGATAATAGTAACTCACAAGTCGCTGAGTTAGCCCAAAAGTGTGAAGAAAAATATTCATTCATCATTCACTGGGTCAACAGAAGTTATATTCATGGCACTGAAGTTAGTGTTGTACAAAACTTAATTCAAATGGTCGAATCGCTCGACTGTTGTAACTAAAACTTAGGAGATTTTATTATGACTGCTTACTTAATTTCTGACGAAGGCAACATTAGTATCGTGCTTAAAGGCAAGCAATACTTCGTCAACTCAACAGACGAATCTCATGCACAAGTAATGGAAGCCTTGCGTGCAGAGAAGACAGAAGATGAAATCTTACAGGTACTTGACAAGACTTCTCAAGTAGAAGACTACCTTGAGGATTCAGAGGTTCAGATTAAAGATGGATGTGTTATGTATCACGGAGAAGCTGTGCATAATACTTTAACTGAAAAAATTATTAGCTTCATGCGTCAGGAGCTTCCAGTTCAACCTCTCATCAACTTCCTAAAGAACATGATGAAGAATCCCAGCTTTTCATCTCGTCGTGAGTTGTTTGACTTCCTGTCTCACAAGAGCCTACCCATCACTGAGGACGGTTGCTTCTTGGCTTACAAGGCTGTGAACAATGACTTTATGGACAAGTGGAGTGGAACTGTAGACAACAGTGTTGGACAGAAACCTTCAATGACTCGATTCGGAGTTGATGATGACCGAAACAACGGTTGTAGCTCAGGACTTCATGCTGGCACGCTGGACTATGTTCAGAGTTATGGTAACTTCTGTGAAGACGATGATCGTACTGACCGCTGTATCATTGTCAAGATCAACCCAGAAGACGTTGTAAGCGTTCCTCTGGATTGTGAGTGTCAGAAGCTACGGACTACCTCCTATGAGGTTGTGAAGCTCTATGAGGGCGAGATGGAGTATAATCTGGCTACAGATGATGGTCTTGAGTGGGAAGATGATTATGATATGTACGACGAGATCGACGAAGACTGGGATCTTGAAGACTACATGGATGAAGAGGAATCTTCTGAAGTAACAAGCGCTGCCGGTTTGACTTTTCAAGTCGATACGTCAGACTTAGATTCATTCAAAGATAGATGGATGAATAATTAATATCTCCTAGTTAGAGTGGGGTCAAATTTCAAAATCGTAATGATTGAAATTGTGCTAACATCCTGCTACCCCACTCTACTTTTGCCCCGTTCGTCTAGTGGACTAGGACATCGGCTTTTCACGCCGAAGACAGGAGTTCAATTCTCCTACGGGGTACTGGCCTTGTAGCTCAATAGGTTAGAGTACCGGACTGTCGATCCGGTGGTTGCGGGTTCGAGTCCCGTCGAGGTCGCTATGGACTTGTAGCTCAGTTGGTTAGAGCAGGGGACTCATAATCCCTTTGTCGTAGGTTCGAGTCCTACCAAGTCTACTTACTAAACTTTTTATAAGGAACTAACGAATGGACACGATAGCAATTATTTTATGGACGATAACAGGGACATCGGCGGCTTGGGCATTGTACTTAGGTTACAATATTAACAAAGCTATGAAATGTCTAAGCAGAAATTTAGATCAGCTAAAAGACGATTACTATGAGCATAGCCATGACTAGTTCAGAACGAATGGTCTTTCTGTTTGAGCATAAGCATTTGATAGATCAGGTGACAGACTCATATGTTCTTGGGCTTGTGATTAGCTTTCTTATTTACAGCTTTTTTTGTAAGGATCATTAAATGAAATATGTAGTTAATTTAGTTAGCAAGAGAGGGACAAACAAGGTAAAATATGTTGAGGGGACTGACATCAAAGATGCCCAACAAAAAGCGGAAAGTGAGTATCCAGATTGGGAAGTACTTAGGATCACTACTGACCAAAATCAGTTAGATTATTATTCTCTTGTAAAGGACTTAAGAAAAGATGGCTAACTTTTGTTATCAATGTACAGCAGAAATGTTTGGCGAAGAAAATGCAATCAAAAATGATTTTGCTGGATCAGTTCGTAAGAAAGAAAGATACTTCTGTCTGTGTGAAGGTTGTGGCTGGATTACTGTCGATGGAGATGGCATAAGGGTTGAAGAAGATGAAGAGTGATGTTCATATACAATGGCTAGTCGGTAAGGAGTGCTATGTCGTCTGGGATGAAGTAGCAATGCCTTTGGGCTATTACGATACAAAAGAGGAAGCAGAGATAGCATTTGAAGAGTATTGTCATGAGCTATTCTCTGAAGAGGAAGAAGGTTAAGTAGTTGAAATATTTAATTGGATGCTGCAACCGAATTGTTAACACAGACAATAAGCCTATATGGTGCATTAAGTGTGGCAAGCATGACATAGATGTTGTTGAATTTACAGAGGATACAATGTTACCATGTCCATTCTGCGGGGGTCATCCGCAGGCAGAGGCTATGGAGAGCATAGGTCTTTATTGGTATGAGTGCGATGACTGTGGCGGTGCTAGTGGTTCTGCTGATGATTGGGTCAAAGCTAGAGCCAAATGGAACACTAGATTAAAGTAGTATAATATTTTGGGGCGTTAGTTCAACGGATAGAACAGTGGCCTTCTAAGCCTCTAATGTGGGTTCGATTCCTGCACGCCCTACTTTTGTCTTACCGTAAGTAAGTCGATACATTTTTAGAGATGAGGATAGTTATGAAAGCAATTATAGCAAGAGTTGAACTCGATGTAAATTATAAATGCCCTAACTGCTTTTTACATTTTAGACTTAGCAACAAGAAGGTTCCGCAAAATAAACCTATGAACCTTGATTGCCCTGAGTGTATGCAGAGACTAACTATCCCTCCTCTTTTTAAATTTAATAAAAAACAAAAAACAGCTAAGAAGAATGATCCCGTAATTAAGTCAGCTAAGATGGCTTTAACCGCTATGGGTTTCAAGAATAACGAAGCCACTACTCTTGTAGTTAATAACTATAATGAAGGTATATCGGTGGCGGATCTAATAAAAGGAGCATTAAAAGATGTCGAATCCCCTGCGACCGGACAGACTTGATAGCCTGATTGGGCAAGAGTCGATAATAACTAACCTTAAAGTTTCGATAGCTTCAACAAGGTCAAGAAGCGCAGTCCTTCAGCACTGTCTCTTCTACGGAGGTGCTGGACTAGGGAAGACAACCCTCGCAAGAGCATTGGCTAATGAGCTTGGAGTCAAGATAGAGATTGCTAACGGGTCTGCTATATCTAACAACAAAGATATTCTTCCTTATCTAATGAAAATGGAGAGAGGCTCTATCCTCTTTATTGATGAGATTCATCGAATGAACCGCAAGGTACAGGAGTATATGCTTACGGTTATCGAGGACTTTAGATTGGACATTGTTGTTCCAGCTACAAAGAATAGTCAAGGTGAGACCGTGAGCATTGATCTCCCTAAGTTTACCCTTGTTGGAGCTACAACTGAAATGGGGGACTTAGTACAGCCATTCTTAGATAGGTTTAAGCTCAAGCATTTTATGCGGCCATACAGTGTAGACGATCTGTCAGAGCTTCTCTCTCTAAACTGCAAGAAACTTGATGTTAATATGTCAGAAGAAGCAATAAGAATAATAGCTAAAGCTAGTAGAGGAACCCCCAGAATAGCTAATAATTTTCTTGAGTGGGTAAGAGACTATAAAATAGCTTACAATATAAATGGTTTACAAAAGCAAGAGGTCACGCAAGCACTAGAAATGCAGGGGATTGACGAGAATGGGCTAAATCCCGTAGACAGAGACTACCTAGCCGTACTCGAAAAGCTACCGAAAGGGTCGGCGGTCGGTGTAAATACATTGTGTAGCGCATTAAATATTGATAGGCAAACAATAGAGCAAAAGATAGAACCGTTCCTTATTAGGCAGGGATATGTAGCTAAAACCTCAAAAGGTAGAATACTAACAAGGCAGTAACAATCATGACCCCACAAGAACTCCATTCAAACTCAACTGTAGTAGACTTACATTGCCACTCCGCTATCAAGGCATCAATCTTCCACCGTAACATGGGTTCAGCTAAAGAGAAGTTTCTTATGGGACTTTTCAAAAGGAAGTTTTGGCCTTTGTCAAACAGAACAACGTTTCCAAGACTTATTGAGGGCGGTCTTGATGTTATGCTATCAACAGCCTTCATTCCTGAAGGTGGATGGTATGAAGACATGTCTCTTGCGAAGTGGCTAATTAAGTTAGCTCCTAATGTCCGAAAAGAGATTTATGAAGCATCCTATTTTGACGCAACGATGAATGTACTAGATGAGATGGAAGACCAAGCGTCTGAGTGGAATAAAGCACCAAAGGTGGGTGTAAATATATTTGGAGAGCCACTGGCAAATAGAAAAAAAATTGCTGTCTGCAAGTCTGTTTCCGATTTAGACAAGGCGCTTGAGGATGGTAGCTTGGCATTGATTCACTCAGTTGAAGGCGCACACTCGTTGCAAGCCAACTCAGCACAACCAAAACCACACGATGTTGACATTAGTCATGAAGAAAAATTAAATACAGCACTAACTAACCTAGAGCATTTTTATAATAAGGGCGTTGCATATCTAACCCTAGCTCACTTCTATGAGAACGACTGCGCACCTCCAGTATTTCCGTGGCCTGAATACGCCCTAAGTCATGGAAACTGGGAAAGCCTTCTCTCGAAATGGGATGAAGACAAAGGCTTGACAGATATTGGAGAAGCCGTTGTTGAAAAGATGTTTGAGCTAGGGATGCTATTAGATATATCACACTGTACACTCAAAGCTAGGCGAAGAATCTATGACATAGCAGATCATCACCATGCTGAAGAGTGTATTTTTGCCAGTCATGTTGGAGCCTTTGAGGTAAATAGATTAAGCTATAACTTACAAGACTGGGAACTTAAGTGGCTTGCTGATCATGGAGGAGTTGCTGGTATAATCTTTATGAACTATTGGATTTCTCCTGTAGACAGTCAGCTTGGATTAAAATATATAGAACAGACAATAGACCATATTATAAATGTAGCGGGATCAGATGTGCCAGCTATAGGGACAGACTTTGATGGCTTCACTGATCCTCCAGATGAGATCATACACATGGGTCAGTTACCCAGAATCACATCTCACCTTAAAGCGGTTGGATGGGATGATCATACTATACGAAAATTTCTTGGAGACAATTCTTTAAGACTAATCCGAAATGGTTGGAAAAAATGAATAAGCTAAACATACTCTGCTTGGTTACGCTAGCAGTAGGAATAGGATGCTTAGGATATAGTAATTATAAATTAAATAAAGTAGTTAATTCTTTAAATCAGCATATGCAATATAACGCTATGTTAAGTAGTGACAATTCTATGAGGATTGAGATGTTTCTTCAAGCTATGTCTAATGAGTTTGAAGATGAAGTAAAGGCTGTTGTTAGACCAATGCTTAAAGAACAATTAGAAGATATAAAAGTAGAAATAGAAAAATGGAATACAAGTATAGAGCAAGATTAGTCAGATGTGTTGATGGAGATACTGCCGATCTTGATGTCGATTTAGGTTTTTATTTAACTGCTAGAATAAGATGTAGGCTGACAGGTGTTAATACTCCCGAAAGAGGCCAAGCTAATTTCAAAGAAGCAACTAATATACTTGAGGACTTAATAAAACAACAATCAGATGCAAGCGGATATTTTAATATAATAACAGGAAAGACAGGTAAATATGGTAGATGGCTTGTTGTAATAGATGGGGTTAACACTGTCTTAGCTAAGAGATGGCCTTATGAAAGATAAGTATGATGGAGAGCTATTTTTAAATCTTCAGAGGTTGTCCATAGAGAAGCCTGATCTGGTTGAAGTATTTGTAGATGTCAATGGTGAAATAGAATTTGAAGTAGAACTTAACTTCTTTTTTGATAATTTAGAAAAAATTTTTGGATTTTAGACTTGCAACTAACGAATTGATATGGTATAATCTTTTGTATGGGTTTGCTTTTTTATTAGGACACAGGAGATTTGGGATATATGAAATTAAAAAGAGGACAAAAGCTTTGTAAGCACTGTGGTGCTGTCAATGCCGCCAGAAGCAGCAGATGTAATACTTGTGAAAAACCATTTATTTCTAAAAATACTCCCATAAAAAATGAGGTTAAGGACTGGGAAGGTCTTAAAAAAGGAGATTGGTTAAGGGTAATTCAGGGAACCGGCCCATATTTTACATGCAAAAGACAGACAGATGAGGCCAGCGTTGGTGATAAGATATATATGGGATGCAAGGGCAAGTATGAAGTTATCAGTATTGATCGTAAGGGACTTCTATGTAAGGCCCTAGGCAGGAAAAACTGCGGTGTGGAATTTGTGTACATGGGAGAGAGAAACTTCTGCGAGTATACTGGTATTACAAAAGAGCCGCACAGGATTGTAAAGTTAAGGACGAGAAAGAGACTTTAGGGGTATAATATAGTAAGAAAACCGCACAAATGGAGATAATAATAAATGTCTAGTTTAAATACAACTGCAACAACGAAACATGACTTTTCGTTTCAGCAGCTAGGAACCGATGCAAATGCTGTTGTCAATAGGCAGGGCACTTTAGGCCAATCGGTAAGCTTCACATCTGGCACCGGATTTCAGCAAATAAATGCAGTGCTAGACCTTCAGAACATCCCTTTAGTAACAGGGAGTACATACACAATAAACTTTAGTAGATCAGAACAGCCCGCTGTCGATGGTAAGTATATTATACCCTTCAGTAATATAAAAAGCTTGGCTATATCTAACAATACCACAGGAACAGCATCTGAAATGCAACTGTCCGCTGGTACATCAAACGGTCAAAGCTCTGCGTTTCAAGAACCGTTTGCATACAAAACAGGCGGCGTAACATTAAAGGGAGAATCTTCTTGGTCTTACACAAGTCCTTATCTAGGAACTACTGTGCCGACAGGCGGGTTCACATTTACAATAAGAAATACAAGTGTAGAGCATGTGACGGGCGCTGGTGCAACTACAGGATTAGCTCCCACTCCTGTAACTTTCAATCTCATGGCTGCGGGGGTTAGCGGTTCTCAAGAGCCGGGCGGTACGTTAACAACATTCACTTATGATTATGAGCTAACTTATAGGGTATAGGATATTAAATGACAGAGGAAAGAGTATATGTCCCTAAAGGATGGGGATATGAGGATTGGATTGTAAACAAAAAAGAATACTGCGGTAAACTACTCTTCTTTAAAAAAGGTAAGAGGTGCAGTTGGCATTATCATAAGCTAAAAGACGAAACCTTCTATGTTCACAAAGGAGAGCTAGAGGTTAGATTCGGATGGGGTGACGAAAAGTCAAGCCTAAACACTACTGTCAAAGTTCTTAAAGCCGGAGACACCTTTCATGTACCGGTAGGCATGAGACATCAAATGACGGGATTGACGGATGTTGAGATGTTTGAGTTTTCTACCCAACACTTTGATGAGGATTCGATAAGGATTGAGAAAGGAAACTGACTTGAATAAAAGGCAACCTATAAAGGGTACTAAACAAATATATCAGGACGTGGCTGATCTGTATGCTAACAAGAAGTGTAAGATATGCTATGGAAGAGGGCTAATAACAATAACCCCTCCTAAACAACAGAAACAGGTAACATACTGTCAATGTGTTGAGAGGAATTTGAATAAGTATGGGTAACGTAGATCACGCACAGATAATATCAAACATTTTTATTAGTAAGTTCTACAAAGACTTTGGAAAAGGCAGATACTTTCACCCGTGGATGTACTACCCAGAGTTTTCCGAGTTGACTGCCCTTACAAGATGGGCTACGGAAAATGATAAAGGAACCGGCTCTACTCTGCTGACCCATTCTAAGCTATACAATCTTATTAAATGTGCAAAGACATGCCTTAGAATTGAAGGCTCTTTCTGGGAGTGTGGAGTTTATGAAGGAGGAAGCGCCTCGGTTCTGGCTGGAGTATTATCAGATACTAATAAGACTCTTAATTTGTTTGATACTTTTCAAGGTATGCCAGTTTCAGAGCCAGAGAATAACGACTATCATCCTTTAGGAAAGTATGCAACTTCTTCTGTTTCAAAATTGAAGTCAATGTTTAAGTATAATTACCCAGATGTTTATGAAAGAATCAATTTAGTAGAAGGGACTATTCCAGAGACATTTGAATCGTTTGACAGTGAAGAAATAGCGTTCGCACATTTAGATGTAGATCAATATGCCTCAATAAAGAGTTGTTTAGAGTTCATTTGGCCTCGCATGTCTGTAGGCGGAATAATAGTCTTAGATGACTATGGGGATAAGGATTGTAGAGGAGCATTATCTGCGACAGAGGAATTCTGTAACGCTAACGATACACATGTTGTCTATTGCCTAGAAGGTCAGGGTCTCCTAATAAAAAATAGTTGATGAAATTCTTAGACCCAAACACAGAAAACGCAGTAAAGGATAGGCGTAGGATTATGAAAGACATACTTGTTATAGGAGAGACATGCACCGATGAATTCGTCTATGGAATAATAGATAGGATATCTCAAGAGTCCCCATCTCCTATCTTCTTAAGTAGCGGCAAAAAAATATCGTATCAAGGAATGTGTTCTAATGTTGCTGCAAATATAAGGTCTATCTCTACAAGCTCTAATGTTTCTGTTGTCACCAACAAAGAGCCTATTATAAAGAGAAGATTCATAGACTCAAGGCATAATGTCATGACTTATAGAGTTGATGAAAACGACTCTACTCCTAGAATAGATATGAGCAGTCTAATTCCTCACTTGAAGGCAGATGCTGTTATTGTCTCAGACTACGACAAAGGATTCATGAACCATGAGGATCTAGAATATTTAGTTAAACTTTTTGATTGCCCTAAGTTTATTGATACAAAGAAGATAATATCCAGTAGATGGGCTAACGGGTTTGATTTTATAAAGATAAACTCAGAAGAGCTGTTTGCAAATTTGGCAAGCCACGGGACAATCGAAAGACTCTTAGATGCTTGTAATGACCTAATAGTCACATCTGGAGCAGAGGGAGCGACTCTATACTCTGGAAGCAACAAAAAGACATTCAACGGACACAAGGTAAAAGTTTCTCAAGTCAGCGGTGCTGGCGATACATTTCTATCAGGACTTGCAACGAGATTCATGGAAACTAAAGATATAGAAGATGCTATAAGCTTTGCAAACACTTGCTCAGCAATAGCAGTTTCAAAGGAGAACATAAGTGTCGTCAATAGAAGAGAAGTTGATAACTTTGGACGAGGCTGTTGCTCTATCGGCTAGTAGCTCTACAAGAGTCGGTCTAACAAACGGTTGCTTCGATATATTTCATGGAGGACACTGTGACTTGCTTGAGTTCTCGCGAGAAAATTGTGATATCCTGTTAGTAGGTTTAAATACTGATAGTATAATTAAGAGAAGGAAGGGAAAAGACAGACCTATAAACTGCTTATATGAGAGAATGAAAGTAGTTGCTTCCAATAAGGATGTTGACTTTGTCTTTTCTTTTGACTTTGAAAATGCTTTACACATAGTAGAGAAGATAGTTCCGGACGCATATTTTCAGGGAGACGAATACAGGGGTCTTCTAAGCGCCGAAGAAGAGATTACTAATGTCATGTATATAGAAAAAAATAAGAGTAGTAGCAGTAATACTATAGACAGGATACTAAGTGGATACGAAAAAGAAAATAAATAATATCCAGTCAGAATGGATTTCCAATAACAAATCATATGACCAAAGAGACAGGGCAAGAAAGTTTTTAGCAGGCTGCGTAAGTATCGCTTCTATGCTGTCCGATGATGATGAGGGTAGAAGGTTGCTTTTTGCAATGCCTGAGTCTGCGGGGGATATACTATTAGCAACTTCATTGCTCCGCAGCATTAAGGAACAGTATCCAGAATATAATATATATTTTTCGTGCAAGCCGAAGTTCTTTGATCTATTAGAAGGAAACCCATATATACATAAGTTAGTGCCTTACCATGAGGTGATAGATAACTTTACTTGGATGGAAGGTGCGGCGTATACGGAGAAGATCTTTGATATATCTCTAACGCCATACTTTTTTACACAAAGGTCACCCATGTACATCCATAATGGCAATAGTAATATAGCATACAATATAAGGTACGAACAATAATGCATATCGTCGAGTGCTATGCTCTTAGCTGCGGGCTAAAAATAGATAAGCCATATATCCCTCAGGAAGAGATTGATCTTCCTTCAGGTAAATACATAACCTTTCATCCCGATTGCGCAAAAGGAAATACAAGGTCATATATCTATTGGGAAAAAGTATTAGAAAAAATTTCGGATCTAGGATACGAGATAGTAAGAGTAGGTACCGATGAACCTCAGCAAGATTTTGAGGGTATAAATATTGAGTATTTTCACTCCCTAAACACAAGGCAATTAACATATCTTATTGATAATGCTTCGTTGCACTTAGGCTACGACAGTTTGCCGGTGCACATTGCTTCGGCCTTGGGTAAAAAGATAGTATGTGTATACTCAGTTTACTCTTCTCATAGTTACCCTTTTTGGTCTAAAAAGGAAGACATTAGACTTCACGAGCCTGACTGGAGTGAACACAGACCTTCCTTTAACTACTTTGAACAAAATCCAATCATAAATACAATAGACCATAATGAAATATCGTCTTCAGTAATAGAGCTTTTAACATAGGGGGGTGAAGAGGATTCGACTGTTAGTTGAAACAATAGTTGCATGTAGTAGTTGAACGAATGGCTACTATAAAAATCGTTCATACTTTTAAGTGCAGAAAAGAATTTCTCACTAGCCGCTTAGTGCGGCAGGGGTATCACAGCCCTGTAAACCAAATAGTGATGACGCAGATAAATCTGATAGAGGCTGTACACTTGAGTCATCGTGCATGATGGTAATAATTTACCTGACTCCGATAATCGGATAGCTTTGTCTGCTGTGCGACTACAACAGACTAAACATGTAGGGATTATTGCAGAGGCTAGTCAGGACGCGGGTTCAACTCCCGCCACCTCCACTAAAGCTTAATGAAGGCAATAAGATCTTTTTACATGAATCTCGACATGGGCGATCTAGTCTATTCGCTACTGTTCTGTAAGATTCTTGGTACAGAGAGGGTGTATGTGGATGGGGGCGAAGGGACAGTAAAGTTTAATTGGAACTCTGCTGATTTCATCTTGCCTTTACTTCAGAGTCAAAATTATGTAGAGATATTACCGTATGACAATCAAGAATTTGATATTGATTATGGAATACATCCAGAAAATATTAGAGTAGAGGCTGGCTACAATCTTGTTAGTTACCACGCATCTAAGTTTGATATAAGTTTTGATGACTATGGCGTAAACAAACCTTGGCTTTCTCTAGACACAGTGGATGACTCATATATTAAGTCTAAAAAAGTTCTTATAAACAGGACACACAGGTATAGAGGTAATGATACCTTTTACTATGATTTTCTTAAATATTACAAACCAAGCGAACTTGTATTCTGTGGAATAGATGAAGAGTATGACTCGTTTTGTTCTGACTTCAACGCAAACATTGATTTTTTAAAGACAGAGAACTCTTTAGAGTTAGCAACTTTGATAAACTCAGTTCCTGTTTTTGTTGGAAATCAATCTCTTATATGTGCAATCGCTCAAGGTTTAGGAAAAACTTGCTATATAGAGACAGGAAGATTAGCCGCCAACTATCTTTTTAACAGACAGAATATACTATACTTCTAGAAGGAAGATTAAAATGAAAAGGAAAGTGTTTGGGTGCGGGTCTTTTTTCAATGAGAATGATTTATTTGAGATAAAACTAAATCAACAACAAAGCTTCATAGACACTTTTATAGTATTAGAAGTAGGCGAAACCCATACTGGCGACAAAAAAGGTTTTAATTTTGATCAGAAAAGATTTGCAGATTACTCATCAAAAATAATGTATAAGACATTTGATAGCTTCGATGAAGAGATCAATAACAATCCTGAATTGCTTGATGGCTTCTCTACTAGAGATAAGTCATCGGAGGGTAGAAATACAAAGGACTGGATAAGGGAAAGATTCCAAGGTAACTACCAAGTAAAACTCCTCAAGGAAGCCGGCGCAAAACCTACGGACTTAGTACTGATAAGCTCCGCAGATGAGATAGTTAGTGAAGACGCTTTTAATAGAGCTTTAGAGAGATTTGAGAATACAAGTCAGTTTGAGATAAGATCTCCATCTAGTGGAATTATAGGTATTGGCAGGCCCATATTTGGGTTTATGCTAGACCTATACGTTTACAAGTTTAATCTCTTTTGCAAAAATGAGGCTACTGCGGTTATTACAGAGTTTGGAACATTACAAAATATACTTCCAACAACTATTCAAGGGCTGTCTATGGCTACGCATGACGCAATACCTCAAGGAGGTTGGCACTTTGCTTGGCTAGACAAGTCAGGAGGTCTGGAAGTTTTGCAAAAACAAAAAAGCTGGGCACACTCCAGAGATAGGGTAAACGGACACAAGACTAAGTACGAGAACAATAATAGAGAGGAAGCCCTAGAAAGGCTATTCGCAGATTATAAAGTTACTAAGAGAGATATCTCTGCAGATACCCATCCTAGCTATTTAATAAATAATATTGAAAAGTATAAGGCATATATACAAAAGTGAACAGAATAGTTTTAGAAGATCTGCAGTCTATAGCAGAACATGCGTTGCCTTGGGAGAATATTTTTGGAAAGACAATCCTTGTTACAGGCTCAAATGGATTCCTCGGTAGGCATATAGTAAAAGTATTAGAGTTCTTTAATACTACAAGATCTGCAGATATAGATATTATATGTCTTTCAAAAAGTAATGGAACAACGCCGAAAGGAGTCACTTCAATAGTACAAGATGTGTGTTCTCCAATCTCTATAAACAAATGGGTGGATTTTGTATTCCACGCTGCTAGTCCTGCTAAACCATCCCTGTATAGTAAAAGACCGGTCGATACTATAAACGCAAATGTTTTAGGAACGATAAATTTGCTTAATGAGTTTCCAGATGCGACCATGCTATATTTTAGTAGCGGAGGAGTCTATGGATGTATGGATAAAGAAAATATTCCAATATCAGAGACTTGTTATGGTTATGTAGATCCTACTGATTTTAAAGCCTGCTACAATGAGAGTAAGAGAATGGCAGAGAACATATGTGCTAGCTATTTTTATCAATTCGCAACACCTACAATTATTGTTAGGCCATCATATGTATACGGGCCTCTAATGGCAAGCAACGATGAAAGGGCGTGTTCTACATTTGTACACAATGCAATAAGCAGAAAGCCTATAACACTTACATCCGGAGCTAGTGCTACGAGATCTTTTTGTTATATAACAGATGCAATAACAGGCTTTTTCTCAGCATTATTTTTTGGTGAATACGGACAAGCCTATAATATAGGAGCCATTGAAGAGACAAGCATATCTGATCTAGCGAAAGTTGTTTCTGATTGCTTCCCTGCGGGGCAGGTGAAAATAAGCAAGTCTGAAAATAGATCAACTAAAAATACTGTTAATAGAAGCTGCTTGAGTATTGAAAAAATTAAAAAACTAGGATGGATTCCTAAGATCGGTCTTAAAAAAGGAATAGAAAGAACAATATCTAGCTATAAAAAGGAGCTATCAAATGGCATATAGTAGAAAGTATTTAGAGGATTTTCCAGACTTCAAGAGTATATATTTTGTAAACGATGATATGTGGTGGAGTGAGGAAGACTCAAGAGGTTATGGAGATCAGTTCGAAAGCAACAAAGACCCAATAGGGCCAGTATTGCCTCTACTCAAAGGTAATTCTGTAGCAGTTCAGGCAGGAGCTAACTGTGGGTGGGTGACAAGAGAAGTGGCAAAGCATTTCTCTGATGTGTATACTTTTGAACCAGATGCCTTAAGCTTCCTCTGTGTTTGTATGAACTTACCACAAGATAATGTTCATAAGTTTCAAGCCTGTCTTGGCAGTACGCATGAAACGGTCAAGATTAATACAGACTGCCGATCTGACTGGGGATCTGGAGCTGACCATGTTGAGCCGAATCCCCAAGGTGAAGCAGGATCGGTTCCGACAATTTTGATAGACGATCTGAATCTAAATGCCTGTGATTTTATACAGCTAGATCTAGAGGGATATGAATATTTTGCTCTCGAAGGAGCTAAAAATACGATTGCTAAATTCAAGCCTGTGCTACAGATAGAAGTAGCGCACCATGCAAGATACGGCGTATCTCTGGATCAAATAAAAGAGTTTATGAAACAATACGGCTATGAAAACTTCCGTCCTATAGGGGTTGGTGGAGTTGGCGGTAATGACTGGATTGCTTACTAAGGATACTCAAATGAACTTCTGTGTTTTTAATATATATTCCGAAAATATAAAACAGGTAGCAGAGCTAACAATAGAGCAAAACAAAAGAGCCTATTGTAACAAGCATGGCTATGACCACATAATTGTAAAAGATAACCAAGAAAAATTTCATACAAATAGAGATTATGGAATCCCTCATTATGGATATGAAAAAATTGGTATGGCACTAGAGCTGATATCTTCAGGCAAATACGACTGGATTTTTTGGTGCGGTAGCGATACCATGATAACTAACTTCAATATATCTTTAGACGACCTCATTGACAATAATTACGAAATGGTAGTAGCAAACGACCTATGGGGAATAAATGCCGACTCAATACTCTTTAGAGCTTCGGATAAATCTGTAGAGTTTCTCACAGAAGTCTATGAGAGCTTTCCTGACTATGTAGATGATAATGGTATAAACTACGATCATGGTATAAAACTTCCTGATGGTTCTATGAGAGGGTGGGCTGAGCAGGGTGCGATAACAGACTTACTAAAGCACGGCGAGTGGGCAACCACTGTTAAACGAGTGCCACAAAAAGTAATGAACTCTTATCTTTATCACATGTATCCAAGCCAGTGGCACTCTAAAGGAGTTGACTGTGATGGAAATGATGGTAGATGGTCTAAGGGAGACTTTCTTCTCCATCTTCCGGGAATGATAGATAGTACAAGAATAAGAATAATCAACGATGTAATGAAAGAGGTAGTAGGTAATGACTGATTTTGTGATACTGTGCGCGCTAGAAGATGAGCTCCCTCCAGAAAGCAACCCTTACCGAGAGGTCACATTCTATACTGGCGTAGGAAAGGTGAACGCAGCATTAGCGGCAGCACATATAATACTATTTAAGAAGCCTAAGTATGTAATCAATTTTGGTACGGCGGGCTCCTGCGACAAAGAGCTAGAAGGTCTCGTTGAATGTGGAACTTTTTTTGACAGAGATGAGTCGTCAAACTTTAATTCTCAAGGTACAATTATATTAGATGAGGCTCTCGCCACTGTATCAACTGGCGATACCTTTGTCAAGGAGTCTACGGGAGACTGCGATCTTGTTGACATGGAATCATTTGCTATTGCTGAGGCTTGTAGAAGATATAAGACAAGCTTTAAGTGCTTCAAGTATGTAACTGATTATGTGGATGAGAATTCAGAGGAAGATTGGGCGAACAATATATCCGATGGATATGGTTTATTTTTAGAGGAACTTGGTAAGCTATATGAAGAATAAAAAGGTTTGGTATGCTCCTAATGGTTTTGAAGCCTATGGAGAAGAGGAAATAAAAGCGGTAGAAGATTGCCTTAGGGATGGTTGGCTTGCAGGATTTGGCGAAAGGTCTATCCAATTCGAACAGCAAGTATCATCTATGTTTGGAAAGAAGTCTGGAGTCTTTGTAAACTCCGGATCTTCCGCATGTTTATTGGCTATAGCATCTCTAGACCTGCCTAAAGGAAGTGAAATAGTGACACCGGCGTGCACATTTTCTACTACTGTTGCACCTATGATTCAGCTTGGCTACAAACCGGTCTTCTGCGATATAGATCTCACATCCTATGTCCCTACTGTTGACGCTGTTATAAATAAAATTACAGATAAAACAAAAGCTATAATGATACCTAATCTGATTGGGAATAAGCCTGACTGGGCTAGCTTGAGGGAAAAGCTATCTGAGATCGGAAGAGATGACATCTATTTGATAGAGGACTCCGCAGATACAATAACCTTTACAAAAGAAACTGATGTATCGACAACCAGCTTTTACGCCAGTCATATAATAACTGCCGGAGGGACTGGTGGTATGGTTATGTTTAATGATCAATCGCATGTTGATTTATGTCTGCAATACAGAGACTGGGGTAGGATAGGCAATAACTCAGAAGAGATTGATGATAGATTCAATTATAGTATAGATGGTATACCCTATGACTTTAAATTCTTATACGGAGTATTAGGATATAATTTTAAATGCTGCGAGATGAATGCGGCATTCGGCTTAGTGCAACTCAAAAGATTTGACGAACTTCGTAGAATAAGAAGAGAAAATGTAGAAAGGTACCTAGAAAACCTAAAGGATGTTTCTGAAGTATTGCTTCCAGATGACAGTATACAACCTAACTGGCTCGCTATTCCTCTTCAGACTGATGATAGATTAGGCTTATTAACTTTCTTAGAAAACAATAATATTCAGACAAGAGTAACATTTGCGGGCAACATAACTCGCCATCCAGTCTATAGAGATTATTTAGAGGACTTTAAAAATGCAGATATAGTTATGAGAAATGGATTCTTGCTCGGGGCGCATCATGGAATGACTATAGAAGATGTAGACTATGTTTGCAATAAAATAAAAGAGTATTTTAGTAACTAGGATTTTGATACATGAAGATAGTATACGTTACAGGATGTTTAGGATTTATAGGATCTTACGTCACCAGAAGATGCCTAGAGCTTGGTTGGTATGTCAGGGGTGTTGATAGCTGTACGTATGCTTCAAACACTAGGCTGCTAGATGAATTCTTCTCTTACGCTAATTTCTCGTTTGAAAAGAAGGATATAAATGATATTGACTTTCTCTATGACTGTGATTATGTTATTAATACAGCCGCTGAGACACATGTCGGAAATTCAATAGTTAGTAGCGAAGAGTTTGTGGATTCAAACATACAGGGAGTCCACCACCTCCTTCAGCTTATAAGAAACTTTAGACAAGAAGGCAAGGATGTGCCGGTACTATTTCATTTCAGCACTGATGAAGTTTACGGAGACATAAACAACGGAGAACATACAGAAGATGATCTACTGAAACCATCAAATCCTTATTCGGCAACAAAAGCTTCGGCTGATATGCTTGTTTTAGCATGGTCTAGAACATATGGCATTCCATATGTCATTCTAAGACCAACTAACAACTACGGAGAGGGACAGTATGTAGAGAAACTTATTCCTAAGTGCTGCAAGTACATAGAGCTGGGCAAAAAGATTCCACTCCACAATAACGGAGAACCTATTAGAAACTGGTTACACGCAGACGATACAGCTGCATCTGTAATTACGATCATAGAGTCGGGAAAAACAAATGAGATATACAATGTCTGTGGAGGTTTTGAACAAAAGAATATTGATACAGTCTCTAAAATATTAGAACAGTATGGCAAGACGATAGAGGAAAATGTAGACCTATCCATTACTCGACCGGGACAAGATGTCAGATACGCACTAAACGACGACAAGTTACGATCTCTAGGCTGGGAGCCTAAAAGAAACTTTGACGAAGAGATAAAAGACATAGTAGAATATTACAAAGGAAGATTCATATGGTAATCTATGTAGACATTGACAACACTATATGCAGCACTTTAGACGTATCGGATTACTCATCGAGCAAGCCTATAATGGAAAATATTGCTAAAGTTAACTCGCTTTATGATCAAGGTCACACGATAGTATATTGGACAGCCAGAGGGTCTGTTTCTGGGAAGGACTTTACAGAACTTACCGAGCAACAGCTCAAACAGTGGGGCGTAAAATACCACGAGGTTAAACTAGGAAAACCCGCATACGACATGTTTGTAGATGACAAAGCTATAAATTCAGATAACTTCTTTGGCTTTTTTAACAAGGAACTAATATGAGAAAAACAAGTACACTAGTAATATATGAGATGGCTAACAATCACATGGGTGATGTGGATCATGCTAAACGTATGATAGATAGATATGCAGATATTTCATGCTTATATGGAGATGTCTTCGACTTCGCGTGGAAGTTTCAATTTAGAGACTTAGAAACATTCATCCACAAAGATTATGTCGGCAAGGATGACCATAAATATGTAAAGAGGTTTTCTGAGACAAGGCTTTCTGCTGAGCAATTTCAAGAACTAAAAGAGTATGCTGAGAACAGGAACTTCTTGACTATGTGTACGGGCTTTGATGAGCCTTCGGTTGACTTAATAGAATCTATGGGGTTTGATATACTTAAGGTAGCTAGTTGCTCTTTTACTGACTGGCCTCTGCTAAATAGAATTGCAAATTCAGATAAGCCAATTATTCTTTCTACTGCAGGATCAACATTTGATGACATTGACAGAGTCGTAAGCTTTCTAGAGCATAGAGAAAAGAGCTTCTCATTAATGCATTGCGTTGGAGAATATCCTACCAAGCACTCAAACTTACAACTAAATCAAATTACGGCGTTAAAAAATAGATATCCGTCTATTGAGGTTGGCTACTCTACACATGAGAGCCCAACGGAGGTAAGAGCAATCCAGCTGGCTATAGCCAAGGGCGCTACAATAGTCGAAAAGCATGTAGCTTTAGAAACTTCTGAGTATAAACCAAATGCATATTCAGTAACGCCAGAACAAATGGCAGACTGGCTAGCTTCGGCCTACGCTGCTATTGAAATGTGTGGGGAGACAGAGTTTAGATTAGAGGCGTCAGAAAAAGAATTATCCGACCTTAGACAATTTAAGAGAGGGGTTTTCCTAAAGAGAGACATCTCTCAAGGAGAAAGCATCTCTCCAGATGATGTTTACTGCGCTTGGCCAAATGAAGATGGTCAACTACTTGCATCAGACCTGTCTAAGTACAACGAGTTTGTTTCTACACGTAACCTATCTGCTGACTCGGCTCTACATTCTGACGGTCTTGAGATTAATAACACAAGAGGCAAGGTCTGGGATATAGTTCAAGAGGTCAAGGAATTTTTGAATAGTTCAAATGTTATATTCCCTAAGCATGCAGATCTAGAGATATCTCACCATTATGGTTTAGAAAATTTCAAGGACACTGGTATAAGTATGATAACTGTGGTGAACAGAGAATATTGCAAAAAGTTGATTATAGTCTTAGCAAATCAGACTCATCCTGAGCAATATCACTTAAAGAAAGAAGAAACCTTTGTTGTGTTGCATGGAAAGCTAGAGTTAAAGTTATCAAAATTGAATCATGTGCCTAACAGTTGGGATGAGATTGAAACTACAACACACTCAATGACGGCTGGAGATATAATTACTATAGAACCAGAGGTTAGACATGAATTCTTTAGCGAGGAAGGATGTATTTTAGAAGAGGTTTCCTCTACTCACTATGTAGATGATTCGTATTACACCGACCCTGCTATTGCGGAAAACAAAAACAGAAAGACATTCGTATCGTATTGGAACTAAGATGAAAGTATCTGATTATATTGCTAGAACAGTATCCGAGTATGCCAAACACCTTTTCCTAATTCCCGGAGGAGGATGTATACATCTAGTCGATTCATTTTCTAAAACCGACATGGACTTGATTGCAAATCTGCATGAACAGGGTGCTTCAATATGTGCTGAGTCATACGGTCAGTACACAAACCAGCTAGGAGTTGCTCTTGTGACAACAGGCCCCGGAGCAACCAATGCAGTGACTGGTATTGCTTCAGCTTGGCTAGATTCTATACCTGTACTCTTAATAACTGGTCAGGTACAAAACAAAGACCGTGTGGGAGATAGAGGTACTAGACAGATAGGTTTTCAGGAGATAAATTCTGTATCAATATACGATGGTATTACAAAATATGCTGTGACAGTTGACGATGCCAGTCTTGTTAGGTATCATCTTGAAAAGGCGATCTGGGAAGCCACCAATGGCAGAAAGGGGCCAGTACTAATAGATGTTCCTCTAGACATACAAGCCGCTGAAATAAACCCTGATGAGCTAGTCGGCTTCAATCCAAAAACCAAGAGTGACATAAGGCCAATTACAGAGTACGCAATGCTTAAGGAAGCAGACGAATCCATAAAAGCATTGTTTGAGGCCAAACGTCCGATGATACTTGTAGGGAATGGGGTGCGTCTCTCTGGTGCAGAGGAAGAGTTTTTAAAGTTTGCTAAGTTAGCAGACGTGCCAGTTTTAACAAGCTGGAAAGCACTTGACTTTTTTGACGAGTCTGATTGTCAGTATGTGGGAAGACCGGGAGGAGTAGGTCAGAGGGGAGCGAACTTCAATCAGCAGAATGCAGACTTCATATTAGTTATTGGAGCAAGACTCGATCATGGACAGCTGGCATATCAACCTCAATACTTTGCCAGAGAAGCAACAAAATGTATAGTGGATATAGATTATAGCGAGATCAACAAGTTAGGTATACATCTTGAGTATGCGCTTCCTATGGACGCAAAGGAGTATCTACAAAGAGGTTGCGCGTTGATCGAAAAAGAATCCTTAAGGTCACAGCAAAAAGATTTATGGTCAGAGTTTTGTCGAGGACTGTATGATAAGTATCCTGTTATTCTTCCGGAACATCTAGAAGATTCAGAGTTCATAAATAACTATGCCTTTATGTCTCATCTCTCAGATCTTTTACCTAGCAACTCATTAGTTATCCCCGGAAGCTCTGGTGCTTGCAGTGAGGTAACGATGCAGGCTTTTAAGTGCAAGAAAGGCACTCGTGTATACAATAGCGAGGGGCTTGGCTCTATGGGCTTTGGAATTCCTTCTGCGATTGGTGGGTGTCTAGCTAGTGACAGAAGGGAAACAATATGCATAGATGGTGACGGCGGCTTTGTCATGAATGTACAAGAGCTAGAGGTTGTAAAAAGATATAACTTGCCAATTAAATTCTTCATACTGAATAATGATGGATACGGCTCTATCAAAACAACTCAGAACACTCACTTCAATGGCGATCTTGTGGCAAGCGACCCTTCTAGTGGACTAACCCTCCCTCCAATAGAACTTAATGCTCAAGCATATGGAATACCCTTCGTAAGGATAGAAGACCAAAAAGAACTAAGGGAAAGAATTCAAGAGGTGCTAGAAACTTCGGGGCCGGTTGTCTGTGAGCTCATGGTTGATCCGAATCATATGACATTACCTAAGGCATCTGTCTATAAAAAATCGGACGGAAGCTTTGCGACTAGACCTATGGAAGACCTGTTCCCATTCTTAGAAAGGGAAGAATTTTTATCGAACCTTCTTGTAGAGGAAGTTACTTTTGACTAAGACTGTTTTGTTGACAGGCGGTAATGGTTTCATAGCTAGAAGCCTAAATGAAAGCCTGCTAGAATACAATGTTCTTTGCCTTAGCAAGGAGCAACTAAATCTTCTAGACGCAGAGTCTGTCCAAAAGTCAATACAAGCCAATTCTGTAGACGTAGTGATTCATTGTGCTACATATGATGCAGCTCCAGAGTTTTCGACTAAAGACCCGAATAAAGTCTTAGAAAAAAATACAAGGATGTTTCATAATCTGGCAAGGTGCAGTGACAAGTTTGAAAAGATGATTTACTTTGGTTCCGGTGCGGAATTTAGCAGGCCGCACTGGAAGCCTTACATGTCAGAAGAATACTTCGATAAGCATGTACCTGACGACCAATACGGCTACTCAAAGTACCTGATGAACAAGCATACCATAAGTTCCAATAATATATATAATCTCAGAGTCTTTGGTTTGTTTGGATTTTATGATGACTGGAGATATAGGTTCATTCCGAACGCATGCTGTAAAGCCTTATTAGATATGCCAATCAAGATGAGGCACAATGCAATATTTGATTACACTTATATTGATGACTTGGTCAGAGTCGTAAGGTGGGCAATAGATGGAAGACCAAAACACAAGGACTACAATGTTTGTACATCAAATCCACAGACCTATCAATATCTAGCATCTAGTATTTTAAAACAAGCTGGAAAAGATCTAGATGTAATAATTGAAAATAAGTCTCCGGCATACGAGTATAGTGGAGATAACTCAAGGATTATCAAAGAAACAGGTATGTCATTTATGAGCGTAGAAGAGTCTATCGAAAAGATATACACTCTATATAAAAAAAATAAGAGTATAATTAACAAAGAGCTTTTTGTATACTAGAGGTTATAATCATGAAAAACTTTATAGAAGAGTTAGACACGATCAAAGATTACTACAGGGCGGGAAATCCGAGCCAAGGGCTTCCGGAAGAGCTATTCTTGTTTGTAAGTAGATGCACTCCTATTGTGAATGTAGATACGCTTGCTTACGATAAAGAGAAGGGATTCTTACTTTCTTGGAGAGATGATGAATATGCTGGGAAGGGATGGCATGTTCCCGGAGGTATAGTTAGATTTAAAGAGAAGGTTGAAGACAGATTGCAAAAAACAGTTATTTCTGAACTAAAATGCACTAGAAACTTTACGTTTACAGCCTCTCCTGTTACAGTTCAGGAAGTCTTCCCAGACCATGAGACTAGAGGTCACTTCGTATCTTTCTTGTATACTGTTAGACTTCCAGAATATTATGAAATAGATAATGGTAGCCTTTCTGCTACTGATGCTGGCTTCTTACAATGGCATAAAGAATGCCCAGATAACTTGGTTGAGTGTCAAGATATGTATATCCCTTTTATAGATCACCAGTTCTATGATATAAATACACACTTGTCTCCAGATCCTCTACCCTCAGAAAGTCAACAGTCACAACAAGACGAAGAAGACTGCGGCTGTGGTAGCTAAATAAGCGGCTAAATTGTAAGGATAAAACAATGACGGCAGTGAGAAAGATTACGCCGGACACATACCCTCCGGAGCCAGATGATGTTTTTTCTTTAGAACGACAAGATGAATTTGTTTACCATCTACTAGTTAAGCACATGTCTTCCAAAGGTACATTTCTAGACGTAGGGTGTGCGGCACCGGTAGGAGCTAACAATACTTATGTATTGGAAAAGTACTTTGGCTGGGATGGGTTTGCTTTTGATATAGGTAATGTAGAAGAAGATAAAAACTGGAGCAAGTTCAGATGCACTCCATTTTATCAAGTAGATGCAACATCAGATAAGTTCTCTCGGTTATTGCAAGATTTGCTAGATGATAGGGTCGTAGAATATATATCGCTAGACATAGACATGGATAATACATCTTTCGCTCTTGATGGGCTAAGAAGGATAATTGATGCCGGAGTAACCTTTAAGTCAATGAGTTTAGAACATGAGTCATTTAAGTACGGCGACAAGATCGCAACACCAACAAGAAAACTTCTTAGACTTCATGGGTATGAGACTCTCTTTGAGGATGTGTCATTTGAAAATGGAAATCCTTGGGAAGATTGGTGGATTAAGCCAGATCTGATTCCAATAAAAAATATAATGGACATAAGGAAGGTTGGTGCTACCTTCAATGAGTGCATAGAAGCCTTAATGGAATTTACAAGTTATGAAATGTAGAGTATGTTGTGCTCCTCTGTTTGAGCACCCAATTTTTATACTAGAAGATATGCCAAAGGCAGCACAAGGCTTACCTAGCAGCTTAGACATAGCTATGAGAGAGTATCAAGGCATAACCCTTAAAGTATGCCAATGCTCCTCCTGCGGTTTAGTACAGCTAGACAACGAACTCGTACCCTACTACAAAGATGTGATAAGGGCAACATCCGTTTCCGAGGAAATGAAATTCTTTAGGCTCGACCAGTTTCACAGGTTCATTTTGGAAAACGAACTATGGTCTAAAAAAGTTTTAGAGGTTGGATGTGGTAAGGGAGATTACCTCTCTATAATGAAGGAAGCCGGAGCTGATGCGTATGGAATAGAACACTGCCCTACGTCAGCTTTTTGTTGCAACGATAAGGGTCTTAATGTACAGTCCGGTTATATAGATAAGGCATCTTATAAACTTAATGAAGCTCCATTTGATGCGTTTTTTATAATGAACTTCTTTGAGCACCTACCAAATCCAAATGCTACATTGGAGTGCCTCAGTAATAATATTACAGAAGAGGCTGTTGGAATAATAGAAGTTCCCAACTTTGACATGATGCTGTCTAATAATTTATTTTCAGAGTTCATACCAGATCACATATTTTATTTTACAGAGAAGACGCTTAGGTCAACTGTTGAAAGGGCCGGTTTTGAAGTGATCTCGTGCGATAGCATATGGAACGATTATATTCTGTCAGTAACTGTAAAGAAGAAGAAAAAAATAGAGCGCTTAGACTTGTCCGAGTTTTATAAAAAATTCTATACCGTTAAGGATGAGATACATTCGTATATAAGCTTATTTAGCGACGGTTCGGTTTCTGTATTTGGCGCTGGCCATCAGGCTTTAACTGTGGTGGCTATCTGCGACTTAAAACATAGAATTAAATATATAGTAGATGATGCTGTCTTTAAGCAACAAAAGTTTGCTCCATCAACATTTTTACCTATAGTTTCTAGAAAAAGTTTACATGAAGACCCTGTTGAAGGTATAATAATTATGGGAGCATCATATTCAGATGAAATATGTAAAAGCATTTTAGTAGAGTTCCCAGATTTGAGTGTAGCTATTTTAAGAGAAAATGGAATAGAGGTTATTAAATAACATGGCAGAGCTATCAATAGATGTTACAGAACAAGGAGATGGTGAGAGGCCAAAGGTAGGAGACACTGTGATGATGCATTACATACTCTGGGCCAACCAAGGAGTCACTAGTTCAGAATATGACTATGACAAAGAAGAATATGTAGACGAAATCTGCTACAGTACATATGACGAGTCAATACCTTTATCAGGTCCAGTGCCTATAAAAATAGGTTCTACAACCCCAAAAGATGAGATATATACAAAAGGGCAGTCGATTGAAGGAATAGACAAGGCTCTCTTATCCCTTAATGTAGGTGGTAAGGCGACTTTAGATATACCTTACGAGCTGGGATACGGAGAAGAAGGAGCTAGCAGTTTCCATACCTTTCACGGGTACAGAACGCCTCCTTATCAGTCTATACGGTGTAATATAGAAGTAGTGTCAATAATTGAGGAAGCTTAAATGGCTAAGAAAAAAGAGTTTGAGTCTAATGTAACTGGAGAAAAGTGGTTTAAGCATAACTCCAAAAGATGGTCTACTGTTATTAATCAAGTAGGAACTATCATGGAGGACGAGATCCATGACGGTAAGCATGGGGAAAAGATCACGCTAAAAGCTGGCAGCAAGGTAATAATAGACGATATCCGAGGCAGAATTAAGCCTCAGTACAGAGTCATTGACTCTGATGGTAAGGTTTGGTTCGTGTCAGCTCTAAATGTCGAATTTAGCGAAGAGCAAAGAGAAGCTACAACTGATCATTACCAGTATCGAGGAGGTGTCAGAGTAGACAAAGGCTCAAGGCATGACGGAACACCATTAAATCCTCGCTATGAGGTAGACACTACAACAGAAGAAGAGTACAAAGCAGCAAGAAAATCAAGGAGTTCACAGAATGGCTAATTCCCATAACCACATGTTTCACAATCCTTTAGAAGGAAATGTTCATGACCCAGCACCCATCTGGTCGGATGACGAGCTGAGAGATTTTACTGAACAGTTGGCAAACGGCAAAAAGTTTACCCAAGAAGAGCTTGAAAAAATGAAGCAGGGTAAAGTTATGCAAGCTACAGAGGTTGGAGACGAAAATCTTAGACAAAACTGGCTAAAGAACTACAAGCCACATGTATATGACAAGATGATGAAGTTCCCTGAGAAGATTGCCAATGGAGAAAGTATTGCTATCATCCAATTTCAATATGACTATCTGTGTAATTTCGACTGTGAGCACTGTTGCATAGACAAGTTCTATGTCCCTAAAGACTGGGAAAAGGCCAGTGGGAGACGTAAGTTTGAACTAGAAGATGTGCGCCGTCTCTCAAAAGAATGTGATGAGATGGGTCTAGCAAACTTTGTTATCACTGGTGGAGAGCCGTTGATTATTAAAGAATATGACCAGCTTGTAGAAGCTATTGATCCATCAAAGTTTTATCTTGTTACTGACTCAAACGGCTGGTTCTTAGACTACGAAAAAGCAAAACACTTGAAAAAGATTGGGGTTGACAAGGTACAGCTCAGCCTAGACGGTGCATCTGCCGAAGACCACGATACATTTCGCAGGGCTCCCGGATCTTGGGATCGCGTCATGAGAGCTATTGACGCTTGTAAGGAAGCAGACTTGCATGTCATTCTTTCTACAGTTATCTGGAAAGACAGAATATATACAGAAGAATGGAAAAAATTCTTAGACTTTGCTGCTTCTAAGAAGGTCGGAACATACGTTGTTTATGCAAAGCCTGTAGGAGCATTTGAGAACGTAACTGATCAAATGATGACAGAGACCGAAGGTAAAATTCTTCAGCAGTTTGAAGAAGAGTATGATATCTTTACACATATGACACCATCTTATGGGCGTGACATTGGCTGTATTGCTGTCAAGCGTATCCTGCCTGTTTCTAGATATGGAGATATTATGCCATGTCCGTACCAGCATATATCTTTAGGTAACTTCTTTGAAGAACCATTAAAAGATATAGTAGGAAGAGCTCTGAATATGAAATGGTTTGATCCTAGAAAGAACATGCCTTGTATCTGCGGCGTAGACAAAGGGTTCATTCAAAATGTCATTTCTGAATCATATGGAGACTCTGAAGTTCCTGTTAGGTATGACAAGGTTTTAAACTCAGACGACTTCCTAGACAAAGGAAATATGGGAGACGTTGAGAAAGACAGTGGCTCCGGCAAAGAAAATGAGACTTGGAAGAATGCTCCTCTCATCACTGTCAAAGGGGCAAAGATCAGGCCTTTCAATCCAGTTACAGATTCTATCAATAGAGCTACATAAGGAGTAAGCATGATTTCTTTTACCGAAAAAGCACTTGAGGTTATGGCTGACGCTGTAACAGATGAGTCACAAATGATAAGAGTATCCGTCACAGGAGGAGGATGTTCTGGTTTCATGTATGGCGTTACAGTTGAAGACACTCCAAGAGAGGACGATCTTGTAATTGAGTTTGATGGTGTCAATCTTAAAATATGTATAGACCCTAAAAGCTCTTTTATGCTAGACAAAACGATAGTAGACTATGAGTCCACTCTCGCCCAGTCGGGATTCAAATTTGTAAACGAAAACGCTACTAAAACTTGTGGGTGCGGTCAATCTTTTGGCTGCGGTTAGAAAATGTCTTCTACTATAGAGCAGCCCTCTAAAGAAGAATATCAGTATGGCTTTAAAGACAACCATGCTAATATAGAAACCTTTGAGAAGGGCTTAACTTCAAAAACTGTAAAAAAAATATCTAGCATCAAGAAAGAGCCCAAGTGGATGCTTGAGCGAAGACTTGAGGCTTTGGATATATTCCATAGCAAGCCGATGCCTGAATGGGGCGGTAATATGGATGGTATAGACTTTGACAATATTGTATACTATGTCAGACCATCAGAGAAGCAAGAGAAGGACTGGGATAGTGTACCCGAAGAGATCAGGGACACATACGATAAGCTAGGGATACCAGAAGCAGAAAAAAAATACTTAGCTGGCGTCAAAGCGCAGTATGAGAGCGAAGTTATATATGGTAGCTTAGATAAAGACCTGCAGGATATGGGCGTTCTTTTTCTCAGCACAGACGAAGCTCTGAAGAACCATGAGGAGTTGTTCCACGAATACTTCGGAAAAATCATACCTTCTAGAGATAATAAGTTTGCTGCCCTTAATACCGCCGTATGGTCTGGTGGGAGCTTTATTTACTTGCCTAAAGGCGTAAGTATAGATTTTCCTCTTCAAGCGTACTTCAGAATCAATCTGGAAAATATGGGACAGTTTGAGAGAACGTTAATCATATGCGACGAAGACTCGCAGGCCCATTATGTAGAAGGCTGCACAGCCCCTGTTTATTCCACAGATTCCCTGCACTCGGCAGTTGTTGAAATAATAACAAAGAAGAACTCTAGATTCAGGTATAGCACAATACAAAACTGGTCTAACAATGTCTACAATCTAGTTACAAAAAGAGCTTATGCCTACGAAAATAGCGTCATGGAGTGGATAGACGGAAATTTAGGATCTAAGCTGACGATGAAATATCCTGCTATATATCTAATGGGAGAAGGGGCTCACGGAGAAGTTCTTAGTGTTGCTTTCGCCTGCAAAGGTCAACATCAAGATGCGGGGGCAAAAGTTGTTCATGTTGCTCCAAATACATCGAGCAATATACTTTCTAAATCAATATCAAAGGACGGCGGAAGATCTTCTTATAGAGGTCTTTGTCGAGTAGAGAAAGGCGCAGTAAACAGTAAATCGAATGTAGTATGTGATGCTCTGATACTTGACGAGGAAAGCAAGAGCGATACATACCCATACATAGAAATAATGGAACAGAGCTCCTCGGTAGGCCATGAGGCTAGCGTATCCAGAATAGGCGAGGAACAGTTATTTTACCTAAAATCTAGAGGCTTGACTGAAGAAGAGGCTTCTAGTATGATTGTAGGAGGTTTTGTAGAGCCCTTAACGAAGGTTCTTCCTATGGAGTATAGTGTCGAACTTAACAAGTTGATACAGCTTCAAATGGAAGGGTCTATAGGCTAAGTTTATTAAAGAAAGGTGATACGATGCCATTAAAAAGATGCTCAGAAAATAATAAGTCCGGATGGAAATGGGGAGACCAAGGTAAATGTTATACAGGAGAAGACGCTAAGAAAAAAGCGTTGAAGCAAGGAGTTGCTATAGAAGGCCCCAAAAAATTCAGTGAGATGGCAAAGCAAAAGATCCAAGACATCAAGGAGTCGATTAAAAAGGAGCAGTAGATGAGTTCTAGCAGTAGAAATATTTTAGGAACACTTACAGTACTAATTTTATTTTATTCGTTAACATACAAAGGAGAAAGTGACATGACGACAGAACCCGCAGCAGCAACAGAGGCTGAAGAAAAGGATTGTGGATGTCAGCCACAACGCACCAGCGACACTGCCGAGTCTATAGTCTCTAACTTAGACCTAAGAACAAAGACTAAGATGCTCTCTTCGTCACACACCCCAAAGGACGTTCTTGTTCGCGCTTTACAAATGCAAATTGTAGAAGGCGCATGGCTAGAAAAAGCAAAGCAAGCTGGCTATTAAATATGTAGAATTTTACATTTTTATTTTCTTTCTCGCCATTTTTGATTTATAATATATTGGAGGACGATATGTCATATGCACTTTTAACCTCTACCTATTTCCCACTGAAGAAGGGTTGCTCATACAGAATACTAGATGAGGGACTTGACTGGGTTAGCATCAAATACAAAGGATCGGGGATTGTAGTCCCAAGATGCTTGATACACCCAGACCCAATGGGAGAACTTTTTAAAATTACGGATTACATCGAAGAAGAAGAGTGTCTTCTTGATGATTTACTAGTAGAGAGTGTTATCTTTATTTAACTAAGGAACTACAATGAAGAACAATGAAACTACAAACTGGGATTTACTTCTTTCCCGCCGCCAAAATCAAGCTACGATGAAGCGTTTTGCTACTGGCCAGTTAACAACGACTGCTGTGACAAAGCGATTTCAGAATACTGAGTATGCTGGAGAATTCAGACGCTTGATTCGTAACAATGGGACTACCTATGCCAGACGACTAGCTCGAAAGGCTTTGCGGTACCGAGGAATCCTTCAACCTTCATCTTAAAATTAAAAGGAGAACTTAGATGAGCGATATTAATAAAGTTATTATTACAGGACGAGTTACTAGAGATAGCGAACTCAGAACAACACCTAACGGCACGGCTGTTTCAGATGTAAGTGTTGTTTCAAACAGAGTATGGAGTAAGGCCGGTGATCGTCAAGAGGAATCTACTTTTGTAGATGTAACCCTCTGGGGAAAGCAGGCAGAGTCCCTGACACCCTACCTAACTAAAGGACGACATGTTATGGTAGAAGCACGGCTAAAGCTTAACAGCTGGGAAACCGACGAGGGTGTCAAGCGTAACAAGTTGACTCTTGTCGCTGAGAATGTCAACCTTACGCCAAACAATGCCAATCCTAGCCAATCAAAGCAGGAAACGGTTAGTGCATCCTCTAAGGACGACGATGCCCCGTTCTAATGCTTAGGTCTTAGGTATCAAAAGGGTTGCATATTGCAGCCCTTTATTTTTGTAAGGATATAATAATGGAAAGTATTTTGTTTGACCCTCTTTTTTGGTGGTGCGCTATTGAAACAGAATATGAGATAGAGGAAGAAGAGTACTGCTATGAAGAAAATTAACTTAATGGCTCCCGTAAATAAACTAGGGTATGGAGTCGCCGGAGCAAACATTGCTCATGAGCTCAACAAAATTTGCCAAGTCTCTCTCTTCCCAATAGGAAATGCGATAGATCCTCCTAGTCAAGGTGTATCGTCGAAACTCCAAGTGATGCTAGATAGGAAGTCAAGCTTTGACAAAGATGCTACGTGTATTAAAATCTGGCATGAATTTTCTTTAGCCGAGAGAATAGGTGCTGGAAAGTTCATAGCGTTCCCATTCTTTGAAGTTAATAAGTTTGATAAAGTAAGAAAGCACCATATAGAGTCTTGTGATAAAGTAGTAGCGTCATGCGGATGGGCAAAGGACATCATTCTTTCTGAGACAGAGCAGAAGAACGTATCTGTTGTACCCCTAGGAGTAGACACGTCAGTTTTTTCTTTCATAGAAGAAGAGCAATATCCCCAAGAAAAATGTGTGTTCTTTAACTGTGGCAAGTGGGAGAAAAGAAAAGGTCATGATATACTCCTTGAGCTGTTCAAGCAAGCATTCCCAAACAATAATGATGTTGAGCTCTGGATGATGACTCAGAACCCTCTCTTTGACCAAAGGTCAAATGATAATTGGAACAACTATTACAAGTCAGATCCAAGAGTTGTCCTTGTAGGGAGAACTGAAACCCAAGAAGAGCTCGCTAAAATTATGAGACATACAACTTGTGGTGTCTTTCCAAGTAGAGCAGAGGGATGGAATTTAGAAGCGCTGGAAATGATGGCGCTTGGCAAAGACATAATTATAACAAATTATTCTGCACATACAGAATTCTGCAACAGTGATAACTCACACCTCATAGAACCAATAGGCTTAGAGCCGGCTGTCGATGGAGTGTTTTTCAACGGGGACTTCGATGCAGAGTGGATGTCTTTAGACGGACTAGAAAAACAAATAATTTCAGAGATGAGATCTGTTTATGAGACATGGAAAAAGTCCAAAGGAATATTAGAGCCTAACTATGCCGGAATAGAAACTGCAAACAAGTTTTCTTGGTCAGAGACCGCTAAAAAGTTACTTAAGGAATCATATGAAGATTCCAAGAATCAGGAGACTGTAGATGTATGACTTCTTTGAGGCGAAGAAACTCCACAAGTCTGCCCATTGGCCGACAAAAGGCCATGTTGATGATGCAGGATGGGATCTATACTCCTTTGAAACAATCGCTATACCTGCTGGGGCCACTGTGATTGTTCCTACGGGCATCGCCATGGCAATCCCTAAAGGTTATGCTGGTCTTATATGGGACAGGTCTTCTATGGGTGTTAAAGGTATACATAGGCATGCAGGAGTTATTGACTGTGGATACAGGGGAGAGATCAGGGTCTGCTTGCACAATGCAACAAAAGAAACCTATCACATTAAAAAAGGAGATAGGATTGCACAGATGTTAATACAACAAGTCCCAAACTTTATAATGCATACAGTAGAGAATCTTGACTCGACAGATAGAGGTGACGGTGGATTTGGGAGTACAGGAAAATGAAACTCGGTGGAATGAGAACCTATCTTGCCGGTGCAATGGATCGTGTAGACGATGGAGGTGTCGGCTGGCGAAATGAAATAACTCCGGAGCTGGAGGCCTTGGGTGTCACCGTTCTCAACCCATGCGACAAGCCTATTGAGATCGCAATAGAAGATGACAAGACAAGAAGAGATATAGAATTCTTAAAAGACACCGAGGACTACTCTTCTATAAGAGAGCGATACAGAGTAATTAGAACATTAGACCTAAGATGTGTTGATGTTTCTGATTTCATTATTGCCTCTATAGATATTGATGTTCATGCTTGTGGGACGTATGAGGAAATAGTAGTAGCTAACAGTCAAAAGAAACCTGTCTTAATATGGTGCCAGCAGGGCAAAAAATATGCTCCAAACTGGCTTTTCTTTATGCTTCCTCATCAGCATATATTCGGTTCTCTTCAGGAACTTACTAATTATCTACACAATGTATCTTCAGGGATTGATCGTAAACATTATAAGAGATGGTTCTTTTTTGATCAAGAAAGAATGTAATGTATTCTATATGGGCAATATCTATAACTTCTGTATGCTATACAGTAACCTCTATAGGATGCATAAAAGACCGTGACTATCCCCATGCTTTAATGTGGTTTGCTTATGCCTTAGCTAATATAGGTCTTCTTTGGTATGAGATACAGAAACAAAAACCATAATTCCACTTTTAATACGCTGTTTTGTGGGGTATAATATAGTATGAGGAAGTGTTTTACCATATTGAAATCTTTTTTTTCAAAAGATAAAAACGTCGAAGAGCCTGAAGAAGTTTCGGAGCTATACATCAATGATGAAGATGTAGGTTGCGAAATTGTTTTTAGGATAGATACTGCCACTGGAGACTTTAATGTAGTAGTAGAACCAAAAGACACATCAGAAGATTCTGCTGCAGTTATTGGTCTATTACTATATTACGTAAACTCTGGTCACATGGAAGATTACTTTGTTCAAGCTTTCAATAATTGGAGTGGGCTCAATGCGGAAAGGCAAGCATTCTGCAAAACCCTACTTCAAGAATGGGTAATAAATACCACCACTTACAAAGACCTAGTCGATCAGGATAAGCTTGCTGTTAACCCTAGGGATGTTTTTAGAGATGGTTAATGTTACAAAGAGAGACAGCGTTATGAGCGAGTATAATAAGTTCCCAGAGTCTGCAGAGGTCTATTGGGAAAAGTGGGTAGATGTTTATGAACAGGAAATGGATGCTCTTGAAGAAGAAATTTTAAGACAAGAGCTTCTGCAACAAGAGCTTGAAGAATTGGACGACGGATATGCCGGCTATGGAGATGAGCCAGAATTGGCCCCGTTCAGTAAGATCAAAACAATACTTACTCCTTTTGGGGTTCTTCCTCTAACTGAGCAAAGTCTTGCAAGCACGCATTTTAAATTTTGGGTAGGTCACACAAACTTTAAGATACTTAAAAAGCACGTCTTAATGATAGAAAATGTAATGGGCGTAGAGACTGTAGATGTCATGACACCATATAGGTTTAGAATATCTGTGGCAAAACTTTTTAAAGATAGAGATGTTATGTCCTTGGTGAGGACGACTCTAATAAACTAAATGGTAAATGATAAAAAAAATAGCTCAGGAAACGACATATTAGATGAGTTGCACAGCTACAGCGTCTTGCCTAGTACTAGAGAGCTACTGCTTCACAGCACTATGGAGTCCGAAGACAATGGTATAGATTTTAGAGTAGCTACGAAATTCATAAAGAACCTAAGGTTACTTGAATCAGATTCTAATAAGCCAATTATTCTACACCTTCTTTCTACTGGTGGTAGCTGGAATGATGGCATGGCTATATACGATGCAATAAAAGACAGCAGCTGTGAGTTCGTAGTAATAACTCATGGGATAGCTGCATCTATGGGAAGTTTAATCCCTCAGGCTGTTCATAGGAAGGGCCTTAGGATTACTATGCCAAACTGCGAATGGATGGTTCACGAAGGCTTCAGTGAGATCTATGGTACTTACAGACAAGTCATATCTAGTGCTCAGTGGGATGCTGTTGTAAGAAAAAAGTGCTATGAGCTATATGCTGATGTCTGCCATAGCACAGGTGAATTTTTTCATAAGAAAAGTAATTCTCAGGTTAAGAATTATATAAAAAGAAAACTAGAAGCAAAGGAAGACTGGTGGCTTTCAGCTGAAGACTCAGTTCGTTTTGGGTTATGTGATTATGTTGCTGGGGATGAAAAAGTAGGGAATATACAAAATATAGTATCAAATGTTTCTAGAATTCTGCAACTACAATAAGACATACTCAGATACCCATAAAGAGCAAATAGCTGAGGTTTTTTCTGCTATAGATGCTAACTTTGACGGGATTGCCGTAAGCCTAAATATACTTAGGCAAATATCTGACCTTTTAAGAGATATTCCAATCTCTATCTCGACCACTACGGACTTTCCTCAGGGAAGAGCTGATAAGAAGCTCAGGATGCACGAGACTATCATAGGGTTAAAGTCTGGAGCAAATAAGATAGACCTTGTAGCCAATCCATTTCTAATAGATGACGCAAGGTTCTATGACTTCTGCAAAGATATAAAGTCTCACAAAAGAGCCTGTGATGACTATGGAGCTGATTTAAGAGTTATAATAAACCACAACTTATATTCGCTTAGAAAAAATATATCAATCGCCAGAATGGTTGAAGATGCAGGAGCATTGTTCATTATACCCGCAGCAGGGTTTCATAACGATGATATATATGACAATATACTCACCTGCAATGCTATAGAATCACACACAAGTATAAAAACAGTGTGCAATGGCTATATATGGCTAGAAAAACAGTATTTAGCCGCCATAAACGCAGATATTTTTGGACTAAGGTTATATAATCTACACAGATTTTAGCTTTTAGTGTACTTATAATTTAGGGTAGGATTTTATATTATAGGATTATCAGGATTATAAGCATTCTTTTTATTAAGAAAGAAAACAAATGCCTAGTTCAAATTATTTTCAAACATCAGATGGCTCCTCCACAGGAGTTTGGCAAAACGGACTTGTATATAACTCCGATAATGACGGAGGACGTATAACTAATGCAGGGACAGTATCTAGTATTCGCTTCACAAACATTGATGCGACTACTGATGAGCCTGTGACTATTGTGTCTGGAGTAAATGTCAAAGATGCTGGTGTAGGAACGTTCAACAAAAACAACACGACCATTATGAGAGCAACGACAGCTCTTGCAGGTCAATCAACCACAGCAATTAGCTCTGCTTCGAACAGTGAAGGTGGAAGAGATTCCATTCATCAGCTAGACGTTATGAGAGTGAGACTATACAAAACAGCCGTTAGAGCAGGCTTCTGGAATGAGTATACAGGAGCATGGTCTTCAACACCTGAAGTTGTTGTGTCTGGTGCTTGGGATACAATCGCTGGAGACGACGACTCAGCGAATCTAAAAGGTCTCAAAACAGATGTTGCTGCGAACCCAACAAACTTGCAGCCCGGTTTGCTATCATTCACTGCCGGCTCTGGAAACCAAGCCAGTACGCAAGGTTACGGGGCTAGATACCTCTGGTAAACAATACTTAACTTTTTATTTAAAGAGGTACTATCATGGCATATCAAAATGCAGACGGTACTTTAACAGGAACAAATGCTGCCGATCCGCAATTTGGCGTCTACAAAGGCGCCATCTCTGCGGGGCAGAACTCTTCTGTTGATGGAACCGTATTCGATTTTAAAGCCGTCGTTACAGACCCCGACTTACCGTTAGTCGTATCGGGTTTGAATAACGAGGCGGCTGGCGCAGGAACTTACAATAAAGAAATTGGCGGTTCAGTAGCAAACCTAGGGGACAACGACAGTGTTTTTGATGCTGTTTCTCCCGGAGCAGACTCATCTAATGACGACGTGTCCGAAATTAAAGCTATTAGCGTTAGAAATTATAAAACTTTAGTCAGGGCTGGAGTTCTTAACAGTTATTCAGCAGCCCCAACAGCTTCATTTACTGGAATTAACTCTGGGATTTATGACCAGAATGTAGCAGGAGATGTTTCAACTAACATTACTGCGATTGACTCAGCGACTCTAAACAATGTCTTTTATGATGTCACATACGTTTATGGAGGAATAACAACTCAGTTTGTTGCTCAAGACATACAAGTAGGTGGAATGAGTCCCGGAAGCAACACTAGATGTAGTTGCACTAGCGCTCCTACATACAACGATGCGATTAACCCATTTTCTGCCTGCGGTAGTGGTTTAATCACAAATCCTAACAGGTGGGTAAGCTGCACTACCAAAGGAAATGTTGATGGTAAGTTCTACTTTGCCTGTGTTGAAAAGGTTGCTTGGTGTGCTAGAGGCGATGCTACTAATCCTGCTTCTTCAGGCTATGTTGTTATAACTGATGTAGACAACTACTCTACTACGGCTGGATTTAGATCAAGCGGACCTAATAGTGGACAGTTTCGGTGCGATTGGGTTTATAACATTGTCCCAATTAACCCAACGGGAAATTGCGATGACGGTGTTGGTGGCGTCGTAGCCCCTACGCTGTGTTCAGATGCCCCTATGTCCATGCATCGGGCCTATGAAGACCAGCTTGAGAATGTAAGTTCTTTTGGTCCAGAAGGTCATGCAATTTGCGGTACTTGGATTGGAAAAGACAGTCTTTGTCAGTATGATCCTAGATCACATGGAACAACTTGTTCTTGGGCATGGCAATAATAATGAAGAGTTTATTAATCGCAGTATTACCCCCGTTCTTAGTCGCTGCCGGAGACACAATCACCGGCTTCGACTGGGGGACTATTTCCGCCACAGGTTTACTTGGCTGGTACTTGTGGTATACAACTAAGATAGTTTTTCCTAGCCATCAAAAACAGGTCTCTGAAATGCAAGACAGTTTCAACGATCAGTTTGTTAACCAAAGAGATCACTATGAAAAAATATTGACCGAGATACAAAACCGTCAAGACAAGAGACACTCTATAGATGTTCAAAAAATGGACAAAATGGTAGAGACTCTTGAAAAAATGAGTGAGAATCTTGAGCCAATAGAGAACTCATAGTATAATTATTGTAAGAAGACTTTTAATTTCTTAATAAGGAGAATCATAGATGGTAGACAAGCTTAAAGTGCTGGTCAAGTCACGTAGATTTTGGACTGCCGTAGGTAGTGTTATTGTAGTGATCCTGCATGATACTCTTGGTATTCCTGAGGATACGGCAAACACTATTGCCGCCATCGGCGTCAGTTGGATTGTCGGAGACTCTCTAAGACCTACAGAATAAAATGGATTTTATTTTAGAAAAGGGGCGATTTTTCGTCCCTTTTTTTTATGCATGACGTTTAATATATTGGATATATCTAACCTTATAAGGAGAAAAAAATGAAAAAGCTTATCTTATTTATGTCAATGTTTGCTTTTACTGTGCCGTCAGCGTTTGCAGAGCCACCGCAAAGAAAAGTAATCCAAGCACCTCAAAAACCTCAAGTTGTTCGCAGTCAGCCAAGACAGTTCACGAGACCGACACCTCAGAGACCACAAAGGCCACAACCGCCGAATACGGCAAAGCCTGCACCAGAAGCGAAACCGTTGCCAAAAGGATTCGGAGTGCCTATCCAGCGCCCTCAAGGATTTGGTAAACAGGACTGGCAAAGGCCTCAGCCTAAACCTGAAGTCCAGCGACCAAAAGTTGAGACTAGACATAGCTTTGGCTGGTATAATTACTATCGTCCAGTGAACCCCCACTTTAGGTACTACAGGGTTCCGTCCTATTACCCTCCTGTGATTGTTCAACCTCCCGTTGTAATTCAGCCGCAACCATTTCCTGTTTATCCGGGTCCGTTTCACGGATTCTTTTTTCAGTTCAGATTTTAAGAGGCAAAAAAAATATTTTTTATTTAGCACATTGTTTCAGGGTGTATAATATGATAAGCTAGGAGAAACAAGAGCGAGGCTGTTCAAGAAACACGTCCGCTAAAGCAGCACATCTCCAGCCTTTCAAGCGATTAGCGTTGGTCGCACCTTATTTTATACTAACTTTTTAACAAAACCACGACCAAGCTATGTGTCTTACTTAATGTGTTGCTTTTTTAAAAATCACAACTCGCTACCTTAGACAGGTGGCGAGTTTTTTTTCTGCATCTTAGGATAATCTATACAATGAGGAATGCCAATGTCTAAAAGAGTCAAGAAACGTAACGGAAGATTAGAAGATCTGAATCTTGATAAGATTAACAAGTGTGCTGAAATTGCTTGTAGAGATTTAGAAGACGTTTCGGTAAGCGAAGTAGTCCTTGATGCTAGTATACAGCTGTATGACAAAATAAGTACTAAAGAGATAGACAAGGCTCTCATTATGTCGGCTCGGTCTAAGATAGAAAAAGAGCCTAACTATGGGTATGTTGCTGCAAGACTTCTTTTGCATAACTTGTACAAAGAAGTATTTGGAGAAGCTTTTGACACAGAGGATTTTCAGGTTAAATATAAGAAACATTTTTCTTCTAATATAAAAAGGATGGTTAAAGAAGATAGACTTAGTAAAAAGTTATTATCATATGATCTTGATTTTTTGGCAGAAAACATAAAGCCGGATAGGGACAAGCTATTTAAATACCTAGGGATTCAAACTCTATATGACAGATATTTTGTTCATCTGAAAGGCAGAAGAATGGAGAGTCCTCAAGCCTTCTACATGAGAGTTGCCATGGGGTTGTGCCTTAATGAGGAGAATAAAGAAGAGAAAGCACTTGAAATATATGACATGATGTCAGAGTTCAGATATTCTCCTTCTACTCCCACATTATTTAACAGCGGCACCAACAGGTCTCAACTTTCTTCATGTTATTTAAGTACTGTGCATGACTCAATAGACGGCATCTTCGGCACTATACACGGACAGGCAAGGTTATCTAAATATGCTGGAGGGTTAGGGGTTGATTGGTCTTCAATCAGAGCATCTGGCTCTTACATAAAAGGCACGAATGGGAACTCTTCTGGTCTTGTTCCTTGGCTTAAAATATTCAATGATACTCTTGTAGCTGTGAACCAAGGAGGCAAACGTAAGGGTGCTGGCTGTGCCTACCTAGAGGTCTGGCACTATGATATAGAAGACTTCTTAGAGCTTAGGAAAAACACTGGAGACGATAGAAGAAGATGTCATGACATGAATACTGCTTTGTGGACATGTGATGAGTTTATACAAAGGGTAAAAGACGAAAGAGATTGGTATTTATTTGATCCGGCAGAGTGTTCTAGTTTGCATGAGCTATATGGTGAACAATTTTCAGAAGCATATAATAAATATATTGAGCTTGCTGATCAGGGAGAAATTAAAGTATTCAGAAAAATGCCGGCAAAAGACCTTTGGAAAAAATGTCTTAAGGCACTGTTTGAAACGGGTCATCCTTGGATTACTTTCAAAGATCCTTCTAATATCAGATATAGCAACAAGCACGTCGGAGTTGTCCATTCATCTAACTTATGCACCGAAATACTCCTACATACAAAGCCGAGTGTTTATAACGAAGGAGAGCTATCTGAACTTGGAGAAACCGCTGTCTGTAATCTAGCTAGTATAAACCTTTCAAATCATGTCAAGGTCAGAACTATAGACTGGAAAAAACTTCAAAAAACAGTAGAGGTAGCTGTCAAAGGTTTAGACAATGTTATTGATCTTAATTTTTATCCTACCGACGAGGCTAGAGAATCGAACCTAAAGAATAGGCCTGTAGGATTAGGGGTCATGGGAACGCACGATGTACTACACAAGCTAGGTATTGACTACGATAGTCCAGAAGCCGTGTCCCTATGTGATAGAGTACAAGAATTTATCTCACTTCATGCCATTAAGACATCTGCTATGATCGCTAAGGAGAAGGGTACGTACCCGACCTTCGGTGGTTCAGAATGGGATAAAGGAAATTTTCCTATCGACACGTATTGTGAGATGAAAAATCAGAGAGTCAAAACGCCTTGTGTGCTAGAGGACTATACTCTTTATGAGACACTAGACGAGTGGAAGTCAGTAAGAGATTTAGTATCTGAATATGGTATGAGAAATAGTAATGTGATGGCTATAGCTCCAACAGCTACTATATCTTACATACAAGGTTGTTCGCAGTCTATTGAGCCAGACTACTCTGTACTTTATGTTTACTCCACCCTTAGTGGTGAATTCACTATGGTCAATGAGCACTTCGTGAAATTAGCTAAAAAGAATGGCCTATGGTCACAGGCTTTGGTCGATGCTCTAAAGAGTGTAGATGGAGACGTGACTGCGCTTGTAGACTTGCCGGACGCATTTAAAAATGAATTTAAAAATGCATTTGATGTTAGTTATGAAACACTTATTAAGGCAGCAGCAGCAAGGCAAAAGTGGATTGATATGGGGCAGTCTCTAAACCTGTATAACAAGCATGAGAGTCTAAAATATCTTAATGATATGTATATGCTTGCGTGGGAAGAAGGGCTAAAAACAACTTATTATCTAAGAAGCAAGGCTGCAACCAGACTAGAGAAGTCTACAATATCTGAAAAAAGTCAAGGTATAATTAATCAGCCAAAGGCATGTTCTGTTTTAGACCCAGACTGTGAGAGTTGCCAATGAGATTTGAAGAATATAGACAGTCACAAACCTCACCTCTTAAGTATAGATTAGAGCTGAGAGAGACAGAGCTGGAAAAAGTAAAAGATTTAATTATGCAGATCATAGAAAGAATTAAGCAAGATGAAAAAGAGCAAGGAAATAATATCTGATAAAGTTGCAGTAGTTAATCAAATACTTCCCCACACAAACAAATGGGCATGGGATCTGTTTATCGACGGTGCAGCTAATAACTGGATGCCAACTGAAATCTCAATGGCCAAGGATATTGAGCAATGGAAGTCTAACCTGCTATCGGAAGACGAAAAGCTAGTCGTAAAAAGGTGTCTTGGTTTTTTTGCTGGTTCAGAGTCTTTAGTAGCAAACAACTTATTGCTTAGTATCTTTAAGTATGTCACCGACCCTGAGTGTCGCCAATATATACTAAGGCAAGCATATGAGGAAAGTTTACATAATCTCACAGTTGTCTATGTATGTGACTCTCTAAACTTAAAAATAGGAGAGGTCTACCAAGCCTACAATTCTATACCTAGTATTAAAGCTAAGGATGACTTTTTAATGAACATCACAAGTGACATTAATAGGCCAGACTTTAATATCAATACAATAGAAGGTAAGAGAGAATTTCTTAGAAATATTATTACATACTATGTGATCTGTGAGGGAATCTTTTTCTTCTCTGGTTTTGCTATGCTTCTTTCTTTTAATAGACAAAATAAACTTCCGGGAATTGGTGAGCAGATCCAATACACTCTTAGAGATGAGAGTTTACACATAAAATTTGGAACTACTCTAATAAACAGACTTAGGGAAGATAGCCCAAAGATATGGACAAAGACGTTTGAAAAAGAAACGCTTGAGCACATAGACACAGCAATAGAGCTAGAGCTAGCTTACGCTAGAGAAGTTCTTCCCACAGGGATATTAGGGCTAAATTCAGACATGTTTATTGATTATGTACAATATATAGCGAACAGAAGGTTAGAAAACCTTAATCTACCAAGTCCTTATGAAGACACAAAAAACCCGTTCCCTTGGATGAGCGAGATAATCGACCTAGAAAAGTGCAAAAACTTTTTTGAAACAAGGGTTACTGAATACTCAGTTGGGACACTAGTAGACGACTTTTAGTGTATATTTATGTAGACTTTCACATTTTTCGGAGTTTGCTATGATTGATTTTATATTTGACAGAAGGAATTTTTTAAGAATAGGTTCTATTGGAGCAGGCATGTCGGCAGTGGGACTGTCTGACTTTGCTCTAGGATCGCAGGATTTTACTAGTTATAAAGATAAAACCGTAGTCTGGGTATGGCTAGGAGGTGGCCCAACGCAATTTGAAACCTTCCACGCCCCTAACGACACTGTCCCTTCAGAATGGCAGCCTGTAAATGGCGCTATACATGACGCCAAGACCAACATCACTTTAGGCGCAGACTGGGTAGAACTTGCAAAACATACTTCAAAGTTAAGTATAGTCAATTCTTTCAGTCATAAAGACTCGTCTCACAGACAGGGGACGCACTTTATGATGACAGGACATTACAATCCCGAAAGAAGTACAACATCTATTGCTAAATACCCCTCTTTTGGGTCTATAGTCTCAGCCATTTATGGTGCAAATCACTCTAGTAATGGAGTGCCTACTTATGTTAAGCAAGGTAAGATTGAAGGAGATGAGGGCGCTTGGTTGGGTGGAGCATTTAAACCATTTGATCCTTCCAATAAAGATAACCTCACACCAAGAGTTGAACTCGATAGGTTCTCAACAAGAAAAGAACTACTCGCAGGATTAGATGCTGCAAGAGTTTCCAGCAAAGGAGCTGAGTCAGTACAGTTTTACAAAGGTCAGGCTTATGATGTTATCCTAGGTTCCGCTAAAGAGGCTTTTGCTGTAGAAAAAGAAAGCGAAGCAACGAAAGCTCTTTATGGGTCTACAAAAGCTAAGGATATTGGCGAACAGCTTATCTTGGCTCGAAGACTTGCAGAAAATGGAACACGATTCATAACCCTTCATTATGGTGGATGGGATATGCATAGCAATATATCTAAGGCAATGCAAGGAAAAGTCCCTCCTTTGGATAAGGCTCTAGCAGGCTTCTTGCAAGATATACAAGACAGAGGGATGAGTGAGAAGGTTCTTCTGGTTGTAACCGGAGAGTTTGGTAGAACTAAGTTTAATGCAAATGCAGGTAGAGACCATTGGCCTGCAATTACCCCTATGCTTATGGCAGGTGGAGAATATGAGTCCGGAAGAACGATTGGTGCTGCTGACAGATCCTATAATCCAATTGAAAAACCTGTAGGGCCTCTCGATTTACAGGCAACTTTATTTGACCACTTTGGTATTGACACAGCAATTCAGCGTGTTGATAATGGCGGTCGTCCAAGATATTTACTAGAAGGTGAAGCTAAGGTAATTTTATAATGAAAGATAATAAGTATTTACAAGCTGTAGGAGATCACTTAAACGAGGAAGGGTTTACAGAGGAGCTTACTGAGGCTAACTTTGTTATCCCTGAGGAATCTGACTACATTGACTTTGGAGAAGAAACCGAAGAGTGGGACGTTGCCGCAAACCGTCCCGGCTTGTGGGAGAATATAAGAAGGAAGAAGCTTAGAGAGGGCAAGAATTATAAACCTGCTAAGACGGAGAAAGAAGGGCGTCCAAGCCAAAAGGAGCTCAAAAAAGCTCAGAGCGCACCTAGAGACCCTAGAAGAACTCCTGCTCCTAAAAAAGACCAAAAGAAAGGCTCTAAAAAGAATAAGCCCGATAGCGCTAAGAAGCCAAACAAAAGTATCAAGTTCAGCAAAGAGGTAACACAGCAGCTGTCTAATAAAGTCAAAGAACATAATGCTAAAGACAAAGGTTCTAAGGCAACGCTCGGAGCGCTAAAAGCAGTTTATAGAAGAGGCGCTGGCGCTTACTCAACTAGCCATGCGCCAAAGATGAGTCGTCATGGATGGGCCATAGCAAGAGTCAATGCTTTCTTGTACCTATTAAGAAATGGAAGGCCTAAAAACTCTGGCTACAAACAAGACAATGACCTTCTCCCAAAAGGACATCCTAGAAAAAGCTCTGCCGGTATGAAAAAGAAGTACTCAATGGGCGAAGGCAATGAGGATGTGTTCACGAACCCCGGAGAAGCAATGAAAAGAGCCAAAGAGCTCGGGCTAGACGACATTCATACACATAAGACTGATGACGGTAAGACTATCTATATGCCGGGTAAAAATCACGAAGAGTATATGAAGACTGTAACCACAAAAGGGCCCAATTATAAAAAGGTATATGCTGGTTATAAATATCAAGATCCCAAGACAGGTGAAATGTACACCTTCAGAAGAAGAGGCGTTTACAGAAAAGATGGTCGAATACTAATTCCTGTAAGAGGATCTAAGGCTCATAAGGCAGGACCAATGGAAGACCATGTGTTCACAAGCAAAGAAGCCGCCATGAAGTTTGCGAAAAAGTTCGACGACTTGAGTGACAATGTCCATACTAAAAAGACCGGAGACGGAACTGTTCTTTATATTCCCGGAAAGAATGAAGAAGAGTTTAGAAAATGGTACAAGTCGCATAAAGGGGAAGATGCTAAAGGGGCTGAGTATCAAGGTAGAAAAGTTACTCTCAATAAACCGTTTAGAACACCAGACGGGCCAAAGAAAAGATCTGTCTATGTTAAGAATGAAAAAGGTAATGTAGTTAAGGTCAACTTTGGTGATCCTAATATGAAAATCAAAAAGAACATACCGGAGAGAAGGAAGAGTTTTAGAGCTAGACACAACTGTGATAACCCCGGTCCAAAATGGAAGGCAAGATACTGGTCTTGTAAGGCATGGTAAGAATATGAATAAAAATGAATTCCTAAAAGCAGTGGATGATTATCTCACAAAAGATGTGCGTAAAGAACAAAAGAAAAAGAAGAAGCACACTGTATATAAGCCTCCAAGCTGGAAAAAAGACAACCCCGGAAAATACCAAGTATTAGAAGCTCCAGAGCCAGATGAAGATCAAGGCCCTAGTTAAAGGAAAATTGAAATGAAATGTAGAGGAAACAATATTGCTCGCCGTTCTTTTATACATGTCGGAATGGCAGGAGGAATAGGATTAGGTTTATCAGATTTTTTTAGAATCAGAAAAGCCCAAGCAGACCAAAAGTTTTACGAGAGCGTAGAGGGGCCAGCAAAGTCTGTTATCTATATTTATCTGCCCGGCGGTTCTGCGCATCAGGAAACATTTGATCCTAAACCGCTGTCTCCGTTAGAGTATAGAGGCCCAATGGCTAGCATTGAGACAAATGTTCCCGGAATCAGACTTAATGAGATGATGAAAAACACTGCTAAGCTAATGGATAAGATTTCCATCATTCGCAGTATGACACATGGAGAGGCAGCGCATGAACGAGGCACACATAATATGTTTACTGGCTATAGACCTAGTCCAGCACTCCAATATCCTTCCATTGGTTCAGTGGTTGCACATGAGTTTGGCCCACGTCATAACTTACCACCTTACGTCTGTATCCCCAATCAGCCTAATGAGTTCGCAGGTACTGGATATCTAAGTAGCTCATTCTCAGGCTTTAGTCTAGGTTCTGACCCTGCGAGTGACGGGTTTCAAGTTAGAGACTTGAAGCTTCCTAATGGTGTTAATGATGGTCGCTTTGGAACACGTCGCAAAATGCTGGGTGCTGTCAATGACTATTTTGCAACTAAAGAAAAATCAGACTCTCTGGATGCCGTAGATTCTTTTTATGATCGTGCTTACAGCTTGATTAGCAGCGAAAAAGCCAGAGATGCTTTTGATATAAACAAAGAGGATGCTGTAACTAGAGACAGGTATGGTAGAAATACCGCTGGAGCCAGAATGCTTTTGGCTCGTCGGTTAGTCGAAGCAGGGACGAGGTTTGTAACGCTAACTTATGGTGGCTGGGATATGCATGATAATATCGAAGCCGGAATACGAAGACAAGTCCCAGCTCTAGACCAAGGACTAGCGGCATTGATAGAAGACTTAGACCAAAGAGGTCTTCTTGAATCAACCTTGGTATGTGTGGCTTCTGAGTTTGGCAGAACCCCAAAAATAAACGCCAATTCAGGAAGAGACCACTGGCCTAAAGTGTTTAGCACCCTAATGGCAGGAGGTGGAATCAAGGGCGGTTTAGTATATGGAAAATCCGATGCGACCGCTAGTGAGCCAGAAGAAAATGCTGTAGGAGTGGAAGACTGGGCATCTACGATTTATAATAGGATAGGGATCGTCCCCGATAAAGAGCTTATGGCTCCCGGAGATAGACCTATTGAAATTGTAGATGGTGGTAAAGTTATTCAAGATTTAATTATTTAGTCTGGAGATAGATATGAAAAAAAGAATTCCAATTATAGCTATTATTATAGTAGTTGCGATATGTATCGCAAACAAAGATGAAATTAAACAAATGTTTAACAAAGGAGAAGATAAAGTGGTAAATTGTTCAATCTGTGTAGAAGAATGCCCATGCGTAGAAGCTGAATGCGTCTGCAAGGCAACTTGCAAATGTGATAATTGTGTTAGCTAATTAACTAGAGGTGCAAAATGTTAAGTTTATCAAGAAGAAGTTTTCTGTCAGTAGGAGGTTTAGGCCTTCTTACTATGCCGCAGGTATTACGCGCTCAAAATAATAATGGGACATCCCACAAGGCTGTGATTAACATCTTCCTTGGTGGTGGCCCTCCGCATCAAGATATGTGGGATATAAAGACAGAAGCTCCATCGGAGATTCGAGGACCATTTAAGCCGATCCCGACCAATGTGGCGGGAGTGCACATCGGGGAATGTTTCCCTGAAATTGCTTCAATGTTTGATAAATTTACAGCTATTCGTTCTGTAGTAGGATCTGATGGATCACATGATGGATACCAGTGCGTTACTGGATGGAGTCGTAAAGACATGGTGTCCGGATCTAGCTATCCAGCTATTGGGGCGTGCGCCTCTAAAATATTAGGCCCTGTTGACCCTGCTGTACCGGTTGCAGTAGGGTTAGCGGAGGCTACTCAGCATATGCCTTGGTCAGAAGCAGGAGGAGCTGGTTATCTTGGAGATACCCATAAGCCTTTCAAGCCAAATGGCCAAATGATGAAAGACCTTAAACTCAATATGGAAGTAGAAAGGTTTAAGAATAGAAAAGCCCTTCTTAATGGTTTTGCAAATATCAATAAGCAGATAGACAAGGCTGTTAATGTTGATACGTTTACTGAAGAGGCGTTTGGAGTTCTTACTTCAAGCTCTTTAGTTGATGCTTTAGACTTGTCAAAAGAAGACGCAAAGATTAGAGAAATGTATGGAGATGGTAAGCCGTTTAAATTCCAATACGACGGAGCGCCCACAGTTAATGAGCATGTGCTTATGGCTCGCCGCTTAGTATCTGCTGGGGCACGCTCTGTCACACTATCATACGGAAGGTGGGATAGCCACGGATCTAACTTTGATCTAGTCAGAGATCATGGAGCCAAGCTAGACCAATGCGTATCGGCTCTTGTTAAAGATCTTGATCAACGAGGTATGCTTGACGACACACTTGTTGTAGTATGGGGAGAATTTGGCAGAACCCCTAAGATCAACCCAAAGGGTGGTCGTGACCACTGGCCGCAAGTTTCTGCAGCACTACTAGCAGGAGGAGGATTCAATCACGGGCAAACCATCGGAGAAACCAATAGGCTTGGGGAAGTTCCAGAGTCCAGACCTGTGCACATACAGGAAATCTGTGCAACAATGTATAGAGGTCTAGGTATCGACACGATGTCCACAACTTTATTAGACAATACTGGAAGACCTCAATATCTTCTAGATCACAGAGAGCCTCTAAAGGAGTTAATTTAATGGTTAAACTAAATGATTGGGTTCAAAGAACTAAGTTTCCCCTTGAAGGAAACGCAGCATTTGACTGACATGAGTACTCTATCGCACAGGTTGTGCGTATTGATGAAGAGTGTGTGGAAGTAGACTTTGCATGTAGCTGTATGACTTTTGATGGAAGCAGCAAAAAGCTTTGGGCTCATGGAGAATATCTTCCTCTTGATGATGAGTCTTATGCGAAACATAAAAAGGCACATGACGCCTGTTGTCTTTTTGGAGAAGAACTGGAAGTAGATTATGCAACGTAGAAATTTTTTGAAACATTTATCAGTATTCCCTACCTTATCTTTAATAGAATCTCTTAGAGCTAATGAAGAGGAGCTAAAGAAGAATGGTAAGTCAGCTATCTTATTATGGATGGGCGGTGGTCCTTCAACAATGGATATTTGGGACTTGAAACCGGGTGCTCCTACAGGAGGCCCATTCAAACCTATCGGTACATCTGGAGATGTTCAGATCTGCGAACATATGCCCCTCATGGCAAAGCAGATGCATAATGCTGCGATTATTAGAAGTATGAGTACGAGAGAAGCGGATCATATGCGTGGAAGATATTACATGCATACGGGCTATGTTCCCAACCCAAGCATGACTCATCCTAGTTATGGATCTGTCATATCGCATCAGCTCCAAAGACCAGAAGTTTCTATCCCTAAATTTATCTCCGTTGGAGGAGGCAGTATGGGAGCTGGTTTTTTGGGCGCTAAATATTCGCCGTTCGTTGTTAACAGCGATGGTAGAATAAGAAACCTAAATATGAAAGTAGACCAAAGATTCTACCAAAGAGCATATGCCTTGGACGCTATAGAAACAAGCTTTATAAATCAAAGAAGAGGTTCTGCTGCAAAAGAACATCAAGCTATACTGAAAGAAGCTTTTGGAGTACTCACAAGTTCCCAGATGGATGCTCTCAAGGTAGCTGGTGAGCCAGAGAATGTAAAAGAGAGATATGGAGATAATGGTTTTGGTAAAGGATGCTTAATGGCTAGGCGACTAGTCGAAGCAGGAGTTCCATTTATTGAAGTCAATCTTGGGGGATGGGATAATCACCAGAACATTCATCCTATGTTAAGAGATACTAAGTTGCCTATGCTTGACCAAGGCATGAGTGCGTTGTTTGAAGATTTAGAACAAAGAGGGATAATTGATGACACTGTAGTTATTTGGATGGGAGAGTTTAGCAGAACTCCCCGTATCAACCAGAACGCTGGACGTGACCATTGGGCGCGTAGCTGGAGCGTTGTTGTTGGAGGAGGCGGAATGAACGGAGGCATATCTATTGGAGAAACAAGCTCCGATGGGACTAGAGTTGAGACAGAACCACATACATCGCAAGATGTTATGGCATCTGTGTGTAAAGCCTTAGGCATTTCGCTTGGCACAACATTTACTAGTAATAACGGCAGACCTATGAAAATTGCCAATTCTGGTAAGATTATTAAAGAATTATTCTAATGAAATTTTATCGAAACGCAGTCTATGTTCTTGCAACCCTTTGTTTCTTTAATATGTTACAAAGTGCTTATGTCTACAAAAAACTTGTACAAATAGAAGAGAAGCAAAATAAAATAGAGGTTAAAATACCCATTTCAGAGGATCTGAAGGAATTGCCCTTACATACTAGACTTAGAGACTCCCAGATAATGCAGGCAATCCTTATGACGCATCACCAATTAGGGGTACATGATCCGGGCTCTCAGCCTATGTGCCCTATGTGTCAACAACAGGGATTAAAAACAGTATCAGATTAAGCTTTTTGGGGTATTTACTCTTAGATCTACAATTTTCCTAGGAGTAAAAAATGGCATTTCAAACATCTGATGGCTCATCTACGGGCCTCTTTTCACCAGACGGGTCGCCTGCAGGTTCAAATCAAAATGCAGGGGTCTCACAAGGTATCAATACAGACTTAGGTGATGGCGCAGTAGAAGGTGCATCTTCAGTCAAGGGCGTTAACAACGACAGCGCAGGAGCAGGGTCATACAACAATTCTGATGGTGGTAGTATAACGAATGCCGGAGAAGGCAATACTAAGATAGATAGAGTAGATCCGGGTAGTGATAGCCAAAGTTCTCCAGAAAATTTTGTAGAAACTATAAGTGTATCAAAAAGAAACACATATTTTAGAGATGGGATGCCATTCTACAACAGTTATTTGGGTGAGTTTGCGCAAACCCCAGAAACAAAAAACCAAGGTGTCTTTGATCAAGACTCCCAAACAGATGTCTCAGACGGAATTAGAAGTAATAATGTAGACGCTACCGCAGGTGATACGGTAAGTAATCAAATAACTAGTTCCTTTGGTGCTGGTGCCGAGACAAAGACATATTTTGTAAATGCAAATACAGCCTATGCAGAAAATTACAACGTCGATAATAAAAATGACAAGAATAGTGAATTCGTAAGCGACCCATGTAATAGCTGCTTTGGGGAGAGAGATAACGGTATGGGGCCGGTTCAAACCGGTAGCCACCCTTGCGTGACTGTTGAAACGGAATGCCTGTCCTGTCTAGAAGGATTAGGAGCTAAGCAAACAAATGTATTACTTCCTGTGTTTCAGGGCACAGTTGGAGTTCGAGGTGTAAATGAGGCCGGCCTAAATGACGGAACTGTTGATCTAAAGACAGGCTATTGGGCATTAAATCCAAACACGACCGTATCAGCTGCAGGCTACGAAGAAGGTCAAGATGTTGAAAATGGGGACATCTTTAGAGGTCAGACAAATGGCCAGTGCGACCCGACAAGATCAGGCCCTAGAGGACCAGTCAATGTAGCAAAAAGGCAGTTTAGAGGAGGAGTGGATGCCGGAGCCGATGAGTGTCAAGCTGGAGCAACCCATATGGTTAAAGGTATCGCTACTGCCCCGTCTCAAAACACTCTACCAGTATCAGACAGAAACAAGAGAGTTGCTAGTTTAGCATCTGTTGTAGGTAACTGTACGTTCAGCTATACTCTTCGATATCTAGGAGAAACTTGGAATGCTAACCAGCATGGAAATAAAGTTTTCTGTATCGACGGAATAGGCGAATCTGGAATCCAGATAACTGCTTATGAAAAGCGGCTCAAGGACGACGGTACTCCCGCCGGGGAAGAGGGAGGTAGTAACAGAAGTGGCCCAATGAGCGAGAGAGGTAACAACTGTGCAAATAGCGGATACTACGATCTCTATGCTTGTGGTTTTGGAACAGGTGCTGCCGACATACTTGGAAATGTCGATGGAGGAGGAGAGGTTTATGGCCCACTTGTGCGAGTCGGCACATTAAACAAAGGTGAATTCCAAGATCCCTGTACCTGCCAATACAGATACCTAAGAGGATCTAAATACTCAGACTTAGTTGATCTCGCATACGGAGGAGCGATAGGTAATATACAAGACGAGTTCCTTCCTGTATTTGCTACCGGAGCATGTAGCGATCCTAATATCTTATCGAATAATTGGCACATGGGTCACCTTCCAGCGGAGGGCAGTCCTGTTACAAGTCATGGAGATGATCTAGTCAGCTGTGGATCTGACATCTTTGTACTATCTTCAGGTGCTGGTGGAACAGGAGTCTACTGGTCGGATGAAAAATGCGATTGGATGATTCCTCTCCAAGTAGGAAGCACTGTGGAACCATATGACCCTACAGGTGTTTGCATGCTGGTATCTGGAGAGATGGATGGTGTCTTTGGGCAACCTTTAGGTGGAGAAATGGCCTTTGATCCAGTTAATGGATTTACTGAAAACTCAAGAAGTGGAGCATGCGGCTCTGGCCCAGTCCTGTGGCATGAAGAAACAAAGCTTTATAAGACTACTAAGTTTGTAAATAGTCCATATTGTTGTAACGCTCCTTATCCGGTTGGTAATTGTGATGCTGAGGGTAACATTCCTGACTTCTGGGCTTACGATATTGTTAAAATTGATGATTTCAGCTCTGCTGCTGAAAGATCGGTTGGTTGCGTAGCCGGTAAATTCCCAAGTGGAACTCAAGGTATTATCAATGAAGTTGTATTTGCGCGCAGCGATTCTGTCGGTTTTACTGCAACAGTGTACCCGTGGGTGGCAACGATGGAAAAACCAATGCCTCATTTTACTGGTGGAACTCTTGGCCCTAATGGAACTAGTATATTCTATCCACCGGGACTAAATAACACAGAGTTCGGTCTTCCATCCTGCGATTCTTGGGACGATGCCGGACAGACTTGCCAATGGCTAGCGGGTGTTGACTTATACAGCTGCTTTGCAAACTCAGGAACTGGTTGTCACTCTGAGTTATTTGGAGAAAGCCAAGTATATCTAGGATATGCATATGTCCCTGTAGATGACATCACAAAGATAAGTAGGCCTACATGGAGAAGTAATGGCTGCTTTATTACTGACCTTGCTCAACGCACCGACGGGCCTGTAACAATTGGCACAACTTGTCCACGAGATAACTGCGGATTGTATTACGGAGCTGAGAGTGCAGTTAAGGCCTGTGACGATAGTGAGTGTGATACATACTTTAGAAATCCTCCTTTTGCACTCGGTGAATTTGTCAAGGCTAAAGCAACAACAGGTGTAGACAACATCCTATATAACGCGGCTGTTTTTATAGCAGAGCTTAGTGAAGAGATAGGAGACGCCGAACAATGGGCGAAGGATAATCCTTATATATGGCAGGTTTCGAGTTACGTGTTCAACCATTCTCCGGGTAATCCAGCCGCTGAGTCAGGAGTTGACTGTTTCTACCAGTATACTTTAATTGGATCAACTTGCTGGGTTAGCGGAGACGGAGTCGGCATTCACGGTACAGACTGGCGTGAAGGAATCCCGACTGCTCCAGAGCATGCTGTGGGTACTTTTGTCGTTACCAATCCTGTCGACCAGATCCACGATGCCGCCTCGGGCGCCCCTAGTGTTCAAAACTGTGCTAATACTTTTTGTGAGGAAGTATTCACGAGTGGCCTTAGATTCTGCAATGGAACGGGAACAGTGGTTGAAGCAAACGACCTTGTCAAGTACCCCGCTGGCACACTTATAGATCCTTCTGCTGGGGATTGCTCATGGTTAATAACGCATCAACCTGCATTCTACGGAAGCCGTGCAAGCGGTAGCGATTGCGGATGGCAAATTAAGATTAGGGATTATTCTCAGGCCTTCCCTCAAGGTCCGACTATAACTCTCAGAGGCGAAGGAACAACTCTACCTAGCGGTATTTCCGGCTGCGACCCATGCTAATTCGTTAGTTTTTAATTTAATTATGCCCTTGCGCGATAGTGCGTAGGGGCAGCTACTCAAGGAATCAATGTGGCAAGAAGAAGAAAAAAAGAAAACCAAGAAACTCATAGACAGAGAAGAAAAACTCTTAAAGCAAAAACTGAAAATCAAGAAATCTATATAGAAGCGATGGAAGACTCTTCTGTCACTTTCTGCTCTGGGCCTGCTGGCTCAGGAAAAACAAGCGTTGCTGTTGGTTTAGCTTGTGAATATTTAGCACAAGAAAAAGTAAAAAAGATTGTTATAACAAGACCTGTTGTTCAATCAGGTAGAGGGCTAGGACATCTGCCGGGAACATTAATAGAAAAAATTAATCCATATCTTGTTCCTATTTTAGAAGAAATGAACATGTATCTTCTGAAAAGCAATGTAGAATTGTATAGAGATCAGGAAATAATAGAGCTTTGTCCGCTAGAATATATGAGAGGGCGAAACTTCCATAATTGTTTCATGATTTTAGATGAAGCTCAAAATGCTACCTTTGAACAGATAAAAATGTTTGTAACTAGATTAGGAAGGAATTCCAAAGCTGTTATAAACGGAGACTTAAAACAGTCAGACTTAGGTTTTGAAGGTGGAGGCTTACTGACTTGCATGGATGAGCTTGATGGAGTAGAAGGTGTGTCGATATGCGAACTTGACTACTCGGATATTATTAGGAGTGATGTTGTAGCTAGAATACTAAGAAGGCTACACGGAGTTTAGACTTAGGACTAAAGATGCCAGAATACAGCTATATGTGCGACAGCTGTCAGCACAAATGGAGTGTCTACTGCTCTATTAAAGAGTACAAAGAAAAGGTTCCATGTCCAGAATGTGCAAATGTGGAATCAGTCTACCGGGACTACGAAGAGGATAATATCTATGGCGCTTATAGCTACTCTGTATCTGAGGCTAAAACCTTAGGGCACTATGCTGACAAACAGAGTAAGAAATATGGTAAAGCTAAAGTAGAAGATATGATCAGAGGCCAGAAAACAAAGAAGACCCAAGGTGGTGGAGATCTGCCGACAGGTATGAGTAGAATAGATAAACCAAAAGAAAAAACGGCTTGGATTAAGGAATAATAATGACTATACATAGAATGGATGAAGCTGGAGATCCTAATGGAGATTCAACAGATGTCGAGGTATATACTGTACCATCAGCAGAGGACTTCAGGGACAATGAAGGATTTCCTAGGCTAAGTGACGATAAGGCGGCAAGCTCTCACGCTTATGCTAAAAAAGTTACTTTTGATACAGGTAATATTAGATTCTATGCTAAAACAGGAAAGCACGGAAAGTTCTTTAACCCTGTAGGGCTTTACTCAGAGGGTAATATGTCTAGAAGAATGAAAGGAATTTCAGAATGGATCTTTAGACCCGTCAGCGAAAAGGCCTTTCATCACTATATTAATTTTTTGAAAACAAACAATACAGCTTGGCTTAGTAATGCAGAAAGGGAAGTATAATGGGTAAACTATCTAAAGCAAAAAACCTTACTAATGTAGAAAAATTTTCTATCGACGGAATGGAACAGAATGGAATGAGTGTCGCTGACATTGCCAAGGCGATTGATAGAAGCATCGAAAAGGTATCGGAGTATATCGACACCAGAGATGTTAGTATCAAGGCAAGGGATCTAATCAACAACAGGACTCTTAGCGGAAAAGAAGGTGTGGCTATTATGACAGAAGCAGCATCTCAAAAATCTGATGAGTCTAACAAGGAAGTAGCGACACCTGAAACAACAGGAAAGTCAGACTATATCCATTACGGCTAAAGGACAAGCCATGGCAAATAGTAGGACGGAGAAGAGCCCATATCCTTCCAGATATTCTCCGGGAGGATGGGTCTCTGGCTCTCAGTATATAACAGAGCTGATCTGCGAAAAAAAGGCTCGCAGAGAAAATAAGGATCTTCCTAGAAAGTTCTGGGAGGACAAGGACTGGGAAAAATATTTTAAATACCAGATAACTCTTGCAAGCCAACTTATTAAAAAGTTTGGTGAAGAAGCAGTCATAGCAGCACTAAAGGACAACAGGTGCTGGTCTACGTACTCTTTAAGGTCTCCCTTTCTAGTTCCTGTAATTGAGGAAAAGAAAAAGGAAATATCTGACAACCGGCCAGAAGCCGAGTATAATATTAAAGACGAAGAAGAAGTTACTCATAGAAGTAGCAATAACAAGAAGTCAATAATTTCTAAGTTAAGGGATTTAGATGAATAAAGACATTATCAAAGAATATGGTAATGTCCTTCACGATCCCGCCTCAATAACAGAAAGACCTTTAGAAGTCTTGTCTGTAGGCCCAAAGCTAGACATAGCTCTCGGAGGAGGCGTGCCTGAAGGTTCATTATTTATTATGACTGGCCCAGAGAAGGTCGGCAAGACAGTAACAGCTCTGACTTTCTGTGCCAATGCGCAGAAGCATTATGAGAGGAAGATTTACTACGCGAACATAGAGGGAAGACTTAAGAAAAGAGACTTAGAAGGAATAACAGACCTTACATTAGACTCAGAAAAGATGCAAATTATTGGCTCAACAGAAGGAAACATTCTGTCTGCCGAAAAGTATCTGAGCATTATTGACAACATTGTTCATACTCAGCCGGGATCTCTAGCTATTGTGGACTCATTTTCTGCATTGTCAAGCGAATCTGAACTTACAGGAAACCTAGAAGATGTTCAAGTTATGAGCGTGCAAAAAGTTCTGGCTAAGTTCTGTAGAAGGATTTCTAACGTACTGCCCATCAATAGAGTCACTGTTGTTGGAATTACCCACCTGATGGCTAATATGAATAGGTTTGGGAGGGGGAAGACTAAAGTCGAAAAGTCAGGAAGCGCATTAAAATATCAGGTTGATGTAAAGCTTCATGCGAGCCACTCAACGGCTTTGATGCAAGGAGATACTCAGATAGGCCAGACTGTGCACTGGCAGATTACGACCTCAGCTATCGGGCCTCCGGGGCAGAAGGTAGAGAGCCATATTAGATATGGTAAAGGCATTTGGAAAGAAATGGAACTGACAGACTTGCTTATCGACTTCGGGCTCATCAGCAAAGCTGGAGCTTGGCTAAAGCTCCCTAATGGAGAAAAGATTCAAGGTAAAGTCAACTTGGCCAAATACTTAGAAGAGAACCCTGAGCAGTATGAGACATTTAGAAAAGAAGTGTTTGAAATGGTTGGTATGGAATGATGGATACAAAGTGCTCCCAAGCCTACGAATGCAAGATATTCATAGGTTCAAAAAACGAATACTTAAAACAATATTTCGATAGAAGCATATTGCTAGAATATATACAAGGCTTTCAGGACAACTACCATAAACTTATACCAGTGCGAGTAACAGGGACGGAATTTGTATGTGGGAGCAAGTATCAGGAGTCAGGTTGGGAAATAGCTGTTATAAACTACCCTAAGCTAGACCTTTGCATAGAAGAAATCGAATATTTCTGCGAACAACTAACGGAGTATCTTACAGACCGTCTAAGGCAAAAGAGAGTCACCCTCATGACTCCAAGCATTAGCACTATGTATTACACTCCGTTATGCTTTCCACAGTCGGCAAGTAGTAAGGCTGCCTCGCCTTAACTAAGGCTGTGCGACAACTTAATGAGGTACTTAGATGAAGATACGTGATCTGAATAATGATATTCACAAATGGAATCTGCAGGGGTATGTTGTTCGTGCAAATGAACAGCGTCCCCGATCTAAGTTACATCTTGCCGCAAGAAACATATTGATAGAAATGTTTCCCACTGTTCAGATATTAGAAGAGGTTCTAATTCCAATAACTCGCAACGAAAGAGGTTATCTGGATTTTTACATCAATACGCTTAAGCTTGCTGTAGAGGTTCATGGGCAGCAGCACTATAAATTCAATTCACTATTCCATACATCTGCCCAAGATTTTGCAAATCAACGAAAAAAAGACCGGCGAAAGCAGGAGTGGTGTGAGTATAATAATATAACGTATCTTGAGTTACCTTATAATGAAGGCATTGAGGAATGGAAAACGCGAATAGTCCAAAGGAACGACTAGAGCAAGTAGATAAAGTCTTAGACGAATATGAGTCAGGGCTTGGACTTGTGGGCTACGCCGGAGACTTTCACGACCAGACTGTGAAGTCATACATGAAAATGGAGAGAGTGCAAATGGAAAAGCTTACGGTAGAGGAATGCGCTGAAGCAGCACTTCTACTGGGTGGGTTTTCATTCTATCTTCAAAGGTCTTACAATAGAGAAATTGCTAGAGTTAATTGGGCCTCCTCCAACTTAAAAAAAATGATAGCCGGAAGAGAGCGCCAGTACAATGGATCATGGGACAGTCAATACTACCAAGCGGTAAAAGACGACAGCTATGCGATTAAGCTAGAAAGCATAAAGACATACGCTCAACAAAGGGCTGATAGGCTTACCTACCTAGCAAGCTCCATCAAAAATCTAAGTGACCTATATATAAACTTACAGAGAGCAAAGATAAATAAACATGGTTGATAAAAAAGAATTACTCAAACTTCTTTCTGAGCTTTCTCCTGAGGAACTTGAGTCCATAATGCCTAAGAAAAAACGTAGGCGGGGCAAGGGTAAGAGAAAAAAGAACCGATCTGCGAATAAGCCCAGTGCTTCTGAAGAGAATAAATTTGACGACATGCTGTCTAGCATACGATTTACAGATGAGGAGAAAAGAGAGCTTGAAGAAGCTACTAAGGTAGATGATGAGGCTGATCAAACGAAATCAGTCTCTGCTCGTCCTGCTGCCTCTACGGTAGAAGTTACTTGCTGCGCCTGTAATAAAAAGTTTATCGTATCGCCATCTGTGGTATTTTCTGTAGACAGATGGAAATGTAACGCTTGTATAACAGGGAGATAATATGCTTAACGATCTACCAGCAGAAAGAGCTGTCCTAGCAGGAATATACCGATATGGGGCAGAGACATATTATGATGTCGCAGACATAATAGATGAGTCCTCTTTTACAGACGATTCAAATGCTGTAATATTTTCCTGTATGAAGCGTGTCCTAGAAACAGATGACACTGTCTCCCTAGATATCCCTACGATGCTTTCCGCAGCAAAGGAAATGGGTTTAGAGACTTTCTTCAACACTCAGGAAGTGCAGCACTTATCTTCTATTACTAAGTATCCAGTCTTAGCAACTAACGTCAGGAAGTTTGCTGCTAAGGTCAAGAAGCTTGAGATAGCAAGGATGATGTATGACCAGCTTGAGCTAACAAAAGAGAAGTATCTCGAAATAAAAGGAGACGAGCCCATAGCAAAAATACTTGGGCTAGCTGAAGACTCAATTATGGAAGTCACAGGTATGGTCTCAGGAACAGATGAAGCTCCAACGCAGATGTTTGACAACATTGTTGAATATTTAGAAGAGCTCTCTGAGGAGCCTGTTGATCAGATAGGGATCTCTACTGGATTCCCAAGGTATGACTTTGCTATCGGAGGAGGTCTTAGACGCGGCACGGTCAATGTGATTGGAGCTCGACCTAAAACCGGTAAGACATTGCTAGCAGACAACATGGGGGTACATATAGCTAAGCAAGGTGTTCCTGTGCTGAATCTTGATACTGAAATGAGGAAAGAAGACCATCAGCACAGACTGATGGCTATGCTAACAGACGTTCCTATCAGCGAGATAGAAACAGGTGCTTTTTCTCGAAGTCCTATAGCTAAGAGGAAGGTAGAACAAGCTGCGAAAGAAATAACAGATATACCGTATTACTACAAATCTATTGGAGGCTGCTCATTTGAAGAGCAACTATCAATCGTAAGAAGATGGCTGAACAGAGTTGTAGGTCTTAACGACAAGGGAAAGGCTAACGACTGTGTGATTATATATGATTATCTGAAGCTTATGGACTCCGCTGAGATTAAAGGAGATATGAAAGAATTTCAGGTTCTTGGCTTTATGATGACAGCTCTCCATAATCTATCATTAAAATATGAGATACCTATACTTTCCTTTGTACAATTAAACAGAGACGGCATAAACAAGGAGTCAACAGATACTGCCTCTGGCTCAGATAGAATCATATGGCTGTGTTCTAACTTTACGATATATAAGAGTAAGTCAGATGAAGAAGTAGCTAAGGACGGTCTTGAGAACGGAAATAGGAAGCTTGTCCCCGTAATCGCTAGACATGGACAAGGACTTGAAGACAGAGATTATATTAACATAATGCTTAAAGGAAACTGCGGTAAGATAACAGAAGGCAAAACTGCTTTTGAACTTGATAGTGCCGTAAGTGCTGTAGAAGAAGGTGATTTCTTTGATGAACCAGAAGACGACATCCCGTTCAAGTAGTGGATATGATTATTCTAAGATTAATGCTCTTTGCAAATATGCAATGCAATATCTAGATGAGATATACTCGTACTTTGGAATATCCGCTGCCTACAAAAATGAGGTGCTGGTTAAGTCTGTTTGCCCTATTCATGGTGGAGACAATGATACCGCCCTTAACATGTACTACAATGGGGATTATAAAATACACTACAAGTGCAGAACCCACCAGTGCGAAGAGATTTTTGGGAACGGATTCATAGGCTTTATAAAGGGCTGTATATCTAGAACTAAATATGGCTGGGAAAAAGAAGGCGACAAGGAGGCGACATTTAAAGAAGCTGTAAATTTTTTAACAGGCTTCCTAAATCAAGACCTAAGCAAGTTTGAATCCTCTAGTAAGAGTGTAGAGAAGATGAAGTTTGGAGCTATGGTCAATGCCATTTCTTCAGATGCCCCAAAAAAGAGTGGGATTACTAGAGAGCTGTACCGATCTAGGGTTCAAGTGCCTTGTGAGTATTATGTCAAGAGAGGGTTCTCGTCACAAGTGCTCGACGAGTATGATGTTGGCTATTGTGATAATCCAAATAAACCTATGTTCGGAAGAGCAGTGGTTCCTATATATGACAACAACCATGAGTTTATCGTAGGATGCACAGGTAGGAGCGTGTTTGAGAAGTGTCCAAAGTGTTCAGGCTATCATGATCCTACTAAAAAATGTCATCATTCTCCGAAATGGCTTCACAGCAAAGGATTTCAGAAGCAAAAATGGCTGTATAATTATTGGACAGCTAAGGAGCATATATCCAAAACGGGCGTTGCGATTCTAGTTGAATCTCCCGGAAATGTTTGGAGACTTGCTGAAGCTGGCATAAGGAATGTAGTTGCGATTTTTGGAACAGCATTTAACAACGACCAAAAGAACTTACTAGATGAATCTGGAGCGCTGTCTCTGATATGCCTTATGGATAACGATGAGGCTGGCAAGAAGGCAGCAAAGAAGATTGAAGAGCAATGCTCTAGGCTCTATAGAATATATTTCCCTAGCTTTGATGCTTCGGATATTGCAGAACTTAATGTTGACAAGGTTACGTCTGACATTAAACCTTTTATTGAAAACGCCATGAATATTTATAAGGAGATCTAAATGACTTACAGAGAAAGTGCTATTGAGTTTCTATGGAGAAGCGCACTAACTGACCAATCAAAAGCACTCGCATCGCTACAGCTTCTGCTGGATCACGGTACAGGTATCGGAGACCATTCAACAGAAGACCTGCACTCAAATCTTGAGGATGCGTTATCTACGCTTGCTGACGCTGAGGATAGACTTGAGACTTTAAATAAATACTTCCGTCCGCCAGAGGGCGAAGAGCAACAGTCAGAGGAGGTATAACTATGACTCAAATTCTAGGCTTTGCCGGCAAAAAACAAAGCGGCAAAAATACTTTATGTAACTATATAGTAGCTATGAAGCTGGCTGAGCTTGGAATATGCTCTGAGTCTAGACTGTCAACTTCCGGAGACATAGAGATTACAGATGTATTCGGGGAGAAAAAGAAAGGTGTAGAGTGGATTCCGTTTTCTCAGGAAAACATGAATGTAGAACTACTAAGGACAGAGCATCTGGATAAGTATGTGAAAATTTATGGCCTTGCAGATACACTCAAGGATATGTGTGTTAATATTTTAGGGCTCTCTCACGATCAAGCATACGGTACAGATGAGGATAAAAACTCAAACTCTACCATCAAATGGGAGGATATTCCTACTTGGGAAAACAGCAGCCTAAATAAAAACAGGGGCTTTATGACCGCTAGGGAAGTGCTCCAGTATGTGGGTACGGATATATTTAGAAAGCTAGATCCAGACGTGTGGATAAAAAGTCTATTGAGAAAAATAGAAAAAGACTCTCCTGAGCTTGCTCTTATATGCGATGTTAGATTTGAGAATGAAGTCTTGCACCTTAAAGATGCTGGGGCTACTGTAATTGGTCTCACAAAAGATAAGTTCAAGGGTCAGGATGTACACTCTAGTGAAGCGTTAGTGCAGGATGCTCTTGATAATTGCTCCTTCCTTATTCAGAACGAAGATATGACAATACAGCAGCAGTGCCTCAAGCTTTATGAGATACTATCTGACAGAACCAATCTCCTTCCGAAGGTCTTATAAATGTCAATACCTATAGTCTACTTTAGAAGTAGCTCTTTCAACTCACACAGAATGTGTCCTATGCAATATTACATGGAATATACTCTTGGTTGGAGAGGGTCATCTGGAAAGAAAGCTGACAAAGGAACTATTGTTCATAAGGTTCTTGAGTTGTGCGCACTTGCAAAGAAAGCCTTGCAAGATGGTCATGAAATTTTTAAAGATAATGAGATTGGTGAGATAGAAACTGCTAACTATGATACAGAATATCTAGATGAAATTATTGATAGGGTATACGAATATTATACATCTAGAACTACACATCATGACTGGAAGCCATTAGACCTAAAGCATTGCCGAAAATGGGTTTGGAAAATATTCAATGACGACGACGGATTCTTTGATCCTAAGAACAGAACAGTTGTAGAAGCAGAACCACACTTTGACTTTGAAGTAGATGAAGAATGGGCAGAATATAGTTATACCTTAGATGATGGTACCGTCTTGGAGGGGAAGCTAGCGCTAAAGGGAACAATAGACCTTATAACAGATGTGGGAGACGGAGTCTATGAGATAATAGACTGGAAGACTGGCCGCAGACTTGACTGGGCTACAGGAAAAGAAAAGACGATGGCAAAGTTGCAGAAAGATCCACAGCTAAGGATGTATCATCTAGCATGCAAAAAGCTTTACCCAGATGTAGAAACATTTTTAGTAACTATCCACTTCATGAATGACGGCGGTCCTTTTACACTCCATTTTCAAGATAGCGATATACCTGAGACATTAGAGATGATAAGGGCAAAATTTGAGACAATTAAAGACACTAACTTTCCTCAACAAATAAAGTCATGGAAATGCAGCAAGCTTTGTTCTGCGGGAAAAACCACATACGAAGGAACAGATGTCAAAGTCATGGGCAACATGTTTGGAGCTCCGCTAACAAAGTGCCAGCAGACAGAAGCTATGATAAAAGAGAACGGAATAGAGTGGGTGACAAGTAACTGTATGTCCCCAGAACATGAAATAGGTAAGTATAAAGCTCCCGGAGAAGTATGATGTACGCAACAGAGATTAGTCGAGGAAGGAAGCTGCTAATACCTAAAAGCAACATACAGGCAGAACAGTTTATTCAGAAGGAAGCAGCGTTCTTTATGTCCTGTGTTAATGCTTATATAAGGGAGCTACTAGAGTGGATAAACATATCTGACTTTGAAGTTACTGGCATAACTGATCATGGAGAAGTGTACCTAAGAGAAGAAGATAACGGTTTCTTTGTTGGGCCAAACGGAGGGTTCTTCGCACCAATAACAAAGAGAAAGAATGGAGAGCCGTTTGCGAAACCAAAGTGGAGTGATACACAGCTAAAGGCGATGTTTTGTAATGTATTTAATGAGACGCATACTCATGATTCTTGCGCGTCTTGGAAATTAAATATTATTGCTAACGGTGCTAATAAGATAAAGTCCTCTATAAAGCGATTCAAAAAGAGGGGCGACTCATATGCTGATTATATCAAAGACATGAAACCGCCTGTTATAACCAACCCTACTATCTGCCACAAAAAGGCTTTAGCAAAGATTAAAGATGATGCCTTAGTAATAAGAGGGGCTAACAAACAGGAGGTCAAGATAAAAGACTTTTTTATACCCTACAAAAAGTATACAAAAGTTCATAAGAAGACATTTGGAGGAAACTTAGTTTTATCGAAAAAGAAAAATAGTAAGCATAACGAATACACTATAATGATCAAGTGCAAAAAGCATTTCTATTCTCCTTTAGGATGGATAGGTATGGACATAAACAAATACAACCCTGAGTGGCTTGCCATAGCGGAAGATGCCAAAGATGGTTTCTACAACATACTTCCTAAGCCTGATAATATTGATAAGATAGAAAAGATTAGAGATGACATAGACAAGATGATCGACAACAAGGAAAGATCATCAGGATCGACTAAGAGAAGAGCAAGATTAAGAAAAGCAAAAGATAGGGCTGTATCAGCGTATAGAAGAGAAATCAAAAAGTTTTTACTCCCGATGTTAGACTTCGTACAGTTATGTCGATTTGGACTTTGCTTAGACGGTGTTGCTACAAAAGGAAGAAGCTTTGGTCAGCAAGAAATAAATTCTATACTTGAGAAAGAATGTATAAAGAGAAACATTCCCTTTGCTATGACAAATCCTAGAATGACTACTAGGTCTTGTTATTATTGCGAAGAGAATAATCCTAGGCCTAAAACCTCTGGGCCAGATGCGGGAGTCTACATTTGTGGAAACCCTCTTTGTCCTAAGTTTGAGTCTAGGGAAATTCCCCATGTAAATGCCGCTAGAAACATAGCAAGGCAGGGTAAGAAACGCTTTCTAGAGTCGGCGGTAGAAGAGGGTATAGCTAGCCCTGCTTAAGGCTCTACGATAACATAAATAGCTACTAGCCTTTCTACTGTCGGGCATATAGTTAAGTGGGCGACCAGCTTAAACTGAGGCAGTACGTAATTCTTATTGGTCGCTTTTAAAAGGATGTATAATGATAAAGCTAGACTTCACAGAAGAGATGGTGAAAAGTGCTAGAGAAAAAGCACAATCTCTCGGGGCCATAAATAACTCTATACTCAAGGGCGGTGGAAATGTTGCCGGATACCTTGGAGAGGAGGCTCTTGCTCCGTTTATCGGCGCTGAAATAGTCAGTAACAATAGAGGTCTAGATAAGTACAATCATGACCTACTCCTACAAGATGGTCACAGAATAGAGGTTAAAACAAAAAGGAGGACTGTCGCGCCAAAACCTTACTACGACGTATCTGTTGCCAAAACAAGCAAGCACCAACAGCCAGACATATATGCTTTTATTAGTATAGAATTTCAAAGGGCTAGCTCAGGGCATCCTAAACAATATTTCGGACTAAAGAACATCTGGCTATGTGGATTTATGGGCGCACACGACTACTGGGATATGGCAAAACTGTGGAAAAGTGGACAAATTGACAAAAGAAATAACTTCAAAACTCATGTTGACATGTATAATTTAGAGATAGCGGATTTACACAAAGACTTGTCAGGAATACTTGTATGAAATACGTACCTTTACACGTGCATAGCGAATACTCATTACTAGACGGATTATCTAAAACATCAGATATTTACAGTCGTCTAGAACAAATAGAAACAGATGCATGTGCCCTAACCGATCATGGAAGCGTCAGTGGCGCTGTTGATTTTCATAAGACTATATCCAAGGGATACAAACCTATTCTTGGGTGTGAGCTTTATCTTTCCACGCAGAGTGCAAAAATAAAAGAGCCCGACAATTCTAAGCTTATGCATCAAGTTGTTCTTGCTAAAGACCTAGAAGGATGGAAAAAGCTTCTAGCTCTTGTTTCTCAAAGTAATCGACCAGATAATTTCTACTACAAACCTAGAATAGGTCTCGATGAGTTCTTGCAGAGCTGCGCATCTGATTACTCCTTAGTATCATTCAGTGGTCATTTGGGATCTAGACTTGGGAATTTATGCTTGAACAATGCTGACTGGAGAAGAGATGCCGCAAGAGAGGCAGAGAGGATGCAGGAGTCTTTTGGCAAGGGAAACTTTTTTATAGAGATCCAGCTTATAGACTCGCTAATAAATAAAGAAGCAAAAGAAGTTGCAGAGAAGTTAAGAGAGATAGCTAATATAACTAGGATACCTACTGTTGCCACCCCCGATGCACACTATTGCAGAAGAGAAGATGCTCATGACCAAAGGGTCCTTTTGTGTACTGCCCTTAGGAAAAGCATAGGTGAGATACAGAGGGAAATAAAGCAGGGCAAGTCAGCAGCTATGGAAACCTTCTTTAAGTCTGACAACTACCATATTCCTACATATGAAGAAATGAAAGAGCACCATACAGATGAAGAGTTAGATAATACTCTAGCTATAGCCGATATGTGTTCTAGCTATGAAATATTAGGGCCTCCTAACCCTCCTGAATTTAAATGCCCTGACGGAATGTCTCCTAATGATTATCTCCGGGCCTTATGCAGAGATGGTTGGCGCACAAAAATGGCTCATGTAACAAAAGGTGATGAGCTTTTCTTAGGCTATGGGCAGCGGGTAGATAAAGAGATAGATATTTTTACTGAGACCAATCTCTCTAGCTACTTCTTGATAGTGCGAGATATCGTCGAAGAAGCTACAAAAAGGGGATACCTAACAGGGCCGGGAAGAGGAAGTGCAGCAGGATGCATGGTATCATACCTCATGGACATAACACAGATAGATCCATTAAGATATGATCTTATTTTTGAGAGATTCTACAATGCCGGACGTAATGCCGGAGGAAGAGTGTCAATGCCTGATATTGACATTGATGTTCCAAAGCAGTCTAGGTCAGAAATAATTGAGTACATCAAAGAACAATATGGCAAAGATAATGTAGCTCAGATTATTACATTTCAGACACTTAAAGGAAGGGCGGCTCTAAAGAGAGTAATGGCAGCAAGAGGCAATATAAGCTTTGACGAGCAGAACGCTATTACCTCACACATTATTGATGAAGCCAAGATTTCTGATGAACTACAGGATATGAGAGATGAGCTAGGAACTGCCTCGGTTATATCTTGGGCTTTAGAGAACAAGTCTGACAGTCTAAGAGAGTGGTGTGAGGTCGGTGAAGACGGGTCTTTAAATGGTAAGCTCTCTAAAATATTTGAACAAGCGATACGCCTTGAAGGCACTAAGATTATTCAGTCTAAGCATGCTGCTGGCGTTGTAGTCTCTCCTCAAAGAATATATGATGTATGTCCTATGGTCATAGATAGAGAAGAGAAGGGTATGCTAGCTGGCTTCGAAGGTCCTAGCTGCGAAGATGTTGGTCTTCTAAAGTTAGACATACTAGGAATCAAAATGCTAGATAAAATTATGGATGTCTCGGAAATTCTAAAAGTATAATAATAAGAGGAGATAATTATGAATAACAGATGGATTATTGTTTTTGACTGGGAAACAGATGGCCCAGATCCAACTACCTGCAACCCTGTCGAGTTAGCTGCCGTTCCGGTAGACCCTAGAACATTAGAAGTAAAGACAGATCAGGCATTTAAGGCAGTTATTAAACCTGATGGTATAGACACAGAAGAATATTTCACAAAGTCCCGACAGGATACTATAGCTTGGCACGCTAAGCAAAGAGGAGTTTCCTCAGAAGAGATTGTAGAAGATTGGAAGTCAGGACAGTCCGAAAAGGTTGTGTGGAAAAACTTTTGTAACTACTGCTCAAAGTATCATGTTGACAAAAAGCCCGGACAATGGTTTACCGAACCCGTCCCTTCAGGCTACAACATAATTAACTTTGATATTCCTATAGCAAGAAGATTGGCAAAAAAATACAAGACAAAACTTCCATTCTCAGAAGTATCTAAGATAGACATGATGGATATACTGTTTATGTGGTTTGAGAATCTAGACGAACCAAGCAGCATGAAGTTAGATGCATTTAGAAAATTCTTTGGAATGAAAGCTATACAAGCGCACGAGGCATTGTCTGATACGATTGATGAAGCAGAGCTAATGGTTAAGTTTATAAAATTTCATCGAAGACAAGCTAGCGTAGGTAAGTTCAAAGGGGCATTTGCAAAATGAAAGTAGGTTTTACTTGCTCATCTTTCGATCTGCTGCATGCTGGTCATATACTAATGCTCAAAGATTGTAAGGATTACTGTGACCATTTGGTTGTTGGTTTGCAGACAGACCCTACGATTGACAGAAAAGACAAGAACAAACCTATACAAAGTTTCTTTGAAAGATTTATACAGCTAGAGGCAGTATCTCATATTGACGAGATATGTGTATATGAGACAGAAGAAGAACTTAAGCAACTTATAAACTATATAAACCCTGACATTAGATTCATTGGCATAGATTGGTATGGTAAAGAGTTTACCGACTGCAGAAGTGCAAGGCTTAAAAAATATGAAATGCACTATAATCCGAGATATGGATACTCTACAAGCAAACTAAGAAAAGACATATACAAAGCAGAGAAGAAGAGAAAAAATGCGTAGTTTTGATTGTGGGTGCGAGTTCGAAGAGCGCGGTGATGGTATAGTATTTGATTGCGATATTACCAAACTTCCATTAGATTGCAACGCGACTTGGGACTTAATATGCGAAGGTAATACAAAGGGTGTTTTTCAACTAGAGTCTCAGCTAGGAAGATCCCTAGCAAAACAAGCCAAACCCAGAAACATAAGCGAGCTCTCTGACCTTATCGCCATCATGAGGCCCGGTTGTCTTGAGGCTATTGTCAAAGGCAAAAGCCTAACGATGCACTATATAGATAGAAAGAAACATGTAGACCACGTTGAGTACTTCCATGAATCCTTGAGACCTATTCTTGAGAGCACTTATGGAATCCTTGTGTACCAAGAACAGGCGATTCTCATTGCTACGGAGATTGCCGGATTTGACCTACAGGAAGCCGACATTCTTCGTAAGGCCATTGGTAAGAAGAAAACAGATGTTATGGCTAAGGTGAAAAAGTCTTTCTTGCAAAAGGCTGAGAAGAGGGGTATTGTCACGAAAGAAGAGGCTGAGGAAATCTTTTCGTGGATTGAGAAGTCGCAGAGATACTCTTTTAATAAGTCTCACTCTGTTAGCTATGCTTATAATGCTTACCTGACAGCGTATGCAAAAGCTCATTTCCCTAGAGAGTTCTTTACCTCTTATCTAAAACATGCGGTAGGCAAGCCTGATACTTTCTTGGAAGTTCAGGAGCTAGTTAACAATGCCAAGGTCATGGGTATAAATGTTATGCCTCCTAGTATTATAAACATGAACGAAGAGTTTGGATTAATAAATAACAACCCTACTTATGGTATGACTAACGTTAAAGGAGTCGGCTCCTCTGTCTTTACTAAAATGAAAAAGGACATGGAGGAGCTTGGGATAAACCCTGCGGAGTGCGACTGGAACTGCTTCTTGCTTTGTGTATCCCCTACTGTGAATAAGAAAGCTTTTGAGGCACTCATACTGGCAGGATGTTTTGACTGCTTTAAGATGCCTAGAACACAGATGATGCATGAATTTTCTATAATAAAAGAACTTTCCAAGAGAGAAAAGACTTGGCTTAGATCTTACGCTTTAGAAAAAGACGGGATTACTGTTAGCGAATGCTTAGAAGACATGATAGACGCTTCTATGAACAAAGATAAAAATAGACCTATCTTTAGAAAAGACCGTGCCCCTGTCGTGCAAGACTTAATAAATTCATACAGCAATCCGGGCTATTCGCTCACTGATTCTTTTTCATGGCTAGCGAAGCAAGAAAATGATTATCTTGGAATATCTCTGACATGTAATAAGGTTGATGAGTATAACACCGATATGTCAAACTGCTCATGCAAGGAGTTTGTAAATGGTTTTGAGAGTACCCATGGAATAGTTCTGGCTGTGCAGATAGAGAGAGTGAGAGAGTGGAAGATAAAGAACGGTCGTGCTAAAGGTCAGAAAATGGCATTTGTCACTGCTAGTGATTCCAGCTGCTCAATAGATAATATAACTGTCTTCTCTGACGAATGGGCAAAGTATAAAAAGCTAATATATGAAGGCAACACTGTGCTACTCAGAGGGTCACGGGACAAAGGAAGAGGCGGTTTTTTATTGAAAAGAGCCGAACAACTAAGAAGTTAGATTGAAAACTACGCTATAATAAGGTATAAGATGGATCAGCTTATAGAAGAAAATATGGGACTTGTTGTTTCTGTTGTTAATTCTTTTAAACCAAAGAACGCTACAGAGAGGGATGACTATACCCAAGCGGGACGGATAGGCCTATGGAAAGCCATAGCAAAGTATCAAGTTGAAAAGGGAGCAGCTCTATCAACGTATGCATGGAATCCAATCAGGTGGGAAATTATAAAAGAGATAAAGTCTCTAAAGAAGGGCCGATACCTTACACTGTCTTCGGAGCCCGATGGTTATAATTCTAAGGAATCATTTTGGGAGATATGCCCAAGCAATATATCCGACGAAGAATGCCATTTGTTAGAGCTTAGAAGAATGGGATATAAGCTAGATGAGGTATGTCAGATAATAGGCAGAAGCAAATCGTATGTCAAAAAAACGATATACGGAGCCATTCATAAAATAAGGGAATCAAATGAACAATAGAAAGAAGAGGGTTCTAGTACTCTCAGAATCTCATCACTTAGCTTCCGGGTTTGGAACTTATGGCAAAGAGGTTATTAGTCGCCTTGTAGATACAGGGAAGTATGATATTGCGGAGTTCGCGTGCTTTGGTCACCCAGCACATTCCCATTCGGTTCCTTGGGATTATTATGGTAATATGCCAATGAGTGCAGACGAAGAAAAGCAATATAACACAAGTCCTATAAACTCTTTTGGATACTGGAAATTCGACCTTACATGCTTGCACTTTAAACCAGATATCGTAATATCTTATAGAGATCCTTGGATGGATAAATGGTTGTCTCTACATCCGTATAGAGATTATTTTCACTGGGCTTGGATGCCGACCGTAGACTCTGCCCCTCAAAGACGAGAGTGGTTAGATATATTTGAAGGCTGCGATGCTATATTTACATACTCAGAGTTTGGAACAAAGACCCTTTTGGATCAAACCAATGGAAAAATAAATGTTATTGGCTGTGCGTCTCCCGGCATAGATCCTAATCTATTCAAGCCAGTTGAAGACAAGAAGCAACTAAAGGCAGAGCTAGGGCTACCTGAAGACTGTTTCATAGTCGGAACAGTAATGAGGAATCAAAAAAGAAAACTCTTCATAGAGCTTATCAAATCTTTTAGAATATTTCTTGACAATGCTCCAAAAGAAATAGCCGAAAAAACATACTTGTATCTGCACACTAGCTATCCAGAAAAAAGCGGCTGGGACATAGGTGGAGCGCTAGTAGAGATGGGAGTCGCATCACGAACATTTGTAACATACTGCTGTAGAAATTGTGGCGAATGGTTTACTACCAAGTTTAGAGATGCTATAACAACGTGCAAGTATTGTGGGGCAAGATCTGCGTATATGCCACATGTAAGTCACGGATTAGATGTTCCAGACCTAATAAAAGTCTACAACTTATTTGACATATATGTTCAGTATGCTATCTGCGAAGGCTTTGGGATGCCGCAAGTGGAAGCTGCCGCATGTGGTGTTCCTGTCGCTGCGCCTAACTACAGCGCAATGGAAGATGTTGTAAGACACACTAAGGGAATACCTATAGATATAGCCTGCAAGTTTAGAGAGATGGATACGGGAGCAGACAGGATTTATCCCTGCAACAAGCATCTAGCTAAAATACTGGAAGACTTCTTCTCGTCTAGCGAGGAGGAAAGAAATAAGAAGAGTGTCGAGGCAAGAGAAGGCGCAATCAAAAGATATAATTGGGACGACACAGCTAAGGTATGGGAGAAGTACTTGGATAGTTATACGCCTACTGGACTTCAAGGAGAGTGGGGATCTCCTCCAAGATTCAAAACCCCTGTTGAGCAAATTCCAGACTTGCCTAACAACACTGACCTTACCAGATGGCTTTTGGCAAACGTGGAGCAATCTGAAGATAAAGTATTCTCAAAGCAGTCGGCAGATTTTTCTGCTGCTTTAAACTTTGGTGCAATGCTGCAGGGAGGACTAGAGCCTATGGACAGAGAGAAGCTTATAAATATAGCTAAGTCAAATGCTCAAGCTTATAATAAAGCAGAGAATATAAGAGTCTCCAATGTCGAAATACCAGTGCCTAATTTCTACAGAAAGGCTGAAGCGAACAAATGAGAAAAAGTATTTTAACAATAAGTCCATATTCAGAAATTTCTGAGATTGGAAGAAAATCGGTAACCGTTTGTTCTAATATACACTCGATAGATTCTGTTAGAGCCGTTCATAAGAACGCTATTGATCCTACATTAGGTCAGAATCCTAAGATTCTTATTATGAATAACTCAGCTGCAAAAAAATATGACCTGTGCGTGCAGCATGTGATGCCGCATCTAATAGCAAAGGTAGACATTCCCACGTTTTCTTTTTACGAGCCGAATTCTTATGGTAACCAGTCTTTTGATTCTTGGCTCCAGTGTACCGATAGCATAGTAGTCAGATCAGAAGAGCAAAAAAAAGCACTTTCAGAAAGAGTGCGACAAAGAGCAATCGTGATACCTCCATCTATAGATCATGGAGCTAAGATTGGCTATAAGCAAGTGCTTGATGAATTCACATTCTTTGTGCCAAATGGTAAGTATAACGGCAACAACGCAGACGTGCTTATGGCATACCTTATGGAGTTTGGGCAAGAAGAGTCTGTTAGGTTAGGCATTATGTCAGCCAACCCGCAGGCAACTATAGACGAAATACATGCTTTGAAAACAGGTATGTGTCTTTACGCTAAGGACTTATTTCCGGAAATTAAGATATACACAGACATAGCTACAATGATGAACGAGGGCTGTTGCTGTATAGATGTTGTTTCATCTCTATCTTATCAGCCAACTACTCTTCTTAGCATGGCTCAAGGGAGTCCTTCTATCATGCTCAAAAACTCGTGTCTCGCAGAGTGGATGCCAGAAGAACTCTACTACCCCGTAGAAAGCTACAGAGATGTCTGTAAATTCACGGAAAATAGACCAATAGAAATCCAGCCTGCGCGATGTGAGATACACTATCCCATAGTGAAAAGCATAAGACAACAGATGAGAAAAGCATACGAAGATAGACTAGGCTTCCTAAGCAAGCAAAAGAAAATTAGAAAATCTTTGTTAGATATTTTTGGACAGGAAAAATTTGAAAAAGAGTTTAAGGAAAAAATATGTTCGTAGTAAAAAATCTTATAGACTCAGGACAGACAACAAAGAAAGTAGCAATTTTTTGTTCTACCAACCAAGAGTATGTCGCACCAATCTCAGAATGTGATATTAAATCATATATAATGAGGCATGATCAGTGGCCTCTTAGCGTAGAGCAATTTTCATCAAATATGAGGATCGTACAGACGAAAGACGCTGTAGACTCGTCTATTGACTGCGTTATCTGCGTAGGCATGGCTGATAACTACGACCATGCAGTAGCATATGCAAAGAAAAACTGTGTGCCTCTTGTATTGGTCAGGGAGACAAGCGATAAAACATACGCTATATATCCATATTCTACAAACGTCAACAGAAGAGAGCATATCTCACCGGATGTCTTAGTTGACATTATTGAATCCGGAGAATCTGAACTGGATGATAATAATATGGTGGTTACAATCCCTCCTGTAAAATCCAAGCTACAGGTGCTGACAAAAAGAGCTTATGAAAAGATTACTATAAATACAAACATACCTAAAGAGGTCTTTACTCATTATCGGTCAATGTTAGCCGGCCTTAATGTGCAACCGCATGACAGGAAGTCTCCAAGCAGTTCTGACATATACATAGAGACTTGGGTTGGGGATATTATAATGCCATTAAGATGTATGAGTGCTGGATCTATCGTTATGCTCCCCGACTCTCAAGAAGCTCGCAGAATAGTAGAACACGAGAAAAATGGTTTTATATATACTGACTTTCAGGACATGAGGGCTAATATGATTAAGATTCTTCAAGGAAAAGGTGAAGGAACTCTTCAGGAGGTTTCAGAAAATGCTCGTGAATCAGCACCACAGTTCTTCTGCTCCGAAGAAGAATTCGTGTCCAGATGGGAGACTATAATAAACTTACTATGTTCAACAAAATCTAAGTTAGGTAATATACTATGAAAGCTATTATTTTTTCTTCGGCAAAGAAGCCGATACTCCCCGGAATCAAAGGGAATGTAACGCAGTTAGACTTAAGTGAGATAGACAAAATAAAGAGAAGCTCGCTGACAGAGCTTGAATGCTTCGACGTACTAGAGTCTTCTGAAGACGACAATATACTCGACAGCCTTATGTCGAAACTGAGAACAGGAGGTATGCTTAAGCTAAAAGGAACAGATGCTCGTCAAGTGTGCAAGGTCTTTGATAGGGGTCATATAGGAGAAGCAGAGCTAACCGATCTGTTAATAAACAATAAAATAAGAGCCGTAAGTGTAGCAGACATCTTACAAAAAGTTTCTAATAACAAAGAGATGTCAATAGCATTTGCCGGAGTTTCAGGAACGGGATATGTTGTAGAGGTAAAGAGAAACTGATGAATCAAATAAGTCAGATACATACCACTTGTAGAGATTGCAGATTTGCTGTGTATGAAGGTAATACTCAGGAATCATGTTCTATAGACAGGATAGATAAGCTCAGGCAAAATGGGGCTGAAATCCTTGAGGTTTACGACGGAACAGAGAAAGAGTTCTTTGTAATCAATGATAAAATATGCGTATTTCACAGAGAAAAGGGTTGGCGTCCAGACTTAACAGACGAAGAGGTAGTGATAGAAATAGAAAGCGCTACAAAGATACCTTATCAATGGATCATAGTTGAAGAGGATAATCTATACTCACAAGAAATAATGAGAGAGAACATACAGACTCTTTCAAAAGAGTTTAATCCTCCTGCCATTTTAGACTTTGTTATAAGGAGATTTGACCGGACAGGTGAACAAATAAGTGACTCAATAACATGGATCGAAGATACTATGCAAGAACATGGTCTAAGCTGCGTCTGGAGAGTTCAGGCCGTGCTAGACGAAGAGCTAGACTCAAGAAATTGTATTGACATGTGCGTCGATTTGCATGACAAGAAAGATGCCACAATGGCATACATATGTTTTACAAGCGACTTTGTGATACCTGATGGGATTACTGAAGAGTTACACAAATCTATAAATGACTATAACAAGAAGCCCATATTCGCGGAGCCAGTTGAAGGCATAAACGGACTATTGATGAACAGGATAATGCATAGAAAGCACACAGGAAATGCATTCAATGTAAATATAGAAGATAAGCTAAGAGAATTTGAAGACGGTATAGAAAACTTTTCCTACAAAATTACAGAGCTATGCCCGAGCTTGAAACAGTAATAATTGCGCACGGAGAATTACTCAAGCCCGGACAGAAGCATAAGAAAGTAGTTGCTTGGTACAATGTTCCTCCTTCAGAAACTTTTATTGCTGACACCTTTAAGAAGGCCATTGGCAATGATATCTTTGGCATTATATCAAGCCCATATAGGTTTGCAGATGAGAATAGTCTAAGCATAATACTAAAAATTTTTAACAGCGACCCAAACAAGGTAGCAATGGTGCAAGCAGAAGAGTCTAGTCCGTCATCTCCTATGCTTTTTATAAACATGAGGTTGATACCTAGTCAAGGTTTTAATCTAAAGAACTTTGGATCTTTCTGTCAAGAAAAAGGATATACCACATTCAATGTTGCTGGACTTTTTACAAAATGATTAAGAACAACAAAAAGATGACTGTCATAATACCTGCCGCAGGAGCAGGCAGAAGGATGAAGTCATATGGCCCTAAGTGCTTAATAGACTTAACTCCGAACCAAACGATACTGGATAGGCAGTTAGAGATAATAAACAATACATTTAAAAGAACGGAAATAATATTGGTATGCGGTTTTGAGTCAGAAAAAGTTATACAGAAGGCTCCTGAAGAATGCATAAAGGTAGAAAACGAGCTATACGAAGATACAAATGTAGCTAGAAGTGTAGCTATGGCTCTAAGGGCAACAACTGCAAAAGATATCTTGATAGTAAATGGAGATCTGGTATTTTCTAGAGAAATACTAAAGCACATCGACTACTCATCGTCATGCACCATCTGCTCTAAAGATCCTGAAAGAGAAAGTGAAGTTGGGTGCATTATAGACCAACAAGGAAACCTATCTCATATAATGTATGACTTAGAAAAAAAGTGGAGTCAGATAGTATACTTGAAAGGAAAAGAACTCATCCTATTCAAAAAGCATATATGGGACACTAGATATAGAAAATATTTTATGTTTGAGATAATAAACAAAGTAATAGAAACCGGAGGAGCAATTAAATGCAGAGAAGTCTTCGGTGAAAAAATAATTGATGTAGACAACTCAAAAGACCTTGTAAGGGCAAAGGAGATTGTATGAGATTTGTAATTGATAAGAGCTTATCAGAATGGAATAAATTAGCCACTACTTTTGGGAGCTGTGGGATAGAGATAGTAATTTGGGAACCGGACAAGGTTTCAGAGATTGATATGTTTGATAGAATGAAGCCAGATATATTGTTTTACTCTCAGAATGCAGATGCCTCTGTGTTTAGCTATGCTACGCAAGGAACAAATGTAAAAACAGTCATGTTAGGCCGATATAAAAAAATGGATACTAAGCTTTACTCTCCTAGTCTAGTAGTAGGAGATACCTCTGTGGAAGAAGTTCCTTTAATAAAGCATCAGAGATATTTACCTGCTATCGTCGGACCAAAAGAAGGAAGATACAGAAAAGAACTGGAATGTGACTTAGCTTGCTTCACAGATGAGTTTATAGGCATACCCGAGGAGAACCTACAAAACCTTTTGATGGTACTAATGAAACATAAGTGCCGGATGTTTGGACTTTTGAAGGTTAATGTCCCTAACTACCTAGGTGTAGTTTCAGATGAGATGAAATCAGATATAGTTGCCTCGGCAAAATTTTACCTTGATCCTCAGGCCAAGTCTTGGGGTGAAGCAGTGATATCCGGAGGCATGCCTCTGGTAATGAGTAGCGAACAGTTGAAAGTGCCTACATTTTCAAACTTGAACGAACTAGATTCGTACTTAACAGAGAACAAAAAGAAAAAGCATACTAGGCTTAATAAGATAGAAAAGAATTTGCTATTTAAGAATAGGAACTTTTCAGATCTCGCTATAGAGATATCCAATTTCTTTGGGATCAAAAACCTTACTAATGCTCTAGTTAACAGCAGGAGAAGTGCAATATGATTGGAATAATAAAAGAATCGTTCACAATTGAAGAGTTGTCCAAAATAGACGATATCTCGTCACGCAACGATGTGATACTATTTACAGATACCAGAATGCCCGCTAATGATTTCCGAAATATAGCTACGACGAGTGTTTCAAGAAGCTTTGAGTTTGAGGGAACTTTAATATCAACCTGCTACAGAAGTACTGAGTACCTTCTTAATAACCGTAGCGCAAAGCGTAAGATCTTTTATGCTAGCGACTTAGAATGGACCAAACATGACAATCTGTCTTATAGTAAACCACTAGGAATTTACAACTCCGAAGAAATTGAAGTTCTGGCATCTAGTCAAGATGTCTATGATATGATTAAGACCTTCTTCAAAAAACCTAAGGGAGTAATGGAAGATTGGGATTTAGCACAAGTATCTAAGGATATATAATATGTACAACGAACTTTCAGAAAAAGAAAAGAAAAAGATAATCAAGAAAAAATACTTGGGCGAGCTAATGAGCTTTGCTGAGATAGCAGAACTTATGCAGACATACCCTAACAGGGTCAGGAGAGATGCAAAGAAGTTCGGTATAAGAATAAGAAGTCGAAGTGAATCTGCAAAGATAGCTTTAGACAAGGGACGCTCAAAGCATCCTACTAAGGGAAAGAAAAGAGACAGCACGACCAAGAAGAAAATAAGCGAGAGCCAAGGCAAGGTCTGGGATGGTCTAAGCACCGAGGAAAGGCAAAAGAGATCTAGGATAGGAAGGGAGTCTTGGAACAAAAAGACAGACCAAGAAAAGAACGACCTTATCCAAAAAGGGTCTGCCGCTATCAGGGAATCTGCTAGGACCGGAACTAAACTTGAGAGGTTTTTACTGGAAGAGCTGACAGAGAGAAAATACGATGTACAATTTCATAGAGAGCATGTACTTAAGAACTCTAGGCTTGAAATAGACTTATTTGTTAAACAGCTTAGAACAGCTATAGAGATAGATGGTCCTTCTCACTTCAGGCCGGTGTGGGGAGAAAAAAATCTTTTGCGAAACAAGAAATCGGACAAGCAAAAAACTGGACTTATACTAAGTCAAGGATTTGTTTTAATAAGAGTAAAACAGGATAAGAGGACATCTCAAAGATATTTCAGAGAAGTCCTTGATTCTATTTTAAGTATTTTATCGGACATAAAGAAACAATTCCCAGTAGAAGGAAAGAGGTATATAGAAGTATGAAGAAGAGTGAATTTGAAGACATGGTAGAACCTGTAGAAGATTCCAAGGATCTTTCCGAAGATGTTGAAGCAGAGGAGATCATAGGGTCTGAAAATCCAAACTGGAGCGAGTATGTTCTTGACCAAATGGATGACAGCGAGCTAAAAGACGGCAACCCAACAGTGGATGGCTTAAGACGAGTCACAGAGAGAATCTATGGTGAAATAATCCAGTCCACAAGTGATATAGTTAACTATGATGCGAGTCGTGGCGTTTGTGCGGTAAAGCATACTTTGGCGATCCAAAAATACTCTACGGACGCTATAATAACTATAGATGGATGTGTCGATGTAAAATTTCAAAATATCCCATACCCTTTCAATCAACATCTGGTGGCTACTGCAGATACTAGAGCTGAAGGTAAGGCGCTTAGGAGAGCTTTGAAGCTTCGTGTTGTAACGGCAGAAGAGATGCAAGACACCTCAGCAGACGATGTCTTAGCATCAGAAGAAGACATAACCGATCAGCAGATATTGGCAATTAATCAAATGTGTAAAAGGCTAGATATCAGCTTGGTAGATCTTGTTAAATCAACTTCTGCTAAAACAAAGTCCATCAGAGAAATAAGTAACCTCCAAGGCCGGATGCTGTTAAGTACTTTATCAGATTACCAAAGAAGCTCAGCATCTATTCCTGATAACGTTAAGGGTTACAACACAGAGTGGAGAGAAAGTTTTGATACCGGAGGTAAAAAATGAAAGCTAGCATAAAGACAACAACAGACCTTTCCTTTCAAGTAGAAGCCGAAACAGAAGAAGAACTATTCAAGCAAGTTGCTCGTGTTCAGGAGATATTCCAGCACAAGTCATGCGGAAAGTGTTCTTCGCCTAATGTCAGGTTTGTTTGCCGTCATGATAGTTCAGAGAATGATTGGCTAGAAGTCGTGTGCCAAGAGTGCAGGGCAAAGTTAATTTTTGGAAGAACTAAAAAGGGCGGTCAAATATATCCAAAGATCAAATGGGATCAGTTGTCCGAAAAACAAAAAGAGCAGAGAGCTAATGAAAAGGGATATGCTGACAAAAATCGAGGATATTTGCCTGATAAAGGCTGGTTCATATACAGGCCTATCGCTTCGTAGAGCCTATATCAGATAGCTTTTAAAAACTAAGGGGGTTTCATACCCCCTTTTTTATTTCAAGACCCTGCACATATAAGAAGGGAACTGTTCTAAAGTGATTCCTTCCATAACCATGTCAAGAGTTTGTATTCTCTCGTTGACAGCTCTGATGACCGAAGAGCCCCAAGCCCCATAGGAAACATGATAGTCATGCCCCATGATGTAGCCTCCAGCCTTAACCTTCTTAAGGGCAAGATCAATTTCTATCGAGACGCAATCATAGTGATGGTCTGAGTCCAGATAGACCCAGTCTAGAGAGTTGTCTCTGAGAGGAGCTAAGAAATCGCTTCCGTATCCACGGAACATTTCCACCTGACCAGAAAGTATCTCGTCTCTAAATAATGAGGACACGTCTTCTAAATAGTTTCCATACTCATTGACAGCATAAGGTCTGCTTCCCCACTCTTCTCCATTAGGACACTTTTCGGTCCATATGTCTACTAGAGAAAGTTTGTGTGGCTTACAACAGGCTAAAAGAGTTATAGCGTTTAATCCCTTGCAGACACCGATCTCTACTCCTATGCCATTATTTGGCACTGAGGAAAACATGTACTCTCTACTATCAAACTCCTCTATCCTTATCAATACTTGAATCTCCTGAATATATAGTTATCGGCTGCAAATATCAGATTCTTAACTTCTTGGTCATACTCTTGACATTCTATAAGATCGGTATTGTTAACTCTTACATTGCCGAAATCCCTGATCGCCCTCTCATCAAATACCTCTATCCTCGGCAAAAAGTTTAACGCATCGATGAAGTCTTCTACTAGATTCTCGTACTTGCCTATAAATGATATTTCATAATGATCGCCAAAGTAATATTTAGATAGAGAATATAAAGACTCTCCTACACCTAACACATTACGAACAAACTTATTTATGTCATGCATTTCCCAACTCGGGTTTACCTTAGTGAGTGCATTGAACTTAAAAAGAGATTTATACCAGTCGAACGGATTTCTTATAAATGAAAATGAAAAGCCACTATAGTTCTGGTAATAATAGCCGGTATGCCCACCTCTAATATCTAGCTCGGGATTACACAATTCATATTTGACCCCAGACTTACACAACGCTTGCCGGCACCATGTGCCTCCAGTTTTTGGTAGATGTAGGTATCTAGAGTGCGAGAATGGTAAAAGCAGGCTAGGCATGTAAGAGCTTAAGTGTCTTTTTTCTTAGAGAAGAATGGAAATAATTTATTTAGAAATTTCTTTCTTCCTCCACACCCACATCCTCCAGTGTTGAATACTCGCTCTATTCTTTCGGGGGTAACTCCAAACTTGGACAGTACGCTCTCAATAGCATCTCCAAGTCCTCCATTCTCTTCAGTTAGATCTTCGACAGTGACGCCCTCGTCATTAAGTGCACCTACTAACTTATCAGCCAATTCATCATCTGAAAGCTTATCTATCTCTTCTGACATTTAATCACCTTTATAACCAAAAATTTTATTCAGCCATTCTTTTCTTTTATTACAACCACAGTCCTTGAGTCCTGAGACTTTCTGCATTATTTCTGTAGTTATTCCAAATTTTGATAAAACTCTTTCTATCTTGTCACCAAGACCGTCGCTGACAACTATGTTATCATCTTCATCTAAGTCTATTCCTTCATTCTTCAGATTCCTTATAGCTTTATCTACGGTAGCTTTCGCAATGCTAAGATCCTTCTTTTCTTCCTGTCTTGCTAAACCTTCCTCTGAATGGTCTGGGCGAAAAAGATCTAAATAAAAATCTCTATTGTGTTGATCTGACTTACACTGATGACGTATGCCCTCACTTACATGCTGCTGATATACTGGACAATAACCTGCTATATCACAAGTACACTCCGTGTGCTCTCTATTCTGCATATTCTCGCTCATAAATAATCCCTTCCTCTGGATATAATACCATCTTCTTCGAGCTCTTTGCTATGTTCCCAGCCTGAATACCATTACTCTCTACAAATATTGTAGCGCTAGAGGCAGAAAAAAGGTCCGACTTAAACGAGCTAACATTTTTGTTATGATCTCTTCCTGATAAACCATCTCTATCTACCCTAGTATTAGAGGGGTACATAAAAAGCTCACCATATCTAACCCCTTTATCTCTTAGCCACTTTTCAGTTATTTCCCGATATTTCTCTAATCTACCGGTTACGAGCCCTTTTGCTTCAAATAAACTCGGCGTCATCTGAGGTATATTATCTACAGAGCTTATATACTCTATGTACTTCTCACCATCATCACATAACTCGGGAGGAACATCTGGGCATAATATTCCATCTATATCTAATAAGCAATTTTTCATTACCGAACAGTTAAAAAAACACCATTCATAAAAACAACTAGCAGTTATTATCTCTGCAAAAATATCTAAATCAGCTGCCTTTCTTTCACTAGCATAAACAGCACTATAAATATATTTACCTTTTGGTAAGATTTTCTTTGCTGCTCTTAGAGCCGAGCCTTTCCATATAGTATCATCTATAACAAGGATATTCCCTTCTCTTGGCTCATATGAACACATACGAACACCGCCTGAGAAAGATCTTCCATTGCATTTCACAACCTTGCCTTCACTCAGCGTGTATAGAGGTATTGATAGGAAAGTAGATATCACAGATGCGGGAAGCATTCCGGATCTTGGGATTCCGATAACTCCAGATATGTTATACTTAGAGAGTTGTGGAATTATTTTTTCTATGCATGCTTGAACCAAGTCTTTGGTCTTAAAAAACTTCCTGTGTGTCCGAGTTATTTTTCGTGCCGAATCCCTTCTTTTTCTTCTGTTGTATTCGTTTTTTATATGACCCCTCTCATAGGCACTCGCATTCTGACATATAGCAAGCTCACAATCAGTTTTTATCTCATACTGATGAGTATCGCAATATCCGATAGAATCACATCTGCAAGAGTGAATAGGTTCAGGATCGTCCATTATTAGCACCCAGCAGGAGGCTTTGGTGTTGCAATAACCCTCATACTTACATTGCCTGTACAGGGAGAAGTATCATCATCAACAGCTCCCCTACAGCAGTCACAGTGCCATAGCTCATTGTGAATTTCAAAGACAACCTTCCAGTTATCTGCATTTCCGGAACCGCACTCTGCTGATACCATTGGCCAAGTAAAAATATTATCTCCTTGAGGTGAACATTCGTTTGGAGGAATGTAATACTCAGAATAAGCGTCAATAACAGGGCATGTGCAGAAGTCGCCATCCTCCCAGTGTGCTCCGGGAGGTGGATTGTGCCTAGCAGACCAAGAGAACCTTAGCTGATATCGACAACCGTGACATTCATCACTGAAAGAAGCCGCTTGAGCTGCAGAACTATACAGATCGCAACAAGCCAGACTTATTAGTATCTCTTCTCCGCTACCTCCAGCGCAGGTGCCAGTTATTCCGGCACTTCCGGGAGCGCATAAAGTAATAGGAGCATAACTTCCACCCCCATCAGGAGTAGCCCACTTTTCATGCGGCCACTCAAGAAGGCTTTTTCTGAAGTCTTGATGAACATTAACTGTAGCTGACGGGTCATCACAACCTATGGCTGTAGGATCATAGCAGGGCGTGCCCCCAACATTTTTTGTAGTCCCATATGGGGCGTTAGCGTTTTGCAGAGCTATACCAGCGGCTCTATCTAACTCTATAACTGTCCCATTAAGGTTCTGACAAGTACCGCCAAGGTCTTGGAAAGTAAGACAGATATTCCCAGTAGGAGGACACGGACAACAGTGCGCTGGACACGAGTTCAAGCCAACTGGCAATCCGGTTGAGCAAACTTGGCAACAATAGCAACAAGTATCGCCTGAGCCACTCGCATAAGGGCTGCCATATCCCGGCCCTATCTGTATTGTCTTCTTTGGAGTTCCAGTTCTATCTGCTGACATTTATAAATCCTATATAATCCTACATACTATACTTATATTATATACGCTATAAGCGACAAAAGGTTACAAATTAACCACATCCGGGATTAGCACAATCACAGAATCCACCATCATTAGTTATTCCTTTGAACAAGCCACAGTCACTGAAGTTTAGAGTGACATAGTTAATTGACAGTTTATCACCCGTGCAGCATACATCTCTAACGACTGTTATTCCAGTTGAAGTTCCTCCAGCACAGAAAGGATCAAGCTCAATATCTATTCCACATGCGTCACCTGCAGTTGCAGTAGCCTTGATGCCACAACCAAAGTTGAAATCCTCTATAGGTCTAGAGAAGTTTCCTGAGCAGGCTGTTACGTTGAAATATGTTCCGATATTTTGCACGCAAGCATTTGTTCCATTTTTGACAAATGCTATACCCGGACCTGCACCTATCGTTCGTATATCTTGATTGACGCTGGGCGCTGACAATGCAGTGAACGCACCGCATGCTAGCTTTCCGTTATACTCTAAAGGTATTGCATCTAAGAAATAATCACAGCTTCCTGATGCAGTAAACTTAACACCATTTCTAGCAAAAATATTCCTAAAATGATTATGCTGGGCATTAGTAGGAGAACTGGTTGGATCTCCGCAGCCGTCTTCACTAGGGACATTAGCAAGGCCCATGTAAATATCAACAGATGCGGTGCCATCAGCAGAAACCTCACCTATCCTTAAACCTGTCCTGAAATCAACGCAACTAACACCTTCGCATGATGTTATCGCTCCTGCAGGTGTACATGCCGCTGTGTCTTTAATTGGTGTGCATGAGTGAATTGTAAACTCACATGCTTTCGCAGCGTTAGCCGCACCTTCGTCAATGACGCTCATGCCACTACCAAAGTTCAACTTGGAGAAGAACTTGTAATCAAAGTCATCGTCTGGACTGCAATAGCTAGCGGTAGACTTAATATAGTGATCAGCAGAAATACCGTACTCACATTTGCCACCAGCTATTTCATGAAGGCGAAGGCCTGTTCCGGCAACAAGTGTCCTGAAGTAAGTTCCTCCAAGACTGAGGTCTGCTGGTCTAGATACAGTAGGTGTCCATCCGCAATATGCCTCGTCTCTTATAAACCTTTCAGTGTGAATATTGTACTCGCAGTTACTGCCTCTTAGTATGAATCCAGTGCCGAGTGTAAGCTGATCGAAGTGAACAGGACCATCAACACTTCTGGTGTTGTTACAATGCTGGGTAGAGTCTATTAATCTTCTGGCATTAACTATTGTTGTCTTAAAATCTGGAGCAGCTCTATATATTCTTAATCCAGTTCCATAGGTTGTGCACTCAGTATCGCTACATGCATTTATAGGGGCCTCACTAGGAGTGCTCGGAGGCGTATATCCGCAGTATCCTGAGCCTCTAGTTTGATGGACTGAGCCACTTCCGCTTCCACCTGAACCACAGGCAAATATATGATACTCACAATCTCCTCCGGTTACGCCTATACCCTCTCCAAAGAATAGGTGCGTGAATGGTTGCTTATTGATACTAGTGCTTGTATCCTCGCACGTTGTATCTGTAGATGTTATATACTGAGGTGCAGCTATCTCGTAATTACAATTGCCAAGATCTGTGACTGCAATACCCGTGCTAAACTTCAGATCCTTAAAGAACTTTTTACCAGCTATAGAAGCTAGACCACAGTTGGCGCCATGACTAATAGTTCTGTCAGAGTCAATTGTGAACAAGCAGTCCGAGCCTTCAGATATGACAAGCCCAGAACCAAATTCTAGCGTCTTAAAGAACTCAGCGTTGGTTTCGGTATAACAAGTAGCATCAGAGTGTTTAATCGAGTGATTAGCATCAATTCTATACGTGCAATTCGATTCTGCTTTTAAGTTCAGACCAGAACCTAAATTCAATGTATTAAAGTGAGCTTCAGCAACCGCTGATTCACCGCATGTACTTGTCTTCTTAATCTTTCTATATGCAGAGATATTAAATTCGCAGTTAGAGGCTGAATCAACCTTTATACCAGAACTAAAATTAAGTGTTCTAAACTGAGTCTCAGCAACCGCTGGCACACCGCAATCAGCAGTTTTCTTAATCTTAAAGTCGGCATCTATAAAGTACGTGCAGTCTCCAGCATCTTGCACTCTGAGTCCGCTTCTTGCCTTCAATGTCTTAAAGAATGCGTCAGATATGGTAGTTGGCTGGTTACAAGAAGTAATATCGGTAATATAGTGATTTGCATTTACTCGGTACTGACAGTTACCCATATCCTGCAGATAAAGACCTGTACCAAAGTCCAGCCTATTAAAGAACTCGTATGAGCCTACTTTATGATTGCTCTGGCAAAGATTAGTATCTTTTACATAATGATCTGCTTCTATTGAAAAATCTTTACAGTCACCTTCCGTAAAAGCATTGAGCTTGAGCCCTTTATCAAAGGCTAGGTTTCTGAATAAATTTCTGCCGTTTACAGAAGGGTTATAGTTGCAATAACCAGAATCTTCAACGGTTACATTTAACCCTATAACAAAGTCGCAGTCCGAAGCATCAGAGACCTTAATACCACTTGTGAACTTAAGATCTTGGAAGAATTTCTTATCTACTTCAACACCATCGGATTCGCAAGGATCTGCAGATATAGTCCTATCAGAATCTATGTTGAATGCACAAGTACCCGTGCTGTCAATTGTAAGGCCGGAACGGAATATTAGCCTGTCAAATATAGAAGCGGCACTGCTGCCTCCTGCACAAACTCCAGAATCTTCTATCCACATTGGAGATGTTATTTCAAAGTCACAAGCATTCTCATTTGCCTGAACAACCAGACCAGTGCTGAACTTAAGGTGTCTAAAGAACTTATCGCTTACCGTGTCTCCACTGCAATATGGTGCTGCGCTAATATTATGGTCTGCATGGAATGTATAATTACAATCTCCAGTATTTTTCAGATAAAGACCTGTTCCCGCAACGATAGTCCTAAAGAAGTTTTCATTAGGATAACTCGAAGTCCTTCCACAATAGTCATCTCCTCTGACAAATCTTTCTGCACTTATTTCATAACCGCAATCAGATCCACCACTCTCAACTATAAGCCCACTCTTAAACGACAAATCAGTGAACACCGCATTAGTTACTAAATCCCTTCCGGGAGGACAAGGATGAAGGTCTGATATTTTGAAGTCTGCATCTATTGATGCTACACAGTCTTCCAACTCAAGCTTAAGACCTGTACCTACGACAATATCATCAAAGAAAGAAAACTCTCCCGTGCCATCATCGCCACATGGAGACGACGCTATCTCGTGCTGGGCATCAATCGTGAAGACGCAGCCATCTCCACTCACAGATAGACCAGAACCAAATTTTAGCTCAGTAAAGAACTCGTTAGATACAAGGTCGCCGTTTCCGGTATTGGTGCAGTATCCCTCATCTGACACAGTATGGTCAGCATGAATTGTCGGATTGCAACTATCTGATCCTGAGGCTGTGCCGACGTATAACCCACTTCCAAAAGTCAGACATTCAAAAACATGACAGTCGGAAGACCCCGTCCCGTTACCTACTCCGCAATACCCCTCGCTAGCAACTTTATAAGGTCTGGCGTGAACAGATATAGACTGAGTGCAAGACTCCCCTGTCTCTCCTGTATATACATTAAGACCCGAGCCAAAGTCTATATGAGTGTACTTAACACTCGGAACCCCTGCTCCCTCTCCGGCTTTTATCTCCGCATAGCCAAGCTGATCTTCGGCAACCGCATCATCACATTGACCGCCAGTTAGACTACTAGCTGTGCTTATAACAGAAACTCGCGCGACTCCACAGTCACCACCGCCCTCTTCAGAGGCGCCACCCGCAAGACCAAACCCAAACTCTATAGACTGGGCTGCAGATGAGCCTTCACCAGAGCATACGGTAATATCTATACCTGCCAAGGTTGATATATTGAATTCAGTTTCACAATCAGTCTCTGATATAGTGAAACCTGTACCAAAAGTTAAATGAGTATATGGGAAACATATATCTGTATCTATCAGTCCGCTTTCAAATTCCTCTCTTTCAGCTCCAGTCAGTCCTGTCGGTATACAAGGTTCCACAGAAGAAGACAAGGTTAGGTCGCTATTAATCCTGAGCGCAAACATAAAATCGCCAGTATTTGTACCTGTCTGACACATGGTTCCGCTTTTTATGTCGTCCGACGCAGGAAAGCCATCTTTAGGTATCTTATAAATCTCAGCAAAGACACCAGTTCCAGCTACTAAAGGAGTCTTCAAGTCCCAGCCAGTAATAGGCGATAAAGCACTTATTGTGTTTAAATCTATAATCCCAGTATCTGAACAGGCTCCAGATTGATTGCCAGTTGCACACTGATGCCAATTCAAGACATCTACACAGAATGAAGGAGCACCTGCCGTGATAGGGTGATAAGCGCACTCTTCACTGTCCCAATAAGCTAAGACACTAGTGCCAGACTCTAGTGTTCCAGCGCCTGCAAGAGTATTACTGATCTTTATATTGTATCCAGTCGTAGGATGAATAAGTCCGCCCTCTGAGTCATAGGCTGGTCTAGGGTTACTGATACGAGCATCTCCGGTCATGCCTCCTTCAATCACTCCAGTCCCAATTTCAGCGTGAATTATTCTAAAGCTATTTGGAACTGTCCATACTGCCCTTTCTCTGTCATACCTTAGATCTAAAGGCGCTACAGGCCAAGTCTTGGGCTGACGTAGCCACTTATCTAAAAACTTATCCTTCAGTCCAGCAGTTGTAAAATTCCCCGCTTCGGCATTGCTAACAACATCCGCCTTATTAGGTACTGGTTTTCCTTCTAGGTCATATCCCCATCCTTGAATAAGTAAAGGACCTCTGGTTGCAATAGCTCTAAGGTCTTGGGGATAGTTTCCAGTTCTGAGATTATGCATGTAGGTGTCTGGACTGTCTGCTCCAGAGCCGTGATTTAATCTCCTTACATTATTATTACCATAGCCAGTGTGGTTAGGGTCATCTGAATGCTTACTATTATGATAAGTATAATAAGGATCTAGATAATCTATATTAATAGCGGGAGGGGTCCAGTCAAGGATAGGTGGGTTTACTTGTCTAGTGTTAGATCTATAAGCCAGAGGCATTGGCGACTCGCCAGTAGGGCATGCCTCCCCGTTTTTACTAGCATAGCGAGCAAGATGACTATTATTGGGTGCTGTGCCTGATTTACTTATGGGTAAATACAGAGCGTCCCAACTGACGAAAGAACCACTGTCATCAGGAGGTGTATTCTTATACGTGTTACTGGATGGTGTGCTAGCATCTACAACCGGATCTTCTGAATGCGCAGCTACCCACTCGGGCTTTGCATTGGTTTGAGTCATAGCTAGAAGCTGACCGCCAGCATTTTCTACATTCTTTGCATCCTCAAGGGCCTTAACACTTCCTTTAAGACCTTTAATCTGTTTATCATGTTCAGCAAATTTCTTATTCTGTTGATCCCTAAGCCTCTGGTCTCTAAGCATCGCTTGACGAGCTTTAGCAATTCTAGCAAGCCTATTGGCATTGTACTTAGCAAACTTACCGAACGTTGGTGCAAACGTATTGCACTGAATCGTTGTTGTTACTCCACCAACACCAATGTTTGCGGAAATATTAGTGATACTGGGCCCAAGTGTACCAGCCCAAGCTTCTGTATCGTAAAAGAAGTATGGGATGGCTATACCGCCTACTACGAGACTAGCCTGCTGAAGGCTAAATGTATTGAAACTTTCTAAGTCAGCATTAAGCTCTTGCCCTAATCTCTTCTTTGGGTATCCGGGCATAGTAAATGTACCCTTTTCGCCCTCTTGCATAAACGTAGCGCCATCTGCGGCTAACGTAAATCCTGCTTGCTGCATCTGTGAATAGCTATCATGTGTCCAAGGATTGAGAGAGGAGTCTTCTCTAAAAGACACCTGACCGGGAGGACCTTGAGCAAACCAAGGACCATACCTATCGGTATTACTCTTCATCGGAAGAGCTACGCCACTAGGAACAAGCCTGTCAGGAGCTTCTGCCTTCGCATAGTCGCCTCTGATACCTTGCTTGTCACCATCTACCTTCTTCTTAAGGTTCGATATCTTCTCATCGTTCCAATCAGCTGGAGCAAACCCGTGCTTCTCTATAGTAAACAGACCTTTAACGGCCTTGTCTATATCATCACTTTTTGGCTCAACAGGATTGCTTATCTTGATAACAGCTGCAGCTTTGCCGTTATATTGATATACTTTTTCGTCTGGTGTTGCCGGAATGTATAGATTGTCATCAAAGACTATTACGCTGTCGGATTGCTCTGCATAAACTCCCGTTCCACTTGCGTCATAGCGTACAAAGCATTGAACTTTTCCGTCATCGCTCCTGAAGGTTTCGAGCTCAGGATTAGCTGCTGTTGGCTTCCATGTAAGACCCAATACATCAGTTCTTAGGCCAACTCCTTTATTAGTGCTAGGCCATCCTCCATCTGCTGTAGGATTATCAGAGTAATATACCTTTCCTGTATCTGCATCTGTATAGTAACAAACAAAGGGTAAACGAACAAGGAACTGCTTGCCCCAATGCTCATCGGCAAATTTAGATACAAAAGCATGTATCTTCTTCATATCCTCAGACTGCGCCTCTGTTAATTTCTGCAAATCGTTCTTGACGATCTTGGCAATCCCTTGGTCTTGACCGCCCTCTGGTGGATTCTTAGCATTAGCAAAAGGATTATTAGCTACGGGACCATCTTCGTCCTTGAATATAAGAGCATATGCACCAGCTATGAGCTGACCCATAGGAGTCATATTGCCTTCATCCCAAGCGAATATTAAACTTTTCCAAGTATCAAAAGAACCTAATGCAGCCTTTATTTCATCTTCATATATGTATACTTGATCTGCCGGTAGCCCATTTTTTAGTCCCAAGTTTAAAGGTCTTAGATCAAGCTGGACTTTCCATTGTTCACCATATCCATCTATATCTCCATATACAGCATTAATGAAATTACCATTGGAGTCAAAACCCCAGTGCTGTATTATATCTGTACCTGCAACAGGGTTAGCGGCATCTTCTTCATATATTGTTTGTATTGGAGAGCCATAGGTAAAGGTTTGAGTAGTCTCATTTCTAAGCTCTCTACCTATATTTTTTGATACTATATCTTCTTGGGCTTCTATAAAGACTTCTATTTCACCTAGAGTAGGCTGTGTCTTTCTTTTTGCAGTCCTAACCTTAATAACAGTATTCATAGAGCCATCTACTATAAGCTCTATATAATAGTCACATCCAGTGAGGTCACAGATAGTCTGTATGAAGTTCATCAACGTGTCACTTGGACCGGGGAATCTGAACTCTTGATTGTACAGGTCAGGCAGATCAGTTATATCTACCATGTAGCTTCTTGTGTAACCATTTCCTCCATAATCACCTATTATAGGGGCGGAGAATCCATTAGAAGGAATCATTCCCATCCCTTTGTTACCCTTGGTGGAATCATGCCCTTTATAAATTACTGCACCATAAGGAGAGAATTTAGGATGACTGTTACCAGTCAATAAGCTCTGCGTAGCTATTTTTAGCCTATCATATCTAGTTCCCGCATCATTTGTCTGAGCTCCACCAAAGCCTCCAGCCGGTGATCCAAAAGATGCTCCATTTATCTGCTGCTGAGCGCAAGCTATACCTAAAGACTCTAGATAACCATAAGGATTAATAAGATTATAGAGACTTTCTACATTGTCTGCATAATTAGAGACAATCATAGTTAGGTTTTCAAGCAGAAGCCTCGGATCTGCTATAGTGACAGTGAAGGTAGGATTACTACTAGTAGAGTTGGTTTTTTCCCAGTTTTGAACTAAGCCAGCAAATTCAAAATCACCTAGTCTGAAATATACTGGAGCACCAATATCTGGATAGAAGAATCCGGGATCTTTTGATCGTGTACTCCCTTTATGACCCGGCCTGTCGTAGAATACCTTTGATGGGGCATCTATGGGAACATCGCAGTTATCTTCAACTAATTTTACCGTTATTGTGCTCTGTTGGTCATTCCAGCCATGAGACATGGTAACATCTTGAATGCTACATCCCAAGAACATAGTCTGCTCAAAAGGTCCAACCTTAGTAGCTGGCCCACAGACTCTAGGCTGTTTAGTGCTTAGATCTTCTCCGTCAAAAGACGTGAAGGTACTCGGAAAGTGAAAAACCATTGATTATTCCTATTATGGGCAGGGTGTATATATCCATGAGACAGACCGCGTATATCTTCCTGTCTTTGGATCAAAACTTTCTGCATCTGCAGTTCTAAATGTAGAGTTAGTTGACGCTATATCGTCCTGTGTCTGAGTAATCAGCGCGTCATAGGAAGCTATGGGGGCACCACCAAACCAACCCGGAGAAGTAGTATCAGGCGGTCTAATAACAGCCTCTATATTCAAGTCTGCTGAATATGCCGTCTGTGTTCCTATGTCTTGCAATATTGGTCCTGCTGCTCTTCCTAGTATTTGTAATTCTGCATAAACATCTACTGGATTGTTCCTAGAGATACTTATTGACTCTGATAATATATCAGTTCCTGTCGCGACACCGTGAGGCCTATCATTGTATGATACGCTAAAGCTTATACTTCCCTCTGCTATATTATAGCTATAAGACGTGCTAATCGGTTGCTGATGTAACCCCGGAAAATTGCCTCTTGAAGGAGAAAGTTCCTGTTCTTTTATAGTCGCAGGATAAATACCGCTGGAACATTCGTTATTTGCATCGCCATATACGCAGTTAGCAATATTGTATATAGGGCCAGATACAGCTCCTCCTGCCATCATGAGCTCTGACTTGAAAAAGTTCTTAGCTGAGTTAAACTTGAAACTAGTAGCATCATAGTTACCTCCGGGATTTACACCACTTGCCAAGGGCAACGCTGCAATACCTCTTACTTCTCCGTTCACAGTAACACCTATGTTACCATCATCTATGCCACCATTAGCCTCTGCGGATATAGTTAATGTTGCAGGAATACTCTTGGGGCCCTCAAACACTACAAACTCTCGATCTACCGAAACATTTCCTTGTTCTTGATCTACCGTAACATTAGTACCTTGAAGAAAATAAGATCCATCGCTTAGTATCCCAACTCCCATAGAAGGCGGTGCCGCAAGCGCAGAGGTAATATAATTTACAGCCCTATCAATAGCCGCTGTGCTACCACTTGACTCTGCAGATGGTTCTCCTGATATTCCACTAGCGCTTGTTGATGGATTGCATGCGTCGCCTCCTACTCTATAGTCTAGACCTCTTGCACTTATATTTTCAGTAACAGTATAAGAGGCCGGCTCATAAAAACCGCAGTATGTCCAAGCGTCTGTGTTCTTAGTCTGAGAAACGGTATGAGTTAACTCTGCGAGCTGACTAGAAGCCGAACCAGTTATGGCGTCACTATTTAAGTCTGAATCATCTAGGAATCCCAGCGGGAAGAATAACTCGATAGTGTATGGCATTGTCTGGACATTGTTATCACTACTTTCTCCAAAAGTGAAGGATTCGACCAAAGGGCTTCCGGTGATAAAAATTTCGTTGCAAAGCATTAGCCCAAAGGGACAATAATCCCTCTCAAGTGCCGATTCCAGTGATGCTCTTTGCTGAAACACCCCCAAAGCTCCATCCGTAAGACCTGATCCGGGGAAGATAAGTCCGTCAAGAGTAACTCTTTTGCCATCACTCAGCGTTCTTCGAGCTGTCCTGACTATTTCAGAACTAATATCTATCATTGGTATGGGGTCAAATTCATAAGCCCCATAAGCCATATAATTTCCACTTGCCATATTACATTCCTATTATTGAGCTGTACCAAATAATGCAGTCATTATTTCTGACTGCCGATTTTCTATAATTGCAGGCAACTGTTCTGCCATAGCGTTTAACGCCATTGAAGTCACTATATTTCTCATTTGATCTGAGAACGCTCCGGTATTTAGTATTATTTCCATAGGGGCCATGCTCACCGACATACGAAGACCACCAGAAGCATCATTAAGAGGTTTTATTGCCGAGCGCAAACCGGCAACGAGCTCATGAACATCAATATCGTTCAACTCTGCACCATGTGTCGGCTTACCTATTGCGCTGGCCCTGCTAGCGCTCATTGTATCAACCCTCATACCACTAGAACCTATTGCTTTCTTCAATAGTTTTTCTAAGTGTATATCATGAGTAAAGATACTTCCTTCTTCAGTGGCTTGGTTTGCCATTGCGTTAAGATTGCCCATTGTAGTGCTATCGTCAATAGTTTCCCCATTAATAGTAGGCAATGCATCGGTATTTATAGGCATTCCGCCGGCAGGAAGAGCAATCTCATTACCTTCTGCGTCTGTCCTTGTGTTGTTAGCTTGATCTGAAACCGTGTTGCGAATAGACTCAGCTTCGCCTCTACGTTCTTCAGCGTCCCTCATGAGGTCTAAGAACTTTTGCCCAGCTTCCCTGATGTCTTTTGAAAACTTATTAAGATTCTTTTGTGCTTTCTTAAGGGCCTTGTCATATGCTTCTTGAGTCTTTTTGTCTTGCGCTGCTTGTGCAGCTTCTTGATCTGCCTGCGCTTGCATTGCAGCTTCATATGCCTCTTGCTCCTCTGCGGTCCCGGTCCCAGCTATTGGGTTCCCATCTGGGCCCATAATCATAGCTCCCGTAGCGGCAGTATTCAATAGATCTAAGTTCATAGCGTTCATAGCACCACCAAAGAACGGTACGTTATCTCCACTCATTCCAGCAGGATTAAGGGCACCATACGCACCTCCTAGTGTCTTGAAGTATTTGACCCTTATCGCCTCTGCTTCTTGTGGAGTTATTTGACCGGAAGCTAGGCCAACTTTGATCTGCTCTTCTATAAAGTCCTGAGTCAAGTACCCTAAGTCTTGCTGGCTCAGATCTCCCCCGGACATCATTGCTTCAAAGGCTCTCATCGGCCCAAGGAATGCTTCTCTTGCTTCTGCCCTTGCTTTAGGGTCTTTTATCTGTTCGATTTCATTCATCTGCTGGACTCTTCCAGAAACAATATCCCTAGCACTCTGTCTTCTTTTAGCTTCCCTTGCGAGCACTTCCTGAGCTGCCGTTAGCATTTCTGTAGAGCTAATTAAGTCTGCAGTCATCTGCTGCTGAGCTTCAAGAGCTTGAGTATTAGCTTGCATGTTTGCATTAAAATCAGATATCTGTTGATCGGTTGGACCACCTCCTGCTGCTCTTGTATCCTTACCCTGTTGTTGTGCTGTTGCGGAGGCACCTTGTGCTACTCCTCCAGCAGCAACATAGCGATCAATCATCTCTTGACGATCTTTTCTTAGCCCATCAACTGCCGCCTGAGAATCCTGAGCTGATGCGTTCATGATTCCAAACGTTCCGCCTCCGACCCCGAGTTTAAAACCGTAGGTTTCTCTCAATCTTTCGGTTTGTTTTGCTCTGGCGCTCTCAATCGTTGTTTCTGGACCTATGCTAAAATTCTTAAGTCCATCTACATATTTCTTTTCTATCTCTATTAATCTTTTCTTAGACTGTATCTCCTGATTCGTCGCTTCTGCAGCAAGCTGCATTGTATCAGCGAATGCTTTACCGTACTGATTTTGTTTCTCAATTAAACTTGAGAACTGTTCCCTAAGCTTTTCAGTGTTACCTGCAAGCTCTTTCATTATTTCATCGACATCTCCCTCATCCAAGAATGTCTTAAGGGCATCTTCTAGAGATATTTGTTCTCCCCCTTCTCCTTGTTGTCTACCTTGGACTTGGTCACTTATGCCTGCCATAAGACTTTCTAGCACTGTTGGTGGTAGTAAGTCTGCATCAATTCCAGCGGCTGCCATCTGATCCTTGACTATCTGCAAAAATTGCTCAGGGCTCTCTAGCTGTCCCGTTTGTTGAGCTTCTTGAACAGCTGATGCGATGATTGTTGGCATCGCCTGATTAAGCTTCATTGCTTCTGTGAACTGGCCTTGCGCTCCAGCTCCAACTCCAGTTCCTGCAAATGCAGTATCCACACCGGCAGCGATTGACCCCGATGTTGCACTCGACATATTTTCAAATACATTGAATGCTGGTCTTGCAGAATCAGCTGACTTATGTACATCTTCTATCTCAGCTCTCATCTCATTAAAGGAATGATTAAATCTATTTGCAGCTTCACCCATTTCTTTTGATAGTGTCGAAAGCGAAGCTACAAGCATGTCCATAGCTGATCTAGCTAATCGAGAAGCCCTATCAAGAGCTACCATCGCATGTTCTGTTCTTAGCCTTTCTTCTTGTTCTCTTTGTAGCTCGCGGTTCATGGAAGCTATTTGACCAGCACCATAAGCAACCTCATCGCCAGTAGCACCGGCCTGTATCAGCAGCTCGTTCATCTCGTCTTCAGACAGCTCGGAAATTGTTCTTCCGGTCCCTTGAAGCTGACTCTGTAAAGCTACAAACGCTGCTTTTACTCCTCTGGTTTCCTGTGCGCTGCCACCAACAAATTCTGCTACGCCCGTTGTAAGTCGTGCTTGTCGTTCCGCTTGAAGAGCCTTGACCATAGTCTGTGAAGCTATGTCTCCTCCCTTTAAAGCGTCCTCTAGCTTTCCTGTCGTAATTGCTGCTTTTAGCGCTTCGGTACTTAAACTATCAAGAGACTGCTTGAATGCATTGTCAATAGCTTGTTTGAAAGCTCCTGCACCTAAGTCATCTCCTAGAGCAGACTGCATTTCCTTAAACGTATTATCAAAGACAGTAGCTAACTCTTCGTCTCTCTTCTGTTGCAGCAGCTGTATATTATTAGCCACTTGGTAAATGGCTTCGTCACCGAACTCTGCACGAACAGCCTCAGGATTGATACCTCTAACCCCCTGTGCCCGACCAAACTCACTGTCTGCGCCTGCTCCTGCATAGCCGAATTGACCTCCTCGACCCGCTTGGGCCCTTCCGATCCGCCTTCGGTCACCGGTGGTCACACCTTCAAAAAACATATCTCTAGCGATATTCTTCCTATCCATAAAGCCAGCCATTCTATCGGCTCGTAGAGAGCCTGCCGAGGAATCACCTCCCATGAGCCCTGATTGAGCGAATGCCTGACTGCTGGCTGCTTGGTCTGCTGCAAGGAATGTCTTTGTCAGTTGTTTTGTTGTCCTTTGAAGCTCTAAGTTAGTTATATTATTATCTTTAGCTAACAACTCCAGACTCTTGGCTGCTTTTTTACCGCTAATAGCTACATTATTAAGTGCATTAAATGATTGCTGAGCATATTTGGCGGAATTTGATTTTCTAAGACTATCAAAGACAAAATAAATCCCAGCAACAACTGCCGTAAGAGGTCCGAGTTTGCCGGCAAGGGCACCTAATCCTCCCAGCACTGCTGGAAATGCAGCTGCAACTTTTTGGATAACCATCGTTGCGACAACAGCTGCTCCGAGAGCAGCAAACGCTTTAGCCAATGTCTTAGCCCCTGCAGCCGACCGGGCTGTTTCAGCGTCTAAATCCTTAATCCCTTTTATTCCACCAATTTCCTCTATCTTTGATGAGTCTATACCTAAAATTGCATCAATAGCACTACTGGCAGCTTTATCCAATATTAAGAAGGTAGCAGCTCCGGCAAGAAGACCTGCTGAAAAAGCACCTAGAGCTGGCATTGTAATATTTTTAAGTGCTCCGGCAGTGACCGTAAACCTACCACCTAAGCTAGCGACTTTTTTCCCAAGGTTGCCAAGTCCTGCCGTAGCCGTCTTTAGAGTCTGGCTAAATCCAGCGACAAACTGCTGGGAACCTGTAGCGGAGCTTAACGCAGTGCCACTTGTTCCTAACGTTGTGAACATCTTTGCGGGCGTTGGCGGGACAAAGGTTGGTCGGGTCACGCCCGCTCCAAAACCGCCAAAAGCACCTCCCATAAATCCCGAAAGAATCTTATCAATATTCGCAGCCTTCAATGCCGTAAACGTCCCACTTAAACCAGCCATTAGCATGGCAGCTGTGGTTGCTACGTTCATTGCGCTAGCAAAGCTAAGGCCTTCAGCTTCAAGCTGTGCAAAAGAAGCGGTAAGCCCAGTAATCCCTGCGGTTAGGTTTGATATACCGAGCTGCATAGCAGCACCTTTTTCCGCGACATTTCCACTTCCTCCTACTCCTCCACCATTACTAAAACCTACACGACCACCCTTTGCATATTTATTAATGCTATTTAATTTACTATAGCCATACCTCTTAGCAGAGTCTCTGTTTATAACGAACTCACCGGGAGTTAGAAGCGCTGGTACAGTATCTGTTCCTGACGTTAACCCTCCAGTGGCCTTTCCTTTTCTTGACTTCCCTGACCCCGCAGGCATATTTGTTGTTGTGATCATAGGGGTTCCAGTTCTAAGTAGCTTTCCTACAATAGATCCTGTATCTTTAAGTGTAGATTCACGACTAAGAGATTTCTTGGCCTCCCCTTTTGAGGCAGAGCCTGCTGAACCGCTTCCAAATACTTGATCAATAGCATTTCTTGCCTCCTGATCTATTGAGGCAATATCAAAAGTAGCTTTGTCATCTGGATCTAAAATTGCTCCTGTTGTCTTTGAAATGAATCCTTCAAATAAAAGCCCCTTGATAGGGTCAAAGTTTACTCTCTCCAGAGCCATATCTGCAAGCGCCTGAGCACTTTGGCTTAGTCCCGGAATCTCAAACTTGTCCATAAATTGAGAAACGTGATTGTCAAGCTCTTGTTTAATGGACTCAACCATCTTCCTATCAAGAACATCCAGCGCGTCTTTTCCTAACATTCCACCTGCAGAAGTGTATGATAGATCCATGTAGCCTAGACCTGCTTGGGCTCCAGCGGCACTAAACTGACTTTGGATTTTATCCATGCCGGGAAGAGCAGCAAACTCTTTAAATCTAGTGCTTTGTTTTGCGCCAGCCTTCGCGCTACTTTTTCTTCCGGCATAAAACACTCTGGTCTTTCCGGAAGTGGCGTTGAAGATATTGCCAGCCGTCGGGCCCTGCGTACCTTTTTCCATAAATAAGCTTGTAACATCATCCCTGTTAATTGTAGCTGTAGCGGTTGGAATTGTTTCGCCTACTTTACCTGCCTTATTGAATCTTTGAACAGGGCCTCCGTTTGCATATCTATTGATCTTATTTAGATTACCGGCACCATAAGCTTCTACCGCCGACTTCCTTATGACATATTCTCCGGGAGTCAGATTAGCTTTAACTGTATCGCCAGATCCATGTCCGGGAACTAGACCACCTGTGGCAAAGCCTCTTCTTGGACCTCTAGCGGGACCTCTTCCTCCGCCAAACCCACCAGTCGTCTTAGCATTGATACTTGACAGAAGACCTATCATTGCCTTCTGGTTTTGAATCTGAGTTTGTAGGTGAGTATTTTGAGTATTAGATGCTGAAAGAATGTTGCTTAGCTGGGTTGTCTGAGCTGCCGTAGAAGCAGCAGTCTTCTTCTGGGCGGCATTTCCTTGCCCTCCCATAGCCTGACCAGCAGAGGCGCCCAATCCTCCTTTACCAAACCCACCCATAAAACCAGTGATAAAACCACCGGCAGCACGACTAACCGAACGAGCTGCAAAGGCAGTGAGCATAGGAAGCAATGGAGCTAATGTTTCGCCAATCTGTAGAAACGCATTTGCTATTCCTATCAATGATTTACTTATTGTAGCAAAAGTACTGGACTCTGCTATCGTCATTAGAAAATCTTGGAATCTGGACTGGACTTGTTCAAAGGCTTTTATAATTGGAGTTAAACCTTTTTCCACATCTTTACCGAGACCCATAGCGGCTCCTTTTTGGCCTTCTATGAGTGCTTGTTGGGCTTTTCCAAAGTTCCTTAATGCAGGAACTAATTTACCCATCTGTCTAATACCACCAAGCTCTTCAGTAATAGCAGATAAAGTTAAGGCGTCTCCTTTTTGGACTATCACATCCAGCTGCTGCCCAATTCTTTGCATAGCAGGATAGAGCCCAATAAAGTTACCTTGAACATCAGTAAGCTTGATACCAAGGTTTTCAAGCATCTGAATGGTGTCTTTTCGTTGCAACCTAGTGAAGATTGTTCTTAAACCAGTAGCGATTGTTTCTGCAGACTCACGAGTCGTTGCTCTAACAGAAGTAAATACAGCCGCAAACTGATTAAGGGCCTCAATAGGCTCAGTCATTTGACCAGCAGATATTGCAAACACACCACCGGCACGTCTTATAGCAGCGATCAGGTCTTGAGCCTCAACAGCAAACTTCTTAGATATCTGATTCAAAGAACCTAGTACTGCCTCAGACTGCTGTGCGGATATTCCAAACTGGTTCAAAGCAGCGATCAAACCTTCTGCTGTCTGCTTCATATCTCCAAAAGTAGGAGCTAAACTAGAACGAGCAATAGCTTTCATAGAAGCTTCTACTTGAGCTAAATTCTGACCAGCCTGAGCAAACAATCTAGCTATCTCAATTACCTCGTTGGCGTCCAACCCAAGAGACTTAGCTGCATTTCTGGCAGCACCTGAAATGTTCTCTAGCCCCTTGGCTGTCTGTCCAGTAACCTGTTGGAGCTTAACTATTTCTCTCTGGAACTCAAGTGCCTTGGGTATTGCCTGAGTAATAGCATTTGTAAGACGGAAGAATGTTGCAGTAACAATACCTGCAGCCGCAAACCTTTTGAATGTAAGAGCAGTTTCCTTACCAAGGATATTCATAGCACCACCAGCTTGCTTAGCAGAGCTTGCCACCCTATTTAAACTATTGGAAGTTGTCTTAGATGCCGCGCTTAGCTTAGCAGCACTTCCTGTGGTAGTCTTAAAAGTATTATTAAGTTTGTTAAGTTGCTGAGATCCTTTTTGAGGTATGTTTAAATTAACATTAGCATTTATATTTTTCAACTGCTGTTGTATCTTCTTGGACACAGCCCTAATGTTCTTAGGACCAGACAAAACAACTTGTGCGTTTATATTGAATGCCATTTAAATTACCTTTATAAAACAAAACGACCATAGTAAACGCAGTGCTTATTATGGTCGCTTATCCAGTTATATACTACTCTGAAGGAGCTTCTTCTGGTTGCTCTTCAGGAGGTGATTCAGCCTCAGCAGCTGGCTCCTCTTTCTTCTTAGTAGTCTTTTTTCTCGGTGCTCTCTTTTTAGGAGTAGTTTTCTTTTCAACAGTTTCGGCTTGTTCCTCTTCCTCAGCCTGCTCTTTCTCTTCTGATTCGGATTCCAAAACAATAGGAGTTCCGTCTTCATCTAAGAAAGGAGAAAACTCTACCTTAAACTTGCCTTCATCAACGTCTATTTCGCGCCCATTAGCATCCACATAGATAAAGTTGTCGTCTTCTTGCCACTTTATAAAGTTTCCAAAAACGTCTATATGTCTGCCTTCTCTGTCAACTCTACGACCATCTTTATCAACAAGGTGACCATCTTCATTAACAAGCTTGTATTGGGTGAGAAACTGGTTCTCAGGCAATGTGGAGTCTAGATCCTCAGTACCGGACAATAGATAATAAAACTGTGTAGCACCTATGGTACTAACTTCATCCTCTATTGATGCCAGATATGAATCTAACCCATGCTCATAGTACGGGTCTCCAGTATCTTCATACACCAAACACTCGGCAAAAAGCAGGTTGAAACGAGCCGAATCTGCCTTGCCCTCACATGTGTTTTGGTCTAAATCGCTTCTGGAAGTAAGCATCTCAACCATTCTATTTCTAGCATTTCTCATGTCTAAAGCAATATTTTTAGCTTCTTGAAGACTAATTCCCCCTTTAGACAATGTGAACTCACCATCGACAACAGACTTCTTTAATGTCTGGTATTCGGTCTCTTTTTGATCATTCCAGAGATTTCTTTTTCTTAAATTGTCATCTAGCTGATCTCTAAGAATATCACCGTTTTCAAGAGCTTGATTAAAAGTTTTAGATCTCATCTCACTACCTCTTCTGAGAGTAGCAACACTAGGTCTAATAACTGCATATTTAACCTCGTTCACCTCAAAAACTCTTTTGTCTTCATCTTTTACATCATTGGCCATCGTTATATATCCTTATCCTCATCTTGAAAATGAAATTTAGTTACGTATCTATCCCAACTTATTGTATAGTAGTTGAGCTCATTTTGTACCGCCCTAAGGTTAGAATTTCCTAAGTCCAGTATATCCGTTCTAGTTCGAGACCAAACTTTTCTCCACTCTTTTTGGTCTTCGCTAAGTCTATCATACTCTATTCCATGTCCCCATAGAAATCCAAAGTCTTCTTCAAAAGTTGCTAGTGCTCCTATTGTAGTTGTATTAAATTTTTTTGTTATATTATTCTTAAGCCTTTTCTTGGACTGGTCTTTATAATTTTTATTATCCATATGGCTCCTGTTATCCTCCTCTCCTAGAGTTTTTTAGTTCTTCCATCATTTGTTTTCTTAATTGTAATTTGACATCGCTAAGTTCCATGTCATCAACCTGACCCTTGTTTTTCACTTCTAACTCTTTACTCTTTAACTTCATCCTCTCGTTATGTTCATTTATGTTAAATATTCTACTTGCGTCGGACTTGGTCTCTGCCATAACAAACACCTCATTTCCCTTCTGATCAATAGCTTTGTCCACAGACTTCTTCTCTCTTGACTTTTTCATTTTTTCTTGCTCTTTGAGCATCCATCCATCGAACATATCATCATCTTCAAACACGTCCTCAGGAGGGGAGTCTGGACTTTGGAAGGCGTTGTCATACATTTTGGAGTACGACATAATGACTCTCTGTAGTGCATTCAAGCTACCTACTGGTGCGCTAAATGGTCCTGATTTACCTCCAGCATTCCAGAAAGATTTCCAAGGCTCGTTTCTTGATATCTCTCTAAGACTGCTAAACAGATGCGTAAAGCTACCGCTCCAAGCAGATGCTGCTTCCTGAAGTATTCTAGAAGAAGAAGCATAAACATCTGAGTGAGTATATACATGAGACCCGTCAGACATATCAACTATCCTTAACGCTAGCACGAACTGGTCAATTGAGGCTTCTGTAAAACCTTCTATCGTCAGACTATCAAAAGAATTTTTAGTCTCGGAAGATTCTTCAATGAGAGTCTTAAGGCCTTTTATTCTAGACTTCAGCGACTTCACGGCTTTTGAGTTGAGCCTTGACTCAAATAAATTAATTTTATATCTTTCGAGCTCTTTCTCGGCTTCTTCAAGATGCGCGTTGTCGCTATCTGTCCATATACCTAGCTCGTGCAGTTTCTGCTTGGCCTGACTCCTTGTCATCATTTGCTGAAAGCGTAGATTATGAGTCTGCTTTTTTACATAGAATTCTGCAAGCCGATGCATTTCTTGCGTTGCAGGAATTATTTTATAGAGCTTATTATCAAGTTCAAAGAAGCAAATCCCAGAAAGGATAAAAGATACAGCTTCTTCCAGTTCCCTTTTTTCCATATATAAATCCTAAATCCTAGTTCTGCTATATTATCCACTCGCCCAATGGCTATCGCTTCAAAAATAGCAGTTTGAGCCACGGAGAATATACTCCGTGACCCTAATCTGCTGTTACAAACTAAGTCTTATTACTATGGATTAACCACCCTTAAGACTTGGAATCCTACCGTTGCTTGCTCCACTTGGATCAGAGGACATTGTGGTGTCCGCCGAGTGCAAGACCGTGAAATCATTAAATGTTTGATAACTATAAGTAACAGTAGCGTTTCCACCACCAGCGTCTCCTCCTCCGTAGCTTACGGAAGCAAGACGATTCTTTGTACCTAAGTCAAGCCCAAGACCTTCGCAAGTTGCGATAGCAATGGTTTGTTCTGAGGTGTTCTTATAGCCAGAGCATTCTACCGTACTTTTGTCGATAGCATTAATCATGTCACCACGATTTGCTGTTACTTCAAAGTCACATGTGACTTCTACTGGGAATGTAACTGTCTTAGCGTATGGACGCTTCATGCCAAGTCTGAAGATGTCTTCTCTACCAATATCACAAGAAACAGTAATGCTAGCAAGGTTGGTATTAGTTCTACCACCTTCAACTTGAAAATTATTGACTGTGCCAATTTCAGTTGGGAACGTAGATCCACCTATCCAGAGTTGCTCTCTTCTTGCTACTCCAAATTCTCCACTTGGAGTGTCACTGTTGCCACTGAATCCACCTGCAATCGAACCCGGAGTATACGTTATAGCACCTCCAGCGGTATTTGTAGCACCAGCGCCCCATGCCTTATAGTTTCCTACAAGGGTAACATCTTCTGTGAAATAATCATCCAGAGGGAAGTTGTAACCAACTGAAGAAACCTGCAAGCCTGACATCTCCACCCAATATGATGGAGCTCCACCAGCTGCATTGTTAGCTTCGTCCCATATACCTAGCTGAACACGGCATTTACCCTGAACTCTTTTTTCGAGTTGAGGACCAGTGTCCGAAATTTCAGTTTGGTCTTTAGTAGTTGCACAATAAATAGGTTTGTAACCGTCTAAAACTTTAGACATTGTTACTTCAACATCAGGAACACCTTCAATGTTCTCGTAGATAGCGAGCTGCCCGAGCTCAAAAGTTTGTTCTAGATTGAAGGTCGTTGTTATACCAACAGATTGGACGCCATGAATAGCTTCCATATCGGTACCAGAATTGGTTCCGACTGCGACCTGTTGTATAGCATAATAGATTCTATTATTACCGGCCATTATAAATCTCCTAAATTAAAAGATACGTATCTACTCAACAATACACCATTTAAGCCATAAATACTTCAAAACTTACCCTTACTGTACCTTGATGTAGTCTCTGGGTAAGAGATTGCATTTCTGTGACCGAAATATCGGTAAATCTAGCCTTTTTGTACCTATACTGTTCAGTTTCTACTATGTCATCATAGTTTAATGGAGAAGTGGTTTTCATACCTCTGTAATCAAGAGGGAATACTCCACTGTCTGCCAAAGTGTTGCTATTATACAGCCATATAGTGCTGTCTTTCTGCAGAGTAAGAATATCAACTATCTGGTTTCTCCACCATCTGTCCTCTGCAAGAACGTGGAAGAGCATGTCTTGTTTTATAATTTGGGAAGTATTGCCCATTTGGTAGGGCTGCATCCGTCTACGAGAAACAGTTTCGACAACAACAGCAGGCATCTGGACTCTATGATTTGCCAGTATTCCCCATGAACCAGAGCCAGAAAGGAGATAACTAGGATCATCTACTCTAAGTGAATCATACTGTAACTCGTCCCACCAAGGCGCTTGATCTGCTATGTAAGTCTGAACATTTCTATAACTGTACTCGGCCTGAACTGTGCTGGAGGTTGATATAGCTGAGTCAAACACCACTCTACCATTAGGATAGTCATAATGGTGTGAAAATGCACCTTCTCCAGTTGTCTTGTAAGAGCTATCCACATAGACTCCTGAAACTTGAACCGGATTGTATCCTGAATACGAAGTACCTGTTTCCCATACCCAATCCTTTCTTGAAGATTCCCATACTTGACCATCCGTATATGCAGGGTCTTGCACTGCTCTCAATCTGTCAAATGTACCTCCCCACGCTCCAGAGGTAGGAATTGTTACATCGGTCCAGCCACCAATACCGAGCATGCCCCAATCTATATACCATTTTAGATTCGACTCAAGCTCAGAATTGAGAAGACTATTACCAACTTCTGTTACTTTCTGAAATTTTGTATATGGAGGACAGCTCATTTAAAGTACCTTTGTTACTTCCCTTCTTACAATTACATCTATTTCATCTTGTATGTTTTCCAACGCCCTTGTAGCAAAATTATCATTTGCCGTGCCCTGTGCTTGTGCAGGCACTTTCCAGCTTGCGTTCTCTCTTTTTACCATGATTCCTCCTTTAGTCCTTCCAAATCTAGAAGGCTTAAACGAGTAACTGTTGACTATAGGGCGGTCTCCTTCAAGAAGCAACCATCTTAGCCAAGGAAGAGAAACCCCTTTTTCTGTAGTAAAGTCAGCAGCCGGCAATGATAACGCCATACCGTAGTCTTTATCTACAAAATCAATTATAATACCCCCAAAGTCTGATAATGCTTTTACATAAGTGACTTCAATCGAATCAGCCCACAGCTCAATAATAGACGCGATCCTAGACGCTCCATCGGGAAGGCCTAGCTGTACTCTTAAAGGGCCTGAAGCTATAGACTGAACTTCTGGGGCAGTCATTAACCGATCCTGAACTAGTGTCTGGAGAGCAAACTCTATTGACTCTGTTATTAGATTCATAGACGACATAAGCCTTTTGCTTATTTCTTTTTTAACGTCTTGCTCAAACTTCTTCTCCCATCCAGATTCTAGCCTAATTTCAAACATTAATTTGTTCTTCTCCAATTACAAAAGACGAACTCGTTATTACCAAAGCCTACTGGCTGTGGATCAGATATTCTTTCAAACTTATGATGACCATAGTTCGATATATCTATAGATGTCTGAAGCTCCTTAGCTCTTTTTAGCTTAGGTGTCAATTCTTTTTTGGCAATCGTTTGGATTGTGCCGTCAGGATCATTTACGGAAACGCCCAAGTCCATAAACTGTGAATAATCATATATAACCCCAAGACTCACGTTCTCAGAAGATATAGTTGGCTTCTTACCTTGCCCGTGACATATAGGGCACATACCACCATTCCTAAAAGGAACAGGGCCTCCATGCTGATATCTATTTGATGATTTTTTGCCTATTGGGTCATACGTACAATTAACACAGTCTTCCCATTTGGTAACACCAAAGAAGAGCGTGCACTGAACAGTTAAGGCAGTGTCTTCTAGCAATGATCCGATAGCATTGTTAAACAGACTTTTCATTTCGTCTGTTATAATTCCGGAAAATGGATTAACCATTGTTTACCTCTTAACTAGTGCAAGGAGGGCAACCTGTGAACATGTTTTCGTAAGTAGCATTTATAGTTCCAGTAGTAGGAACAGAAGCCATTGTATCGTCTAAAGCTCCCCTTATAACATAATTGCTTGTACCCGCATCCGCAGGGGCTCCTTTTGGACTTTGTACAACAATACTGCCGTTTTGGATAGGATTAGAACCGTCAACCTTATCTACTATAGCCATTTTTATTTACCTTTATAAATTATTGTTAATCTCTTCCAATCTGAGGTGGTACATTACTACCGCCAGCATGACTCGTAGGGTCATAGTCGTTAGAGACAAATGGACTCATTAAGACCCTTATTATCTGCTTGCCTTTATAACTAAAGTTATACTCATTTTTTAGTTCCTCGTATGTTTGACAAGGGCCTAAATTCAGTAACGCTCCGAGCTGCACACCATAACTACTAGTCTGTAAAGATGCCGGCCCAAGTCTAGCAGTAACACCTTGAAGAAGTGCTCTAGTTCTAAAGTTACCTGTATCAGCCATGCAAGCCGCCTTAAGAACAACCAGAGATATAAAATCAATCCCGTCTAAGGATACAGTAGCAGGATCTGGAGTGACTGTTTCTAGTGTCACGTCTACAGTATAATCTGTAGCGAAATTTACTTCTACAGGCAGAAAGTATGCAGAAGTTGATAGTAGACTATTAAGTCTCGAATCCGTATACGTAGAACTAGAAGGGTCGTTAAGCATAGTTCTAAGCATAGTTCTTCCAATTGTCTTCCAGCTCATATTTGTCTCCTATAAAATAAAATGTTCTTCTAAAACAATATACACCAAAAAAAAGAGCCGCCTTAAGCAACCAATGGTCACAAAAAGCGGCTTTTTGTTAGAAAAGATATATCTTAGAACGCGCCCAAGATTACTCTTCTATTGTCAAGAGCAGCAAAACCTTGCTCAGCCCAACCGTAGAAACCAGCTCTTTTCTGACGATGCAATGTATCATCTTCAAAGATCTGAACTTCCTGTCGGATTGGCATAACAAAACTATCTTGATTTCTTTGATCAAGACCTACAACGAACTGTTTCTTAGCTACTCCGGGATTCGGAAGTGTAGCCGTGAGGTCGTTCAGTAGGTAGTTCTGATATTCCTGACCTTCTCCGAGCTCATCAAGAGTATGAATGTTTACTTGGAAGATCCGACTCAAGAGTCCGCCTTCACGAGTAATCAATTCTCTTCTTGTGATATCATCGACTTCATCTACGCCCCAGTTTCTGATGTCTTCGACACCTTCTGGACTGATGTAGAGGTCAGTTAGTTCCCCTCGGTTAACCGAGGTGCTATTGCCGCCACCATTTCTTCTAACGATGGTTTTTAGCAAAGATACAAGTCTCTTAGAGAAGTATCCTGCCGATGCATCTGGATCATACACAGTGATATTACGATTTCTAGCTGCAGCCAGAATTGTATGCCAGCCATCGTCGTTCATCTTTTTGACAAACTGCGATTGCATAACATCCATTGCTCTGCCAACAACATCCCATCTTGCGTCCCTAGCATACTTAAGCAAGTAGTCAATTGAAGCGCCAACGTCATAAGTTGGGACCATTACATAGTCACCTTCTACATGTCGTTCTGGAATACGTCCGTGATTAGGGATGGTATAAGCGACAAATTCTTTCTCAGTTCCGGGAGCAATGAAATCCAACGGGAATTCAGTACTAGCACCGGGCGCAAGGCGAATAGGTTCGAAAATACCATCGAGAATATCACCACTTAAGACTCCTTTTCGGAGAGGAAGCTCTAGTGCTTTCGCAAGTTCAGCGGTTGCGCTTAGAGACTCTTCTCTGACCAATGAACCTGCTTGACGCAGTAGTTCATTCATCTCTGGAGTCGGTTCGAATAACTTTCTTGTAGTCATTTCTAATCTATCTCCTATTTAAACGATGTTAATTTCGACTTTAACATACCCGTCTGCATCTTTAACAGAAAGGAATCTACCGATTTGAGTGGCGCCAGTATCTTGGTCAGGGGTAATAAGCCCGTTGGCCATAGGATAGGCTGGTGTGCCCGCAGCGATAGTGGCGGAAGGAGATCCTTCTACCATGTTAGTAACAACTGTACCACGACGAAGCAATAGGACTTTACCGCCCTTTTGAACTTCATCTTTGTGGAAATTAATGTGTTGACGAGTTAGATCAAGGTTAACTACGTCATTCAGTAACAGACCAGCAGGTAAATCACCGGAGCCCCCAGTGGCAACAATAACGGCAGCATTGCTATCGTCCATTGAGGCCCCAGAGCCAGCAGTGCTGTGGGTTACAACAACCCCTCTTTCACCTGTTTCGTTCATGAAAAAGCTGAGATCTGTTAGATGTTCAACTCTATCTGGTTTAAGTGCCATTTAAGTTCTCCCTCTTAATCTTCTGAGTTTAAAACATACGAATTCACCCAGCTCTGTAGGCCTGCACGAACCGTCTCTGTTCCATCTTCAATATCGTCAGAAGGAACTGCTAAGTCCACTTCTTCTTCAACTGAAGCTGTCTCTAAGACTTCTTCATCAACCTCTTCGCTCGCTTCAGATTCTTCGACCTCTTTCTTCTTTTTCTTTTTGTCTTTATCGTCATGATATTTCATGCCGGACTCCAAGTTTTCTTCGGTCTCAGTTTCTTCAGCTTCGGTGGTAAAAGAATCGCTAGCTTCGTCAGCTTCTGAAACCGTTTTCAGTGCTGCAATAGTGCTAACAATATCTTGAAACTGTTCATCTGAAAGGGAAGCAAAAGTTTCCAGCTTAGAATCTACTTCATCTTCACTGATACCAGCTTCAATGAGACTAGATGCTCTGCTTTGTCTTTTCTTTTCCTCTTCCAAACTTGCGATAGCGTCTTCAGCTATCTTACGTGCTTCTGCCTCTTCAGCAACTTTAGACAACAAGTCTTCTTTCGCTGTATTGGCTTCTTCTAGATCAGCTTGAGCCGATGCTAAAGATTCAGAAAGAGCTTCAACTGTCTGATTAAGTTCAGCCAGCTCGCCTTCCATCTTCTCAACATTGGCATTTGAGAGTTTACTCAAAAGCTCTTTGTTTTCTTCTTGAACAGAAGAAAGAGCTTCCTTTAACTCCCTTACCTGATCATTTAAAAAGTCGTTGGACATAAGATTCTTCTCCTCTTGTGGTTCCACTTTAGAAAGAATTTCTTTTTCTACTTTAGATGATACACCATTTTGTTTAGAAAACAGGTTTTTTGCAACAGAAGCTCCAGCAAAATCAAAGATATGACCACGATCAAAAATGACACTATCCGGATTAGCGGGCTTTTCAACAAAGCCTTTACCCGAGAAGGTGATATTTCTAAGCAGTCTACCTACCTTGTGACCTTGGTACTCACCAGTACCTCCATACGCTCTTAAATGTCTTGATAAGAACGAGGTGTCTTCACTTCTAGCTATTATCTTATTCTCTTCGCTAGGTGTTCTAACAGCATAATCAAAGCCTCTAAAGATACACTCCATAGAGACAAACATATTCCCTTCTTCTATTTTTCTTATTAAGTCCTCTGCTCTAGCTTTATATTCAGGATCTTGCCACTGTCTGTATATAACAGAAGAAACCAGTATATGGTAATTGTCTGGTAGCTCATTGGCTTCTGTTGTTTCATTGATAAGTTTAAACTCATCATCAACAGCCCAGCTACCTATAATTCCACCTACTATCTTTTTTTCGTCGTGCTCTAAATTTGCCGGTTTGAATTTAGGAGTATTCTTTGCTTCCCAAATTTCACCTTTTGCAAAAACGTCATCATTTCTATTCCAAGAAGAAGTAACTAAAATAGAAAAGGTGTGATAAATATCTAAATCTTTTACCCCACCTTGAGCTAGCATATCTGACATCTTCAGCTTACATGAATTAAGTACTGAAGGTTTGAAGCTATCTGGCTCAAAAAGAGGCGATGCATAAGCTATGGAAGCTTGACTCTTTATTAGGTCACCTATTCCATCTGCTATCTCTGATTTGTATATTGCAATTTTGCTCATTCAATTATCTCCAAAAAGGAGGTTTTGGTTGTTCATTATTCTCAGCTGGTGCTTCGGCTGGTGCTTCCTCTGCCGACTCGTTAACAGGCGGAGCCTCAGGAGCTGGAGCTGGAGGTGAATCATTGCCACAATCAACACAATCATCCGGGTCCGGGTATGTGTCCGGGGTAAGCTTTCTTACTACCGTCATTTTTCTCTCCTTATAAAAAGTTTCGTCTAATTAAATACACCATTTACTGGTTTTCTTTAAAGTTGGCATAGAAAGAAGCCTTCAGGCTTCTGATCTCTTCGATAGTTAGGCGTCTATCAGCATCTTTTGATGCTTGGAATATCCAAGATTCACATTCTTTGTGAACAGAGCGAGCAATAGGGTCTGAGTTTATTGCTTCAGCTATTTGTTCGGCGCCAACTTCACAGTTGTAGTCTAAGTTACAGAGTATCTCGAATTTTAGCCTTTCAGCCATCGACTTCTCATCCCTACTTAAACTTCTAATATTCTTTTTATCAAACTGCTCTAGTATTGCAGGTTTCATAAATGCCGATATCTTTTCCTGCGCTGACTTTGCCCATATCTCAATAGAGGCCTTCAGTGCAGGTTTAAACTGCCTTCGTTCTCTAGGAACAGAGTCTCGGGAATTCATAGGTCTACCTTGCGGTTCAGGAGAAGGAGCATCTGGTTCTGGCAACTTGGGGTTTTTAGAGTCTTTCTTTCTAAGCTCTAGAGCGCTCTTTTCTCCGTTTCTCTTATTCTTTAGATCAAGACCAACCTCAGAAGGAGAGGCAACTCCTGTCTGCAGTGCTATCTTCTCAAGGCTATGCTGCTTGTCAACTGAATGATATGGACTTACTTTTTCCGACATAGAACCTCTTTGCCTCTTAGCGCCTTCTTTGTTTAGTCTATTCTGCTCAACAGTAGGTTTAGCTTTAACATTTCTTTGAACAAACTCATCACTGATAATATTTCTGTCAGCCAAGTTTATTAACAACTGCGTCATTGAAGCTGGATCTTCTAGATACATAAAATCAAACTCTATCTGTGCCGGAGCTCTAAATCCCATTGCTGCCTGCACTAACTTAATTTGATGGTTCCAAAATTCTACCAATATTTCACGAACATAATTAAGTCTTTCAGTAAGCGTTTTCAACGAGATAAAGTTATTCGTAGTACCGCTAGCCCCAAATGTCCCAGTCAGTGTCGGAGGTATTCCTAAGCATGAGTAGATAGACATTAGAGTGGGTCGGTATTTTTCGTCGCCCAAAAATCTCTGAACGTCCGATCCTGTCTCTAGTAGTTCAATATCAGGACCCCAAACGATATCCATTGTCCCACCACCAACATTAGAACCAAGTATACTACTTAACGCACTAGCGGCATTAGCTGTAGGCGCAAGCTTATGTTCTAAGTTACCTAGCTTCCATACTCTTATCTTGTTTACAGCTCCATCAAGAGCAGCTTTATCAGCAAGTTTGAGCTTTTCATAAAGAATAAGGTCATCAAAGCAAGCGTATGTCATAGGATCAGCCCACTGCTGCCAATCATCCTTCTTGTAGTGATACACAAAGGTTTTCTCAGGAGGTAGTATAATAGACTTATTCGGCTGATTAATAAGATTTCTAAGTTCGGAGGGGATGCTATCAAGTATAGCTCTATCGTCCTTGTTCGGGCTTTTATTAAGCTGATCTATATATCTCTTCAGGGTAGGAGGAAGCTTTATTTTGTATCTCTTTACTCCGGTAAGACTAGAAACAGGGCCTCCAACAACGTCTATATTCAATGGATCAAGAAAGATATACTGCCAAGGTATCTCGTTCTTTGAGAACCCATTGCTTTTTATAACGGCAGTCATATCTGCACCAGCAACAGAACGTTGCATCTCATCTCTTTTCTTTCTGTTTATCTTTGCAGTTTTCATTCTTACAGGAACATTTGCTTCTCTAAACAGCAGATTGCAGAATCTCTCTGAAACGAACTTGCCTTTGCATCTAGTGAACCAGTCGTTATAGAATCTTTCTATTCTAGGACTAGAATGAACAAGCCTAACACCCTGACATGCAAAGTCTCCCATGAGGTCGATTGCATTTCTTATTAAACCTATTCTTCTGTAAGCTCTTCTAGCAAAAGCCATAATCTCTTTGCTTTTCTGAGGAACTGCCTCAGTGGGGCGATAGGCATCGTAATCACTACCTCTAAGTCCGGGTCTTCCGCTTTGATAAGTAGTCAGCCCTGAGAAGTCTCTAGACCTTGAACCTAATGCAGCGCTAGCGAACTCTGGTATTGCTGAACTATAAGCCTGTATAGCCTCTCTACGTTCTGCAGCGTCTTCTGAAGCCCAACTTACATAGGACTCGCCTTCTGGTAAAATCGAACTTTTAGGGTATCTTTTGTCAACCAACTGTAAGCACTCCAATAGGTATTAAAATTATAGTAATGACTATTAACATTTACACCAATATTAATTATTTTTGTTTATAGCTCTGAACACAGAAGAGTCTATGCTCTGCGCCCATTCAGGACCTATGTACATCCCCTGCTGAGTAGTGGATGGGGTGTCTGAACCAACCACCATCCCTATCGTATTATATGTCGGAGCCGGTAGAGCTCTGTGGATAGTTCTAGCTATCATATTAGCTATGACGATAGCACTATAACGGTCTTTTCTCATTCTGCCCTTCTTACCTGTACCTAGCTTTATTTCGGGCGTAGACCATCTTTCTCGACCTGCATTTGTGACTGTCATAACAATCGTAGATAGCTCATCTTTAAGTTCTTCGACTTCCATCACAGCGTCCTCAAGTGTGTCATAGAGCCTTAGAGCTGTGCTCTCTCCAATCTTTTCCTTGATCTCTTTAAATGCGATCTTGTCCTTCTCTGTCATCAAGCTTAGAGTGAGAGTATCGAATCTGGGGAATAGTAAAACCTTATCCTCCAAGTCTTTTCTAAGCCCATGATTGGCCTGAGATGTCCACTTAGCACTAGCAAAGTTAACTAGATCTAAGATATGGTCACCTGCCATAGCGTCTGTATCTTTAGTTTTGCCATCTTCTATTATTTCATATATAGGTCTTTCGCCCGGTTTAAGCTTATCTAAGTCTCTTAAAGATTCAGCTATTGTGAAACCTCCCCCCTGAGAGTCTATTCCAAGTCTTACGCAAGGGAATGATCTCATTAGGTCTCTGATCTTTCGAGCGCAGAAAGAATAGTAATCATGCGCATCAGTAAGTCCTATCTTCTTTCGTCCAGCAAAATCCTTCTTGTTAGTTGTCCATCCGTATACAACCCTCTGATGCTCTGGGTGAAGCTCTAATACTACGACCGCAAAATTATCTTGTTCGGAAGCTGGGTCAACGCCTATAACATACCTTTTATTTGGATCTCCCTTTGTCATGACATCAAAGGCATCAGGACACCAATCGGGCCAGTTATGACCTCCTACATTTGAATCGCTAGCAACGCAAGCATGTATCAAACTCCTTTTAAAGAAGCCTTGGCTATCAGACGTAAAACAAGCGCCATATTCCATTTGGTAAATGCCGTTATGCATCGTAGCCCTAGAGCGAGCTACCTGCTGGTCATCCATAAAGCCTTCAGGTATAATTTCATAAGGTACTCTTATAATCGAAAAGGATTTCCAATTCAACCTTTTCATGTAGTCAGGTATCTCATCATCGCCTTCTTCCGATTCTTCCTTTGACTTATTCCTTGCCTTACCAGAGGTTCCCCTGTTTATTATTGTAGATTTATATTTTCTCCAATATTCAGCATATGGTTCAAAGTCATATCCAGCAGTTCCAGCTATGATAGACTGGTTAGCGGAGCGATCTTCATACTGAGATTCTTGAGCCTCATTCCAGACGCCCTGCTCTTTCATTTTCTTTCTTCTAGCTGCGTCCTTTACGTTCTGAGTAGGATTGCTAGAAACAGCAGCGAAACCAGCAACAACAGTCTCATAAATGTGAGTAGGGATAGAGTTAAATTCGTCGGCAATAATTGTATGTGCTCGTAAACCTCTAATCTTATTTCCATCACCCAGAGGAACAGCCATGGCCCAACTATCATTGACCTTCATAGTGCAGCGGTCAACATCTCTTCTCGGCCCACTTGAATCTGTACAGATACTTTGTAAGATAGGGGCGTTTCTCCAAATGCTATCCATATATTCAAAGATAACCTTCGACTGCCTGAACGCAGCGCCTACGATGACTATCTTAGTTCCGGGCACAAGAGTTGTCTTAAGAAGACAATATACCGAAAGCAGAAAAGACTTACCAAAACCACGAGATGCAATATACATAGGAAACGGTCGTCTCCAAAGCTCTCTAAGTATACATGTTTGTATTGGTAGTAGTTCTATGCCTAAGAGCGTCTTGACAGTCCAGTGAAAGTATTCTGGATCTCTCATTTTTTTAAGTACATATAAGTGGAAATCGTTCCTGTCTTTGTCGCTCAGGTTAGAGAGAGGCCTTTCTATTGAGCTGAGGTCATTCTCATCTAATCCTAACCAAGCATTCTCATATGCATTTATATCAATGTTGGAGTTCATGGACTTTCCTCATTATATAGAACGCAACTTCCTCGGCTCTCTTCTTGTCTCCACAAGCTATAACATGTATTCCATACTGAAGCCTAGCTGTAGAAATAACTCTATTGATGTACTTGCCCTTTATTTTTATACTGCTCCACTTTGACCTAGGAACACTAGAGCCCTCTGGATATCTTTCTATATCTGACCAGCTAAACTCTAAGATTAAAAAAGCATAAGGAAAAGTAGACATTCTCTCCAATTCTTTATGGAATCTTTTTTCGCTACAGTTTCCTGCTAACTCGGATACACTTTCTTTTCTCTCTATGCATAAGACGTGTTCCATCCCTTCAATAGCATAGTCACCTATCTCGACCTTGGCTTTAGTGGTTCCGGAACAATAAGCGTTCTCGTCATACCACCAGCCATGGCCTTGTTTCTCCCTAGTGTCACGAATGACTTGAAATCTATTGCTCATCTTCTTTCTTCTTTATTCTCTGAATGGCGTCCCACTCTAGTATTTTAAAGAAGAAGCTTTCATAAACCTCTTCGTTATTTTTTATTGCATCATGGCATTTCTTGCATAATGTAATACCGTTTGTTACATCATATCTCATAGAAGGGTGACTAGCCCACTTCTTAATATGATGAACATGCAATTTACTTTTTGAACCACATCCCGGATACTTACACACATTGCCATCCCTCTTACGCACTTCTTTTCTAAAATTAGCATAAGCAGGGTCGTCATAGTTTCTGGAATTGTTATAGTTCGAGCGAAAATTCTTTCTCTTCTTCGGCATCAAGATCACTTTCTAACATTCTCTGTACTAAGTTCTCAAATGAGACCTCAGGATTCCAACCAAGCGTCTTTCTTGCTTTAGAGGGCTCTCCCTTGAGGTATTCCACTTCTGCTGGTCTATAGAACTCGGGATCTATTACAACGAATTCTGAGTAGTTATCAATCTCAAAATATTCAAAAGCATGAACTAAAAAGTCATGGACGCTGTGTGTTTCTCCAGTAGCTATTACATAGTCGTCAGGCTCGTCCTGCTGCAGCATAAGCCACATTGCTTTAACATAGTCCTCAGCATGCCCCCAGTCTCTAAATGCGTGCAGATTGCCTAGACGGAGCTTAGGGAACTCAGATCTTCTTGAGTGGATATGATCATCATCAAAAAAGAAATGTCTCGAATCAAGATCAAGGCCTTGGTCAAATGCCCACTTGGCAAAAGCAGCTAGCCATTTAGTTATCTTTCTAGTAACGAAGTTCTCACCTCTTCGTTCGCTCTCGTGGTTAAATAATATTCCACATGAAGAGTGAAGGCCGAAACCTTCTCTATAGATCCGCACCAAATGGTGGGATGCTAGCTTCGCAGCACCATAGGGACTCTGAGGCTCAAAAACCGTTTCTTCATCTTGAAATTTTTCAGAATTTGAACCATCTTCCGCGTTGGCGACTAGTTCTCCGTCAACCAGAACGTCGTAGTTTTTTCCAAACATTTCACTTGTGCTAGCTTGGTAAAATCTTGTGGAAGGTGAAAATCGTCTAATTGCCTCAAGGAAATTCACCACCCCTATCGTATTAACTTGGATAGTGTAGTTAGGCTGGTCAAACGATGTCCCGACATGTGATTGTGCAGCAAGGTTATAAATTTCATCAGGTTGATGTTTATCAACTATAGAATATACAGATCCGCTATCTATAATTTCGAATTCTTCGACAGAAAAGAACTCTGAACTTATATGTGATATCCTATCGTGATTAGAAGTGCTTGCTCTGCGCTTAAGACCAACTACCTCATATCCTTTTTCTAATAGCAGTTCTGCTAGAAAAGACCCATCCTGACCGGTAATGCCAGTTATTAAAGCTTTCCTCACTTATTCATCCTCCTCATCTTTGACTGTGTCAGCATTAAGGAACGGCTGGTCTACTCCTCCATCCTCAAACGTATGGTAGTCAGACAGTGCCTTCAACGCTTTATTTGCGGCAAGCCTATTGATTTCCATACTCTCTTCCTCACGCTTACGAAACTGTTCATCATCAAGTTGTTTTAACCAAGCTGAAAAGTTTGTCTTTGCGTCAGCTGCATTTCGCTTACGCTGTTCTCTTGTCCCCTTCAAATCTTTTAGGAGACGCTCCTTCTTTGTCAGTAACTTCTCATGTTCATTAATATAAGCAGACTTACTAGCCATCGCAGCACCTAATTGCGTCTGGAAACTAGCGATAGCCTGAGTGTCTTGCATATCTGTAGGTTTTCTTATTTCATCTTCGATAAGTTGGTTTAGTCGTGACACATTTTGGAGAACCTCTTGCCGATCTTCCATTCCACGATTAATTAAAACCTCAGTCCTGATAACCTCTAGAATTTGCATCTCTTCTGTATGAGTAACATCCTCTGAGAACTGACGATAATAGTCAATCCACTGATGTTCAAAGAAAATCAACTCAGAATCATGAAATTGTTTTCTTAATTCATTATAATAATATCTTTTTCTAAGATTAATAAGAAGATGCTCTTCATCTGTTAAATCGCGCGCCTTTAAATTTTCCTTATCAATGAACTTATTAATAGGACCCGTAGTCCTGTTCAAAGTTTCCGCTATTTCTTCAATAGATAAATCAAAACAGTTTTGCCTAATATAGTCCATCTCCCCGTTGGAAAGTTTACCACGTTTCCTTGTCAATATTATGCTCCTCAACTATTAAGTTTATTTCCTCTAGCAATCTAGTTCTTCTATTTTTAGAAAGCTTTAAATTGTTAATAAATCTTATCCAGTCCTCTCGTAAAGAAACCGGAAGCGCTATATCTATTATCTCAAATACTTCCTTCGTAAATAAAGTACTAAAGAAGCTTTCATTGTGTTCGTTTTGTTCAAATTCTAATGTAACTGATTTCATTAGGCTTTTCTTAGCGTTGTTGCGTTGACACCACCCTTTATATAGTGCACACTCATCTTGTCTATCAAAAGCTAGGCATTTCTGATTTCTAAAGAACTCACATGTATCACATGGTTTCTCTGGTCTGGAATAATTGTTCCTCTTAAAGTTATAGAGACGATTTCTTACATGTGTCCAGAGAAAATTCTCAAGTGGTCTCTTTTCATCATACTTTTCTAGACCTTCCCAAGCAAATAGACTTGCCTGCTGCTTAATATCATCTACTTCATGATAACCAAAACGAAATTTTCTACAAAGTCTTGTAGCAACTCTCTCTATGGTCTCTATGACTTCTTCCTCAGTCATGTTAGAAGGAATGTGCAAATTAATCCTCTAGATTCTCTAAAAGCTCTTCAATATCTTTTTCCTCTGACGCATTAGCTAACTCTTCTTGAACTTCTTGGTCCAGCTCCTCAGACGCTGTTACCTTAAGCTCAGACGGCGTTAGCTTTACATTGTCTTTATCTGTCATAAAACTTTCCCTTTACATGAAACAATTTTCTGTTATAGGTTATATAATATTATATACACGAAAGACCACTTTTAGGGGATTAAAATGAACATAAAATGGACAGAAGAAGACAAGCAGTTCGTTATAGATAACTCAAAGTACATGAAAGATAAAGAAGTTGCTGAAAAGTTAAGCGAACAGGCTGGTAGAAAGGTCTCTCTTGACGCTGTTAGAAAGATGAGACAAAAACTAGGCATAAAAAAGAAACAAGGTCGAGGTATATGCGGAGTTATAGATAATGAACAAGGAAGATAAGAAAAAGTTGGTGGACAGCTACAAGTATTGGTGGCATTCTATTGACTTTGGAGACGGGGTTTGGTCGGATGGAGAGAAGGCAGACTGTTTACCCGTAGAGAAAAGGATGATAAGTGAAGTTGAAAAATGGCGATTTCCTGAAAACTACTTCAAGGGTAAGAGAGTATTAGATATTGGAAGCTGGGACGGATACTACGCATTCCTAGCAGAAGAAAGAGGGGCCTCAGAGGTTGTTGCTCTAGACTTATGGTCAGAAAAGATATCGCTTGGATTCGATAAAAAAACAAAAGAAGGGTTTGATATAGCTAAGTCTATAAAGAATTCTAATGTTATAGACATAGATATGAATATATATGATGCTACAGAAGAAGTACTGGGAAAATTTGATGTAGTTCTATTTGCCGGAGTGTTGTATCATCTGCAAGATCCGATGCGGGCCTTAAGAACAATATGGGATATAATGAACGAGAACAGCAGCCTAATGGTCGAAACAACAACGATACCTGATAGTAGAGGATATGGTGATGCTTTGCTTGCTCAGTTCCATGCACTGGCTGAAGTCAACAACGATTCAACAAACTTTTGGAATTTTAGTAAGAGTGCTTTGAAGGCAGTTCTACAAGAATTGAACTTTGTAGTAGATGAGTTCCCTAGAGTTACAGTCGAAGGGGAAGACTCTGAGAGGTCGGTATGTTACTGCAAAAAGCCGATAGATAGAAGAGATAGACTGGAACAATGGAAAAACCAATTGTAAGAGAGGTGCCAAATGACCACTTTTATAAATATCAAACGACCAGTTTTTTAGATAAACCTTCCAAGTGTTGTCTGTACCACCTAGCACATTTTTCTATTCGGGACGACAGAAGTCTGAGATTATAAAACTACCCCCTCGCTAGGAGGGTGGTGAGCTGGCACTATACCCCTAGAAATGACTGTATTAAAACGATGTGTTATTACGATACATTTGTAGCTATATGATACAGTGATAAATTACTTACTATAATCAGTCGGCGGGATAAAATAAAATATTTATCTGGTTATATGCTTATATAGTAGACGTATAAAAATAAAAAAAAATTACCTCTGGATTGGCACGCTTTGGCACGCGGATTGCACTATATATACTATAGAAAGGTAAATAATATGATACTAATAGAAAACTTCATTGAAAACATTCCTCAAGATTGTGAGATTGCAATCGCTGGCCGTGGCGTCCGTTGTGACTGGAAATATAAAACAAAGGCAGAGCTGGTTGAGTTCGATGGCGATAGCGTTATGTTCTATGCTCCCTATGTAAAGAGATACATTCATACAGATAAAAAAAGTATACTTTCTTACGAAATAATCTGAGAGAATGACCTAACGTGTCACAGCTATAGACGATAATAATAATATAACAAATACAACACGTTCTTGAAAGGAACAAAAATATGATTACTGAACCTACTAATGAAGACTTGAACGAAGTCGAAGAAGTGTCCACTCAAGAGTGGAACGACGCTTGCGACGTGTGGGATTTGATGCACGACGAATACGGCCTAGCTGATATGTAGTCTGCCATTTTGGCAGTTGGGCCGGCCCCAAATCGTTATTGAGACATAATCTCATTAACAAAAAAGATTGATAAATCCCAAGAAAATACTCAAGTATCTATTGACAAGTGCCGATAAATATAGTATAGTTAAGGTATAACCAGTTAATCGAAAGGATAGAAAATGATTGATAAGATGATTGAACTAAGAAAAGAATTTGGCCTGCATGGCCTAGCGATGATCTCGGCGTTTGGCGTGTTCGTCGTAGGCTGGTACGTAAAAGAATTATTAATTTATTTACAGAAAATAATGTAATTGCTATTGACAAATCACGAAGTTTATGGTATAATATAATCATGTTAAACGAAAGGAAAAACGACATGACTAAAGCACAAGCAGAACTAAGCCTGATTAAGATTAATGCTGATATCGAAGCTAAGATTATCGAGCATAAGAATGAGCTAGGCGAGTACAATAAGAGTATCGTTGAGGGTGAGCTAGAGTACCTCTGGAAAGTAAAGAATGCTTTAACAAAAATAATTGCAAAATAGTTAAAGATTACCCTTGACAAACGCCGATATATATAGTATAATGATAGTATCAAACGAAAGGAAAATTGATATGAAAATTTCAGATTTACAACCAGCCGCTTACCCACAATCGCCTTCAGTGGAAAAGCCTAACAGTGATGCACATGCACTGTTCACTAACGACTTCAATAAGAATAGCTTCATCGAAGCTAATGGAGATGTCGAGATCGTTTGGAACGAACGATACAAATATTGGGAAGTTCCTGCCTTTGCTGAAGGACGTGCGGCTTACTGCAAAGCTAAGCAACGTGCTTGCGATACTTGGGGATGTGAATAACCACTACCTGTTTGCCTTTAGTGGGGTTACACGTGAGTTCTGTTTGCCTTTTATAGGGTTACACTGGAGATAAGAAAATATGGAATTTGTAGTATATAAGTCAGAGAAAGACAATACAGGCCGATTGGTAGAGCTTGTATATAATAGACATTGTGAGCATTACGAGGTTGTTATAGATGGATTAACAGAGTTGAACTTTCAGAGATATGAACAGGCAAATTATGAATTTGAAATGGAGTGTGTATAATGAAGGAAAAGTTTAATGAGTGGTTGTTCTGGGGAATGACTTCAGTTTGGTTAGGGTTTGGATGTTATATTATATGGGTGACTAGATGAAGATGCGAAGAATTCACGCGGTACAATTAGCTAGAGAATTCAAGCGATTGGAAAAGAAGAAACCAGTACAGAAAAAGAAAGGGCTATTATCATGGCTAGGGAAACAGAAATAAAATCAGCGGTATTTTGCACACTGGCTCTATTGGCTGGGCTATGCTGTGCAGTATTGCTAGGGTGTAGTAGGTCAAAGGTAGAGCATGGTGCAGAGATCATAGAGCTTAAGCCGCTTGAGACACAGACGCAAGAGCTTACCATTCCTAATTACGATTATAATAAACTCTGTAAAGGATGTGGATTTACAAAAGGGACTGACTCGTGGTGTGAGCTTCATGCTAATCCATTTAGTCACCCTGATAATCCACTCATGATGTCAGAAGAACACTGCATTGCGATGCGAAAGAGATAGGGCGTGCTGTTCCGCTTCTTAATTAAATAGAGCAGATTTCCTTTCGTTGTGGCCTGCCGGTTGAACTTTCAGCCGGTGGGCTTTTTGTTTTTCTCAATCTAGCTTTCTTGGTTTTGCTATAAAAAATAGGTTTGGGGCCCGCCCGGCGCGGCTTGTTGAGACTCGATCTCAATAAGAAAAAACTTTGCTATTTCTCCAGAATATCTAAAGGTTAGGGCTATACATGCCGATAATAATAGTATAGAATGAAAGGAGAACAATATGACATTCTTATTTTTACTTATTGGTGCTTGCTTGGTTGGTTTTCTTGGGGCAGAAGTTTTACAATAAAATTCTGATTTTACTCTTGACAACCGGCTTAATTTATGTTATAATGTAGTTATAACGAAAGACAATTTTTTAGGAGTCTCACTATGAGCGACAAACTTTTCAACGCCGAACTTCGTGACTGTGCCCGTGTTGACGAAAAGGTTTCCATCTTCGAGCATCACCGCCGTGCTATGGAAGCCGCAGAGAAACGCACCTACACTGAGGAGGAGATTGCGATGTATGAGCGAACCATCGAACTTGATGCGGAGGATCTCGCGCGTGCGCAGGGGGATTGGGAAGCCGCCGCCGATCAGGGTCATGACTGGAATGACTATGACGAAATCGACCTCTATGGTGCGGACTGGGATTCCTTCGCAGTACGTGATTGGGACTAACGCCCGTATGGGAACTGGCGCCGAAAGGCTAGGGTTAAGAGCTACTGCATCCCAAAGGCAACCTGCCAAAATGGCAGCTGGGGCGGGCCCAAATCGTTAATGAGACTGAATCTCAATAAGCTAAAAAAGATTATATTATTCTGAAAAAATGTTGAGCGAGTGACCTAACGTGTCACGACCATGTGCGATAATATATATATAAGGAGTTAAGGAAATGATGAACAACAGACAAATAGCAATAGCAAAACACAACGCGAGCAAAAAACGCTTTGCGGACATATTCACCGGATGCCTAGCACACGGCACGCTGAAGCAAACACAGAAGAAAAAAAAGACCTTCAAATTGCCAAAAAATAAATAATCAACCGGCACGAGTGACCAACCGTGTCACACGCTTAGACGATAATATATATATACAAGAGATTAACAAAAGGAAAAACAGATGAAACAATTCAACGTTCTAGCCGTCGTCCCAGTCACTCGAAAAGAAAGAACCTTTCGGAATGTTGACGCTAAAGACCTGTTCCACAACGAACACGGCGAAACATACTTCCGATACAATCGGTTGGTTAACTGGGAAGTTATCACAGCTACAGAAATCCCACAGGAAAAGTTGGATGCTGAGCTGGCATACTTTACAAAATTTGGAACTAAAAATGAATAGAAATAATGCTTGCAATATAAAATTGCGTATGTTAAAATATTAGTATAGAACGAAAGGAAATAAAATGGCTTATACAGCATATGAAATCAGACGAACGAAAGAAACTCCAACCGGCAAGCGTCACCTAGTGCGATGCAACCGACTAGGCAAGTGGGCAATCACTAGCTGGGTAGGTTCAACCGGCTCAGCTATGGGTAGCGTTGAATGTCAGGGTGAATATGACTATGTCATAAAGAAGTGGAAACAACTTGTCGGCGCAGAAAGTTTCGAAGCATTACGTAAATTAGCAGTAGGAGAGTGAATATGATAGTTGCAGATGAAAGAGCCAAAGACGGCTTAGAGCTTTTCGACATAGACGGAACGGAATCGTTCGAGATGAAAAACGAAACGCTTCGGATGTGTGCGGATGAAGATGGTTCGATATGGTACTCTGTGCGAGGCCTGACCATAAAAGACGCAGACGGAAATACGTTGTTTACTTTATCGTGGTCGGAGAATGGCGTTTGTGGTTCGCTATACGATGACGAGTTGACCGTTGAGATAGAGGAGGAGTTCTAATGAGAATTTTACAAACCGATTGCACACCGGAGCAAGTACAAAAAGATTTGCCGGAGCTAGAAAGATTAAATCGTGAAGCGATGGAAACAAAAATCATGTGGGAGTTCTTCGGTGGAACAATCACACTAGAAAACGGACACAAGTATCAGGTAACAGGAGAATAGACATGCAAGAATATTTTGAATACCTAACTGATTTACGAGACGGTGGCACCATTAATATGATGGGAGCGCCGAGAGAACTAGAATATGAGTTTGGCCTAGATAGGGCAGAAGCTCGTGAAGTATTTAGCAAGTGGTGCGAATCACTGAAAGGAAATTGAGAATGAGTGATTTAAGAATAATTAAAGAGCGCCGTTTCTATGACGAGCACGGAACAAAAAAGTTTGCGCTGCTTGAGGAAGGGCAGACAGTAAAGATTGACAGCCATCCGCGTTCGGGTAGCGGTCCGTTACTCTGCAGGGTGGTTAACCCGTCAGAAGCGTCTAAGGATTTTGGCGTGCGTGATGGTATGCTGGTTGAAGTTGATTGGGAAGATTTGGGGTTTGAGGAATGACTGTCAAAATGGCAGTTGGGCCGGCCCCAGCGGCTTGTTGAGACTGAATCTCAATAAGAAAAAACTTCTATCTTTTTCCCTGAAAATGACTGGATTGGGTGGATTTCTTTTGCAATATATGCCGATATATATTATACTGGAGGGGTACTCAAGAGAAAGGTAACAATATGAGCTACGAAGAAATTTATGAATCAGGCAAGACGGCAGGATACAACGGACTACCGGCAGGTAGTAATCCATACGACCGAGATTTTGAACCGGAAGAAAATAACTATTGGTTCATGGGGTGGATAGCAGTAAGACAGGGAAAAGAAACCTTAGACTTTTCCTGAAAATAATTCAGACTGCTATTGACAAACGGCTAACTTTATGGTATAATAGGGTTATCTTAAACGAAAGGAAATAAGATGAGCTACTTCAAATTCAGACAGAACAATTCGTTCGGTCACTTCGTCGGGACTCCGTTGGTATTTGTTCAGGCAGATAATGCCATAGATGCCAACCGTGTTGCACAGGATCACGGTGTCTACTTCAACGGCGTAGCCGATGGCGTTGACTGTGATTGCTGTGGTGATCGTTGGTATCCTGTTCAGGATGACGACGCACAGGATCAGCCTAAATCATACGGTTATGGTGGTGGTGTTACTGTCTACAGTGACGGTGATAATTACATGGACTACAGTGGAAAAAACTGGCCTGTAAAAGTAATCCAAAAATAATAGTTTTTTGGGCTTGCAAATTGATTCCCGCTATGGTAAAATCGTAGTATACAAAACAACAACAAAGGAAAAGTTATGAACGAAACAACTAAAAAAATGCTCGCTGAACTAGATGCCGCTATCCTTGAGTGCCTATGGGTTCCTAATGAGTCCCTACCCGAGGAATTCCAAGACAATCGCGAAGGCGGCAAGACGTTGAAACGACTTCACAAACAGCTTCAGCCGGAGCAGGAAGTTGACCCAAGACAGGCACACGTTGTCATATCCAATGGTCAGATTAAATACGGCAATCAGGAAAGAATCGACGTACTAAATAAATATCAGGCAGACGTTGAGGCTGGCCGTGAAATTGAATACGATGTTAACGAGTACAAGCTACATAAAAACCTTATGGCGTTTTGCTCGGCTATGAATGTTGACTTGGAGCCTGAAGAATGATTGTAAAGATAATTATAATTTGCACACTAAGTTTAATGTTTTACCCCAGCGAAGGAGTTTAAAGATGTCTATAGAGATTAAAGAAGAAACATTGTTGGCAGTAGTAGAGAAGGCAATGCAATCAGACCCCATGGAATACTGCGGTAGATTCCTAGAGGAACACAAGAGCGTAGCCGAACCACTTTCGACGCTAGCTGTCAACCTTGCCCAGTTGGTAACCGATGGTGACGACATGGAAAATCTAATAATGGCATCGACCGCAATCAGTTCCGCTATGTTCATGACTTATGAAATGGCAAACGCAGAAGTCGAAGCCAAAGAGCTAGAGGAGTTATTCGATGCGTAAAAAAACAAAGAAATTAATTATTAAGGCCGAAGACATTAAAGTGTCAACAGGTCATCGCCAGCACTTCACTGGTACGGGAGCGTGGGACAATCGCCCGAAACGTCAACGCACTCGATCCGCACAATCTCGGGCAACTATGAAGGAGTACCAATAAATGGTTACTGCAATTCTAAAGGCCGGTACGCCGGTTGAGTTCACCCTCACGGGTATCGCTGGCACGGTCAAAGCGATTCAGAATGACCGAGTTCTCATTGAGAACGCTAAAGGGGAAACCCTAAACCCAAGCCTAGCCGATGTTCTGGTGATGGTCAAGTCTGGATCGTTAAAAGTATAGACTTCGTTGTGCGGTGTCCCTGCCGGTTGGTTTTTGAACTTGCGACTAGCCGGTAGGGATAACAACGAGACTGCCAAAATGGCAGCTGGGGCCCGCCCAAAGTCCTTATTGAGACTCTATCTCATTAGGAAAAAATCTAAAGATTGATTAAAGATTCTATTTGCAATATGCCGATGTATATAATATAATGAAATTGTAAGACAGGCGGCACGCAGTTAGCCAAGCAGGGAAACCGTCAGTCACGCAGTAAGTCGTGTCCTCTGTCTTGCCCAAGATAGCTTGCTTGACTGTTTTACATACTGTTTAGCACGCGAGTTTACCACGACAGTTTTTCACTAGAGTTTTCCGAAAAATCCTAAAGTTCCCCCTTGACAATAGCCGATATATATGGTATACTGAAAGAGAAAGAAAGGGAGACAAAATGATAGATAGAAACAAAAGAGTATATGTTTACTTCAATCTGCATCGCAAGTGTTTCAGTGTTAGACAAGGTACGCGAGTTGTAGAGCATACAAATCAGGTTTGCTTAAAGGATGTTAGGTACATGGTTCAGCCGGCAGGTAGAGCTAAGGTACTAAAAGAGAAGAAGAAGAATGTCCACGCTGGATTGTCGGGCTACTATGTTGACCGTGTTCCAGTTCCGGCAGTTAGTTTTGATGTTACATACAACCCATACAAATACGATTCATTCGTAGATACTCAGGATCATGAAGCTCAGGAATGGTCAGAGTATGCCCACCTTACATGTGGAGATGGGTGGAGAAACATAGAAGCGATATTTACTCGGGAATATTTTCAGGAAAAAGTTAAAGTTCCTGCTTGACAAATGCCGATATATATTATATAATGAAAGAGTTCAACAGTTAGTTTTTTTAGGGAGAATCGAATGAAGATTCAAAAGACAGAGGCATTAGCCTTAAGTTTCGGAAACGAAGTATACACTAATACTTATGTTTCAAATTATTCTGGTGAGACTGAAATCAAGTTTCACGATTATCAGAGTGATGGCGCAGAGTTCAAGGTAAATATCAATGTGCCAATCGAAACAGCTCGTTCTATCCTTAATGAGTTGCAACAGGATCTTGAAAACTACGATGCTTTTCAAGCCAAGAAAGCTCAGGAAGCCATAGCCGAAGCTACAGAAGAGTAACCCTTTCGTGAGTCGTGGCGGACTATAAAACGCCATTTTACAAAGTTTACTATTTTTTTCTAAGACTAGGAGAAGTTATTATGAAAGCTGTTAAAGGAAACCTTTTTGCCGTGGAAATCAAAGGCAAAGTAAATACCACCAACCGTAGCCGTGACCAATGGGCACAGATTACTGATGCTCGAAGTGGCAGAGTTCTGCACACTGGTCAACCTCGCTACATCAAGCGAGTGGCTAAGGCTAAGTACAACACACTGTTGGACATCTAGTCTTAGGATGGGATTGCCGCCCTGTAAGTCATGAGAATGCGTGGGCGGTAATTTTTAATACAAAGATAAAACAGAGTAGCCCAATTAAAGCCTCCTTGATGAAGGGTGAAAAGGGTGACGGCTTAACCCCTACTCTATTTTTGTCTGCCAAAATGACAGTTGGGGCCGGCCCGGCCCGCTTATTGAGACCCAGTCTCATTAAGAAAAAAAGATTGCCTATTCCGAAAAAACAAATGGTTTTGATATAGTTTTAGTTTGCAAATGGACGATATATATAGTATACTGGTAGTATAACCAAAACGCAAAAGGGAGAAACACAATGCTAAAATTCAGCAAAGCTAATGCCAAAACGCAAGCACTCAAAAACGATTCAGAGTTAGCAGACTACTTGACAGACAAGCGTAAAATTTATTCGTTAGATTTACTCAGTGGCTACTCGTGCCCATATGCTGAAAAATGTTTATCTAAGGCAGTAGTTCAGCCTAATGGTAAACGTAAAATTAAAGATGGTAAGAAAACAGAGTTTCGTTGCTTCTCAGC
>Ga0208919_1000016_pt1 | contig 189594 bp, 196 predicted proteins | sample 4_EtaG_FD_184076 | JGI IMG/M metagenome (GOLD analysis project Ga0208919, IMG submission 184076) | Marine viral communities from the Subarctic Pacific Ocean - 4_ETSP_OMZ_AT15127 metaG (SPAdes) (version 3) | ecosystem: Environmental > Aquatic > Marine > Oceanic | place: Pacific Ocean... | reverse complement strand
GAGCTAGGAGCTTTTTACCATGAGAAGTTAGTTGAATATCAAATACTTCTTGTTTTTGATCAAAAAATGACATTTATATTACCTTTTTGTCCTTTTATTGCCTCTTTCGTTTAGCTTTTTAACAGACGGAGTTTTTGGACTTCGACGTCTTTTAGTATTCGGACGATCGTTATCTTCTTTTTCTGCAGAGCGGGCGAGTGCTTCGCCTATTAATCGTGCTGGTTCTGGAAGTTCATCCTCTGTTTCTTCAACCGTATGTGGTGTTATCTTCACGTCTGCCTCAAGCTGTGCTAATTCGACCATAGAAAAGAAATCATATGGCCAATTATAACTATATAATGGCTCAACTTCTCTCGAACTTAATTGTACCGCTTCTTTCGGATCTAATTTTCCGGAAGCGACATCTAGCTTCTGGTTTTCTTCAATCTGCAATAATAAGTCGCCTCTAGTTTTTCTTAGTGATTTGTAATAGTTCCACTCGGCTTTCTGCTTTACTTTGAAAACCATCCATCGTAAATCTTTGTGCAGGGATACAAATCCAAACTTATCATTATTTTCACTTGCCTCTTCAGATTCTTCTCTGAGAGCTTGGGATAATAGCGGATGTGTTATGGTTGAAACACTTTCTCTAGGTTCTTTTACATTCATACCCAATTCTGGTGGGAGGTTTTGCCACATATCAACCAAATCTTGTTGACTGAATTCATGCTCAAATTCAAATATATACATCGCAAAAGGTTTTACTTCTGGTGTATTGAATTTTCCGTGGAAAGTTAAGAAATCAAATTTAGGAGGAACTACATAAGTTCTCATCTTTTTAATCATATCGATAACATCTTGTCCTGCAATTGTCAATAACTTCTCACGTTCTGATTCATTAGGTTCTCTGTCGAAAGCAATTGCTGCATCGACTCTTTCTCTGTTGATTGAGAAAAGAACTTTCTTGTTATTAACCACTCTAAACGGTACTGCGATAATAGCTTCTTTTACTTTCTTTTTGCTTGGCACTTTACCTATCTTATGGTTACCTTTTTTGATCCCCAACGCATCAGCTAATGAAGGCTTATTAAATCCGTCTGCAATCTCGATAACAACACCTTCTTCCGGATTTGAAGGTAGGACACCATACTGGTGCCACATTCCTTTAGCAATAGACCCAGAGCCATATTTGGGCAATGTAGCCGAGACATTCTTAAAATTAAGCATAGGTGTTTCAAATTTTGTTTCAATAACTAATTTTCGACTGGATTTATCAAAATCTAGATTTGGTGCGCCGAATTTTAAGCCATCTCTAGTTTCCTTGGCTGTCCTTTCAAACTCGAATAGCGTTTCTGTAAAGTTAATTGAAGCACTGGCTTGCATGGCATTCCGAACAGCTATTGTTCGACCTGACATACCAATTCTATTTGTATCCGGAATGGCGCCGTTTCTTGCGTATGTTATTGCTGAAGCCGAAAGAATTGTTAACAAATCAAATCTAGAATTATCTAATGTAGGCTCATGTTTAACAGGATCAAACTCTATTTTAATAAGAGAGCCACTATGAGGATGTGCATAGTTGTAATCTTGGTCTAAATCAAAGTAAGGAGGCGTAAAAGGAGCGTAACCTGAAGCTTTTCCTATGCCGGCATTGCTAGGAGTTCCGTAAACTTCATTTGTAAAAAGTGAAGGTTGCAACGAGGTTGATGATGTGAATGCATTCGCAACTGGTGGTCCAAAAGCATGAGGTCTATCATACATTGAAAAAGAACCTGTTTTCTTTAAAATAATGAACATTTCGTAAGGAACAGTACCTGACATAGCGCCGAACCTTGGATCTAAATCACCGTATTCTGATTTAATCGCTGTCTTGTCGACAAAGAACTGCATTGATTCTGCTAAGAAATTGTGCATTGCCAATTTATATCTCTTGTCTTTTGCTTCACTGAAAGAAGCGTTAGAGGCACCAAAAGAGGGAGATGCAGAGGCAGAGGAATGTAACTCTTGATCCAAAATTAATAAACCACGATAAAATTCTGAGGGGTCTAATATACTTTCGAATTCCAACCTTTTTGAGAAGTCTTCGTTCAGGCGAAGTCCATAATTATTTATTCCTTGAGTAGTTTTAAAAGACGCTGTAGATTCGTAGCTAGCAGTAACAGTAGAAATAGAACCATTTTCTGCAGTATATACTGGATAGTCTACCGCAATACCAGATTTTATTGTATTATACATAATACCTGGTGCAAAATAAGGAGTAATAATTGATCTTTTGTGTCCTAAATGATTGTTTGCAATCTCTCCATTAACTTGAGCAGTAACGAAGGCGCCTTCGAAAAACGATGCTGAAAATAGGCTAGCTAAATTTAGCGTTCTCAACACAGGATAGAAACCACTATAAGGCAAAAATTTCATCAACGCCTTACATTTTAAAGTAAGCGACGTGTCTTCCGCTCTTTGAATTTTGTTGCCGTTGCCAAATGTTGTGTTTCGGTGCTCTTCTACTATATTAAAATGCTTAAGAAAATCACTATGAGCGTATTCTTTATAAAAGTTTTCGTTTGCACTGTTTGTTTCTGCAGTACCTGTCAATGTTAGGAATCCTTCATTATCTGCTAAGAAATCAGAGGCTTTTGTGTTGACATAATAATCCATATGCTCACTAATTCTAAACTCTGGTATTAACGAGAAGTCCTTGCCTTGACGTCGTAAATCTTCGGCCCAATCTTCATATGTTCCTTGTGGGAACGGTTGTTTTCCTGCTTGTTCGCCAGCTTCCCACTTTGTATCACCGGCCAACATATATGTCAAAGTATTACTTCCACCAGATGGAATCCAAACATTTTCGAGCGTTCGGCGGGCATAAATTGGACTCATTTGCGCACCGAAGGATTTCGGAGTACCTCCAGAAGCTTTTGCATTATCGATAGTATTCCACTGTGGATACATGCTCCATAATTCGCCAAGCCCACCTGATATCATCGGGGCGATGGCTCCTGTGCCATGCGTTGTTCCAGCTGAGCCAAGTCCATTAATTGTAATAGAAGTCTCGAAAGATGTATTGCCTAGATTGTCGGATGTTCTGGCGTCTAATGGCCACATGCTGCCTGTGTCACCGATACAAGGTCTTGGAGCAGTGGTGCCGCCTCCTTGATCTTTTACTGTCCACGACTTTCCAAATGAGTTTAAAAAACCTTTTGCGCTTCCGTTAGTCCATGATTCGTGTGGAACTGGATTTGTTACTACTCGATCATTTCTGTTTTCTCGCCAAAACGAAACAAAGTAATTCTTTCTCATGAAGGTTTTTGAAAGATACTCATTCTTTTCTCTTGGCCAAACTCTTTCTTTATAGTTTAATGAAACAAACTTCTCAACTGGTGTTGTGTCTCCAGTTAATCCGTTGTATAAGTAAATTGCAGTTAAATCATCATATGGTAAATCTTCTGTATTTACTTTGACGTCAATTAATTTATCAATTTCGTTACGACTGAATCCAGCTAGCTTGTTTCCATATGTGTGCTCTAATGTTATTAGGTCAGCGACTAACTGATTTGGATCTCTTTTTACTTCGTTCTTTAATCCTTGCCCTTCACGACTATCTTCTAGTGCGTTTAAATCATCCGGCTTATATAAGAATCTATGTCTCAAAGGTTTGTAGCGCGTTGTTACAACAGGCTCTGTGAAAGAGCGAAAATGTGGATGACGCATTTCTTTATAGTAGTTGCCTTGATCATCTGTAAATGTTCTTGCAGGCTTCTGAATTGCGATCCTATTGTTTTGTCGCATATGTCGAGCTACAGGATGTTCACCTGTCCTAATTTGTTTGAAGGAAGGATAATGATAAGGTCCATTATGCGAAAGCAGCCACGTATTTAACGTATCTCTTGCTGCGCTAGCATTAGGAGTCAAGAATTTTGTATTAAAACCGGAACTGCTTAAGTAATTTTCACTTGCAGTAACCGCAGATACTAAATGATAATTTAACCCAACGAAATCGCTGGATAATCTTGAACCAGCGAGGAAGCCAGTGGGCTTTTTATTTTGATCAAGTCCGCCGATTCGACGTGCGCCTCCTGCCAGGTAACTGCTTATTTCACTAGAGCTAACGTTTATGATCGATGGAGTATAGATAAACCCGCTTGATTTAACCTTTCTCTCTTCTCCACTACGATTTGCATACCTTAACGGAGCAGAATCACCTATAGGATGTGTATTTAGTGATGATGTTATCCATGAATATTGGCGATCAGAAGAAGGAATCGGTGTAATTACAAAACCGTTATTGTAAACTGATGATGTTAATACTGTTGATCCTGGCCTCTTTAACACCGACATATGATTATTGTGTATATCATGGAAAGACGCTGTTCCTGCTCTTCGAAGGTTAAACCCAGGGTTTCCTATGTATTTGCCTTCAGCTTCGCTTAGAAGCGTTTTTAGAGGTTGCCTGACCGATAAGTTTCTGTAGTTTAGATTATTGTATACACTGTATGTTCTAGAAGCCTCATCTAAGAAGCCAAGAGAATTAACTTCTGGTCCACCTGGGGCTGAGAATCTATCATTGATAACAGTTTTTTGTCTTGTCGAAAGATCTCTTAATGTAGTTCTCTCGTCGACTTTATAATCTTGTAAATCACTGAAAACAATAGACTTTGAATCAGAACCGGAGCTTGGCAAATTACCTGTATGATGTACAAACCAAAGATTGTTAACATCAGAGCCAACAGTTTGTACAAGCTCATAATTGTGATGGTAGTTTCCAAGTATTCTTTGTCCGTTAAATGAAGAAGTGACTGTTTTAATATTCTTAATATTGACAGGTCGCTTAACCATTTCTTCACGATAGAAAGAAGACCTTGGCTTATGAGGACCATCACCACCTGGTCCGTATATTTTTGCAGTATTACTACTAAAACGTATTCTCCAGCCCTCTGCTCTATTCAATTCATTATCTGCTTCAGATTTTGTTGTATTAATAACGTTAATTGGAGTGTGGCGATAATTTAAACCACCAACATGTTCATTAGTAAATGGACTTTGCAACGGTACTTCTGTGGTATATGTATCGCGATGCAGATTGGTAAACTCGTGATTTGCTTTAAAGTTGGTGCTAACGACACTATTTGTATTGTTATTATGTTTATAAATTGTAAAAGGAGCAACGATATCTAATTTAGATACTGACTCTTCTTCAGAAAAATTACCAGCCCCATCATTTTGCAAGACTTGAGCTTTTCCACTGTATCTTTCCTTTTCTTGACGATGTATGACAACATCTTGAAGTCCGTAATCCGGATTTAAGTCTGCGGCCGCAATACTAACATAATCACTATTGGCTTCTACTCTACTTCTAAATGGCAGGACATCTTTCTCAAAATTAATTTTCTTGTTCTTGTGTTGGTTATTTCCTTGCTCAATAGAAAATTCTACTCCGGCAGAGAGTCCAGGGGATAACCTTCTATTATAAAGAGTCGACATTATGCTCTTTCTTAGGACTTCCCTATTAGTATCAACAATTGTGTTGCCTATTGTATTTCTATTTAATGCGCTAATTTCGTGGTTTCTAAGTGTCTTAGCTCCCTTTTCAGGATTGACATAATAGCTTGTTGTTTGATTGATTGGTCCGTCAGGAGGAGCTAACATAGCGTGTTTCGTAGTTTCTGTCGTCGGGTCGGAAGAACCACCTTGAGTTTGTTTAGAATATTTTTGATATCCTGGAGGCAAGTCGCCAACAATAGAATTTAGACCATGATGAGGTGGCAGAGGCTTAAACTCTGGCTCAAACTCAATATCAATGTATCTAACAAACGGATGTTTATATTTATTTCTTTCAAGTATATGACTTTCAACAACCGTTCTGATATCGCCAGAAATATTGGCCGAAACAGGTACAATACTTTCTAGCATTTTGTTAATTGTAAAGTCAACCCATTTATAGAATTCTAAAAATCTATCAAAATCAACGGACTTTCCAACTCTCTGGAAGAATAAGTTTCTTAATTTATTTAGTTGCTTGTATTCTAGACGATATCTATGAACAGGATGACCAATAATACTATTAAATTCTAGTATTGTAGAGAACATATTCAGCATTTGATCTGAAACAATTTGATACGGGCTTTTTTCAATGGCTGCAAAATAAGTTGTTGGTCTTTGTGTTTTTGAAAAGATATCTTGATCAAAATTCCTAATCTCAATCTGATCAGAACTATTCATAACCTCTGGAGGTTGTAGTTTAGAAGTGAAAACGAAGTTCTCAACAACAGCCCTAGTGCTATTTGGCTTAAATCCTAGACCAACACCAGAATTATATTTCTCAATAAACGGTGTAAAGTCGTTGTATGCGTTGGTTGGTGAAGGCATTGAGGCCGAAGAAAAGTCAAAGACGTCAAAACCACCAATCGGTCCAGAACCAGAGATATTTTCGAAATTCCAGTGAAGAGCTAGCGTCTTATAGTTAGGGACGTAAGCTCCTGATAAAGTGTTCATATATTTCTGATCATTGTGAGGAGAATTTCCTGATAGAGATATAAGTGAATTGCCATAAGGCGATTCAACACCATAATTTGTTATATCTTTTATGTGAGACTGAAGTTCTTGATCAGTTAAGTTATTGTGCCAAAACCTTACAGAAGTTACATCGACGTCACTTTTATTAATAACACTACCCGTATAATTGATTCTGTGTGAACCAACATAAATTTTCTTAGAACTTGTTAAGAAAGCCGTAGCTTGATTGAATGTTAAGTCCTTGCTTAAAGTAAATTCTTTCTCTATTGTACCTAAATTAGCATGTGCACCATGAAAAATTAATTCGTATGAGGCGCTAGTATACATAGCTGTTGCGGCCGCACCAACCTTGCCTAAGTTTGTATAAGTATAAAATTGTTCATGATTCTTGGGACGAATACGGGCACTTAAATTCCAATGTTCGTTATCATAAACGTTTTTAACCCATGAACTGGACATAGCAATTGTTCCACGATAAGAGCCCGATATGTGAAAACGTACATGGTGTTTGAATTGTGGATGTTTTTCAGCAAGAATGTGTAGATTTGCTGCATCTTCAAATGAAGCTGGTGTATTAAATCCCTCTTTTGACCATGTATTTGAATGCAAACCAAAATCACCTGAAGTATCGATTGTATGCATACCAATAATAGAGGACGTCATTTCGGTGTTAACATTATTTGAACCTTCCACGTTCTTTGGAAAAAATACATTAGTTTCCAAAGTCATTGGTATATCATACAAGCTTTCTCCACCTTGAAGATGAGAAACTGCAAGTCGATTATAAAAAGACGATGCCACAGAATCACCCGAGCCCGTGCTCTGATATACAGTTCCAGTAAAACTAGAATCAGACATATTAAGGAATCTTTTCTTTACAGTTGCATTTCTAAAATTCTCTCTGAAAAGATATTCATTGTTGTTGCCATAATAATTTACTTTTACTAGGTCATCACCTAGTCCAAGGCATCGTAAGAGAGCAGTAATAGACTGCTCAGTACCTTTTGTTTTGTAGATATATGTCAAGTTATTATATATGTTTTGATAAATTCTATTCTTAATGTCATGAAGCTTATCTTTGATAACAAAATCTTCTGTTTGATTACTATAAGTCTCTATCAAATCAGAATTGTTAAATAACTCAGATATATAAAAACCCTTATCCTGCAGAAGTTGATTCATAAACGGATAAGGCTTTTGTGTTCCGCTTGGATAGTTGACGCTCTTAAGTTTGTGTATTTGAGCAATTTGCAAATGAAGAGAGTCAAAATAACTGGCCATGATCTGAGTTAGTTTATGAAGTTGTCCCTTTTCATCATCTTCAATAACCCATTGAGGGAATGTGTAATACAAGTATGAAGGATTCGTATCATCATACATCGAGCCTGTAAGTTTTTTCTGAGCTATATACGCGCCTACATCTGGGTGTTCATCATAAATAATCGGGTCTTTAAACTCAAATTTAGCATATCCAGAATTCAACATGGCAGATCCGGTTGCTCTATGTTTGCTAGCTGCGCTGTACCCAACAAACTTACCATTTGATACACGACCAGAATAGTCTAATATGATTTCATCGATGGTTGATGTAGTAGTTATCCCTTCATTAAACTTATAATACAAGCCCAATTTTGTGTTTGCGTCATCAGTGTTTGACCCGCCACCAACTTGTCCAAACCAGTTAGTTCCAATTTCTTTTGCAGTTCTGCGTGTTTTCCAAAATCTAAACTCATCTATCGATGCACTTAAAGATCCGTGACCTAATTTTGCAATCGAGTCTAAGGCATAAGAAGTTCTATGGGCAAGAGCACCAATTGTAGAAACTATTGGTTTATTTTGTGACCAAGATATGGCGCCGGAAATAGCATTTATGTTTGAACCAGTAACAATTGTTTCTATGTATTTACCATTGTGATACATCTCACATTCAATATTGTTTGTTGTAGTATTCTTAAAAGTGAATGCATAGTGCTGCCATTTATCATCGCCAACTTTAGAAGTTGTAAAACCAGCTCCGTGAGAACCTGTTGTTCCAATTGTGGCTAATTTTACGCCGGCTGAGCCAGAAGCTGCTGTTAGCAGAAAAACTGTGTCTGCTCTTGTTGAATCCATTTCGATTCGTAATCGGCCGTATGCTGTACTTGAAACTAGCTCGTTATTCCATAAATCATAGATAACTTCTCTTTTTGTTTTCAGAGAGCCAAGAAATCCGTTCTTTTTTAACCAGAATTCTACTGTTGCTCCGTCTTTTGACAGGTCAACAAAAAGATTTTCTGCTCTGTTCTTAGACAAATCATATACATTGTCTTTGGCCATTGAGCCAGTTGTTAGAATATATTGTGGATCTCCACCTGAACCGTAGCTTCCAGAGCCCGGAGACGGTCGTATATTGTTTAAAACAATATGTCCATTTGTTCTAGGATACTCATTTTCAAAAACATAATTTTCAAAGTACGACGAGCTGTTGTGCCACTCTATTTTTTCTTTTTCAGATCCATCATAAGGATAAGAATCATATATATTGGCAGTTGCGTCGACATAATACTGTTCTGCAGAGCCATAGCGTACCCAGTTCTTAGGCTTAGAAAAATCAATTTGAGGCGTTACTCTCTCTTTGTATACTTTATAAGCCTTTAGGTATCCCTCGGACTCTGTTTTATTGCCCAACGTACCTAAACTAGAAGTCTGCGCGATTATTTTCTGCGAATCCTTCTCAAACAAATTTTTTAAACTATTGTAAGACATTCATCAAACCAATTATTCTTTCTTTTCGACCCTAAATTTAAATCTATCTTTTTGAACCGCCCATTTATCGCCATCATAATAAGCGTATTCAATTCCATATGCTACATCTGGCTTGAGTAATTTCATATCCAAGTCAAAAAAGTTACCATCGCGATCATATGACATAAGTGTTTCACCATCTGAGGAGCCTGTACAATGTTTAATAATTTCTAAATCGTCTTTAACTCTATAAATTTTGTAAGAACCACTTTCAATAATCATGTTTTGCGCTGGAGAAGATGCAACAGTGTAATTATTTGGTTGCCAGTATTTCATTCTGCTACTAACTCTAAATCTAACTGTTTCATTTGCGTCATATGAACTCTGCAAGTCTGGCATCGAAACAATGTATTTTGTATTTGGACTAGCTAAAGAGGCTGACAAGAACATTGGATTAAACGTGCCTGTAGCATATTGCACCGTACCAGCGTTTAATACCGATCCTGACGCATTATGCCACACATCGAATACCTTTGTAAGGATTCCTTCTGTGTTGCCTGTGAGAGCGAAGCTAGCGGTGTATATACCGGTACCTTGCCAAGCGTATCCTCCAGTAATATTTGTCATAATTGTCTGATTAATATTCTTGGTATCACCTGAAGCTGATAATTTGCTGCCTGTTGGTGCGCTATTATCAACACTTCCGGAGTATAAACTCACGTAGATCGCTACTTTTTTACCAATTCCTTTAATATTTTTTAATCTTCCTCTCACGAAATTGTATAAGTATAACGTGTTTCTATTATCTTCAATGTCTCCCAAGGAACTGCTGTAGTAGAAATTAGATCTGTCATCTGTAAGATGTCCGTCCCAACGAGCTTCAATAACAGGTCGCTTAAAGAAGAATTCGCTCGTTCTTCCATGGAATTTTTTAGTGTAGTAAGATCGTTTGGCGCCGGCTGCATTAACGGGAACCGAAGGTGCTGGGCTTTTATCTGACTTGTCGACCACTTCAACATAAGCTTCTTGTGATCCAGTTAAGAATATACCAACTCCATAGTTAGGTTTTGTACCGGCCATCCATTCTTCTACCATTGATGTAATATTAACTTCTATATCTTCTGGTCCGTCTTTAAAGGTTTGAGTATAAACTGGCTTTACATAGAAATCTCCGCCAGGAGTGTGCCATCGATTTGTGTACGATGCTGTCATCCATGTTGAACCAGTAATTGTTGGAAAACCTTTGTCCTTATACTCGTCCATATCAACTCCGCCACCTTCGTTCCACGATTGAGATATGGGAAGAAAGACTAGCTTATAATCGCGTGGAAGTGTTTGCGAATGTTTGGCGTTGTATATTCTTAAATAAAAATTAACATTACCTGATGCTGGTACCGTGCCGGCTGTTCTATCTGCTGTAATATCTGTGACGGGAAATCGAACTAACATCCTTGATGCTTCGGCCGAGCTTGTTGTGGCTTGTCCGTAAATAGAAAACACTTCTAATATATCTGATGCTCCCATATTTGCATCATAACCACGAGAAGTCAAACTATGCTTGAAAGCATTTGTAATAGTATTATCTTCTGACGCTACGTATCTCTTGATCCCCATTATATGACCGCTCCTTGGATGTCATCACCAAACTTAATTTCGAAACATATATTTTCTTTTGAGTTTACAATTCTACCATCAGAACTAGTGTTTTGTTTAACATTGTAATATACACCAGAATGATTTGCAGATGTTTTATTATTAATTTTTACGTCCACAACATCTAACACTTCATCAACCTCTTTTAATATTCTATATACTTCTGTTACATAAAATGGCTCGCCAATATTCATCTTTGGTACCAATATTTCTTTTTTCAAATAAGATAAGGCAGCGACAAGAGCATCGTGCTTGTCAACATTTTCTTGTGCTAAGATTGTAAAATCTATACCAATATTTACTACGTGTGCATCCAAAATATCAATCGAATCGTTAATCATTTTATTCAAATTTAGATAAGATTTTAAGTTATTTTTAATAATTGCGGATGTTCGAATTAAATTATTTGATTTATCCTCTGATAAAACATACACATTGATATTTCTCTTGAACGCATCGTTGTCTTGAAATACGTTCGCTCTTTTGATGGCTCCTAGTCCGCGAGGCATTCTGTAAATTATACTGATATAATCATTTTTTGTAACTGCTCTGTTTTGTGTTGCGTAACTATCGTAAGCTAATGTTTTTGCTTCAGATATTTCTATGTTTGATACGTCACCAGTAATAGGCGCAGGGTTGTTTACTTCTAAACTATTAATAATTTCTGTTCTTGTTGTGGCTGGAATCGATACCTCATTCTTAAATGTTATGTCAGCATCTAAAATTTGTGTAATTGAGTTTGCCGATGCGTTAACATTATCAACGTTTGTTGTTCTATAGGCGATTGTCAATGTTGTGTTTGCTGGTCCAATTCCAAACTTATCATTAGAAAACATATTATTTGGATCAAATGAATTATCTGATATATAGTCTTTTGCGTGAAGTTGCATCACAACTTCGCTTGGATCAACGAAATCTTTATTTAAAACATCGTTATTGGATACAGTTCCAAATTGCATATAAGGAATATTAAACTCGTCTCTTTCAATAACAAATCGTCGTGGAATAGCCATAGGTTTAAGAACAGAGGGTACATCAGCTTCTGTTGCAGGATCTGTATTGGAGGCCGTTCGATATATAACATCTTGGGATAAGTAATCAACTTCAAAATATTCATTACCTTCTGAATCTATAACTGAGATTATCTCTGTTATGTTTTGATCACCTAAAGATATTTTTTGAAATCTAACAAAATCTTCTATTTCAAATTTTTCTTCGACGACGTTACCAGAAATTACTTGTCCTGAATTCTTTAACACAAAATGAGTTGGAATCTTATTGGCATCTGTTCTTGCAACTTTGTAAATTGTATCCGAAGAAGCAAAACTAACATCTTCTGCCAGAGTATAATTCTTGCCGGCAGGAGTAGAAAAGGTGGTCCCTTTTTTAATTGTTGGCAAATAGTCTACGATAGGTGTGTGTGTGGCGGTATTTGCTCTAACAAGGACGTATAAATCAACAACACCAAATGAGTTGGCCACTGGTTTATGTTTGTATCCTAAGCTTCTGGCATGTCTAAGAACGTTTTTAAGCTCAAAGGAATTTTCCAAGAAACTTTCATTAACATGATAATCCAAAGCAAAAGAAAGCGAGTCGCCAATATAAGAAACCAAATCAACCATCAATGATCCAAACGATCCTTCGTTAAAGTCCTTAAACTGATCAGGGTAATATTTTTTTGCGTAACTAATCATATCACTCTTAATTGAATCAAAGTCGCGATTAGTATATTTTATACTTAAATTTTTTCCACTTGGCATTTTTTAATCCCACCTAAAGTTATTGATCTAAAATTGAATCTATTTCACCTGATTCATTGATGCTTGGACTTAGAACTAACTGAACAAATCCTTGTTTTTCTATTGGTCCAATAAAATAAGAAACCATCACCGAAATGTTATTTGATCCTTCTGGAGAAGTATCAGCTACAGCAATATCAATGTCTTCCAAAAAAGGCATGAAAATATTAACTTGTTCTATAATTCTACTTCTAATATCGTCCCTGGTCACCAAAGTATTATGTTCAAAAAGATAATTTTTTAGACCAACACCGTAATCTGGTATCATAATTCTTTCGCCTGGTGACGTTAAAAGGAGCATCTTAAGGTTTTGTTTAATAATGCCTTCTAGTGTATTCAGCATGTCATACGGACCACTTTCATTATCATAAACTAGCGGCAATGATGGAGAATAACCAATTTTAGACATAACACAACTCCTTATACTTAATTATATTTTTACTCAAATATTGACACTTTTTATTCATCTTTACACAGTTCTGCGTCCTTTGGATCAATAAATTCACCTGGGATCGGCTCCGGGGCTTTACCTGCTAGTTCTCTGTCGCGACGTCGCAATAGTAGTGCAATCCAACCAAAAGGTGTTATTGGGAAAGTGTCAAAGCCAGGGTCGACCAGGCTAGCAAGAACCTCAAAAACAATTCTAATATTGTCATCACCAGTGCCGCTGCTCGCTCGGTCAGTTGGGGCTCCAAAGAGAGCAAAAAAGCCGGGATCTAGTCCTTCAGCCCTTAACTGTTGTAAAATTTGGTTTTGTTTTTCTTCAAATGCCGACAGACCTTTTTCTCCATTTTGTTTAAAAACTTCTGCGTTTCGAGTATTTACAATATTTTCTTCTAGATTGCTTATACCGAATCTTTTATAAGGATCTCCGCCAGTTGACAAGAGTTGAAATAGATCAAACAAGTCGATTTTTGTATTAGTAAAGAGGCGCTTCATTTTTTCATTTGTATCAAAAGCAGATCCTTTTTTATACAAACTATAAAACAATGTGTACACAGCGATAAAGGAAGCATATTGCTTAAGCGGGAAAATATAATTAAATAAAAGCTGGAATTGTTTTGATCCTTTTCCATCCGGACCATATAGCATTTTATCTTTTAAGTATTCATAAATACTAGTGATATCGTTGAAGTTCCCGGCCGCTTCTTGTTGTTGTTTTTCTTTTAAATCACCAACAAAAAACTCTCTAATAAAAACGGATCCGTCATTATCTTGAATTAGCTCTTGAATTTCCATTTTTGCACCGAATTCAATATCACCTAATTTCAACGTATTAGCAGAACGAAGGCGGACTTGATAGAGTTTAATAGTAAAATTTATTTCTCCGTTCTCATCTGGGGTTGGAATATATTCATTATAATATGGATCATTTGGTCCGCCGGCATACTCAATATAATTACTTTTCTTCATCTTAACTTTTAGTTCGATGGCAGGTTTACCAGCAAGCTCGCCCGATTTTGTTTTGACATAATATTGTTTTAGATCTGGTGGCAAATCATCGTAATCTTCTGCATAGTAAGAGGGACTCGGCGCTAAATCACCCAGTTCCATCCCGGTGGTGGTTATTGTTTGAAAGCCAAATGGGTCTTTTTGACCCAAACCAGCAGAAATATAATACATATTAGACGATTCCAACACACTCTCAACTGACGACAGGGAAGCCAATTTTTGTTTTGTATGCTCAGTCCACTTATAGCCGGCTCCGAAGGTCCCAAAGCCAGGACCTTGGTTTAATATGAGAGGATTAATTAGTGATCGAAATTCTCTGTCGTCTCCTCCTCCGGATAATAAATCTATGATTTCGGCGCCGAGGTAACTGGTTTTATCAGCGTCGTCGTGTAAGATTGGAGCATTAATTTTTTTATTTCCTGTCGAATTTACTTGAACCCAGTCAGACTTAGCTCCTGCAAAATCTGGGTTATATCCTAAATTAAGAATATCTAGAATTTGACCAGAATCTTTATCATTTTTGCCAATATGAATTGCTTGTATTAAAGCTCTTAGATTATCTAAATCTTCTGCGGCCGGAAACAACCCAATATATTGATCTCCACCCCAAGTGCTGTCGTCTTCCAAAAATAGAGGTGGCTGTTCTTCTAGCTTTCCTTGCTCATTAGGGTCAGTTGATTTGCGAAACATACTATTTTCATATGACATAAGCATATCTTGATTAATGTTTAGTAATTCTTTTTTTGTTTCTTTTGTTACTTCGCCACTTGGACCTTTTAAATATTTATCGTAAATAACATCAACTTTTCCGTCATATATGTCTTGCTCGGTTATCGAATAATCCGGATGATAAATACTTAAACCATCATTTCTTTTTATTTTGACTCTCCACACATCTAATTTAGAGCGGGGATATTTAAGGCGATCTGATGGTGTCTTAGGAAGATCTTTAATATTATCATTATCGTGCCAATTTCCTGATAGGTCATCAATATATACGTCAGCATCAGAACGCAAGACTGAAACCATTGAGGACTTTGATTGTACTCCAAAGTTATCTTCATCTTCATCGATATATGTATGACTAACCGCATCGAAAACTGGGAACTCCTTTTGTACAAAATCATTTAAAGATATTTTCTGCTTATAGCCTGCATAATAAGAGGGCACAAAGCCGGCTCTCTCTAGAAGATAATCAGTTTTTTTGTTCGCCAACTCTCTAAAATCGATACTGTCAGCATTTTTAACCCATATTTGAGAAGGCTCTAGACTTCCAGCTGGACCCATTCCTGGAATGGTTTTATTGCTTTTTGAGTCAAAAGGATCTAAACCAGGAGACCAGCCCAGATAGTATCCCCAAAAATTCATTTTGAAACTTTCTTCGAAGTGGTCGGAATCGCCCAGCCATGGTCCATCGTAATACTTAGCCAAAGTCGATTGACCGTGAAGAAAGTTTATGTTATCAGGATGCACATCACTATCGCCACTAACATTAGATTTATTGAAATAATCTCCAGCGGTTGTAACGTTTTCATCTTCTTCATCGGCAACAATTTTAATATCTGTAAAATCATCTTTAAAATCGTATGTAGCGTCAATTATTTTTTTAAATGAGGAGCCGGCGCCTTCATATAACTGAGTGCTTTTACAATCTTTAAACATATTATTTGCAAATATTCCAGAGTATGCACACATTTTATAAACAGTGTCCCCGCTAGCGTTCCCCATATCTGGTGTGCTCTTAAAATCATGACCAGATCCAGCTAATTGATTATAGGGCCTAACACTTATTGGGAGGGGCATGCCTCCTGGGTGCTTATATTCGATCGCTTTATAAATATTTTCAAAACTTAAATTTTTGTCTTGTAATTTATTATTGACACATTCAAAAAAGTTTGTAATATTTTGTTCATTATTTTGCTTCCATGATTCATATTCTTGCTTTGAATCAAACGGTTTATCTGGATCAAAACCAGGTAGATGTAAATCTATACACTCATCTATTGCAACAGAGCTATAATTAAAACTGCCGAGAGCACTCAAGACTGAGTTTACAAAAGTTTCTTGATTATCTGTGACCACTTGACTCCAGTGATATTTTTCTGCTGGAAAGATGTCATTGATTGATATTTTAAGAGGAGAGAGAGTTTGTGTAGTATTAAGCGTTTTTGGTTCAGATATTGTTTTAATCTGTTCTCCATTTGGATACACGGCGCCGACTTGCTTCCAAGAAGGCGACTTTTGGCAACGTGTCATTTTGTATATTGACATATTTCTAAAATTTGTATCATAAAGAGGTGGAGAATCATATTTTCCATTATCTTCATATTCTATACTGCCGTAGCCTCCACCAATTCCATCATCGGCCGGTGCCTGATACATAGTCTCAAGGTTGTCTATATATGAAAGATACCCAGTGCCATTGCCAGCAAATATTTTTTGATACATATTATAGCCAGTTTTCTTACAACCAATATCATTAATAGCGCCATGGGGATAAAGATCATCATTTGAGGCATAGTCAATTATAAACTTTGCATTAAAATCTGGCCGTCCAACTAATTCTGGTGTTTTTAAAGGGTGGTAGTCTGGTCTTGTGGTGTCCCTTTCAATTTTATTAATCTTTGTTTGTGTTCTAGTGTAGGGCTCTTCATCTAATTCTACACCAATCCCCATCCATTGAGCGAATTGGTTTCTGGCGTATTTTGTTGTAAGCAATGATTTATAGGTGATTTCAACATCTTGTCGGATTTTATCGATGTTTTTTATAGCAGCAAAATTTCCATCACCGCCGGAATCATCATATAAGGCTTGTTCATAAGATATATCACTCGTAAGATCTAAATATTTTTGTTCTATAGAGCCATCCTCAAGTATATCCTTTCCATGGTAATGCTTTATTAATTCTCTCTCTACAGAGCTTGGTCCTTCATAATATTTCTTTTGCGATATAGAAGTGCCATCTTCACTGTGGATTAATATCGGTAAAATTTCTCCAGCAGTCGTACCTTCCTCAAATAATTCGTAAGCTTCATCGCGGTACCCCATATTAAATTTAATTTTATATACGTCTTCGTCAGATGGATATTTAATGTATCTTGCTAGCTGTAAGTCGTAATCTTTTGGCTTAATAGCTGCTAATTTTTTGAAACTCTGATTATATAAATTTGTTGCAAAGCCTATTAATCCGTTTCCTTCGCCGGCTTGATTGGCCTCAACCTCTTCGTATGTTAGAGGTATAACGAAATATGGCACTTTTTTACCACTTGGCTTTCCTTTTACATCTTTGGGTTGGCGCCAAATACGATATGATTTATGGATTCCCGGTACCCAACGATTTTCAAAAGGCGAGGAGCTAAAAAACGAATTAAACACTTCTTCTAATTTAGCAAAAGGCTTGTTTTCTCCAGAGTAAGGATCTGCAGGTATTATTAGATTGAGCCTAATTCCCCACTTTAATTCTTTATAGAAGGTAGATAAAGGCAGCTCGTGTTTTCCAAAATTTTGTAAAGAACTTCCCGCTTGATTGGGATTCTCTTCTTGATTTATTTGATCGTGTACAACTAAATGATCCATTAAATCAATTGCAAAATCTTGTAAATCTCTGAGGGCTAATATTCCCCTATATTTATCTTCTCTTACGTATCCGGTAATTCCAAAATCTTTTTCTATCTGTCCGCCTTCGCCAAAAGATTCATCAAACATTGTTAAGGGAAAGCTCATATTTGGAGACTCAGCATCAATATTTTCTTTCTCGCCAACTTCCCAATCGACCAATCTGACATATGGCTCGATAACAAAATCGCCAAATCCAAGTTTAAACTCTGTACTGATTCCTTCTGGGAATATTCCGTCTGGCAGTCCCTCATAGCTAATTTCATTACCGTTGACATCAAAGTATATTGAATCTTCTTGTAGCTCAGCAAATCCTTGTTTTGATGCTTGGTCAATTGTCATTTGATCTTTTTTGGACATCTTAGCAATTGGATCGGGAACCTTTGCATTGTATATATTTGAGTAATCAAACATAAAGTAGCTTGTTGGTGTTGTATCTGTGCCGTAACTAATACCAGAGTTTCTTAAGAATCCAAATTTTAGATCATCAAAGAAGATTTCCTTAAGAGGTTTAATTTTTTCATTATCCAAACTAAACAAGGAATTTATTTTGGCGCCGATGTCATTTATTTCCAACGTAACAAGATGCTTAATCATCGTTGTCTCATCATTCAAAACTTGTTTTTTTGTATATTTTTTTAAGTTTGAAGGTGTGGAATCCCAAGTTGTCTTAACAATGTAGCGACACTCAGTCAAAAACATAGCTCTAAAGATTTCAGGATCTTGATTTCCAATATACGTTTGTAGTCCAGCTAAGAACTGTTTTGCAAACAACTCTTTGAACATTTCATTGTCCATAATTTCTGCGAATATATATCTATCGAATAGAAAGACGGCCCTAAGAAGAAGTTCAGCCAAGTATGTTCTAATAATTAACCTTACGGCTCCCTCCATCATAGCCAATTCGAATGCGCCGTTTGAGGGTGCGTCATAATTTTCTGTTGTTTGTTCGTCTATTAAAAGCTTCTTGCGATGTTGAGTATATCTTTTGAGAAGATCATCTTTGATCTTACCTAAATCAATTAAATCAAAAGGTATTTTCGATGGGTCGCACAAAGTTTCTGTTAATTTATAGACTTCTTTTGTATTAAAATATCTAGAGTTCGAAGTGTATTCTCCAAATGAACGAATTATATTATTAGTCACTCTTGGGAACACATAAGTTTCTAAAATTGATCTGACCTTTTCTGCTTTCTCCGCTAGGTTATCCGGCATTGAAGCGTATACACCTCTTTTTTGTTCAAAAATATTCTTGTAAAATATGTTCATTACATATTTCGAAAACATTCTTGCTTGCGGAAGCGTATTTGTAAATGAATCAAAATCTTTCAAATCTAAAGGAAGATTTTCTGCTATATTACCAAGTAGCGGATCTTTAATTTCTGGAAATGCATCATCTGATTGGTTTTTAAAATTAATCTCTTCAAATACTTCATATGGTATTGTAAGATCATCTAGTGAACAAGGATCACCGTATGTAAACGTTTTTACCTTTGCTGTTCCAAACAGTTCTGCAGGATTAGTATACATTCCGGATTGCCACGAAAACATAACATTTTCGTTATTAATAACTGCAGTGGTGTATTTTCCATCGGCAGTATTGGCTACAACAGACGTCATTGTCGCATGATTTTTAAATGGATCCAAAACAACATAAGTATCATAATTTATTGTCGCCAAGCCGGATTCATACTCATTCATCTGTAATGTGTTTTGAGTGTTGATTCCCATAACAAATGCAAAATTAGCATTTGGTTTAACAGCAATTCCTGCATTGTTTTCTTTTGGCTCAATGAAAGAATTATAGAATTTTTCAAATTCTTCTGGAAGATAATCTAAAAACGGAAATATGTCTAATCTCTGTTCATTTGGTGAATTAGGTCCATTGACTGCTGCGATTTTATATACTCTATCTATGAAGAATTCTTTCTTACCACGAAGAGAATCTTGTAATTCTGGATAAAGTTCTTCTTCAAATCCCATCTCTATTTTATAGTTATCGTTCCCAAACTGAACGACTTCACTATCACCTTTTGTATAATCAGCCAAAGCATTCAAATAAGAATCGAACACATCGGCGGCAGAGTCTCCATTTGCAGCAAGACTACCAGCTAGTTCACTAAATCCATCAAAGACATCTCCAGTTTCTTCATTTTTCAAAGAAATATCAAATTTCATAAATATTGATCTGATATTTCGGATGTCGGAGCGGTATGATTCTTCTATAGAATCCATAATAGTATCTCTTGCAGTGGCCATAGCATTATCTAAAAATGGAATACTATCCGGATATGCGACAAGATCGTGATCAACGCTAAGAGTATTTGGCACTCCAGACAGGGCGCCATTATCAATAGCCATATCAGCTATTTTAGATATGTATTGATTTCTAATTCTATTTTGTTCCTCTAAAGCTAGAATTGCTTTTGAAGATAAAACTTGCAAGTCTTCAGATAGTTCTTTGATTTCACAAGAATCTTCTATAATTTTTCTAGATACAACCGAGTTTATAAATAATTCTAAATCAACAGACGCTCCAACAAAGTTAAAGAAAGAATTAATTGCCGAAACTGAATCTAAAACCTTGTTTAAAGAGGGGTATTTATTTTGTATGAGAAGTAACATTTCTTCAAGCAATGCAGAATTTGCATTACCAGAAAAGAGAGCAACTAGTTTTTTAGAACTATGACTTAAAAGTATTCTATATAAGAAGGATTGAATTTCTTGAAGTGCCTGTTCAATAACTTGTTTATCTTTTGGCGTAATGATTTCAATAAACTTTCTTGCTTCTCTCAACATTTTTGTTTTATTAACATCAATTTTATCGTATTTGTCGTCATCAACTCTAAATTTGTCAACTCCTTGAAACTCATAATCATTTTCGTCAACAGAGGGATCCCCGATCGCTTGGGCCGGGAATACAATCTGTATTATATTTTCCGCCTCTTCAGGATCTGGTTCCGTATCTAAATTAAAGAGACCCAGACCAAATTTTGATGCATCTTTAGCGAATCCATCATCTAATTTGTTTACCTCTTCCATGATAGCTTTACCAGCCTCAGACATCATAAGCTCACAATTTAATTGAATATATCTAGCTAACCATTTAAACGACATCAAAAGAGATTGATCTATTTGTTTTAAAATAGCAGCAACCCACAATTTTCCTATGTTGCCCAAGAAATCTTCAATATTGAAGTTCTTAAAGAAGTCAGATACTTTACCCAATCCAATTTTTGATAAATCACCAGTATCAAAAAACGCCATCAAATCTAATATATATTTTTCTAAGTGCTTACACAGAAATTCAGGATTACAATGCGCAGTTACTAAAGCTGATATTTCTAAGTTATAATTGTTTACTAAATTATTAACAAGTCTAATTTGACCTTCTTTAGAGAAAGCTCCAGCAGAAATATATCCATCTAATTGAGTTTTAAAACTTTGAAAGTCGGTTGGTACTTGAGGTTGTGATAAAAACGACTGATATTGTACTATTTCTCCAGTTTCTTGATTGGTGTCCTCTACCATTTGATCAAAATCTGTTGGATTCATCGATTCGCTTTCTGTAAGTTCTTCAATAGAATAATCAACAATGCCGAATCGGTTTAAGGCGTCTTCTAAATTTGGTTTAAGAACTCCAACGAAATCATTTATTTTTGAATATATTGCTTCTTGTGCATTGGCGACCGGTGCCATCATCAACTCGGCCATGATAATATTTGATGAATTGACTGATGGTATCATACTAGATTTAGAAGCTAAGGATAAAGTAACCATTCCAGTGATTGTTGGTGTACCAGATATTTCTCGCTGTGAAATAATTCTCTTAATAACAAGATAGTGATTGTTAAAAAGCTGTGTCACTGTTGCTGGAGATACAGCAAATTTAATCGGCATCTCTCCTAACAATTTTTCTAAGTTGTCAACTGTTATCCTACTAGTTGATTCAATCGTGCCAGGAACGATATTTGAAACATACTTGTCGCGTTCTGCTCTAGGCGTTAATGCCCACCACTTTGTGGCTTCTCGGAAAGCTTCTAGCGAAACAATTCCTTGTATACCTAGCGCGTCTTTTGTTCCGGATTCGAAAACAGACCATCGATATTGTCGAGTATATTCTTGTGTAGCTAATTTTGTTTTCTCATTGAAAGAAGAGCCATTTTTAACAAATTCTTCTTCTGTAAAAGCATATTTTATTGTTTCTGTTACAACATAAGAGGGCGCTGTACTGAGTTTGTAATTTAAAAATACTTTCCATTTGTATACTGCATCTCCTGAAGAATATACTTTTGAATTGGCCGCGGCATCATTCGGTGTGGCTAAATATGGTACGTTGTCTTCTGTTGCATTTGAATCCAAGGCGGCGCCTGGTATCATAGATAATACCAAATCATCATCTAAATCATCGCATTTAAGTGGTGGAGCAGAACCGCCAAGTGTTTGTCCTGATTCGGGAGTTGAAACAGGTGTATTGCCCACATTCAGTGAATTAGCGAGTTTTGTTGTCTGATCGAACCCAGGGTACCATTTTGGATCTGCAAAGCGAAGAACGTCGCCTAAGCCGGCTGTAGCCTTATTTAAATCAAAGTCTTCAGTCGACATTTCTGCATAGATATCTTCAAGCGCTTTTGTTGTCCAGTCGGTCACTTCACCGGTTGCTTCGTTAAGATTCATCAATACTTCATCTCTGATTTTATCCCACGGAAGATTTTTAAGAACAATATTACACAAGACCTCAAACATGTCATCGCCTTTTAAATCATATCCAGCACACTCTAAAACACTTTTAAGCCAAACATTTAAATTTGTTTTGTTCAGGAGTTGCTGATATAATCCTTTTGGTCCAAAAAATGTTTCCGACCTCAAGATCATTGTAAAGACACTTTTTGATTTAACAAGGTCTCCAACATATTTGTTAGTTTCTTCAGAGAATATTGAACCACTAGTCTTCTTTAATTCTTTTCCTTCTCTCTGCACCATCGCATTAATAGATCGATCTTCTTTTGCTCGATCAGCAGGAGATTTTGGTCCAACACGGAAAGTCGCGATCTCTGTAAAGTTTTCATTGCTTCTTGGAGTAGAAGGCTTTGTCTTCATCTTTACTTTAGGTTTTGGATTATTGTAAAATTGATTAAAGAAATCATTGTTGTTAAATACAATAGGAACTGCGTCGAATGTGTCTTTGCCTGAATATCTTGCTAAACACTCGCTTGAAGGTGGCCGAGACCAGGTTCGGTGCAAAATTTGCATATGATTAAGAAAGCGTGTTCTTGTATCTGCTGCTATTGATGCTTTTTCTGCATTTGATCCTTCTGGTTTGGGTCGAGATGAATCGTTAAGAGCTGATGAACTGCATAAATCATGAATCAATTTATTTGTTGACTTATTATTATTTTTAGATTTAAATCCTTCAGCACCAACTTTAAATTGATAATATTCACCTTCGAATGGAGTGCTTTTATTATAGATTACATCTTTAATAAGAAAGTTTTGATCAAATATAATATCGAAATGAGCGTGTTTTGTAGGCGAAGAAATAATATCTAAATTATTATCTTTGGCTAACTTTCTAAGTCCACTTATAAATCTTAGTAAATAATCTGATTCCATTTGAAAATCAGCATAAAGAAGATCAACATACTTTTTATATTCTGAAACGTATCTTCTATGGAAAACATTAACAAATGTATCTCCCAACTCTTCAACATCACTCAAAGAAAATCTTAAAGTAATATAATTTCCGGGATCTTTACCACTAGTGATAATATCTTCAAACGAGGCACCCTCTTTCTTAATAAACAATGTGCATCTTTTATCAGAAGCGTTTTGTGAGACATAAGGTTTTAAAGATGGCCCATCAGGGATTTGATCAAACAAAGCGGCAGGGACAGAAATGGATATAATATATTCTCCATTAGATCCAACTTTCTTTGTATCGACGATTTGAATCTTAGAATAAGTCTGATTTAAAATTTTCTTTTCTTTTTCACCATATAAAGTACTTCCTGAGCCTTTATTCATCCAAACAAATCGATCGAAAGCTGCAATTTTGCTGTAATTTTGCAACAACTTAGAAAAAGCTTCCATCTTTACAGCTACGTTAAATTGATTATCGTTTTTTAACTGCTCAATAGTTCCTTTATATCTTGCTCTTATATTTACAAAATATTTACATTTTTTTTCATCTCTTATAAAATCACTAGCTGATTCTACGGTTCCAACGTCTGGAGGCGAGTTTGGATCGGAAGAAGGAGTTGTTGGTGATGAAGCAGGAGGATCATTGGGGATATCTAAATCCCCTGTCGCATCGATGGCCGCTTTTAAAAATGAGTAATGTACGTAACCCCACTTAGCATATGGAGTAACTTTATCTCCAGCATTTCCTTCTTGCGGTAAGTGAGTTGACTGATCATCAGTGTTGGCCCAGTTATGTGCAAAATTATGTGGATTATCAGCATCAATAACAGCGACAAGTGCCAGAGGGCACCTAGAGGAAGGACTATCGCCGCAAGCAGCTGTGTCGTCATTATAAGTTGCGTACTCCATTATTTTTACTTTGTACGTCTTAGTCGAATCCCAAACAATTCCTTGTTCTGGAAACTGGCTCACTAAATTATTTCTATTAAAAGCAGATTTGTTTCTATGTTTTTGTTCTTTTGTAATTGGAAGCCACCAAAAGCCTTTAAGATTTTTTAGTGTATAGGTCGGCTTTTCAAGCAAAACCTTAGATATCTTTTTAGCTGTCTCTTCTTTTTGAACAGCCTTCTGTAGTTCGTTATAGATCGAGGATGGATCCATAATAAAGCTTTCTAAATATTTTCTTTTTATTAACCCAACATAATCGTTTACGAATGCGAATTCGTCAAATCCTTGTTTTCCAGTTTGTATTTCAGGATATACAACCTCTCCTGTACCAGCAACAATATGCTCTTCTGCTGATCGTGCATAAATTAATCTAACAAGAACATATTCTTCATCAATTCTTAGATTTCCAGCCAGATCTACTGTTGCTATATTTGATATAAATTTTACGACGGCACCGGGGAGGAGATAATCTCTGATGGCTCCGTCTAAGTTTGTTAAGACCGCGTAAGTTCCCGGATCATAAACTGGATTATTTACTTCGACAGCCAACTGGAAAGCACGGAATGGAACGCCTGGCCAGTTGACGTCATCGTCTTGCGCTAGTTTAGCCGAACTTTCTGTTACCCTAAATAAGGTACTAACTTCATATTTTTTTTGGTTTGCCATTTTAGATAACTTTAATTAGTTTACGTTGTTAAATTTACTGTTAATGTAGCCTGGTTTATCCCGGCTCGTATAGTTCTTCAACCACCCGTTAATATTCATTTTCCACTTTGTTATTTTTTCGATAGTGTTGATTAAATCTTTTTGTGCTTGGGCACATCCGGACGAGAGAGGTATAGATGGTATGGCTATTAAAAATCCAGAACCAATTGGAACTTTGTGAGTATGGTTCATAAGTTTAAAATTAAGCTTCATTTGGTCTTGAGCCATTCCAGCTACAACTCCAGATAACTTATCTAGATTGTCTGTCAGTTTTTCAAAAGCTTCAATAATCTTATGTCCTTTGACCATTGGCTCTAATTCTTTAGTTATATCGCCAGCAATTAAGTCGATACCTTTTACTGACTCTATTAATCCTCCTAGAGAATTATATACTCCCATAGGAGAAGTGCGGATACTGACACCTTCTTTTCCTATAACTCTAATCGTGTCTGCTTTAATACCAATTCCGGATCTAGGATCAAGACTAGGCGCGCCAGACTCTAATCCAGTTTTCTTCAAACCAAAAGCTTCATCAATGTTTGTTTTTTGGCTTAAATAAATCCTCGCTGAATCTGCAACGGGGAACATCTTTGTTGCTTCGTTCTTTATTGGTGAATCCACAAAGTTAGGATCTACCTCCAATCGATTTCCAGCTTTATCACAATGAAAATCTTCAGCATAAGGTCCAAGTAATCCTACAACAATATCGATCTTGCCAGATTGCGTGTGTCCTTTTCCTCCATAACCAGTATCTCTAGGTCCAACGCGGTCCCGGCCGAGGACAATAAATTGATTATTATCATGACTAATGACATGTTCACTTGGTGCACGAAGATAATCACAGTATCCTTCATAACATTGTTCATTTTTAAATCCGCGATATTTCGCCATATCAGAAGTAGAAAATTTCTCTACAACTTTCTTGTCTGTTTCACAGAAATTAAAATTTACGTCTTTCTTTTTTTGACCGACCGGCATATTCTTTCTCTATAACTTTGTAATTATTCTATAAATCTAGTATTTCTTTAAATGAAATTTTATATTTTTCAAAAAATTTATTATTAAATTCTTGTTTGTTCGCCAACGTTATTGTATCGGGAGTTCCGAACGCTGCTAATTCAACAGCTGAAACATGAAACATATTGACAGCTGTCCTTGTTAAATATTTTCCAAAAGGAGTAGAATATTCTGAATATTTTTCTTCTGACATCGACGTATTAATTTGTCGAATTTCTTCGAAGACTTTTTTTCGAGCGGACTCTACAATAAGTAAACCATGTTCTATTGTAAGATTGGTATTTAAATAGCCTTCTTTTTCATTCAAAAATTGTTTCCATGCGTCTTCTATTTGGTATCCAGCCGTAGCAGCAAAGTTAATGCCAATAGATCCTTCAGGACCTCCCGACTCTTCTTCTTGTATGTTTTCTAATAGAAGCTGTCTTCTAAAAGCATCTGCCACATTAAAAACTTTTTTGCCGGCACCAATAAGCAAATCTCTAGCCTCCAATGGATTCGGTACATATGATTTAGTTGCAAACAAAGAACCAAATTTGTTTAAATAGCTTCCCACATCAATAAAAGCAGAAGCGCGTATTTTTGAATTAGGTGTTGTACCAGGAAGAACCAAAGTACCTAGAGTCGCGTAATATGCATCATCCGGAGTAAAGTTAAGCATCCTACAATACATATAATACTCTGTAGCTGCCGCTCCGTGCGATCTGCCGGCAGTTATCCACGAACGAGACCTAATGCCAGGGTATTGTATTAAACCGTCGTAACCGCACAATATATTGCCCTTTATGCTTGTTGATAAATCATTGAAATTGTATACATAAGGAGTACGAGATGTTTCTTTAAACTGAGGCAAGCTAGAATTTGCTCTCATATATTTTACAATGGCCGGGGCGTCGAGTGGAATACTAAACTTATCTGATAAACACCTTGTCAACATCCAACAACTTTCCATACCTTCTTTACTGCTTAATAAATATGTATCGTTAGAAAGCCCTACCGATGATCTTGCCATTATATTATTAGGTAAACCAACATAATCCGGATTTCCAACAAATAGATTTTTACCTCTAAGCAGGTTCAAAAATGGCGCTTTGAGTCTTTTACTGATATCGTTATTATTGAAAGCGTGCTCATATTTAAATCCAAATTGACATGTACTAATCCCTATTGTTAAAAGATTATTTCCTGGACATGAAGGAGCTGTTGCATGATAAGCAGTCATATTAGGATCAATAAATTCATGTACACGACCATAATGATCGATACCATAATGAGTAGAACATCCTTGCTTTTCAAATTCTTTCCACATTAATTTTAAATTTGGTGCACCATCGTTTAATACAATACCGAACAACTTATTATCTGCAGATGCGTTTGCTTCTTTAGCTTTTGAATTATTGAATATACGAGGCTCAAACATTTGTTTTACTTTAATTTCACCTGCTTCAACGATCGTCGATTTTTGTTCTGGAGAGTGAGGTGTTTCACTCACAAGATAAGCAGCCCAATTATTATTTTGTGCGCATGTTTTTAGCCATGACGATGGCGATTTTTTAACAAATTTTGTTAGCCCAACAATCATATCATCTTCTGATTCTGGATATGTATATCCCTCAACAACAGTTAAAGATGTGAATGATTTTGCGTTTCTCATGTTGGTGCGAGATATTGGAGTCGCGTTTCCCTTATTCTTATCAAGTGCTGGTCTAAGATCAATGCCTGCTGCTTTCTTCCTTCTATATAAAGCTAAGGAGTTTTCTTCTAGCGGATCATAGTATATTATTATCTCATCTCCGACATTTGGAATTCCATAAGTCTTTGTTACTTCTTTGCTTTCTGGGATGCAAATAACTAATGCATCTTCATAAAGGTCAGGAAGGAACTGTCCTGCTGGTAAGTTATATCCATATAATGAGGAATGTATATCTGGTATAAAAACAGAAATATGATAATTTGGCATTTCCGTACCAACATTAAATATATCACCTTCTTGTGCTTTTTCAGCATTATTTGAACCAGGAACATAGTTGTCTTGTGACTTTGACTTGTTTGTTATGACACGCGATACATAGGCAGAATATTCTTTCTTTCCAGAATGTAAATGTGAAGGCTCGCGTAATATATGAGCTGTTTGTTCTGCGCGTTTAAACAAATCACTGGCGGCTCCATAGTCTGCCGGTGGCAAATTGTTGTGGTCACTTGGATGAACGTTTGATCCTGGTGTTCTAACAAGGGCAGCAAACTTCGATCTCATCTCATCATTTGATGACATAATTACTCCTCTTGTTGACTTATTAAAGAATATATCTCATCTTTGTCGCCACCGGTTAATTTAAAATTATCACTCGTTTTTTTGTGTACTAAGGAGGAAATTTTAACTAATTGCTCATTTGAGCGCTGTAGTGTCTCTAAATATTTTGCAGCTACGTGGCCGACAGTTTGATGCCTTTCTTCTTGACCTCTTAAATATTGCATTAAGTCTTGCAAAAGAGTCATGGCAATTGCTCTATCATTATTGATATTCTCAATTGCATCCTGTATGCAGTTATTAACGTCGACTTTTTCTTTTTTAGATTTTTCCATTTTCCCAATCTTTCTTAAATTGTTTATACTTAGACCTTATTTTATTTAGATTATTAACGATCTGTTTTGTGTTGAGACCGGTAATTTCTCTCATGTATAGGTAAATAGCTTTTTTATTAAAAATTTCTATTTCGTCAACACTTTCCATCAATATCCTAATTGCATTTAAAACTTTTTGTTCTTTCTCTTTTAGTTTGAGATTTTCCCACTTATCGATTTCTTTGTTTAATAAAAACCAAAATTCAAATTCTTCACGGTCTTTTTCATATGGATTATAAGTTACCATATATTTCTTTTCTACATCAACAGGCAAAATATCATATTGTACCTCTCGTTGAAGCATTTTTGTATTTTTCTTAACCTTGTGAATAAACCAATTCTTGGTGATCACACTGAAGTATGAGAACGCTTTTGATCCTTTCGATGGTTCAAATTTATCCAATATTGTTGTTAACCAAACTTTGCACTCGTCTTTGAGCGATTCAATATTGGGCAAGTTTGTAAACTTATAAGTGTATACAATCTTATCGACCATTTGGTCAAACGCAGGTCCGATCCATCTTCCGTATAATTCAGTTCTTATTTTTAAATCATCAGTTAGAGCGTAATTTACAATCGCATCTTCATGCTCTTGAGTAAAATACCTATTGCTCTTCTTCTTTTTCCTCTGTGTCAAAATCTTCTTCCTTATTGTCTTCTAACAAATCTGGATCTACAATTTCGCCATCTAAATAAAATTTCTGTCTATACTCGTTTATCTCGTCTAAAACGTCTCTAGAGTGATTGATTACAGATTCCAGTGTGTCATCGCCATAGAATAATTCTAATTGGTAGACCCTTTCTACGTGCTTCGTAAAGTCATCGAATGTACTAAACATTTCTTCGATATCATCATTAATGTCGTTCATTTGGTCCAATAAAGTTTTAATATACCAAATGAATACAATATTAAGACACGCCGATAGAAATAATAAAAATGGTATTATACCGGTAAGTGTCATTATCAATACACAATTAAAAAGTGCTGATGCTATTAATAAATATCTAATCATTTTCCTTATACATTGCGCTCTTTAAGCGCTTCTTTTCTTTCTTTAAGTCCTGTCGAAACTCTTCAATCGAGTCTTTAACAACAGTTCCAACTTTATTGCCGGCTTCGTCAGACTTAGAATTTAAAATTGTTAACTTGGCCGGCACTTTATTTAACTCACATTCATCTTTGCATTCATCGCGCTGTTCGGGCTTGTGACTCATTGAATGAACTAAATCAAATACTTCTTTGCATGTCTCGCATTCATATGTATAACGAGGCATATTTTAAAACTCGTTATCGTCGTAGTCATCTTCGACTGTATTTTGCTCAAATTTTACTAGTGGCGGATTTTTGCAAACAAGCTCACCATCTTTTTCTAGGAATATTAAATCACCTAAAATATTGGTGATATCGCTTTGTTCCAATAAACATTTTTGCAGACACATCATCAAGGTGCCAACAGCATGATTGGATAATTTCATTTCTTGAAAATTTGTTATAGTCATTATATTCTCCTTTTATTCACTTACAGCTCGACCTTTAAGATTTTCCCAATCTTTTTCTGGTCGGACTTCTAAATTCTTCTTCCACACGGCATCTAATACTAGTGGTGCTACGCCTGCCTCATTGGCAAAATGAATCAGTGCGTTAATATCTTTCGGAAAGCATGAGCCGCCGAAACCCAAACGTCCATCGGGTCCCGGCGATGAAAGATGGGTTCTCCCAACTCTCTCATCATAAAGAGCGTACTCAACAACTTTATCATAATCAATATCTGCTTTGTCACAAATTTGTTTCATTTCATTCGCAAAGCTAACCTTTGTTGCCAAGACGCAATTCGTAAAATACTTAACCATTTCAGCAGTGTTTGATCCAGTTTTAATAATAGGTATTTTTGGAAATGCGATTCTAAACATGTTCTTAACAATCGTCGAAGCAGGGCGAGGTCCGCCTACAATGATTCTAGTTTGATTCTTGAAATCATCAATACTGTTTGCTTCTGTTAGAAATTCTGGTGAGAACACAACTTTTACATTCTTGTACTTATCATTAAAGCTTTTAGTTGTCCCTGGCGGAACTGTGGATTTAACGACAAGAATATGATCTCCTGTTGAGATTGAATTTACTTGTTCTACCACACCTTCTAAAATTGATAGATCACACGAACCATCTTTTCTCATAGGTGTTGGAAGGCACAAAAATAAGATAAAAGTTTTATCACATAATTCTTCTAAAGATTCGCAAGTTGATTTTTCTTTTACAAATCTATCATATGTTTCAACAGCAAATGTATTTTTGAGACCCTCACGTAGAGCGGTGCCAACAAATCCTTGGCCGATTATTCCTATATTATCTGTGCCATAGCTAGGATAATTCATTCTTAAGCTCCTTAAAACAACTATCAATACCATCTTCAATAGATATGGCTGCAGACCAACCAATGTTTTTTAGTTTGCGAATGCCTGCCTTTGTTCTAGCAACGTCTCCAGGTCTTGGCTCAACATAATCAAATGTAATTTTTGGGTGGTGTTTATTAACAATATTTTTAATTTCATTCAAAGAAATATTTTGACCGGTGCCGATATCGTAAATCTCTCCACAGAAATTATAACTATCAAAATTCATTGCAAAAATATTTGCAGACACCACATCATCTACGTGAACCATATCTCTTCTTTGCTCACCATCTCCTGTAATATAAGGCACTGTATTATCTCGTATGGCTTGCATCCAATTGGCAATTGCTGTGCCATACGAGCCGTTAGTTTCTTGATCTTCTGAGTATACGTTAAAATATCTTAGTGAAACAGTATCAAGCCCATACAATTGATTGTATAGCTTACATTCTAGCTCTGTAACCATCTTTTGAAGAGCATAAGGACTTTCCGGTCCTCGTCCATTACCAGAGATTGATGATGAACTAGAATAAATAACTCTTTTAGCACCAACTTTTCTGGCAAAATTAAGTACATGTGCACCAACCATAACGTTGTTCTTCATTGTTAATACTGGATTTTCAACACTGTACGCAACTCTTGGAAAACATGCCATATGAAATACATATTCTGGCTTAAAATTCCAATAATGAGGGTGAAATTTGCCGGTTTCATCTTCTATTAAACCTTGTAAGCTGTTGATATCCTTACCATTTTCACCTTGAAGGTCGATACCTAAAACTTCGTGTCCTAATTCTTCTAATTTTTTCACCAAATGGGCGCCAATATAGCCCTTATGGCCGGTTACTAAGCATCTAGCCATTCTTTTCTTCCTTTTTCTTTGGCGTTTTTACCACATCTAAGACCTTTTGCCAAGGATTTTCAAGATTTTTATTAAAATATAGAGCGTGATCATCGATATAAAAGCTAGCTGGACGTTTAATATTCGTCACTTCTTCGAAATATTTAGCCATATCATACTTTTTTAACCACTCATTAATGACAGGAACAGGTCTAGAAGACACAATAATAAGCCTAAAACCGCGTTTTATAAGCTCTTCCAAGGCTTCCCTTGTACCTTCGTTTGGAACGTCGTAGGCGTCCTGTAAACCTTGAAATCCTTTGGAATATTTGTGTACCACACCGTCAAAATCAATCGCCAATGTGGCCGCTTTATAATGATTATCTACTTCTTTCATGAAATCTCTCTTAAAATATATTGTTCTAGTACTTTAACAGATTTCTCTACTGTTTGTTCAGCAGTATTTATAACTAAATCCGGATTTGTAGGCTCTTCAAATGGATCTGATATACCAGTAAAGTTATAAACCTTATCTGGATGTCCATCTGGAAGCAAAGCTTTCTTATAAAGTCCCTTTACATCTCTTTCGATTAATTGTTCAACATCGCATTTTATGTAAACTGTCTTAAGATTCTTATCTTTTGCAATCAATTCTTTCCTAATTTCTTCATAAGGATTAATTGCAGCTATAATTGTGATCACATTATTTCTCGACAATACTTTGCTTACGAACCCCAAACGACGAATATTGGTGTTTCTGTCTTCTTTTGAGAAGCCAAGATCATTGCATAAGTTTGCTCTGTATTCATCTCCGTCAATTAGTTCAACTAACAACCCTCTTTTCTTCAGGCGTTGAGATACTAGCTTTGTTAGAGTGCTTTTTCCGGCTCCAGACATACCTGTCAATTGTATGGCCAGTCCTTTAGTTTTTCCCCATCTTATCTTATCCCAAAGACGCTCGTGAAATATATAAGCAACCAACATACTAAGATGATATAGTATTGCAATATATGTCATTTGTTTTAGAGAGCCAGTTATCAAATACGTTAATACTGAAAGAGTGATGAATCCTAAAGTTTTCCAACTGGATGCTTTTGCTATATTTCTTTTCCTTGTGTTGATCATATTTTATTCCCATTCTAGATGGATATTTTTAATTCCTTCTTTCTCTATTCTCTCTCTTATCAATTTCATATCGTTTTGTGATGAAGGTACTTTTCTTTCATGAGTTTCAACAAATATTTGACCGATCTCATTAACAAGCCCAGAGTCAAATAAATCATTTAAAATATCTGCTTCAGTACCTTCAACATCAATTTTTAACATTCCTACTGGTCTATCTAAACTTTTAATAAAATCACCAATGCCCACCATCTCTACAACCATAAAATTATTTTCATCAACATTGTGTTTGTCAGAAGCAGTCGAACTTCCTGTAGAATATTTTACCTGATCTTGATTTGCTTTTTTGTGAAAATATAATTTTCCTGGTCCTGATTTTGAAGAGTTCGTGACCGCTTTTGGCATGCATTCAACTTTGGGGTTATCTGCAAATCTTTTTTGCAATATATTAAATGCATAAAGATTTGGTTCAAATGAGTATACTTTTTCAAATCCTGCTTCTGAAAGAAAGTGTGTTACTTGACCTACGTTAGCGCCACAGTCAATAGCAACAGAACCATCTTTAAATTCGAATTCCACCTCTTCTCCCCCATGATCATTTCCATAATATAAATTAACTTTTATCATCTTATTGTTTCTCCCTTGAAACCATTATACTTCGAACAACTTTTCCACCTTTTGTTTCCCAGTTGGCGCCTGGTCTTTGAACTTTATAAAAAGGAGGCTGAAGTTTACAAGCTAACTCAATAGCGTCTTCCTTTTTAACATTTTCATATATTTGGCGGATCCACCCATCAGTTCGAACGGCATTGAAAGTCTTCCCTGAATCGGAAAGAGTTCCCATTGTAATAGGTTTGTATCCTCGATTTATAAACGGTGCCGGCGATTGAACTGGTGTGGAAACAAGATATTTAATCTTAAATCCAATGTCGTAGTACTTTTCTAGTATTGCGGCAAAGTCGTTGTTCTCATCATAATATTGAGGATGAACTTCTAATAAGATATGTGTCTCGCCATCGTTTTCTTTAAAGTAATTGTAAGCGCCCTCAAAGACACTTACTTCGTGCCCTTCAATATCCATCTTAATAAAATTAGGATACTTCCTTGTAGAACAGAAAGTCTCTAAAGTAAAACAATCGATTATTTCACGACGGATACTGTGTTTTGTTTTCTTCACACTGTTTAAATTTGGATGTCGAGCAATCCAGAATTCGTTCTTACCGTCCTTATCTGATATAAGACACTGTGTTTTCTCGCACTTAACATTATAACCATTTTCGGCCAGATTAATTTTAAGCATTCGAAGGTTGTGAGGATCAGGCTCGATTGCATAAACCGTTCCGGGGTCACCAACGTTTCTTAGCATAAACATCGTTGCATAGCCTATGTTAGCGCCCAAATCAATACAAGTCATACCTTCTTTAATTGTGGTGTCTAATAGCTGCATGAAAACAGATTCTCTGGCAAAATTATAATCTTTGCCTGGTGATTTGGCATTGTAGAGTGTGGCGCCGATACCTCCATCAGAAACGTTCAAGATCCAATTAAAGCCGTCCACTTCTTTTCTATAAATCATTTATCTTCACTTTCCTCGTCATAATTGTATTTTATTGTACTATATTTTTCCATACAAGAATTGACGTATTCTGTATCTTCTTCTGTTAAGAGGTTGGCATAGTTATTATATTTGCCCATGTTGACTCTGCCAGATCCTACACCAAAGTTTCCTTTGTATTTTTTAAGCAAGTTCTCACCTTCTCCAGCTTCTATCTTTTTCATATTATCATATGAAGAATATTCAATAGCTTCTTTTAGCGTCTCTATAACTTTTTCGCTCGACGGCTTGATGCCAAGCATGTTTGATATAAAGCCTAAGCTTATGATAGGATTCTTGTGAAGCATGTAATAAGGGATACTCACAAATTGATTAAAGTTTCCTCCCTTTTCCATCCACTTGTTATTATACTCAATAATGCTTTTTATTCCATGTTCCTCAGAGCGAATATAATCACTTATAGTGCCATTATAACCTGGTCCAGAGCGGATGCTAGTTCTTTTCTCTAAGAAATAAGATATGGCCACATCTCCTGGGTGTCGGTGTAAAAAAACAACATTTAATTCTTTAAAGTCTTTTCCGTATCTTTTTTTGAAGCTTTTATAATCATCGTGTAAAGCTGGAAATATCTCATTTTCTTCTGTGTTTGCATCTGGAAATCCCAGTGTCATAAATTTAGCTAGCATCATCCTAAGCCAAGTTCTTCCGGATTTAGGATAAGATATTAAGTTTACAGTCGGTGCTACAAACTTCAAACCATATTTTTTCTCTAATCTGTCTACTTCTTTTTGGTAAGATTTAGTCATTTCTTCTTTTTCCTTTTACTTATTCTTTTTATTAGCGTTATGATTGACAAGAGAGATTCTCCAATTAGCGTCCTTTATTTGATCGATATTCATATAATCTCTCCAATCAGACAAGTTTTGCGGCTTATTCCAGCTTTCATCATAACAGAATGTTAAATATTCATTAGCAGGTCCTGGTAATAAAAAGTCTCTTCCTTTATAATTGTATTTTTCTGCCTTGTCATAATAAAACTTTTTTGGATACTTAAACAATTTTGTTTGAATCATATCTGGCTCATCGTCTGTTTCGTAAATACCTTGAATTTGTATTTTAATTTTTTTATAGAAAAGCGACATCTTGCTTGAATAATCTCTTTTTACTGCACGGACGATAAAACCATTCTCAATAAAGATCTTTTTTATTTCATCAAATACAGCTTCATAATCACTAGCAACTGTGTGAATGTCAATATCATCATCCCAAGGAATAAAGTTTCCGTCTCTGTAAAAACCCAGTGCAGTTCCATAGCATAGCCAATATTTTAACCCTTTTTGTTTCAAACAATCATCAACTTTAAATAAAGCTTCTGTTGCGTTATCTTCATCGATTCCAGTTTTATCCCAAAACTCGTGTACTACTTGATCCCAAAAATGCTTGTGCACCTTGCCAAGTTTATATCTTTCTGCTTCATCTTTTGTCATTTTTATTCCTTAAGTTAGTTTTCCGCCACACTGATTCTCATCCCAACGGCCAGATTTGATTAGTTTTTTATATTTCCTATTATACTCTTCCGGGTCTCTTTTTTTAACGATATTTAGAAAATCTGTTTGAAATTTTTCTATTGCGGCTTCTAGTTGTTTTGGATTTAAATTAGATAGCAAGATTTTTGACTTTGTTGTATCAATTTCTCTAGCTGCTTTTTTAGTTACTTTCCCTTGTTCCAGCATATCATGATACAATTCTGATCCTGGAATGGCCGCGGCGATAAATGTAGATATACTGGTAAAGCTTAATTCGTTCTTAATATATTCAAATCCGTCTAATATTTCTTCTAACGTTTCCGAGGGCATACCAACAACTAATGTACCGTGTGTAAATACTTCAAGCTCTCTGCATTTTTTAATCAGACCTGGAATTGAGTTTAAGTTTACTGGTTTGTGATGTAGCTCTTTCAATGTTCTAGTGTTGGCGCTATCTAAGGACAGTGTAATTTGATACATCCCAGAAGCAGCCATTAGTTCGATAATGTCCTCAGATAGTTTATTAATCATTGTACCATTAGGTGTACACCAAAGCAAGTTTTCTTCTTTAAGAGCTTTGAACTTTTCAGAAGCATAAACCATATCATAAGTCAAATTATCATCTGCAAACTGCAATTCATCAATATTATATCTTTCTTTTAGAAGACGAACTTCTTCCATAATGTTTTCAATTGATCGCTTTCTATGTTTTTTCCAAGTATTTGTATTGGCACAAAAAGAGCATCCGACTGGACACCCTCTCGTCGTCAACATTGGAAGGACTCTTTCTCCTTGTGGAACTGGTGAGAAAGGAATATTAATCTCAAAGTATTTTTCCATTGGTAACATATGAAACGCCGGGAATGGAATTTCATCAATGTCTTCAATGTTATCTATTTGTGAATTAATAAATAACTCGTCTTCTATAAAACCAACAAGACCATCAGCGTTTATATCAAGTTTGCCTTCTTTTAGATTATTAATAAAATCAACAAATCTAAACTCGCCTTCGCCACGTATAATAAAATCGACTGTTTTCTCTTTATTATATTCAAGATCTAGATCTACTATTTCTTTTGGATAAATGGTTGGATGTAATCCTCCAACTATAACTAAAGAATTTGGTAAAGCCTCTTTGACAACTTGTGTTGTTTCATATAAATTTGGCAAGTCAGTCGAAAATAAGACAGACAATCCAACGATATCGTATTGTTTTTCTTTCAATTGATCAACAATTTCTTGTGGAGGTTTACCATATGTAACCAGATTGCCGTTATATCGCTCCGTAGACCACCCCTCAACGCATAGATCGAGTATATCCACATCAATGCCCGCTTTCTCTAGAGAAGCCGCCACATAGCTAATTCCAAGGGGTGGAATGCATCTCTTTTGCATGTACTTTGGAATAGTGATACATGGACCGATTAAGAGAACTTTTGGATTATCGATCTTCTTATAATCAATAAGTTGTGGAATGATTTCAGAAAATTGAGACTTTCCTGTTTCTTTTTTTGAACTCAGATAATCACGTAATTCATTATTGCCTAAAGTCTTATTGATGCGGCCACGGACTTTCTTTGGTCCGTTGTGAATTGGAAAATTAATTTTTTTAGGCATGTTGTTGATCTCTTAGAGTGCTTTAATTTCATCCCACACATCTCTTGTTTTACTCTTAATATAGGCAATGGTTTCAATTTGTAAATAACCTTTATCTTGAATTTTTGCAAAAGCATCTTTAGAATTAAAGTTTAAATGAATTGGCGGAACGTCCGGAATCTTAGCCCAATCCTCTCTAAAGTTATGATATCTAACAATATATCCTTTGCCTTCTTTTTGTGCCTTCAAAGCATATTTCGCACCATCAATCCAATGTGAAAAGTCTCCCATCCATGCATCAATCCATTTTTTATCATTTGGACCAGTTGCGCCAACATACTTTATTCTTCGTTGTCCACCCTCAAGGCGCCAGCCTCCGCCTGAATATGAGTTAAAAGCAAATACTGGATCTCTAATAAGGAAGATCGTCTTTTCTTCTATCTCGTTAAGGAAGCCCATGCCACCCCACGACATACACAAAAGCATCAATTTAGAATGATCTAGTTTTTTTAAACCAGCATAAGCTGTTTCAAACATTTCTTTTTGAGTAGATTTCTCATAGATAGCATTACCTCCAATAAGATGATCCATTCTTTCATGAAAAATTTGAGATGGAGTATGAGTTGCTTTTTGTTTTCCTCCATCCGGTCGTAGACAAACTGTCCATTGTGAATTCTTAAATTGATCTGCGACGAAGCTAGATCCTGATCCTCCTGTAGAGCTTATAACAATCATTTGGTCTCCTCTAAAAACTCTTTTACAATATTAACAAAGCTTTCTGCATACTTCTCTTGCGTATGATTCTTGGCATATTCCATGCCTTTATTTGTAATCTTATTTAGTTCTTCTTCGTTATCTAGATAATAAGAAAGTTTATTAATTATTTCTTCGTCTGTCATAGACATGTTAATCTCAATCATAAACTCTTTAAATTGATCTTGCTGTTCTCCTGGCATATCTGCTGCGAGAGCAGTTCCGCACATCGGAATTTCAATATATTTTCCAAATCTAGATCTAGGCTGGCCACTACATGTAATACAGATTTTAGCTGAACTCAGTTGCTGTGCATAAAAGAAACTATTCTGATCTGAAGCTGCATTGTACAAGTTTCCGCCTGGATGTTTTAGTATATTACATTTATAATTCTTAGACAACTTAGGAAGAATATCTCTAGCCAACCGGATTCGCAAAGGATAATGATCTCCCAATAATGATTTGGTGAAAACAGCACCAGCAAGAAGAATATCATATTTCTTTGGCATGCCATAATCTCTGTAAATAACCTGTTCGGCCGCATGGGGAATGTTATAAAATCTTAGATTATGATCAATTCTTTTCATAAAATAAGATTTCTTATAATAGTTCATATCGTTTTCATGATGACATATAATCAAATTTGATCGACTATCAAGTATTTCTTTATTAGTCCAATCAACATCATACATCTCATTGTAGCGAAGACATTTTGGAATATCTAAATCTCGAAACTTAATTAAATTCAAGGGTTTATATGCTACGACTAAATCTGGTTTTTTACCTTTATAGAGATTGTCAATGTTTTTACTGGCTGACTTATTTTTATTAAAGCCTTTCCAGCCAGGTCCGGACCAGACTAGATTAACGTCTTTTCTTTTCCCTACGGCTCGCATACCGTGAAATCGAACCCTAGACATCTTTGTGTCGTATGTATTCTTATCACACAAATACAATATATTGAGCATTACAAATACCTTGCTTTCAACTTCTCATAGTACGAGCGCTCTGGGTATTTTGCATTTTTATCTGCATTACTACGGCGCCACATTTCATTCCAAAGATGGATTGCGTAAGTCTCTTCACCAAAATTAATCTCCTGTTCGGGATTTAAAACAAGATTCCACATGCACCCCGGAATGGGACAAAATGTTTCTGGTGGTTTCACAAAGAAATTCATACTGTATTTCTCTACCATTTGTTTTACTAGTCGAGGTCCAATTTCTCCCCAAACTAGCATTTCTCTTTTTTTCTCCATGCAAGTCTCAAATGCATCTAAGGCAATTGGATTGCCAGCCGGCATCTTAATAATACATGAGCCAATATGAGTGTTCCCCTGATTAAGAGGAAGAACCTCTTCGGAACAAAATACAAAAGGTGCTTTGAAATCAAATTTCTTTAAACAAATAACATCGGTATCAACCCAGTATCCACCTTTTTCAGACAACAATTTATACCTAAAATAATTTGAGAAAGCTGAATAGCTCTTATGATCCTTATACATAAAAATCATGTCTTCAGGCAAGATGGTATTTCCATCTTTTATTTCTACACCTTCGGGAACTCCCTCTACATCAGAATATGTATATAAATGTACATCGTGCCCATTCTTAACAAAAGAACTAAGGCTTAGCCTTTCCATTGTAGAGAGTTTATTACCGACCCACATTGTTTGAATAATATCAGACACCACTCACCTTTTTCCAGAATACTTCTGGGCGTCCTTTCAAATACTCTTCTGTTACTTGTAAATCATCTGTGCTAAACCAATCTTCTGTAACATGCTGCACATTATCGTTTAGCTCAAGCTCACAGTTCAATAATTTAGCTTCAATAACCAATCTAGGGCAAGTATCTCCTCCGGTTGGCAAGAAACATAATCCTTTTGATTTGGCCAAAGTCACTAATGCGTCCTTGTAAGATAATCCATGCATCTTATTATAATCTTTGTTATTTTCGACACACCATTGTTCTGCTTCTTTAGAGCCCTTAACCCATGATGGTGACGATGACACAACCCACTTATCTTCTTTTTTGTTGTATACTTCTCTTAATCGTTTAATTGTGTCAAAGAACTTATCATCAAAAATTGATGACAACACAATACATCTAGATTTTTTAAGAGACTTAATATTTTTTAAGTGTGCGTCCATCTGGACTGAAGACATAAAGAAAACATTTTGTGCACTGGAAAGGAACTTACCAATTTCTTGTCCATGCTCTTCGCTTGCACAATTACACGGCTCTCCTTCTAGTGTTTCATGTAACTCTAAGTTTCTATATTTGCAGAATTTATAATCAAATTCAACTATATTATAATTGATTTTTTCTTTAACTATCTTCTGAATTGCATCTTTAGAAACTTGCGTAAAGTTACCAAAAATCCAAGTCTTATCTTTGTTTCTTTCAACGTATTCTACTGTTAAATCTGACGAATTAATTTGAATACTCTCCTCTGCAGCTTTATCGATTAGAGTTTGCAGGCTTAATTCTGCCCCTCCTTGAAGCTGGTTTGCAAAGAAATCACTTACGAATACGTATTTAGCGTTCTCGGCTTTAGTAACACCATCTCCTAAAATCTTTGTTGCAAAGTCTAAGTTTTGCTTTTCTTCAGTGAAATTTTCTATAATATGCTTCTGCAATTTCTTTGCTTCAGATTTATGCCTTCCAATATCTTTAAAAGCATCTCGAAGCCTCATTTTATAAGATCCTTTCTCAGCAAAAGCCCACATGGCATCAGTGTCAATAACTCCTGGCCAGACTGCCGGCTTTTTAATTTCTTTTAATTCATATGCAATTCTAGAAAACATTGGTTTAACTTTAGTTTTGCCTTTCTTACTTGTTGTAGGCATATGTAAAAAGTCTAAATGCCCACTCCAGTTAGTAGCAATTACCGGAAGTCCATTATATGCAGCCTCAAATAAGGGAAGTCCGAAACCTTCACCATGAGTTAGGGAAACCAAAGCCTTAATTTTTGGGTGAGTATAAAGCCCATTCATCTCCTTTTCTGACATATAACCATGTAATAAATGCACTGAACATTTTGCATCTGGGAATTTGCTTACTATGCTTTTTATTTTGTTTGTCATAGCAAGTCGATCTAATACACAATTTTTAGCTAAGTTTGTTTTTACAACCAGTCCAACCTTATCATTTCTGAATTCGTCCATAAACCACTTAATTGTGTTTTTAAGATTCTTTCTTGGACCCCATTGCGCAACTGTCAAAAAGTTAAACTTGTGTTTTAGATTAAGATCTAGATCTGTTTTCTCCAAACTTTTAACCGGATAATGTACGACATCAACCGGTACCAGACATTTCCAGCCTTTAACTTCTTGTCCTGTATTTGCATCGACAACATCATATTTTGTATTAGTAAAACCTTTTTTTGCGTGTTCTGATACCACAATAATCTTATCCATGATTTGAGACTTTTGAATCCAGTTTTTACTGATTCTGTCAGTTTCGATACCGGCAGTTACACCAATATTGACGGGAGCTAATTTCTCCCACTCATTCGGAATTGTTACTTGAATGGATATATCAACAGGACCTTTCTTATTATGGATATGTTCGTGAGTTTTTTTGATTAACTTGTCAAACCATACTCTTTCTTCAGTCTGTTCAAATTGCCAATTTGTCCTTCCCCAGTTTACAGCGATAAGATATAAATCAAATATATCTTCATATTTACGAAGAGATCTTAAAAGAAATCTACAATGTTCTCCATATCCTGATTGTGTTAAAACTGGTCCTCTAATTAATATTTTCTTTTTCATTATGCTGCTACTCCAATTTCAATTAATTCCCAGGATTTATATCCCTTCCTATTTTCCCAAGAGCCATAACGTTCATGTACTCCCAGCAGTAATTCTTCCCACCTTTTGGTGTATTGTTCAAAGTTATAGTTATTCATGACGTGTTCACGGCCGGCTTTACCTAGCTCATTCCGTTCTTCTTTAGACATGTTATATAATTTTGTCAAAGCATCAACTACAGATTCTTCTGATACTCTGTCTTCATAGATCCATGGTATTTCCTGCGATCCGATGATGGCTTTCGAAGAAGGTTCAATACCAACACCAAACCAGTTTTTACCATCTGTAACTTGTTCTTGCAGCCCTCCAGTCATATTAACAATAATAGGTGTTTCACATGCTAAAGACTCAAAAGTCGATAAACCAAAGCCTTCAGCATCCGATACATTGATTGTACAATCAGCCATATTATATAAAATAGCCATATGTGTTGATGGAATCTTGGCTTGTGAGAATAATACCTCGCCATTAATCAACCCTAAACTGTGCACGATTGCCTCTAGATCTTGTCCATGAGGATCTTTTACATCAGTATGCATCAATAATTGTGCTTTATCATGGCCAACTTTATCTAAGAAAGCCTTAAACCAATAAATTAATGATCCACTTTGTTTACGGCGAGCGTTTCTATTATTCCAAAAAACCAAAAATTTATCATCGTTACTTGGAAAGTGGCTGTCTCTAAATTGTTTAACTGTATCTTCTTCAATTTTACTAAAGATGTCAGTATTTACTGAATGTGGAAGATAGTGGCTTTCGACATTCGGTGCAACATTTTGTACAATGTCATGAGTAACTTTTGAAATACAAGCAATAACATCATTTGAAGAATAGTTTGGCTTATTAAAAGTTGGATAAGGATAGTTGTCCCAAACATGATAATAGACCATAGGAGCTACTGGACGGATTTCATCTTCCATTTCCCAGAGCCAACCCCAAAATCTTGGGTCAGTCATAAACCAAACAATATCTGGTTTTTCATTTCTTAAAAGCGTGCGCATATGATCTGGTGTCCCATATCCATCAACAGGCATAATAACCCAATCATCACCATATCCATCAACTTTTGTTATACTGTAGTCATGATGTTTCATCGCACCAGCGATACAGTAAAAACTAAATTTACCTGTCTTTAACAGGCTTTCAATCATGTATTTTGTTTGAGTGCCAACTCCGGATGGACTTAGCGGGTGATCACTCAAGACCAATACCTTAATTTTCTTATCCAACTTTTTCTCCTTAAAAGATTAAGTGCAATATTCTGTTTTATAGAATTCACACCTCTTGCAAGAAAGACGGTTTTTGAAGTAGTTCTTGCGCTTTATATTATACAACACTTTGTCCAATAAGTTAAGCGCATTTTCAGTTTTACGATCTCCGCTGGTTACGCGGTATACTTCAACGTTGTCTTTCTTTGCAGTTCTTTTAAGTAAGGCAAAGTAAGTTTCAATCTTTTTAGGGTCGATATTATGCTTTTTAGCAAAATAATGCTTATAGAATGTAAGCTGGTATGTAGTCATTGGATCAGACTTTCTTTTCATGTCCCAACCCCAAGAACATGATTTCCAATCGATTACGTGATATTTACCATCTTCAGTTTTAATAACTAAGTCGATAAATCCTTTAAATTTACGGTCATGGTTTTCAATAGGTTCGTAAATCTTTTCCTCAACAGAAACAACTTCAAACTTTTCAAAGTTCTTCTTTAGTTGAGGCAAGATTAAATCAACTAACATATCACCTTGTCGACGCATATCAGACACCATTTTTGTGTTGATATTCTCTTGAATGGTCTTTGGCAAGTTGTTGATTTCATTAGAAAAAGATAATTGAAAAAGAGACTTTTTGTCTTTGATATCTTTAATAATAATCTTCTCACAAACAGTATGCAAAGCAGAACCAAAAGCAGTATATAGATTACCTTCAAAACCTTTGAGTTTATCAATATAAGTTAACTTATGATAGTGGGCGCATTGGTTCCAGTTTTTAATTTCCGAAAATGAAATGTGAGACATGTTTTACTTCTTTTTTCTAGAAGTCCTTCTTGTGCTCTTTGTCGTTGGCCGAGGAGGACTTTTAACTTCCTCTTTTAACGTAGGAACCGTTTCTTTTTTGTCAACTTTTAATGTTGGTGGAACTACAACCTTTATTTCAGATGTGATTGTTTCAGACAAAACAGGTTCAACGACAAAAATAAAATCGCCTTCGTAAACAGCAAACTTGTTCATTAGGGTGGTATATTCAAGCATTTTTCCTAAATTATACCCTTCTTGCTTTAACTTTTCTTTTGCGGAGCGCCATCCATAGTTTACAGTTGACTCGCTTTTAATTTCACTCTTAGTTAATTTTACATTTAAGGTGACTGTGTTATTTTTCTTTTGTTCAGTAATTTTGAATTTCATTGTTTAAATCCTCCAATTTATTATATAATACTGGACTAATCTTGTTTAGATTTAGTTTTCTTCCTAAATAGAAATCTTCAAATCCATCTGCAAAGTATTCACGTAGTGATGTGGCCGCATATGGCGAAGCGAAGATATTCTGTGCAAATATTCTTAATTTTTGGTATCCTACTTTGTCTTTTAAGAAAAGATCAAACTCTTGATCGTATTCAATTTTTCCGAAATCGTGCTCATCGACGACGTAATTTTCATACTTTAAAACTCTTCGAAGAACAGTTCTTTTCCTGATAAACTCATTTTCGATTTCGTCGTCACCGTATATACTATCTGTAAATCTTTCTTCTACCAAGTGAGCGACTTCATGAATAATATCGTCTATCATATCTAGATCATTACTTTGTTCGTTAGTGATATACAGAGCCCCATCTTTTACCATTGCATTGATTTTTCTTTCTTTGAACTCTGGAATCTGTCCAACATATATAACATCGATTAAATTTAAATAATAATCTGGAACATTTGTTCTTAGATAAGTCATTATCTTTTGTATATCAATATTTTCTGGTAATGCTTCTAAAACGAATATGTTAACACTTCTTGTTAAATTATACTCGCCTATCTTACTCACACTTTCGCTTTGAGAGTCTTTTATAAATCTAGTTAAATTATTCCTTGTCATCTTGATCGTTATTATGTTTCTCTAATTGCTCTTGATATAACTTTTCCCCTTCTGTCACATCTTCCATGGCTTGGTGATATCCACGAATCCAATTTTCTTCAGCCAGAGGTAATACTAATTCTTCAAATTCATTAGCCAATTCGTTTACAACCATCTCTAGTGTAACCTCATCGTTTTCAGGCTTAAGTTTGCCGCCGACATATTCGACAATCATCTTTTTTAGTGGATTTGTTTCATCTTGTCCATACAAAATATTTACTTTTTTTTGTAATAAAGAGTTGTTAGTTTTATCGTCCACGCTCATAATTTCTCCTTTTATATATTATAATAACAACAAATAATAAGTAAAGTTAATCACAAAATTTTAGCTGCCAGTGTAGCGATCTTGGAACGTTCACCTTTTTGCAGCGTTACATGTCCGGATATATCATATGTCTTAAATTTTTCAACTGCATAAGATAATCCATTTGACGTCGAGTCGATATAGACATTATCAATTTGTTCGATATCACCTGTGAGGATAACTTTACTTCCTTCTCCAACTCTTGTAATAATAGTCTTAAGTTCATGAGTTGTTAAATTCTGAGCTTCATCAATAATAATGAAAGCTTTTGATATAGATCGCCCCCTAATATAAGTAAGAGCTTCAATTTCTATTGTCTTGTCTTCAAAAAGATGTTCCATGTTTTCATGCTGTCCATTCATCAGGAATTCTAGATTATCTTGTATAGGCATCAACCATGGCCTCATTTTCTCTTCCATTGTTCCAGGTAGAAATCCAATATCTTTCCCCATAGGCTCAACTGGACGAGAAACAACCATCTTTTTATAACGACCAGTTTCTACGACTTGCTCCAAACCAGAAGCAATGGCCATCAAAGATTTACCAGATCCAGCTTTGCCGATAATTGTAACAATATTAATGTTCTCATCCATCAGCAAATCTAAAGCGAACTGCTGTTCTTTATTTCTAGGACGTAATCCCCATATGCCATTTTTCTGGTAGTCGTTAATTTTTCTAACTGGAGTATTATAATCCGTAAATTTAGCAAGAGCAGTTTTCTTCTCATTTTGATTAGAGACAAGCATAACAAATTGTTGAGTACTCAGTTTGATCTCTTCCTCATCTATAAAAACGTCTTCACCAGCGTAGAATTGGTCTACAACTTGATCATCGACGAGGTGAAGGGCAAACCCGGTATATAGCTTAGAAGTGTCTTGTACGACCTTCTCAGAGGCATAATCTTCACACAACATTCCTAACGAATCACATTTGACGCGCATATTGATATCTCTAGAAACAACAATAACCTTTCTTTTGGTCGCAGCCTTTTCAGTTAGAGCAGTACATATAATTTGATTATCTGAGTCTTCTCTATCTAAATCTGGTGGAAAATGATTCGAATCAAACCCTTTTACAGAAACGATTCCAAGTTTTTTTCTTAACCTCACACCTTTGTGCAGATTTCCACTAGCCCTAAGTCCGTCTAGAGTTCTTATGATGCCTCTGGCATTAGCACCAACGCCGTCATGACGTTTTTTGTGCTTATCAATTTCTTCAAGCACCTTAAGAGGGATTATAATGTCGTTGTTACCGTATCCATATATCGATTGATGATCTGTTAATAGAACATTCGTATCGAGAACATATATTCTTTTCATAAATTTTTAGCCTTAATATCAGTAATTAGTCATTTGCATCATAGTTACTAATATGATTTTGAAAACATTGAAAGTTTGTTTACTAACAATTTTAATCTTAACCATTAGTTCATGTGCTCATAACAATGTACTATCAAATCCTGCAAAAGTAAAGAACACTTTTGTAAAAATGGATGTAATGATATCACTGGTTCGTTCTGTCGATGGTATAGACCAAAAATTAAATGCTGGTTCTGTTGCATCTGGGGCGGGAGTATTATACAGAGGCCAAGTTCATATTCTGACCGCAAATCATGTTTGTGATTATTCTGATGTTGTTAATCCAGCGATACAGCTTGGATATAAGCCAGAAATAAAAATAAGTGCAGTTGATGTAAGTGGTGAAAGACATATCTTAGAAGTTGTAAAACAGAATGCAGAAGCTGATATTTGCTTGCTAAAAGGCAAAGAAAAGAAATTATCTATACCAGTTCTTCATTTATCTTCCGGCCCTCCAGAAAAAAACAAAAAGTATTTCAACTTTGCGGCGCCTGCAGGAGTATTTAATCCTGGCGTAGTACCTTTGTTTGAAGGCAAATATGCGGGTGTATTTTACGGAGTATATGCTCTCTATACAATTCCTGTATATCCAGGCTCTTCCGGTTCACCCATAGTAAATTCTAGCGGAGAGTTAGTTGGGATGGTACACTCAGTTCACAGAAACTTTCACCACGTTTCTTTCTCAGCCACACACGAACAACTAAAAATATTCTTAACAGACGTTGTAAGCGATAATGGCGAGGACCCTAAGCTTCACCTTCTGTAGAGTTATTAATCGTTTGTGGGGCTGTGCTAGGCATCACAGATTCAATTACAGCTAGGCATTCGCGTGCTTCTGTCAATACTCGAATCTGTTTTTCCACTTCACCGATTATATCAGAGTGATCAGCAATTGCTGCAGCTTTATTAACGTATAATTCAAGTGTTGCTGCGGCCGTTGATTCTTCGGCTTTAAATCTTTGTCTAACTGCATTTAATATTGATACTGCGCTCATCTTTACCCCAATAATAGATTTTTCTTTTCTTTAAGCTGTCTGTTAAATTCGGTGAGATCTACATCTTCACCTTGTAATTCTTTATAATATAATTCACCTAGATAAGGATAACGCTCAAATACTTGACGCATCGAATTTAGGCTCTCGTTTAATTGTATTTGATTTACGAGATTTTCCACTTTTTTTGACATTTTTAACTTCCTCCTCTTTTATAAGAGCTGGATCTTTTCGATATTTTACAAGAAACATTCCATTTGCTCTTCTACGAATTTTTGTTTGCAAATTATTGTTTTCTTGAATTTTTGTTACTTTTTCTTTTGCTAATTCATACGTGTTGAAAAATCCGGCGTTTGTCCACGGACTGCCTTCGTTTTTTTCTGTCATGGTCTTCCTCTTTCTTGTGCTTTTTGTACTACCAAATCGGATTTGGCTTCACTAAGCTGTTGTTTTAATGACTTTATAAAGTCTTTAAGATAAGCAACTTGTTTTTGTAAACGTTCATTTTCTGCTACTAATTCTTCTATTGCATCATACATTATATTTCTAACTAGACAAAGTGTTTAATTTGTTTTTGCTTTAATTGCTTGTTCTAGATTTTTTGGTGTCTCAGATAACACAGTTTCTACAAATGTAGTTTGACACTCCATATAAGAATAGCCAACACCTATAACAAAAACGATTAATAAGATTATAAAGCTAATTTTAGCAAGTATATCTTTTGTCTTATAGCTTAGTTTCATATGTATACTATACTTACTTTTTCAGAAAAGTCAATCAAAAAATGTCTTTTTTCTTAAAAAAGTTTTCTTTAATGATGCTTTCTTTTTTAAAATCCACAACAATTCTGCTCGACTGTATCCTACGATAATATTAACACCTTCTCTTGATTCAAATACAAAAGTTGGTACTCCGTCTAGATTTTTCTTATTGAAGTTAATCTTATCTGCAATATTATATAATTCTTGAAGATCTTTAGGGTCTTCGAAGTTCTTTTCGATAAATCTTATTTGATTTCTTTTGAGAAAATCCCTAGCCACATCACAATAATAACATTCAGGTGTTGTGTATAATGTGACTCGTATGGTCACGTACACTTTTCCGTTCTTTATTAATGATTTGTATTTTAATTTACTAGGTGTGCAATTGGTTTGTGAAAATATGATTGTTAGCGCGACCGCATATATGATATACATATAAAATAGTTCACGATAGTCTTTTACAAAAGTTACAGCTTTCTTTAAACGAGGATTAGTTATTTTCATCCAAAAACCTTGTTAATTTTTCAGATAGTGATTCTGCAACCATTTTTCTTTGTTGGCGTTTTTGTGGTCCTTTCGCGACTCTATTGAGAGCATCGGATACACCTTGAAAAATTTGCTTTCTTTTTTCAGGATCTCTTTCGTTACATCCTCGAACATTATTTCGAACTTTAGAAGAAACTTTGATTTCTCCGCTACATATAGCACTCACAGCAGCTGGAGTGATTCGATTTCCATCCATATATCCTTTTTTCGGATTGTTTTTGGCCGCATCTTGAATTGACCATTGTGTGTTTTTGATTGGCGCATATAATTCGTCTGCTACATAACCTTTTCTAGCTTGGGTCCTAGAACCAACTTTACCGAGGCCGCGGTCGAGTCTACGACCAATTTTAACATCAGGTCTGTGTTGGAATCGAAAAATCTTTTCGTATTCTCCTCCTTCTCCACCGTACAATTGAGAAGGTAACATTGCATCTGGTTCTAACGTACCTATCCGTTCTGATGGAGTGCCGCGGGAATATCTTTTTGGTTCTTGTGTTCGCAGTTTCTTAGCAGATTTATCTCCTCTAACTAAATCAGATACTGGTTTCTCTTTAGAAGCCAACTTCGAAACTACATGTCCTAATTCATGTCGAACAGTTGATTTTTTTGGATCCGCTCCTTTAAAATATTGTATCTGTTTAGGTTTTTTCGGATCGTAGAATGCTCGGGCAACACCGGAATCAACTCCTTTTGTTGCTGGAGCTTCTACAGCTTTCACTCCTTTTAATTGACTTCCAATTTTTTTAGAAACCTCAGATCCTTTTGATGGATCTAAACCTTTGCGTTTGAATAATTCTTTCCAACGATAAGCGTCTGGTCCAGAATCATATGATTTAGATATCTTTCCAGTTGCATCTTTAGTTTTTTTTTGTGTTGGCGATTGTTCTTCCAAATACTTTCTCAAACGTTTATAAGTTTCTCTAGCCTTTTTAGTCTGAGTTTTCTTTTTCTTTTCTCTTTTAACTTTTTGTGGGTTAATTAATTTTTCATGTTCTTTCGCTTTCTTTATAGCTGCTTGATAATCTGGTTTGTCATTTTCATCCAAGTACTTTGTTAATTTTTCAGATAGTGATTCTTCTGGATTGTTGTTTTCTTCAAACGTTCCTTTTAACCCAACGCCGGCGTAATGTCCGTATGGACGTCCGCTTATCTTTGGTTGTGCTCTAGGTACGAGTGGTTGGGATTTGACATCATCCTCATAACCAATATGATATCCTTCATCATCATAAATTTTATTTGTATCTCCGGGGTCATCCACGAATTTCATATTTTTGCTCAAACGTCCTTCTGGTCTTCTTTCATCCCAATTGGTGCGTGCCGTAGCATAAAACTTTAAATTAGGCGCTAAGGATATGTCTCCAGTACCAATTTCAAAATCTGGCAGATAGTTTGTAATTTTATCTCTTCTTTTGGGACTTTTACTTCTCAAAAGTCTGCTAAAATTTTGGGTAAATTTTGAAGGTAAATCTTCAATATTGTCACCGAATGAGGGCTGGGCGCCTTTGGCTGTGAGTGGGCGTCCAATATAATATCCTTCTTCATCATAATTTTTCATATTGTGTTTATCAAATCGTTCAAGATTGGATGCTCTATCAATATCTTTAAGATTTGGCGAGCCGATCGGTCGACTTGGTGTTCTTTTTTTCAATTTAAGATTCTCATCCAAGTACTTTGTTAATTTTTCAGATAGTGATTCTTCTTTAAATATTTTTGGAAGAGCATGCTTATATTTCTTACGACGATCACTAGCTGCTTTCTTAGTCATTGCTTTTTGAGCAAATTGTGCTGCAGCTTTACCGGTGTCGTGGGCTGGGTTAATTTTTTCTTTATCTGTTATCGCTTTTTCAAGCGGTTCGTCGACCACCGCGTTAACCAGATCACCTATCCTGTTGGTGGCGGCGAGAGCATCTTGTTTTGTTTTTCGACCAAGAACTTTAATTAGAGATCCTATTCCTTTGACGGGCAGTCCATACGATGCTTTTGGAATGTGTTTGACGCGGGGAACATCTTTTAATTTGATTTTTTTCTGCTCACCCAAATAACTTCTTAATTTATTAGCCAACGATTCTGTCACTGGCATTCCTGGTTGCCAACCATCATCTCTATCATCTGCTGGTTTATGTGGTTCTTCTTCTTGCTCTAAAGACTTGTCGAGATCTTCTGGTGTCAACTTTTTCCAATATATATTCATTTCGGCATGATCGCGTTGCAACATGGTAATAATCTTTATGAATCTTTCTGAATCATTCATTCTTAAAGGATATTGAGTTTCAATACCTGTAAACATTGAAATATATGATTGATCTCCTGGAGATGTTAATTTAGCAAGAACGTAATTTGCTCTTTTTAGTCCCTGAAGTAATTTTTCACGATAAGTTTTTGGTGATGAGACGTCTCTGGAGTCTCCATATATAACTCCGCCACCAGTCTTTTCTTTTACAAATTCAGCTACGTCATCAGCCATTTGTACGATATCGTTAATTTGGCTTTGTCCTTCTACTGTTTTATTGCCATATTGAACATCCAATGTTTGAAGTACATCGGTAATGGCCTTAAATAACTTGTCAATATTCTTATCTAAGTGAACAAAGAAAGCAATAATAGGTTCGACTATTTCAAATTCATCTTCATCATCCAAAGAATAATGCATTTCTTCTACGTCAACATATATTGGAGTTTTACCAGGAACTTCATCCTTCCTTCGTCCATGTCCCTTCATCGGCTCTCTACGCTGTATTTCACGCAGTTTTAGGACAAATCCTTGTAAGAGGTGGGCTTCTATTGCTTGAGGCGTTATAGAGCTGTTTTCTTGCAGGTCTAGCTTCTGTTGATCTGCGTTGGCTTTAACTATTGCGGCAATTTCTGGAGTTAACAGATCTAAAACTTGTCTTGTGAATTGTTTCGATTGTACTAATCCATATCGATTGCTAGATGTTGCAGATAATCCTCTTGCTCCGCCATATCCTTCTCTCATTAATTCTAACAAGCGATTTCTAATAGGACCGACAGTTGTTTTTGGGGCTCTGTAGGTGTCGACTCTCTTAGGAAAATCAACTCCTGTGGCTTCGTCTTCGTCGTCAACTTTAAGAGTAATATAATGTCCTTCGTTGTCGTGAGTTAACTCGAAATGTTTGAATTCTAGTTCGCCTGCAGCTAATTTATTAGTTAAAGTTGCTGCTGCAGTTGGATTAACATAACCACTTTTTGCAAGATGGGTATATATCATGGCTTTCATATCATTGTATTCTTCGGAAGTCGATTCCATATCTTCAACAAATGAGCGAATTTGTTCTGCGATGGAGTATACTCCGTCGTTGTACGTTTCAAATTCCACTCTTACTTCTATGGTGTTTCCAACATCGTCGATTTGGGTTTCCATTATGCCCAAATGTACTTCACTCGCTATTAATTTTTGAATTTCGTCAGCAATATCCTGTTGTTCTTTATGATGAGATGGCAAGCTTTCTTCGCCTTCTATAAATGTAAAAGTCATTGAGCCGTTCCAATATGCGCTCACCTCATCGCCCATTTCTTGCCATTCATCGTTATCGATTTCTGCGCTAAACTGAAATCCTGATTCACCGGTTGGTCCGACATCTCTAAAGCGAGATACATTATATTCTGCATCATCTATTGCAACATTTATATCTCGAAGTTCTTCGTGGAATCGCTCATAGTCTTGTTCATATTCGTCTCCACCGTCTTCAAATTCTTCTTCACTTCCTCGGTGTGGAGCTGATCCATGAAAGCTTGCTCCATAATCTTCGAACATTTTATTGAATAAGGACGAAGAAGATGTATCTGTATAAGATCCACCCGTTCTAAAAAACATACCATGAAACTCTGGATCTATTTTTCCAGAATTCTCATCTATGAAATCTTCCCAAACAGGTTTTTGTGATTCTCTAGCCCAGTCTGTTACTTTCTTTACAAAGCCGGGAATGCTTGTGCCATAAGTTCTTTGCTCTGGTACTGCTAAATCTAAAGTTGTTTCTCTTGATGTAAATCTTCTCAATCGTACACGAGAAACAGGTTCAATTCCACCAATTCCCCTCTCACGATCTTCAAATACTTCATCGTCATCTAAATCAATATCTTCTAAATCTCTTGTTTCAACAGCATATGCAATTGGTCCGTGTCCTTGCGCTTCTGCTCTTGCGCACTTAAAATAATCACTTCCTTCTGAGTGGCATGACCTAATATTTTTATGATCTGACATTCTTAAAACATCGATTGGCGCACGGGAAAGAATAATTGAATATTCTATAAATGCTTTTTCTGGGTTTTCACGATAGAATTGAGACTTCTTGTTCCAAAATTGTATATGATTTTGTACAGTCTGTGTCACATCACGAGAGATTGCAGGAAAAACCCGCTCTGCCCTTTCTAGATGATCCATTCTTTCTGCTCTTTTCTTTTGCCAGGGTTCATGTTCGCGATAATCAACTTTATAACCTAAACCTACAACAATATCATTCATTTCACCATATAATTTATCATATTTGGTGAGATATTTTTGAGCCTGAGCTAATAATTTGCCAGGTTTCATCTGCTTTAATCTTTTATTTCCTTGGCGATCTTCAACTTCTTTTGATGCCAAGCCGGTTTTAAAATCAAGCTCATAGCCATTTCTTTTAAACCAATTGATTAAAGATGCAATTTCAGAATTAGGCGCAATCGCCTTTCCTAAAGGAATAACTTTACGAAGTTTATCGTCAAATAGATCATTAAACGGAAGAGCAACTTGATCGCCGTTATCAGCTAGCCAGTTCTCAACCTCTTCTGCATAATTATATGAGATCTCGTCGAGAGGCTCTTTTTCTTCGGTCAAAACCTTACGCTCGTAAGATCTCCAACTTTCTAGTAGATGTTTCATTGTCATGACAAATATAAATAGTCTTTTTAGTTAGTAAAATGTTTATTTATTAGAATTAGTTGCGTTGTTCCGTGTGTTGATTTGAATCCAGTTTTAAACCAGTGAATCATATAACTCTTATAAACGTTACCAGATTTGATTTTATTTTCAAGAATGTCGATAATAATACCTAAATTATCTTCCGACTGTGTGTCTTTTACAAGATCGCCTATACTCATTTTGTTTCTTTATGTTACGATACCATTTCTTAAGAAGATAATAGTGTTTTGGTTTTTCGTAACACCTCCCGCCTTTTTTAGGATATCGGATTGCCGTAACCCATGCAGCAATCCATCTTCGTCTTTTATTTCGAAATTTACAATTTCGTTTGACAGATGTATCTAGTTGTTTGACAATCCTTTTCATCCAAAAATCTGCAGACTGGTGAGGATCTTTTCTATCAATATACTTTTTAGCCCATGGCCAGAATTGTAGGATTCCAATTGCTTTGGGGCGGCGGCGTTTGCTGAACTTTCTATCACCCTTGGCATTGGGATTATATTTTGATTCTTGGCAGGCCGCGGCCAGAAGCATTCCTCTTAGTGATTCTGGAGGATTATATTTATTTTCTATCCTAGCCAAATCCCAAATTAATTTTTCGTTTACTTTGTCTGCGGATAAACCAGGACAGTTATTAATTGCCTGATGCACCACTTCAGAATATTTTATCTGCAATTCGTCTGTGGTGGCGGTAACAAATAGTGAACTGATCAATATTGTTATTAGCATTTATAACCTTTATTGTTTTAAGGGAGTTTCCCACGTCGTATATAATTTGACGCTAGTTTTTTTTCGGCCGATAGCCTTTAGTATTTGTTCAGGATTATACCCTATATATATTTTTTTATTAATAGCAAATATAGGCACGGAATTCAATCTTTCTTTATAGCCAATACTATCAGCGAAATTTTTCAATTTTTTCTGGACAGAAGGCTTTTCTAAATCTTGTTCAATATATGTAATATTTTGTTTACTCATCCATTTTTTAGCAACTTTGCACCAGTGGCACCAGTTTGTAGTATAAATAACCACAATGTGTTCACCCTTGACTGATGTTGTTGATTGAAGATTATCTTGTGTATAAAAAGTAGTTGGCTTCCACTCGGAAGTGGTGCAGGTTGTAATAATACATAAGGAAATTACTGCAAATGTAATACTTTTCATTATATTCATAACACTTATAAATAGTGTTTAAGGAAAATTACTCTCTAGTATGACCATGCATCCGTAATTATTGAAGTTTTCGTCAATCCAATGTAAATTACGTTTTTTCAAAATTCTTTCGACAAGTGCTCTCATCTTGTCAGATTTACCAGTGATTATTTTAAAAGGAGGATCTTCCCAATTAATAAACTGCAATACTTCTCTTTCTACGTCTTTGTGAAGTACATTATGCAAATCTAAAGATTTCATTTTTTATTTTTTTCTTGCCATTCCATAGATTTAGAATCTTCTTTTATTGGACCTCCCATGGCCCAAGTATCGCAAGATCTTGCAGAGTGACATTTGAAATGGTGCATCCAACAATATCCTAGACGACCTGATTCATCTGATACAGGTCCTGGCATGCATTCGTCCATTCTAGGAGATATATCGAAAGCCACACAAACACCACATGTAGACTTTTTGGCCGCCTCTTCAGTTGTGTCCCACTTTTCTGACAGCTTTTGCCAGTAATCGCCAGGCTCGTTAACGTTCAAAGGTCCATACATATGGTTTTTTCTTGTAGCGTTTCTATTTTTAGTATTTAGGTCTACGTCTTGTGTTGCAGCAGGGCAATCCATTTCTTGCCCATCGGCTTTTTTAATTTTTATTACTATCTTTTTTTCATTTAAAAACTTGCGCCAATTTTCAATTAATAATTTCATTTTCTAATTCCTTTATTTTCAACAACAATTGCAAGAATCACAGCAGGAACATTCGCAAACATCACAGCAGCAGCAGCAATGGTTTTTAAATAAGTTAGCTAATTTATGTAATATCTTTTTCATCTTTAATCTCCTCGAATCTATTCTTAATTAGTTCGTTAATTGGAACTGGCTCTCCATCTCCATCAATTCTTACAAAAGTCATCTCAGTTGAACATACAACTTTCTGTGATCCGTTGTAAGGAGAGTGTCGACGGGCTTCTAATCTAAATGTAACTGAGGTGTTGCCAAAATTTAAAAGCTTTCCATAAATTTTTATTATTTGTCCTGGTCGGACTGGTTTACGAAAGATAACTTCTGATATTTTAACCGTTACCATTCTTGGTGACCCACAGACTTCAGCAGCAAAGGCGGCGCCGGCTTCATCAAGCCAAGATAACATCACACCACCAAACAAATTACCATGGAATCCTACATTTTGTGTTTTACAAACATGTGTTGCTATTAATTTCATTTTTTACCTTTTTGTTTAGCTACTCTTTTTATCTGTTTTTTCAAGACAGTTATTTCTTTTTCTAGATCATCAATTCTACTTTGTGTAGAATAATAGAAGCCGCCGAGAGTTGCAGCGATTGTTAATAAAGTTATGAGTGTCTTTATATCAATCTTAATATCCATGTTAGTAAGTAGCTACTTGGTGTGCTTATCGGCAATAGTTGTTGCCGCAAATGCGTCTGGTTTAACTTTACACTCGAAACCAACACCTTTTGCATAGCCTATTAACATATCCGCGAATTTGCTGGACTTTGCTTTATTTTCTGATGGGGATACATCCAAATGTAATTCAATATTAACTTTTGGAATATCTTTCAATATTTTCATTGCAATTGAAATAGATTTCTCTACTTCTGAAGATATTCTAGATAATAACGAAGGAAACTCTTTTGCATTAAATTTTATCTTTCGTATATAATAACGGCCGCCTTCTTGATTTTTGGCGCCGTGTAGACATATGGCTGTAGAAAATATACACTGATTTTTGATTACCTGGCTGTCAGTACCAACATACACCTTGCCATTTAAATTAGCGTGATTTTTAATATCAACAACAATATCATTAAACATTGTTGTATTTCCTTTTCCATTGTACCAATTATCCATTTAACCTACTATTATGTTTGGTGGAGATGCGGGGAGTCGAACCCCGGTCCTAAACACTTCTGATATTCTGTGTTTTACAAGAATAAGATAAAAGCCCGCCCAATTATCAATCCCACTTAATATACAAAGTTCACCTGTTCGGTTTGAGATAAACTCAAATTAAACAGTTTTGCTCTTATAAGGCGGCAAATTCACCTTTTGTAGTTTTGGTTAATAAGGTAACTACAACCCCATGATTACGCAGCTAGTGCGTAATCAAATGCAACGTTATTGTTGGCAATTAAAATTTCCGCGTTTTTATACAGAGCCTCGCAGCCCTCTGTCTTGCACACAATATAATTAATGCTCAGTCGATACCAGTTCATCCCCATATTTTAAAGAGCCTATTAGTAAATATAGATACATTTTTATAAATGTAAATAATTATTTTGTTAATATTCCCTTCGAATCAAAATCGATCAACCCACCAGGTAATTTTACTCTTCTTTGTCCGGTTGCGGCCCCTTGACGTAACGCAATTGCTCTATCTAATAGCGCTTGTCTTCTTCTTAGTTTACTAGAAGTTTTTAAGCCTTCAGGTCCAGATCTGTTTTTCCTCATATCAACTAACTGGTCTAATGTGTATTTAGGATTTTTTGCTATTTCTAAAGCTCGATTGCCTAGCGTCTGATCTAGTGACATTTTAGAAAACATCTTACGTACTCTAGGAGGTAGAGACTCTCTAGCTGTACTACCATATTCTCTTTCACTACGTAAATATGCTGTTAAAGAGCCATAATCTTTCATTAGTTGTCGAGCAACATTATAATCTCTTTTATACTTTCCTTTATAATCGCCTCCCGGAGGTGCCTTCATTGCGGAAGCTTTACCGGCTTTGATTCTTGATTTAAGATATTTAATTTGTGCACTAACAACTTGAGGGGCCGCGGCATGGAAATCATGACCAGTCCTATCTCTATGTTTTGATGCATTATAACCTCTGGCCGCATATCTTGCGGCTAATCTAGCCACTGCATTAAGAGCTAAATTATCAGTTCCAATGCCGGGAAGTTCATCACTAAGTTCCCCACCATAGTTAGAATACCCTGTTCGAGGATCATAATTCATACCCCCTCTTATCAAATTTTTAGCTTGCTCTGGTGTGATAGCGCCATACTTAACACCTAATTTTGTTGCTCTTTTAATAAATTTATTAGGAACTGCTAGCATGCCGCCTTCATTCCTTGCCCAGTTTTTTAAATTTGGGTCGTTTCTTTTATTTTTTGGAAGAAACATTTTTTTCAACGTTAATTCATCAACACCTAAATTTCGACTTGCTTCGAATGTGCCAATTTTATTAACATATGCTTTCATTGCTTTTCCGTGTCTTCTACCAAATCTTCTATCTTCTCTGCCAAGAATTTTTCGTATATCTTTCATTTCTGGATTGTCAATTGCATTGTAAAAATCTTTAAATCGAAACCCGGTATCTTTTAGAGACTTAAAGCGTCTAGATATTCTTCCTTTTTTTGTTATCTTTCCAGTGTCATAATCTATAGGATCATCTGCGTATTGAAATTTTAATCTTTCTTTTCCTTTAACCCTTGATTCATAATCAGAAACTTTAACTGGGAGATCTGAAATTTCTTTTCTTCTTGCGAGCCTTTCAGCGTCTGATATTTTGCCTCTAGGCTCTGCCATATCCGCTTTTATATCTGATTTCCAATCTGGCGTTGGTTCTTTTGGAAGGACTGGTTCTGGCTTAATAGCTAGTTTTGCCGGCGCTTGGGCTGGTTCTTTTGGAAGATCTAACTTAAGCTTATCACCTGTCGATGGCATCTTGAGTTTAAACTCATCTCCAAATACAGACTGATACTTTTGCTCAGTCAGCTTTTCGAACTCTTTCCAAGTTTTTAAAATCTCATCAATATTCATATTAGGTACCTGATATTATAATAGTAATTAGTTTTCTTTACTGAAATACTCTTTTATCTTGAACTTTTTCAAATATCGATTATAATCATTTTTTGATATTCCTAAAAAAGAAGCGGCTTCACCATTTGTTCTAGCAGCTGAGTAGGTATATTTAAGTACAGCATCTTTAATAATATTAGGTAAACTGAGCCATATCTTAAAACCAAATAATTTATGGTTGACAGATTTAGCGGCCAGTTCAAGTCTGAGACCTATTAACTCCTCGAAAGTTAAAGAAGAAACCATAATTTCAAATTCATCTGTAATTTTTTCTTGACTCTTTAATTTATTTATGATAGAATAATACTCATTAACGTTGTTAACGTTATTATATCTTCTTCTTTTTCTTTTCCACATTAACTTATAATAACTTCATTAACTAAATTATTTAATTAAATTCTTTAAAGAACTTATATCTAATTTAAATTTAATACTTTCTTCTAAAGGGGCCGGAGCTGCTGATGGTGCTGGTTCACCGCCTGCTTTTTGTTGTTGGTAGATTTCCGACTCTGGTTCTTCTATATCTTTTTGCATCTCAGCTTCAAATTTATCAAAATAAAGTTTAAGATTAGCAATTAAATAATCATAAAATATGTTCTTATCACTTTCATTAGCTAGGTTATTATAGGCAGAAACTAATTGATTTTTGAAGAGTTGATCAAACGTTGCTTTTGCCTCAATACGTCCAGTATCATCTAATCCACGATCTTCTAATCCTCTTCCAAAATCTTCCATTTCTTGATCTTCTTTGGATTTTTTTGGATCTTCTTTATTCTTATCACTCTTTCTAGGAATATCGATAAACATAGGGTCATTTTCAGGTGCGTCTAAGTCTTTTTCATCATCTCCAGACGTATCGATTGACATATTGACTTTATCTTCTTCTAGATCTTCTCTTAACTCAAAATCTTTTTCACCAGCTTCAGCATTTAATTTCTCCGGAGCCAGTGTTTTTTCAACGTTGTGGAGAATATAAACCCTAAATGCTTCTCTTTGGGCCGGCTCTGTTTTTAATTCTTTGTAATCATCTTCTAATGTTTCAATTGCACCATGGAGAAATTTAGAGAGTTTAGCAATACCAGTAGATCTGTGATTTCCAGATGGAGCCATCTTTTCATTAAGCAGCATTTTTCTTACTAGTTTACGTAATTTCCATTCATTAATTTGTTGAGCATATGTTTCATCAGCTTTTCGTTCTTTGATAACATTGATGCCTTTTCTAATGATTTTTCGAAGCTTCATTTCTTCGAGTAATTGTTCTCTTTCAATCGTCATTTTAAAACTCTCCAGTCGATAGTTTGTGTATTATTCTTTCAATAATATCGTCTTCTTCTCTAATTAGTCCGTTTGGCTCGTCTTCGTCAACATTTCCCCCGACTCCACCAATTGCAACATTTCCGCCTCCCATTGAGGATGCTTCATCGATATCTTCATTTTCTTCCACAGGTCCGGTCTTCGCCGCATATTCATTACCAATAAGTGAACTAAACTTATTAAACGTCTCGTTAACTTCAGATTCTCCTACAACTAACCTTAATATATCATTAATTTTGTCAACTGCAGGCGATTGCTGTTCAAAAAAACCTTTCAAACCTTCTACTCCTGGACCGAATTGTCCACCTCCACCTAAAAATTCCATTACTGCTGGAATTCCGCCCTGATCAAACGTTTGTTTAAATCCATCTTTTGCCTGCTCAAAAGGAATTCCAGGCTCAGCTTGCTCGACAAGTTCTTTTTTAGGATTTCTTGTTTTAGTCTTTTGATATTGTACTGCTAATTCAGCATCTCCGTCGTTATCAAACGTTAGAGGCATTCTCCTATCTCGCACTATCTTTGGTCCTTTTTCTTTTTTCTTCTTTGTTTTCTTTTTCTCGTTCATAACAGATTCAACCAAAGAAAATAAATCCGTCAAATTTAGTGCTTCTTCCATCGTTTTTTTTTGTTCTGTATCGTAGTCTAAAATCTGTAAAACAGCATTTAGATATTCGTCACCTGGAAGGTGCAATTTAACCATATCTAAATCATTTTCGGCCATAGCTTTTCTCATTGTAGAAGCACTTAATTGAATACCATCTCTTTCAAATACAGGAGCGACAAAGGGTGGTGGCGCAATATTAATATTTTGCAAAGCAGTACCAGTTCTATCAAAATAGCTTACAAATTCTCGTACCCTCTTATCGTCACCCCCTTTAGAGCTAGCACCTATTGAGAATATCGTATCTGGGCTAAATTGTAAAACAAAACTTTCTTCCTTCATTAGTTCATAAGCTGTCGCCAAAGGAGTCTTTTCCTCTGATCTAGATACCATAAACTTAACGTTATTAGGAAAACCACCATAAAGTTCGAATATTGCTTTAGATTCTGTATTTGTTACTCCGTCTCTGTCTTTTGGACCTTGAATAACAATAACCTCTTTTACTGAAGGATGTTGTGCATATTGATTAATCATATTATAATGACCAGCAGTGGGAGGTTTAAATCCACCAGGAATCATAACAACATATTGAGCTTGCATTTCTTGCTCGAAAAGAACATTTGCATAATACCTAATAGCTCCTTCAATAGCAGCTTTACCTTCTTCTTCAGTAAAATCTTCGGCCAGTAAGTTATCTAAAGAAATATTGTTTTCGATAAGTCCTTCGCTTAAAATGTGACTAAAAGCTGGAACAATTTCATTATTTGATAATCTGACTTCTACAAAGTCATTATCTTCGTTGATTGGATTATTTGTCATACCAAGCCACTTTTCTAGAGTATGATAGTGTGACATATTTCCAAACTTAATTGCAACCTTTTTCTGTAAAATGTTTTCATTTAAACTTTGCAACATTTCGTCCATATTATCTTCGTCAACAGGTTCAATTGAGATACCTTTTCGACCATACTTAAATAGCCCCAATATTTGGTTGATAGGAGCGAAGTTACCGGTAAACTTATAGGTAACCCCGTCATAATCGAATACAAAGCCTTCAGCAGCCGTTGTGACGTTATCTAGAGCTTTTAGTTTCTTCATTTGCTGCTGAAGAATAGAAATTGCTTCTTCAGAACCAGATGCTTCAATTGAGCGAATTGCTCTGTCAACTTCCGCTCTTAAACGATCAACTTCTTTTTCGTTATCTAGAACGAACATACTTTCAAAATGTCTTAACATTTCTACACTAAAATCATGCACAATCTCTTCAATTGGTTGAATTGCGTTCTTGGCCAATTCAGGCGCTCTTTTCGCAATTGCAGAAACTGCTTGTTTTTGTTGAGGTGCCAAATTTCTTTTAATATCGTTTATTTTGATACCTTTATAACCCAAGATCTTTTTCAAAAGCAAGGTTTCATTTTCTGGAGAGAGTTCGATAGTATTTCTAATAGACGGAATAATACGTGCGACCAAATAATCGCTGACAGTTTGCTCATCACTAATGCCAGCATCATTAATAGCATTTTCTAAAGATTGCAGTGCTTTATATGTTGGTTTCTTATCAGATAAACTTTGCAAATTGCGGATTGCATTCATTTGAATTCTAAAGTTTTGATCTTTTACAGCATCTTGCATTCTATTGAGAACAGATTCAATATAGTTAGCTTCTTTTGACAAATCAGTTTGTTTGATCTCACCGGTTTGGCTATTGTAAGAAACATGTCCAACTCTGTGAATATTTAAGGTTTTGGTATCATAATTGATAACATTGGCGTTTCTAGGATCTTGAATTTCAGCATTATAATAAACTTGAGATTCAGGACCTTCTGACTGGAATAATCTTTGCTGTTCTTCTAATGATAAACTACTAACCGCTTTTTCAAAAATAGAGAAAGCATCGTTAAAAGCTGCTTCTACAGATCCACGACCAGCAAATTTAGCGGACAATCCGGCTGCATCTAAACCTCCTGAACGAAGGTTTCCCTTATTTCTAGCTGCTCTGGCTGTTTGGCTTTGAATATCGTAGGTGATAAATAGATTTTGACCGTCTGTCTTTTCTGTACCTTCAAGCTTACCTTCACTAGCAGCGATAATAACTCTTTTCATCTCTCTAAATGTGAGATTAGGGTTATCATATAAATGATTCATATGTCCAGCTACACCACCCATAAATACTCCTTAATGATTGATAACATTAGTAATTAGTTGTTTTTAGCCCTTTGTTACCTTATAAGCTGTATTTCTTGCACGAAGGTTTGCGGGACCTGCAATACCCATTTTAAACAAGGTCTGATCAGTGTTTTTTGAAAACTGTCGGCCGAATACATCAGAGTTATATCGATCAACAACAAATTCATCTTTATTTATAAATTTTGCTGGTTCTGATTGTTTTACAGTATATGCGCCGTTAACAACAAGATAGGGAGCAGCAAAGTTTGCTGATGCAATCCTAGAAACAGAACTTGTTCCTGTCGGCGCCGAATTCGAAAGATCATGAGTAAAATCTAAAATAGCTACCTGGAGGACTTTATTTGCCTTGGCATCTCTTATTGCATTTGAATTTAAAGCAACAGTATTAGCATTTTCTAATAATGTATGCCCAGTAGCTCCAGAATAGACACCTGACGATGTTGTTACTATAGCATCAAAATCTGCAGCACTTAATGCATCATCAAACGCTGTACTTTGAACAAATATGATTTTATCTCCAACATATCCGGTAATTCCACCAAAATGAATATTTATACTAGAAATATCGTCGACAATAAAAGAAGAAAAGGAAAAATGCATAAATGCTCTTCTTATTATGTAATCACCGCTACTTAAAACAGCTTTTATCTCTAAATAATTGGCAGAAGTATCAGTATCGCCAGATCCGGTACCTCCAGATGCTGCACCTTTAGCTGTAGCCCAATTTGAGTTTGTAGAAGTTAAATAACCATCCGTATTTGCAGCTTCAACTTTAACAATGTTGGGATCCATTTACTTTGTCCATTTTTTAACGAGATTTTCGAAAAGAGTGTCATTGTACCACTCTTTATCATTTCGATTATCTACATTATTTTTTGCTTCTCTAAGCTGATCTTTCACCGGATCCGCCGTCATTCGTTTGGGTTTCTCATCTCCCTTATTCTTCATGAGAGCCAATATATTAGCACCAGGATCACCTTCAACTTCTCTATCCATGGTTTTAGCAATCTTAGCATCTTCACCTTTACCAGCTATTTTCTTTGTATCAAAACTGTATCCAGGTTGCCTATCTTTCTTAGTTACACCTGCTGCCTTCATAGCTGCATCCATGGCATCGGGACTTCTTGGTCCTTTTGGTTTACTACCCTTTTTAGCAAACATCTTTTCTGGTTCCGTTAGCTTTAAAAGTTTTGCGAGATTGCTCATTTTATCACTGCTTCTTTGACCTTTTCTTCTACGCCTTTTCGATGGTCTTGCTGTAATTACACTACCCTCTTTATCAGAAAATTTCATTTCTCTACCTTTTCTTGGTTTTGCTGTAATTACACTACCCTCTTTATCAGAAAAGTTCATGGTTCTAGCAACTTTAGGTCCACCAGATTTTCTTTTCGCGGACCTTTTTGCCCCGCGTGCACGATACTTTTTACGGAATGCTACTCTAGCAGGATGGTTTGTTGGAAGGCTCCGCCAGTTTTTTGGTAATTTTGCTTCATCGAAAGCTTCGATTTGTTCTTCACCTTCTTCCATTGGCTCATCTTCATAAGCATCTTCTTCTATCGATGTATTATTGAATGTTTCTTTGAGAACTCCTCTAATCATATCTCTTAAGTTGAATTTGTTTTCGTTAGTTTTCATTTTTGATTTCCTCATATCTTCAAAGTCGCGAAATAGCAAACCGTTGCCTAGTAAATAGGCTTCAGCTTCCAATTTTCTTAAAAAAGGATTTTTTTGTGCATACCCTTCTCCTGTAGAATCTAAATTATCAAAGTCTCCTCTACAATTTTGTGAATGATGCACTAATTCATGTGATAAAGAACGTAATATGTCTTTTGGATGTCGGCCATCAACAAATATATCAATAGTCATGTCGGAGGGACTATATTGAGCTGTTTTTCCAAAGATGTTCTTGCTATTTTTGGGATCAGACAGCAAATTAATGATAACTGGCTTATCAAAACCTAATTTTTCCTTTGCATAAGGATATAGTCTAGTAATTTCACCAGATAAACCGTTAACGTCCATATCTGTATGGTTGTTGATCTTGAACTCTTTATCCATTTTAAAATCCATAACTATAAATAGTTTGCTTTATATCAAGAACCCCCAAAACCTGGAGGGGCTGATTTAGCCCTTTTTAGCTCTGGATCTTCGTTATATGGACCACTATTAGGGGTTTTAATGCCTACAGAGTGCCCTAAATTGGCTGTTTTCAGCCTTTTGTGGCGCGATTTGACCCTTTTTTGGTACTTTTCTTCTTCTTCTAGACGATTAAAGCCATCATTTTCGTTTTCTTCGCCTTTATTTACGTAAATTTTCAATTTTTTCTCAAAATTGCCGTTAAGAGACATGATTTTGTCGTAAGAACGACCAATTAAACCAAATAGTTGTCCCAAATACCCGTTTCTACGCAATACTTTGAAAACAATGTTCTCAATTGAGTATTGTCCACCGGTGTAAAGCCCTGTTCGACGCAAATTCTTGATCTTATCCTTCAATTTTACTGCATAATCCTTTGCTTCTTGATAATCTTGGCTATCATACAAGTCTTCTGCCCTTTCAATCTGATCCATAAGAGAAAATGCTTTGATCTTTACTGTTTCTAGATCAATCTTACGCTTTGACTTAGAAGGTTTTTTCAACCAATCACGATTTTGAACAGAATAAACGCCTGTTGATATGTGTGGTTCATTAGAATCTTGTACATAAAGTTCTACATCGAATCCAAAAATCTCAATATTGTGTTTTTGGTTCCAAATTGACGTCTTTGCTCGAAAGAATTCACCAACTAACTTTGTGTTTTCATCAATTTTTGTAAAATCGACCAAAATATGCAAGTCAACATCTGAATAATTGGACCAATTGTAGTTTGCCAGTGATCCTGTAAAGGTTATATCGTCTATTAACTTCTCATCGAAGCCAAGTCCAACGAAAAAGTCCGTTGCAATTGCCATTAACTTATCGCGAACATCAGATTTTAGATGCTTTCTGTCCCAAACTTTAGGGTTTAAGGTATCTTGAAACTTAAAACCCTCTAAGTCGACCTTTTTTGTTTCTTCAATGAATTTTTTCCATGTATACATTATAGCAAAGCTCCTCTAATAAATATAAAAAATACAAAAAAACAACTTTTATTAAGATGTATCAAATTTCTTATAGAATACCACAACATCTACGATAGGTTCAGTGGTAATATTTGTATCTGTGTAAACTAGTTTTACGTCTGCAGTACCAGCAAGCAGCATTGTTGCTCGGCCGGCAGGAAAACTTTGATCTGTATTTCCTACAACATATTGTGTTCCTGCAGCAACTCCTTGAGAAGGATTATTAATTAAGCTCAGACCAGAAAAACTAGATCCTTTGATATTAGATGTTGAACCACCATATGTTAAAGCAACGTTATCGATTGTATGTGCTGTACCACCGCCGGCTGTTTTGATTGTTATCAGAACGTCTGTAATCATAGAAGCAGCAGGAAGATCTAAAGTTGTATCTAAAGGCGATCCACCGTCAGTAAGAGTTAAGCTTTCTTTTACCAATTGACCATAAGTAATTCCATAAGCAGTAGTATTTTCCATTTTGAAAATATCACCAACGGTTTCTTTAATATGTAAACGAGCATCAGCAGCTTGGACTGCATCTCCAATAGCTATCCTACCACCTGTTGCGATAGAAAATCTAGACGAAACATCATTACCATCTGCTGTGGCAATTTGAAATGTTCGAAGGGAGTTATGAGTCTCAGAATTTAACGAAAGAATAAATGGTTGATTAGTATACGAGCCTGTAAAACTTAAATTGGCAGTTCCTTCTAAACCCATTAGAAATTGATAGGCCCCGGCTGTTGAAGTTTCCTGTGACATATAAAGACTAGGGTTTTGATCTTCTCCTCCTGAGTTGTCGGTATCTGCGACCAATCCGAGTGTAACGTCTTGTGTACCTTGTACAATCAAGCTGGTGTCTCCTGAGCTAGCAGCGATTTTAACGTCGCCATCAACATGCAATTCACATTCGGGAGAACCTACGCCGTTGATTCCTACTCTACCGGTAGAAGCATCACACATTAGAAGCGGATTTCCTTCGTTGGAGCCGTTGCCCTTAACAATAAAGTCAACATTGTTGCCTCCGTCATTAATGGTAACATCGTGAGGAGCAGAACCTTTTTCCTCCATAGTAACCATCGCTTTTCCGCCAGCCTTGAGGACTATTTTATCATCAGCAAAATTGATGAGTGTGTTACCATCTCCATTGTGATAAATATATTGATCTACTCCAATATTGCCTACCACGTCAAGTGTATAGTCGGGCGTTAACGTTCCTATTCCAACTCTATTATTATCAGCATCAATAAACAAAGTTCCAGAATCAACATTTATATCATCATCACCACTGCCTAAGTCAATATCACCATCAACTGCAAGAGATCCAGTGATAGATGCATCAGCTCCATATATACTACCCATAATATTTCTCCCAATATAAATAGATTATTCGTTTCCACAAACCTCTTTATCTATAATTTCCATAAGATTTGAATACATTTGCGTAGAACTATGGCTTAGCTCATACCACTTTCCACCATTGATAAGAGCCAAAGGTTCCCATCCAGTATCGCCAAACGGCATTGAAGAATTTTTGCTTGTTAGATTACTAAAAGTATATATAACCGTATCTAGCGACGTCGCAATCATACTTAATAGAATATCTTGTGTTACTCCATCGTAATTTGAATTCCAACTACCACCTAAAATACTTTTTGGTATCATAAAGCTTTGCCCATGTTCATCGGAGAAGGTAATAATAACTCTTTTTGCATTCGGACGCCAGTTAATTTTAAAATTTTCAAGTTCTGGAATCGATTCTTGTATTGCATCTCCAACCATTGTTGTCCATGTCATTTCGTCCAAGCTCCATGGCTCTGCACCTGTCAAATCCATTAAGGAAAGATACACAGCATCATAAAGCATTTCGTGTTGTCCGTTCATTGTATTTTTGTCGAGAGAAGAAAATTTATTCATAAAGTCTTCAAATGATGCCAAATTACTAACTATTTCTAAGTAATTCTTAGCACCATAATTACCAGGAACCCGCGGACCAACAATTAATCCCCATTGTATAACTTCTTCGTCTTTATAATTCTTAGCGAATTGATTTAAGGCCATTAATACAGCTTCAATTTCAGAATGCATAGATCCAGACCAATCAATAATAAAGAGAATGTCAGTATCTTCCATTTCACCTTCTTTATCAACCTCTCCATCACAATCGTCATCTTGCCCATTACAGCTATCCTCTAAGAGCGGCAAGACCTCATCCTTACAATACCCCTGTATAAACACTCCGGATGCGTTATAATGCCCCCAGGCGCCCTTCTCACATGTTTGCATACCAGCTAGACAGATTCCTACGTTGAGAGTGTCCGGAGGTCCGGTATAACACATCTTATATAAATCTTCATCAATCAACTGATTACAATTATCATCATGATTATTACATAGCTCATATGGAAGCGCCATACCTAAAAGAGGATCACAATTTGGATCCAATGGAGTTTGCCATGCACACATAGCAAAACAGGGAGTAAAACCAATTACTGTGCAATCTTGTGTTTTACATTCACAAGTTTTATATCCTGTACCACAAAGCAGTGGATCTTCTTCACAAGGAAATAAAGTTCCAATGTCTTGAATAGTACAAAGACAATCTAAGCCTTCATCAACGGCGCCGTCGCAGTCATTATCAAATCCATCACATATTTCTTCTTCGGGCTGTTTCGCTGTACAGGAACCCCAATCACCGTCGACACAAGTTTCATAACCGCTTTCACATTCTGTGTTACACGGTCTAACTAAATTTTCATCGACCAATCCGTTACAATCATTATCAATACCATCACATATCTCTGGATCTTCCGCGCCGCACTCGCCGCAAGCATTTAATTGGCCTTCATCAATTTCACCATCACAATCATTGTCTAGACCGTCACAGATTTCTTCGATACATTCAGTTTCACATTTTCCTTCTTTGATATGTCCTTTATCACAATAGATGGTTTTTTTACCTGGTAATCCCATTGGGGTTACACAATCTTCTTCGCCCATTTTAAACTGACTAGGATCACATTCAAGAAATTCTTCACACTCACTCATCGAAATAACTTCTGGAGGATCTTTACAAATATCTTTTACAACAGCAATCCTAAATAAAGGTCCACTAACTCCTGGACAAAAATAGTATTCTGTACGATAACAGTCTAACTTATATTTCTCCGAAGGTACAACTGTAGGTAGTTCTTCATCATCTGCTTGCGATATATCAGCAAACGTCATTTGCGGATCATCCATGAAGAGGTCACTACACGATAAAGAGATGAAACCCAATGATAATATGAGCAAAAACTTTTTCATAATTACATAAGTAACTATGCATTACCCATCTTTTTTGTAATCATCAACTTATCAAATTTTATTTTTTCATGTTCTTTTTGAAGAGTTTCCGACCAATTCTTTATATCGGATGCTGTTATTTCTTCAAGCATATCCCATAAAGATTGGTTCTCGTCTATCAGTTTTGCAATTTCTTCATTCAATTGCTTAATCTGTAATTTTAATTTTTCGACAACTTTTTCATTTTTCATCATCAATACCTTCTAATAGTTTTCTACACAATTGAAGTATGATCTTATTATAATCATCGAAAACATTAAATTTATTTAAGCTAGCCTTACTGTACCACTCTCTTATTTGTTCATCTGTTATTTCTTCATGTGAGTGATATGGGCTCAATCTTCTTTACTCCAATTTTCGTCTAGCTCTTTCGTATCGCCGCTTCTTTTATATGGTGGACCGTCCCATGACCCTACGACATCAATAAGATCGTCTATAGGTCTTTGAAATGTTTCAACTTTCTTTTTTGATTGGTTTCTACTAGGTTTTGGCATATTTGGCAAATCGGTTTCCAATCTAAACCCCATGTCAATATTTTCACTATCAATTCTTTCGAGAGACAAAGTAGCACCATCCTCACATAGACCCATAGTATCTTCTATGAAAGCTACATCCTGTTCATTTTCAGGAATGATTCTAATGGTGAATCTATCGAATTCAATTTTCATTCTAAGTCATGGCCATCCTTTACTTTTTCTATATCTTCTACATCTTCAATTATTTTAAGCGCTTCAAGAGTATGATCAGTACCAACGTTGGTGTGCATCTCTCTAAGATTTCTCTTTGCTTCAAGAACAGATAATTTACCTTTTTGAAATTCAATACACACTAAACACATAATCAACACCCCACGATTAAAGCATACGCTATAGTACCAAACATGATAAAGGAAGACAAGATCAGCATATAAATGGTAATCTCATCTTCCCTATCATATTTCATTTAAAAACCCTTTCTTTTGCAGTTTGCAAAAGCGAAGGCATGAATGACTTCTTAAGTCGAAGCAAACGATCAAACTTGACCTTGCCTTTTACATCATTCACCATCGCTTGTGGCTTGGCAATAGTGCCATCAATAAGCTGGTCGGAGAAATCATAAAATTTAGATTTTGCCTTTCCACCTCCGGCGATAGCACTAGTGCTGAAAATTAAAATTGTTAAGATTGTTAAAACTGATAAAACTTTTTTCATTGTGTCCTCCTGTAAGACTTCTTATATTTATAATATAAGAACATTTTTTAGACTTTCTACTCTTTAATTGAATTTTATTCACTCACCCCTTTTAAGAGTTTTTTTAATAAGACTTCTGTTTCTTCAACAATATCATAGTCTTCTAGATCTTTATAAGTAACCCAAGCTGTGTCTGTATGTTCAAAATTGATTTTGAGATCTCCGCTAAAACCATGAGCTATGTAATAATGAAGACGGCCATTAGATTTGAAGTGTTCCAAATTAGAAACGTCTAAATTGGTTTCTTCTTTAGTCTCTCTAATCGCTCCTTCTTCATAGGTTTCACCTTCTTGAACATGTCCACCGGGTATAGACCACTGATTGGCCCCATAACCTACTTCTTCGCTTCTTTTCATAAGCAATGCGCGTTCTTGCGAATCCAATACGATAACCAATCCAACTTGATCAGTATCTTTTTCATGAGCTTCACCGACGCGCTCAGACATAAAACTTCTCCAACTTTCGAATATTGTTTGCATATTTTGTTAACTCTATTAAATCTTCTGTACTAAAGTGGTGTGCGATATCTTTGTATAAAAGCTTAGTGTTTTCAACAGGTTGGACAATCTTTTTTTCCATCTCTCTTATTTTCAAAGGCTTAGGGAAAATATTTATCAATCTATCCACTTCTGGTAAAAACATTATATTCATAAGATTACACTAACACTATAATATTAACTAGTTAAGACAACTGTTAACTAAAAACTATTTATAAATAATATGAAGAGAGGCGACTTAGTTACGGTCAGGTCAATGTATACCTTCAATAAAATTAATACGGTTATTGGTGGTATACCTGACGATAATTGGAAACTTAACATGGGAATTATCATGACTGTTTTTGAAACAGAAGACAACCGAGAGTTTGCAGAAATAGAATGGTTAATCTGGGATAGAGAAGCTTCAGGAGAACCAGACTCACTTATGTTATGTAACCATTTGCATATATTATCTGAAGCTTAATACCCGAGAGTTTCCATTACTAAGTTGACAATGTGCTCTTTAACTAATGGAGTGTCGATATCTAATTTAATGCCTTTAGCTTTTAGAGCTTTAATAAATTCTTCTTCCGTGGGAAACTTAACTCTACTACTTCCATATGCAGGATTTGATTTCATGCTTTTTATAAGTTCTCTCATTACATTAATATTATAAGAATCAATTGTATTAACCATTCCGGAATTTATAAGGCCGTCGATAATTATATCAGTACTTCTATCCGCCGTGGATCCGCCTCTCATAAGCTTTCGATCTAATTCATACGCTTCTTTATTTTGTTTTCTTACTTCTTTGTCGCTGTTTATCATCGCTCGCTCTACATCTGCCAAAGTTTTTAGCCCAAGTATATCTCTAAGTTCCCCAAGATCTTCTTGGTCAAATTTTGATCCTTTCTGTGCATTATATATTTTAGCTAAAACATATGTCATTGGCGCACCATGCCAGCTAGATCCAAATAATCGATGCATTGGATGCAACTGTCCAGCAAGTCCCTTTGCAAATCCTTTGGCTCCTTCTTTAAAGCCTTTACCACTAGCATTTCTCATTGCTTTATTAACAGTTTCTGGTCCTAAATATTTAGATGCAAAATTCTTGAGATTTTTAGTCATATCTTGTATTTCAACTTTTGATCTTCCTAAAAATCCAGGCTTTGGAGGCTTTTGAGATAGCCGCGACGACGGACTTAAAACTCCACCAGGCTTTATTCCACCCTTTGTTGCAAGTTTCTTAGCAGCGGCCTTTTCAGCAGCTTCTTTTGCAAAATAATCCATACGTGCTTTTGCAATTCTTTGAGCTACAGCTTTATCAACACCTTGGCTTACAAGTTCTTTTGCGACTTCTTTTTCCGCAATCTTTGTTCCCTGTTTACCAACGAGTCCGAACAATTTTCCGAAAGGCACAAGGCTAATTACAGCCTCTAATGCGTTTGTTGGAAGTATAAACGTACCAACATCTTCAATTGTTCCGGCCATCTCAGGGCTTATATTTAAGTCGCCGGCATGAAATCCTTCGAAATCTTTTGATCGACGTTTTAATCTTTCAGAATCTATTTTTTCACCAGGTTTGCCTACAATATCTTTTTGAAATTTAAATTGAGTCTGTCCTTTATAACCAAGTGGATCATCCCATGTACCAGGAGCAGCGTCTGGTGTGAGTCCCAGTGTTCCCCCGTCGCCGTAAACATCATCATCGCCCAGCTTTGATACATCTAAATTTCCACCTTTCTCCTTGGCTCTTTTTTCCATTTTTTTATAAAACTTGGCTCGTGCAGATGGATTTCCGGAGTAATCTTTCATTGCTCGATCTTCTGGCGAAGTGTTTTTATACCAATCATCAAGAACCTTATTTCCCATCAACTGTACAGAAGTTAATTGAGGTTGTCGGATCGTTACATTTCCTTTCTTCTTGTTGAGTGCATATTTTTTATTATTTGCTATAACTTTAGCATCGTGCGCGTCTGCTCTTGCTCTAAAATTTGGATCTGAATAGGCTTTTGTGTATTTTTCTCTTAAACCTGGATTGGATTTAAAATACATCTCAGCCCATTCAGGCGCCTTTACCGGCTCCACGGATACAGGTGTTCTTTGCTTATTAATTCGGTCCAATGTCGCGTCGTCGCCGTCACGAACAAAGGATTGCTCAGAAATAACTTCTTCCAACACTTCTTCAATGATATGATCTAAACGTTTAGTATCAATTTTCATACTAGATTCCTTATTTCTTTGTAATACTCTTAACTAAGGATTCAAAAATGCGATTGTGCTTGGCCGAAGCATGCTCTTTTAAAGACATAGGAGTCGTTGTTTGTTGACCAGCCGGAGCTTTTGGAGGAGTCATTTTTTCTGCAGCAGGCACTTCTGTTTTAACGTCAGGAACTTTCGGAAGCTCAGGGTCTGGCATTTCTTGTTCAGAAACATCACCTTTCTTTTTTGACTTACGATTACGAAGAGCTTTTAAATCTTTTGCGTCAATATCGCCATCGTCATCTTTGTCCATATTTTTAGACTGCTTATCAGAAAGTTTTTCATTAACAGGTCCGACGTCTAATGCTTTTACATCATCAACCCCGGCAACTTTGTCTAGGGCTTCAGACGCAGCGAGAGGATCAAAGTCATCATCTTTAGCAACAGGTACGCCACTTACTTCGTCGATATCTTCTTTAACTTTCTTTCGCGCTGGGCTAGCCACTTTTCTTTGTTCTTTTCCAGATTTATCAGCTTCTTTGGCAGCGTCAGTCACTGTTTTTAAAAATTCACTTGCTTCCTTTGGGCCTCTTGCCGGCTTTGGCTTGTCTTCTTCTAGAAGTTCACTAATAACTTCTCTAATTGTTTGTTTTAAAACGTTTTCTGTTAACTTCATGTTTTTTATCTCCGCGGTGAATAAAAAGTCTTATAATCTAAATAGTATCTAGATGTTCTTATCGATAAATTTAGGATAAACTGTTTTATACTTAACAGTTGTGAATCCGCCTTTGGATCCAATTCTACACGGATGTCCGTCGCCTTCAATGCAGCCAAATTCTAAATTACCACAGGAACAGAATATCTTTTCATCTTCTTTCTGCGGACATTCATCAGATCTAAATTCGTCTTTGCACGCGGGACATACAATATAAGATTTAGGAATATATACTTCTTCTTCCTGTTCTAATTCTTCTAGGAGTGCCCCAAATCCAACTTTTCTTTTAGCCACTAGTTTCCTCTTTGTTTTAAATTCACCACAGTACTGTTTAGACGCCCCTAGAAGCCCTTTGAGAGAGAAAGTCAAGGACACCCTTCTGTGCAGCCCAAACTTGGTTATATGTGGGTTTTGAGCTAGCTGCTCGGGACATATAATAAATTATTCTTTGTATTGTCATATCTTTATTTTGTCCTGCGGGCAAATAATTAACCAACCATTCTCTAACTTTTTCTTCATTTGTATTTGGCTCGCCAGGCACTTGCTCGACGAGACCTAATAATGCTGTTGCTAGCATATAAGAAGGTTCGTCGCTTGTCGGTTCTCCACTAGTGGTTTTGCTTAATTCTGCAATTGCATTTCGGAAAGAATTGTCGATAGTAAACAAATTTTCTAGGTTCATCAATTCCTCTGACCGGTCAGACCATTTTTGCATTCTACCTTCTTGAGATCCACCGCCCATTTCACTACCACCTTCGACGGACGCTCCAATTTCAGGAACTTCTTCTGTGGGCTCTTCGCTCTTGGCAGTTCTTGCTTTAACTTGCGCTTTAGCATATTCTCTTGCTGCTTCAGGAGACATACCTTTTTCTATATTTTGCGCTCTAAAAGCTTTTTCAACTTCTTCTGGAGATACATCGCTTGAAAACGTTGCTGGATCAAACGCACCACCTTTTTTTCTTTTAATAAATTCTTCTTCAAGATCAGAATATTCTCCGAGAAGTTTAATCATTTCTTCTAAGACAAAAACTTCTACGTGGGCTTCAGATAAAATCATATTCTTATTATCTCCTTTCCCATATAATTAGTTAAAGAAATTCCTTTACTTTTAAAAAAAAGTAACTATACTTTTGCTATGAACAGGAGAACAAAATGAAAAAACGTTTATTATCTGTTGTTCTTGTTTTAGTATTTACCTTAACCGGTTGTTTCGCCACCTTGACGCCTAGCGTTTCTTATACAACGAAGCCGGCTTATGTTTATTATGATAATCTTTATGGAACATATGTTTATTTACCATATAAGATGAAGGTTGTATCTAGTAGATACATATATCGTAAGCATATTAGAAATTATCGTGGAAAATACAAGACATACAACAGAAGCATAAGATTTTATAAGCCTAGAGTAAAAGTCAAGAAACCACACAAGAAACCAAATAAGAAGTTTTCTAATAAGAAAGGAAAAAAGAAACGGCCATCTCGTTAGTCTGACTCTTCTTCACCATGGTATACAATATTTCCATCATCATCGATGTGAAAAACTTTACCACCATCTGGATCGATTAATTCTGGATTTTCGCCTTCTACTTCTTTGACAACTTCTTGTATTAATTTACGAAGTTCTTTTATGCTTAAAAAATTGTTGCTCATAATTTGTAGTCTCACCTTTAATAATAATTAGAACTTAAATCTTATACATGCCTTAAAAGACACGATCTATTGCTTTCATGCCTAGTTATTAATATGAAAGTAGGCGACATGGTTAGGTGGACAAGATTCAATCAAGACGAAAATCTTTATGATAATTTAAACGCTCCAAAAGAACGTTGGAATGATTTAGGAATTATTATTGATATCGACGTCTGGGATTTTATGGAAACAGAACCAGAAACAATAATCATTGAAGTATACTTTTTTAAAGTAGGTATTGTCTGGTGTAACCCAAAAAGCTTAGAGGTTGTAAGTATAGTAAGGAATACCGATTAAACTATTTGCTGTAGTGATCATCCAAGAAAGCTTCAAGTTCTTCACGAATTACTTTTTTAAGATCAGCTTTTGTGATATCGTTTTCATCTATTGGTACCCAGACACTTTTACCCTTACCTGATACTGCAGACTCTAAATCAGCCGGGATTCGCGTGTATCTTTTTTTCTTTCTGGGTACTTTAGTTGTTGGCGCCGGTTCTCCAAATGTTTGCCGCGGCTCAGGCATGCTATATCCACCGGTCATACCGGAACCCGCTACGCCTCCTCCAAAATTATGAGCGATGTTACCACGTTCACGAGTTTTTGTCGCTTTTCTGTCTCTTCGGGCTGCAGCTGCGTTCTTCCCAGCTCTTTTAGCTTTTTCTCTATCATAATACCCTCGATCAACGTTACCAGTCCGATCACGGGCATAATCTTTTAATTGTTTTAATGGATTTGGCATGCCGGACGAACGCGAACCACCAGGCTCATCTTCTAATGCTTTCTTAACTTTCTTCCGAAGTTTCGGATTCGCTTGACCCGCTATATTCAAACCCAAAACAGCTTCGTCGATGTCCGTGGATTTTTCATTCATCATCTCCAAGAGTTCTTCTTCGATGATTTGTTTGAGGTGTTCTTTTGTAACGTTCATTGTGATAATTTCCTTATATAATAAATAGTGTGTAATATTTCTACACTCATATTATCCTTTCTTTCCTGCTTTAGCTTTCTTTCCCCAGCGGCCGCGTTTCCCGCACGCTGACGGCGTTGGACGACAAGACGGGTACTTTGACCTCTTTTCGCTCCCAGAACGCCCACAAGCCTTGCAGCTCTTGCGTTTCTTGCCGGATTTTGTGCGAACAGTCTTACAAGTATTGCAATCAACCCAGCCACCTTTCTTTCCTTTTGCGCCTTTACGGCCAAACCAGTCACGAAGACTCGTTTCAGAGCTAGGTTTAGACGTTAGCTTACGCTTTTTTCTTTTTTTCTCTTCTAAGCCGGCTTTAACCCCTTCGCTTTTAGGACGACAAGATCCTTTAGTGCCTTTTATCGTACCAGGCACGCGCTCATGAGTACTCCAACATTCATCTAAATAACTTTCAACTTCTTCTCTAATAATAGCTTCTAAATCGACGGATTCGTTCTTTTTGCTTTTGTTGCCCCAATTTGCTGCACCGACTTTGCGACACTTTACGAGAGCACCAGAGGCATATGCAGATGGCCAGACATCATATCGTGCTCTAACCTTGTGATAACATGCGTCTTTTTTCTTTTTCTTCTTCTTTTTTTTCTTTTTTCTGCCTTTTCCGCGTTTTGAACGACGTTTTTCTTCTAAAACATCGTCTTGAGCTTCCAAAAATATTTCAATTCCTTCTCTAACATCGATTTCTTCGCCATCTTCAAGGATATAATCACCATCTTCGTGTTGTCCGACACCTCTTAAACCTTTAAGGAAGTCTTTTAAGTCAAAATTGTCTGGTAAATCTAGATCTTCAACAGCTTTTTTAATAGGATCTAGTCCTGATGCGCCACCTTCATCCTTTAAAACGTCTTTGACAGTCTTTTCGATACTGTCTTTTGAAGCTTCTTCAGTGTAAATATTATTTTCTAACTCTTTTTTTGCTTGAGCATCGGTACGATAAGGCTTATCATCCATAACACCTTCATTAATATATTTTTTCCAATTTTCAAGCAAAAGTTTCATTATTTAGTCATCCTTTCCTTTTTAAATAATTCAATAGCTTCGTCGACAAGATCATGATTATAATACGCGAATAAATCAAATTTTGGGAACTTTTTATCGACTGCATCAAGGATGCTATCGATATCCATTTTCGGATTTTCTTTGTGCACGTTTTCCATCTCATCTGCAATCTCTGCAGGAACTGGAGCTTCAAGCCCTCTGGCTACAGAAGCGCTAGGTCCCGTAGGATCACGCTCTTGTCCGAACGGTGCTCTGTCGTTGAATCTTAATCCTCCAATTTCCTCAATAGGTTCAGATAAAGGTCCGTTTCCACTAAATGCGGATTCATTAATAAATTTTCTCCAATTTTCAAATAATAATTTCATCTTTTATTCCTCTGAGTCTATCAAAAGATAATCTCTCATTTTATTAAGCATAGAAGCTGCAACGGCCATTTTATTTGTCCACCAAGTTGGAAGATTGCCTTCCATTTGATCTAGCGCCTCTAGCATCTCTCCAGCATCTTCAATAATTGTTTGCATTGCTCTTCTAGCTGAAGGCACATCTTCATGTCCGTCTTCATCGAGAATGTTTTGCAATTCTTCTCTAATAATTTGTTTGATTTGTTTTTTTGTAATGTTCATATTAGCAATTCCACTTTCTTAAAGCTTTATTAATTCTGCTATCCGGATCTCTTGCAGTCTTCTTGCTTGTCAATTTCTTTTTCATGCCACGCATTCTTCTGCAGAAAGATAATCTTCTCTTTGCAGCCTTACCACCTTTTTTAAGCTTTTTAGGATTCTTGGTAACGGCCGTCTTTAATTTAGAGCCAGGATTAGCTCTTCTATAACGCTTAACACCTTTTGACGTCAATCCACCAGACTTTGATTTATCGCCGCTTTTAACAGAGAATTTTTTAGGCATTTTGCCTTTACGTTTTTTTTTACGCTTTTCATCAAGGTCAATCTCATCTAAGAGACCTTCAATCTCTTCTTTGATGATTTGTTCGAGAGCTTCATTATAATTCATTCTTTCAGGAGCCGGCTCAATTATGATTCCACCATTAGGATTGTTGACAACGCGATATAACATATCAGGCACACCCGGATTTCCTTTAACAAAGAAAGGTATATAAGGCATTCCATCCTCTGTTTCTTGCAGGGATGCTCGCCCTGTTAATCTCCCTGGTTTATCGTTTCTATCTCGATTAATTTCTTTAGTATCAAAAGCGTCATTAATGATAGGTGCGATTTGTTTACCATCTCTCTCAATTGAGGCGGTACGAGGATCGATTGGATCATGAAAATCACTCCACTTATCTGTCTCATATTTATCATCAGAGATATTTGCTCCACTTTCCATAAATCTATAGATCATACTTTCTACAGAATCTTGTTCTTGCTCTAGAAGTGATTCAATCTCTTCTTTAATGATCTGTTTAAGCTGTTGTTTTGTGAGCTTCATTTTATTTTCTGCCAATCCTTGTCCTGCAGGAGCTGGTCCGATTGTAATTCCTGGCTGAGGATCCTGAGACGGTGTATCTCTTGGAGGAGTATCTATAACGACCCATGACCCACTTTTGGTGGTAAAAGTAATATAGCGTCTCCCATCAGGATCCTTAGCAAATTGTGGTCGAGATACCAAAGGATCACTCTCCAGCGCATTTTCGCGAGGAGTTTCACGACCCTCGCCGTCGACATAAGGTTGCAACGGAAAGCTGAAAGCATCCTCAATAATTTTTAAAATTAGAGGACCTCTACTTCCTTGGAGTCCTCCATTTTTGATATAATCGAGGTCATAAACCCTATGACCTCTTTTTATCCACTCACTTCTATAATCTTCGTGAACAACAGCTGCACCAGAGGAGCTTATAAAGTCACGGAGTGTGTTTGGCACGTTATTGTCCAAACGATTAGTTTTCGGAAAGCTAGCTAACACACTTACCGTCCATGGACGCGAGTCTTGGAATTCCTTCTGCGCTTCCTTGGCTTTTTCTTGGAATGGAGACCCTTCTTGGAGAGATTTGATTTCTTCTAAAATAAGACTTTCAAGTTTTTGTTTGGTAATTTTCATGCGGTTTCGTCCTTTTCATAGAATAATTAGTTGCTTAGACAAGAGAACCCCGCCAAAAATCCGCGATTTTTTTCCCGAGATTTTTTCTACCCTCACGTTTACCTCTTAGCTTTTCGTTTATTCGCTTTCTTCTTGCGTTTAAGTTGCGAAATAATCTTTGACCCACCGGGCCAGTCAAGCTCATCAGGTCAAATATGTGGCTCAAACCAACCTTCTTCGGCCAAGACTTCATCGTATACTTCTTCAATTAACTTCCTAATACGTGATTTTTCTTCTCTTAGCTTATATTGCATGCCTTTTGTAAGCATTCCAGGTGTACTTGGTACCGTACCAAGCCTTTTAGGCGGTTTTGCTTTGGCTGTTTTTTTAGCTATGCTTTTTTTGCTAGTTGCAACGCGAGCCGGCTGCTCAACAGCAAAGTTCCCTTCTAACCCTCCAAGATTAGATTGCGCGGTTGATTTTGAGAGTCTATCAACATCTTTTCCGATAGCTGCTATTTTGCTTTGAGTTTCTGCCGGCAAAGGTAAGCCAAGCGCCAAACGCGCCTCATTATCTTTGCCTAATTGCCCTGGCGTTGCTGTTGCTAGAAATTCTTTGCGTTTCGCTCTAGCCGCATCGCCGGTTGGTGCTGGCGTCTTTCCTTTTTTCCAATCTCTATACGCAACCCTTCGCGGATCCGACGGACTTAAACTTTTCCAATTTTTTGGTAATTTTGGTTTAGTACTAGGATCTGCAGCCTTTCTATTAGCTTGTCCATATGGATCGCCTTTTTGCTTAATGAAACGTTTCACCCGCGGTTGTTTCATTAATGCATTATAGCCTCTTCTAGCGGCTAATTGCTGTTTAACTAATTCATGCTTTGGATGGGACTTGTCTCTAAAAACTTCTTTGTAGTTATCCATGAGATATGGCTTTGTAATTCCCTTACCGTCCCGCATAGCCTCGACGTCGACAAGAACGGTATATCCTGATTTAGAATCCGGATCCCGTACAATACCTAGAGCCCCACCGCCGTCGATAATACCAGGAAATTTCCTGATATTATCCTTCTCGCTCCGGCCGCGATATATGTTGCTTTTGTCTGCCAAAAAATCATAATCCGGGTCGTCAAGATCCATCACGATGAAGCCGCCATCACCGCCGGCACGTTTTTCATCTAATTCGCCTTCATCAAGTGTCCCACTATACTGTTTTGTCGGGAACTCTCCGGGAAACGGGCGCTCGTACATTGTCACACCGCTCTCATTATCCCAGTCATAACGCGCTCGCCGTGTATGGTCCGGAGTCGGGGTCCAGGCTGCGTCGACGGGGAGTGATTGTTGCCTTACCTGACTCAAAAAATCCGCTTTCCGGAATGGGAAGCTTCTCTTAGCTTTCATACTGCGTACGTACTCATCTCTCTTTTTGAATCCAGGATCGCTGACCGGCGCGGCCGGATTGTATGCAGGACTGCCTGGCGTAATCTTAGCTCTCTTAGCTTTCATTCTATGTATATAAGCATCTCTTTTCTCTTTTGCTGTGCCAGGAGACGAGTGCCAGGAGGTTCCGTCGTAGAACTCACTGCGTTCTTCTAAAACATTCTCAATTTCTTCCTGGATTATTTTTTTGATTTGCAACTTTGTGATTTTCATATAGCTATGTCCTCTGGGCGATATAGTAATTAGGCTTAACCATTGCAAAAATCTGGAATTTTTCTGTGTGTGTCGTGCACGTATCTAGCCCAGCCATATACCGTATACTTACTATGCATAGATTCCGGTCCCAGGGGAGGGGGGGTACTGTATAGCTGCTTTACGTTTTTAAGCTATGTGTAAAAAATACACATGTTTTATGATTGTAGCATATATTCACACTTATGTATAGTTAATTGTCACCTTCCTCCTTATTTTCTGGACTGTCTACCTTCTTTACAGTCTCGGCCGGTATAGCCTTCTCAATATAAGGCACAGGTACGCCTTCAATCAATAGTATGCCTATCTCGCCCATGATATACTTGTCTAGCGTCTCGCTAAGAGCCCAGGCCATTTGCTGGTCATTATCTTTTGCGTACTTTTCTATTAGCTTATGCATGTAATGTTCTGTGAAGTCTATAACCTCGCCCATATTCTCTTCTCCTACTAAGGAAAACTTAAATTAAGTCCTTGATATCCTTAGCCTTTTTAATTTTGCCTTGTTTGACAATCCAGGCTTCAAGGCCAATTAAGTAGCCAATGGCGCCGCCAAACAGTAGGCAAAACACCATAAAAATAATGTACATGATATCAGACACTTAGCTTCTCCTTTAAGTGTATAGCAAGTTAACACTTGCCTGTATAGTAGCTTTACATGTGCAATATAACGCCGTGTGTGAAGCGTTACGTCATAGTGGTGAATAATTACACATGTAAAGTAAGTTGACGTATAGTTAGTGTACACACTAGATTAATCTCTCATTTCCTAATGCATTTCTCTCTTTCTCCTATCCTATTGAATTCATAGGCAAAAACTAATTACCACGTAATATAGTCACCCTAAGCAATTCTTAATGTTTTCAATACCTTATAAAGCTATGTCCTGGGTAGAACACTATGTAAACCTAGTTTACGGCTGCTACTGCACACGTTTGGAGTGCTTTGCGTAGCTTCTGAGTCATACCTTTCTCAATCTGAGCAATACGCTGCTTAGATACATTGAATTCAGAAGCAAGTTGTACGGTTGTCATCTTATCGTTCTCGAATAAATCGGAAGCAATACGGTGTGTAAATATTTTAGTGTCGCGATCATTCTTAATCGTTTGCTTAAAAATATTTACAACCTCGGCAATATTCCGGCTACTCTCAGAACGTATAACTTTCTCTTCTGCTAGAATCTTGTTATCTGCTACAATATTTGCAACAGTTGCACCCTCGGCATTTAGCGGAGCGTTTAAGCTAGCGGCTCGTTTGCCAAGTAATTGAAGCGCGGCTTCAACAGCGCTAGCATCAAGGTCAAGCTCTCGTGCAATCGTGTCGACGTCGACATCATGGCCGAATTGTCGACGCAAGCGAGGAAGCGAAGCGTACAACTTGCGAGCGACACGGGAGCCGACTCGAATCGTTCCACAATTTTCTTGAACGAACTGCTGACAATTTGCCGTCATCCATTGACGTGCGTATGTAGTGAAAGAAGCGCCACAAGTAGAATCAAAAGATTCTGCTGCTCGCATAATGCCGGTGATCGCTTCCATCAATAAATCATCGATATCGACACCGTTGCGGATGTGCTTTTTTGCAATCTTGATAGCAAGCGGGATATTGGAGCGGATAAGTGCATCCATGGCGCGGTTATCGCCGGTCTTCTGAAAAGCAGCAACGTGACTGATTTGCTCGTCGCGGCTAAGGATTTGAACGGTTGCGGCTAAGATTGCGATTGAGTTAAGCATATTTGAAGCTCCTGAGCTTTTAGTGTTTCCTCTTACCCCTATAATGTAAGCACCAGAATTGGCCAGACAAGGGGTAAAAGTATTATTTTTCACTTTCTTTTGATTTTCTATACTGTCGACAAAGTGTGAATTCATACCTATATATATTGCAAGTCCTGTGCCAACTTTGCCATTTTGGGCATTTATTTTGATTCTTTAGTGAATTCAATGACTTAGGACACTTTAGACCCTCGACTAATAGTCGATTTTAGCCTATTAGGTGCGAAACTTTTTACGCACTTGGGAAGTAAATTACGCACTTTTTCGCCCTATATAGGCATATGCGAAATGTTTTACGCACCTTCTAACCTCTCATTATCATTGGTTAATACCTCAACGAGAAAGTTCTTATCATTTTGTACGGCGACCCATCGCCAATGCTCATGAGGCCGTTCTTTGGCGCGTAAAAGTGCGAACTCTTGTTCGCGGTTATCGGCAAACGCTAAATTGTTGGATGTCTTTACAACGACCCAATCATGGCCTTGCTCACGTACACGATTCTTGCCGTGCTTTGTCTTGCCTACTAGTTTTACCTTATCGCCCACTTTCACTTACTACCTCGTAATCTGCGGATCGTGTCCATCCGCTAGTATACCAACCTTCTCGACCTTCCAACTTTAACCAATTAGACCCTTCCTCGCCATAAGTAGCGCGAGCGCCTGGACCGAGTTGCAAGGTGTCGACAATTAGAAAGACCTCTTTGAAGTCTCTCGTCGTCGGTTGCTTTAATTTTACTAAGTCGCCTGTTTTCATTTATGACCTCGCAAGAAACTGCCAAGTAGCTAGGCTAAGAATTAACTGAATACTTAAAACGATAATACCTTCAACAAGCATTATGAACCTCTTAGGGTTTAGGGTTTCTTGTTACACCTATAAAATAAGCACCAAATTCGCCTAGACAAGGGGTAAAATGAAAAAAATAATCTTTTTTTAGCAAAAGTTAGGGGTTGTCCATCGCATATACTGGGACTCGGTAATGTTACCACCTTTGCAAAGACTATCGGTGAACCAATGCCATGCTTGACTACGAGCACCACTATCTTTTTTTCCGTCCTGCTCGTATTGCTCTTTGACGCTTGGAAGGTGGTAATTTTTGAACTCTTGAATGGCTTGAACTTTCGTCATGTCTTTTTTTCCTTTGTTTGTCTCTTACCCCTTAAATATAAGAACGGATTTTGACTTTTCAAGGGGTAAAATGAAAAAAAATTCTCGGAACGGCTTTTTTTCTAACTAAAGGTAATAATTACCTTTTTTCTGCCGCCTCTCAAAAACCCAATGAATACCGAAGGTTAGCCCGAGCCAAACAATAACCGTTATGTCAATCACCGAAGCCCTCCGCGTTATCTAACATCGAATCGAGAAGGTTGGTAAGACCTTCCAAGCGTTCAATGCGCGGTGTCATCAAGCGGCAAAAAAAGTCAGGAGCGAATGACTTTATATCGTCGATGTCATCCAAGACGTTAAGGACAGCATCACGCTGTTCTCGTAACATGGGAACATCAACATTTTTAATAACAATATCAGTCACTTGGACCTCCGTCAAAGTATCGAGCTAAAAGGTACGCGCCGCCTATGACGACGGTAGCGTAACCAATAAGATAAGCGGCGACGACCACATCACACCGCGTCAGGCGCGGCTTCTGCAAACGTGGCCCACGTTCCGGCTAGAGAATTCTCTTGAGCCTCACCACCTACTGGAAATAAATCAACTGCAACGCCTTCATCGGATTTGCGAATGTATACGCTAATGTTTCCGACTGTAATCCAGGCTGAACCCTCTTTGAGTTCAAAATCTTCACTTTCGTCACCGATAGGTGTTAACATCTTAGCATCCCTCCGTTTCAAAGGTATCAATGGCAGCGTCTCGAAGTAAACTAGTTGACTCGTCGTCATAGCAAGCTGTACCCCAGGACTCAAGATATTGAACTAGCTCGGAACGGCTAGCGTTTTTAATGTCTTCAATGCAGTTGAACATGAAATTTCTCCGTGTTGTTTCCTGTTACACCTAGAACATAGGAACGGATTTATCATCGACAAGGGAAAAAGTTGATCTTTTTTCAATTTCGTTGATTAATCGCGATGTGCGGCCATAATCCGCCTGTAAGTGACGAAGATCTGTCACGCCATACTCGGCACTAGCCCAAGGCGAATTTAAGTTTTTTTCAATGTTTTCAATGAGTTCGAGCTTTGCAGCTTGACCCTCACGGGCAGCAGCTAAAAGACCCTCGGCCTCATTATCGTCTAAAAAAAGAAAAGCCATCGTGGCGTAAGCTCCTGATATAATTGGTGAATTCAAAGGTGTGGCGTTGTCGCCAGCGTTCTAACTCAACAGAGTCCTGAAGGAGTCCACTTGACGAACTTCGAGATTGTGCAAGTGCTTGATTCGCTGTCACTATAAAATTAATTTTTAATCGATTTAGATACATTACTTCTTTTTCCTGGGACGTCCTCGTTTAACTTGTGACGATTGCATGACAATCAGGCGTTCAACATCACAGAACGTCTTGTGCTGCGGTTTTTTTGACGTTGGCCACCATAAAACAAAAGCTGTTGAGCCTTTTAATTTTGTGATGAAACCAAGCGGATCTGGCCGTCCGCGTAAAGTAACCAAATCTCGTATGTTATACTTCATAATATTTACCTCACAAGGAAAAAATTTCTCGGTTAGGCTTTCGCCTTCATAGGGCTATTACACGCTCCAACGAAACGGTTAATGTCAAAGCGAGGATTCACATCCTTGAGCTTGACCGCGAAATTCATCGCAACCGTGTGGCGGGTGTCTTTATCGTCAATCATTTTAACGACGTCTGCAATCATCTGAAAATCTTTTCGGGTCATCTTTTTCTCCGTTGTTCCCGTTACATCTAAACAATAAGCACGCTTTTTGAGTAGACAAGGATTATTTTACCCTGCCAACTGAAAATCTCGTTCAGGGTAGCTAATACGATATCGGTCCTCTTTACCTGATACCCATTTCAAATACATGTATCTGCCTGCCTCGGTTACGATAGCAAGACGGTTAGCATAGCCTTGACGTTGAGCCCTTTTATTTTCCTTGCCCTGCACTAGTGAACCAACAGGAAACTTAGGTTTAGGCGGTCTAACCGCGTTGATCAGTTGCGTTACGTTCTCACGATACGAACCAGCAAAGTAATCAACCATCGAATCCGAATGGTCATCCTCTCGTCGGATGTGCCAGTTAGAGGCTTCAAGAGGCCCATCTTTGAGGAGTTTTGTGCCCTCTGACCTCCACTTTCGCTGAACTAGCCAAGACAGTACGTGTCCATCGTAAGTACAACCATAGCGGCAATTACCAATAAGTTCAACCTTGACGCCTAGCGCCTTCTCTACTTTCTTTACAGCTTTCTCGTGAAGCATGTTATCAACTCCTGTTGTTCCCGTTACATCTATAACATAGGAACGGATTATTAATAGACAAGTGAAAAAATTAAAGGTTCCCGGCGCTCGTTGGGCCATTCCGAGTCGATGGTCTAGCTTTCATCGTTTTCCTTACTCTCTTGATCATCTGAGAGGCTAAGAACTTGAAAGGTTGCCTTTTAAGCCGCTAAGGCACCACCGAGAACCTTTAATGTTAAAAACCTCCGGGGATCTTTTCCCAGGTGGTAAAGTCGCCGGCTTCAGTGCCTTCGAATGACACTTCTTCGATTGATTGTTCATCGACCTCATAGCTAAACCTTACATACTCAGGATTAGGAAGTGAATCTATATCAACTCCCATCGCTTCGTGGGCTGCTCCGTCTTCGTCGATGGCTTCAACCTCAACGTAGGAACTGACCATCCAGGTCACTGGTACAACGAACTTTTTCAACATTTTGAACTCCTGTTCTCTGTTACGTCTCAAACATAGGAACAACTTCCTAGCCGACAAGGATTATTTCAAAAGCTCCAAACAAAAATTAGCATGATTGCCGGTGTATCCATTGTTGAAGCGGACCTCATAACACTGGTGATAACGTTCATGCGGGTAGGGTTTGGGTAGCTTCTTAGTGATTATTCCCACTGTACCAAGAGGAGTATGACGCGAAGCGTATTCAACTATTTTTACCAAGTCACCGACTTTCATTTAGCCTCCGTTCTAATATCTCAATTCTATGGGCATACCGAGCTTGGCAGACAGGAACTCCTCAACCACTGTTAATATATCAGCCGCTGCTTCTTCTGGATCGAGGTTTGTATTATACGATACTTCTAAAGCGGCTTCGAGTTCGTCAGTACGAGGATCCTTTAAAGCAGTATCCAACTCTTCTTTGATAATCTGCTTAAGTTGTGTTTTTGTGATTTTCATTTTAGTTCTCCTAACAACTACAATAAATAGTTGTTTTAACTTTATTCTCCAACCAATTCTGTAATATCATCGCAGAACTTCAAGATCTCCCAAGAGATGCTTTTGTCTTCTGGGCTTTTCTCCAGTCCAGCAAACTTCTATCATAGAAGGCATTGGAGGTACACAGACTACTATGCCCAACTCTCCCCATAGCTTATCTTTTACCAAGTCACCGACTTTCATTTAAGACCTCGCAGCTTATCTCATGAACCATCACTCTTTTAGTGCCGAACATTACATACCAGTTGTTCGGCGGCGGTTGTGTCGCTGGATCGGGACGTCCGACCACAATGCCACAGTCTTTACCCCACTTGTGATATATCAAATCACCGACTTTCACTGATGACCTCCGCCGATTGCTCTAGCTGCCTACCAAGTTCGATGTTACGACCATCAACCAAAACCTTCCAATCATATTCTAAGCTATCATTTCGCGGTAGCTTTTCGACCAGTAGGGCAATACCTGTAGGTAGATCCCAATGTTTCCGCGTGCCTCTTTGAAGCTGTACCAAATCACCGACCTTCATTAGCTCAACACTTTTACATGTGACGGTTGTATATCAGTAGCATATCTACCAGTCGTCAAATTCAAGAGACACAGCCTTTTTGCGCGGTACTGGTTATCATAGATTTCTATGATTTGATAATAATGCGCCGGCCAAGCGTCACGCTTAACTAAGTCACCGACTTTCATCAACCACCCTCACAATGCCGCTCTTAATGGCTGTTATGTCCATCTTTGACGGCTTGTCGGAGCCCTGCCACAAAACATTGACGACGCTCACTTGACCATTAAATGCACTATATGGTGCGCTTGTAACAATTCCCACCGAACCATCATCATACTCAATTAAATCACCGACTTTCACTTATAACCTCGCAATCAGAAGTAACTAGCCAGCAGATGTTTCCGGTGTTGCTAACAACTTTCACAGTCCCACCAGCATCATTAATATATAAAACTACACTAATGCAACCTGTTACATATTTTACCAAGTCACCGATTTTCATTTATTTTTTCCTTTGAAAAACAAAAGCATTCCAACAACCATTACAATAGCTGCGTTGTTAATAATAAAGTATTCCACAATCACCGACTTTTTTTCTTCACCAAAGAGTGATAATCGCAATAAGACAAGCCTTTATCATCTGGAAACTCGACCAGCACCGTGCTTTGATTCGCGTAGAATCTCACAATCTTGCCGATACCGTATTCAGGCTTGTTAATATGTTCTACTTTGTCACCGACTTTCATTTTCTGCCTCTCTAAAAATCAATATGGCGGCTGATGCCAATATTCCAAAAACCGCAGCCGGCGGTTGTGATATCTTCCATTTCCTCACCAATCCTGACAAACCTGAAACATTCGGACCAATCCATCTCTTTGCCTTTTTCATCAACCGGATGTTCGGGCGCGCCGTATTCGGTCAAGTCTTCCATCTCAAGTGCATGGATGAACTTATTTATTATCTCGATCTCTGTGAAGCTGTCGTACCACTTAACGTGTGACCAGTGCATGAACCAGTCGCCCTCATTCTCATAACCAGATTGGAAGGTGTCAGCATCGTTGCAGAGTTGTAAAACCTCTGGATGCTTTGCCGTCAGAGCCATAAAGGCGGGAGCGACATTTGAATCAACTGCTAAAACGACTTCGGAGCGATAGCCCATGTTTTCCTCTCTTGGAGTTATTTACTTTTCTGTTCTTGCTTATATAATAGGAACATAATTCCTGCGGTCAAGGCGATATTTGCGATGAGTATTCCGACTGCACTCAGCCAGGTTTCCCAACCAATCAACGACGGCCTTCAATCCAATCAGATTTTGAATTAGAAAAGCTATTGAACTCTTCTTCCTCTTTTGAGATCTTGTCAGATTCCTCTTGAATAATGGGCATCATGTTAGCTTTTATACGCGATAGACCCTCTACAAGCTGCTTTGCGCGCTTGTCATGCTTTTGTAGTTCTTTGGCAGCTTTAAGGGCTGTGATAATACAGTGACCAAGGACTATTGTTGCATCAAGTTTTTTTGACATTTAACATCTCCATCGTGTGTTGAACTATAGGAACGGATTCTTATCAGACAAGTACTGACATGAAAAAATCTTGTAAATAGTAATTGAGAAGGCGCGACAGGTTCGTATCTTGCAATATGATTTTTCCTCCATTCGCCAGCTATCTCGTCGAGAATACCAAACACGGGTGCGATATCGCTTATCTTTGGACCAATCTTTATCAAAGAAAACCCAACCTCTCATTCTTTTTGAAAGTGAACGAGAGCAGGACAACTTATAGACTTTACCATCTCTCTCGCCAGTGACATTGACAACCTTACAGGACTCAGGGGTTTTAACGTGCCTGGGTAGTCTCTCGGCCAGAATCGGTGTAGCCATTAAGCATATTAAAATAAAAGCACGGACCATCATTCATACCAGTCTGACGAGATCTCTGTCGAAATCTGCTCTAGTGAACCTGATCCCCAACCATTTTTACCATCGATTGAATCAAGCTCGGATACATCCATATCTTGATAATCGAAAGTCAATTCTTCTTCGTCATGCTCCCTTTTCATATCTTTCCCATAAATTGCATACCAATCCATTTTTCACCTCACTTTGTTATTGCAATCACTCGCTCGTTAGTTTTGAAGTACGGGCGGCGAGCGTTTTCCGCGTCCGTCATCCACATTCGAGGACATCGGCTAGATTTAGGCTTAGGCGCGCACATGTCGGTCAAGACGATGTGAGCATCAAAGCCACCAGCATTGACATACTCAGTAGGAGCATCGAAGCAAGTGCCACCGTACAGGACACGTTCGCGCTTTCGATTTTCACCTTTACGCCACTCATACACCTTGTCTTTTGCAACCTCGGTATCAAAAGGTACGACGGTAAAAGTAGCAATTTCAGCTAGTTTGTTAAGTTCAGAATAGAACGAAGCTAACATATTGTCAGACACCGAGCCAGATTGGTCGATAGAGATGGCAATACTCGCCTGCCTACGGACTTTACGACCGGGATGGACGTAAGGGTAGCGCTTATTGAGTCGCTTCACTGTAGAGCGTTTTTCAGCCCTCTGAGAGCACTTGACGAAGTAACGTAGCACCTTGCGCCAGTCTAAGACTGGAGTGATACGGTCCATAATTTCTTTTTTCATAGAAGCGGACACTGAACCCCATGAGCTAGACTTCGATGCATCTTCGGCAGCTTTCTTAACAGCCTCTGTCAATCGCTGTTTAGCAATCTCTTTAGTCGCTGTGTCACAAGCCTTTCCACCCCATTGACTATGGTCATCGAAGGAGTCCATATCACCGACGCCGCCTTCAGTCTTACCATCTTTCTGCTCTTGTTCGGCCTTTTCCTTCAGCTTTTCATAATAAAACTCAACCGTCTTGAATGGCTCAAAGTCCTCGAAGTGTCCATGACCAGGGAAGCAGCCATTCTCAGGTAAGTTCTCACGTCCAATATGGCAGTTGATAGATAAATCTGCGGCAATATTGTATAATTTAAAAAGCGATTGCTTCTCGGGGTCAACCTGGTTCTCAAAGATGCCTGACAATTCGTCAGGAAGGCGTCCGATAATATGTTCCATCACAAGGTGATAAAACTCATGTACTAGCACACCTGCACGTTGTTTGTCAGTCTCTAGGCCCTCGAAGAACTCAGGGTTGTATAACAACTCAAAGAACCCAGTATCAGGGTTGATACGCACTCCGGCCGTTGGAACATTAGAATCTTCTGTCTTATCCACATTGCGCGATAAAGATGCAAAGAAAGGTTCGTCTTGAAGTAGGCGAAAGATATGATCGTTAAGGTTGAACATGATGCTCCCTTAATAAGTAGTTGTCTTACACTAGAAAGATAAGCACCCCTCAACAATCGTCAAGGGGTGCTTAGAAAAAAAAACGAATAGGGTCATCTCGTCGGGCCGACAACCTAGCCCAGCCTGCTTTCTACTCCGTTTTATGCCATTCAGGACAGGCGTTGAACGGCTTCATTATATGGTAGTCATAGCTATTCATTTTTTCCGGTAAGCATGGTAACCATGCGAGTTGAAATCTTAGTGCCATCGTCAGCCTTAGACTTGTGCAGTGCAATCACATTTTCATTTACACCCTTGCCGATAGCAGTCCACAGCTTCATCGCGGGTTCAGATGGCAAAGTTACGAAGTAGTTAGCCAAGTTCTGAACCTGATTTTCTGCTAATACGGTGGTGAAAGTATCACTAGCTTCGATTTTCTCAATCAGGGCGCAATGCTCGTTGATACCGAAGTTAGACGTTTTATTAATCTTGCCCTCATCAAGAATCATCTTAACGGTCACTTGACGTTCATAGTTTTGAACGAAGTCGTTGAAGGACACAGCAGCCTCGAAGCCGACGAATGCAGTCGCCAGATGATATACCGAAGACTTATCAGCATCATCGGACAGGAAGCCAGCGTGTGCTAGGCAGTCGTTGAGACGTTTCCAAGAGCGACGAGAAGGGTAAACCTTGTTAGGCTCGAAGTCAGTCTGATGCTCTAAGTGAGATCGATTCTGATTGATAAAGTCCCAAACGACACCATCGACGTTAGCCTTCGCCCAATCAAGCCAATCTTCAATCGTAGGCTCGACATCAAAGACGGTCCATCGGTCAAGCTCGGCAGGGTCCATCTCGCCAACCTGATATTGTGAACCGTGGTCGCCGCCGTTGATTGCAGCAACGATGACAGTATCGGGATGGAGATGATTACCAAACAGCTTACGCGAATCTGTTAGCTCGAATAGACCCTGACGAACCTCGGTGACAGCACGGTCAACTTCATCAAAGAAGAGCACGACCGCGTTATCACATGCCGTCTGAAACCAATCAGGAGGACAAAAGGAGGTTACGTCCCCATCGGTCTTAGGAAGACCAACCAAGTCGCCCTCGGTCATTTGTGAGGCACGTCGTTCGACGACTGGCTTATCAAGCTGGACAGCTAGCTGGTATACAACTTCGGATTTGCCGACGCCGTGGCGTCCCCGTAGAAGAACAGGCTTGTGGACTGCCGCGACATGCGGGGCAACTTGATTAAATGTTTTGAAATCGATGGCCATGTTACATCTCCTTGAGTAACTAGGTTAATGTTCATTGTTTCTGTCTACACTATTAAGATAGGAACCAATTATCTTTGGTCAACTAACTTTTTTAGCTTTTTTCAAATATCTTTCTTCAGTCCAGAAAGACTTCGACGAGCCCACAGGAATAACATGAACTGGCCGGGCGTCTTTCGCGGCAGAAACTATATTATTTAAGTCATGTTCCAAGATCATTACCATTTTGTTTTTGAATTGTGACGCATGACCGCCGGCATTGGCTCGTACATTAGCCATCGAGCCGACTTCAAACAAGGGAGTTGTCTTTACGATTTCAATAACGCGGGCAGCATACTTGTTTTCACACATGGCGCGATATACCTTTTCTGAAGGAATAAAGGCGTCTTCTTTATCGCTCATCACACGACGGGCAACATCTCCGAAATAGGGAGGATTATTGATATAATAATGAGCCATGATGGTCATGTTTTCTCGCATCTCTGACGTATAGTTTCCTTTCCAGGCTTCCAGGGCAGCTTTCTTGTCGTCACTATATTTGGCTTCAATGTTTTGAAGTGTAGTGTTTTGACGGTGTGATAAATGATTACCCTTTTCAGTCCATTTAAGGAGAGATTCAAGAAAGCCATGCTCCCAGTTAGATAACATTTCCTCTTTCGAGAGCTTTTCAATCCGATTCTTGATCTTGTCAGTCATATTTCGACTCCATTAATCAGTTACATCTTAACTATAAGCACGGCAAAACACTAGACAAGGAAAATCAGAACATGGGATAGCAAAAAATGAGAAACAAGGCAAAAATACACACACGTAGAACATGTGAAAAGATATCTCTTAATTCTTCGATAAACTTTTTCACACCTTCACTCCCCTCTTGCCTAGTTCCTCCTCCAAATCGTATGGCATTCTCCATCGCTCTTTTCCTGATTCATCTAACATTTTCGATGCCAGCTTTTCACAGGAAGACATTGAAGGGTACGCTAGTGCGGGGTCTTCTAATGGTGTAATAATCCTCATTCTTGCACTGTCAGTCAGGGACCAATCAACTTCTTCTATCTTATAACTATCCGAGTATTGATTCTTAACGTCGATAGCGCGCAGAGGCAAAGAAGCGGGCCACGATTTCATACCACCAGCAGGGTGGTTGATCCATGACACTTTAACGTATTTACTGTCGCTACAGGTCCATCGTGTGTGATTAATTCTATGCGACAATTCGTCATGCTCGACACTCGTGACGACGCCGAGATACGTTTCTGTAACGTATTCGGCTGTATCGCTGGACCATCTTTTGTCCTCGTAGGATACAAGGGCACCAGGTCCGAAGCCTTTCTCTTGGAAAGACTTGTATAGCTTTTTCCGTCCGTCATAAATTATCTCCGCGTAAACAGAGATGTCTGACTTCCTCACCTTGCAAGTACGCTTTGTGTGTCCTACCTCGCTGCAATAAGAACAACTACGATTCTTAGCGCGTTCAGCCTTTCGACCTCTCTTCGCAAAGTATCTGGTGGCTCGCGAGCGCTCTGCGAAATCGGTGCTGTCAAGCCAGCCTGTCATTTTTTCAAGCTTTTCTTTGCAGCCTGCTGCATTATGACCAGACTGTCCACACCAACTGCATCTAACAGTTCCATTCCAAGACATAGTGTCCTCCATCCACTGATTACAACTTAACTATAGGAACAACTTATTTATCGTCAATGGGATAAAATTTATCATGTTCATTCAAATCTTCTCTGAGCGCGTCGAGATGCTTTTGTATGATGACGGAGACGTGAGGATTTTCTTCTCGTGCTTTTACGATTACATCCTCCATATATCCTAACAAAAATCTTATTAAACCATCTACCATTCTACACCTCGCTAATCACTCTTAGCCTCCAATCAGGGTCCGAACTTGTTTCTCCATCAAACCACCTAGTAGTCCAAGATCGGGTAATGTCCCTCCCAATGACTATTCCGTATACACCTGAACGGAATAAGATTCTACGGCCATTTGAGTCGCGTTGGGAAGACATATCCATAAACTCTACTAAGTCACCTACTTTCATTTTTCAAGCGGAGATTTTAACTTAACCCTTTTGATATCTCTTTTCAGTGATGACTTGGACCAAGAACGTTCACGGTTATTGGACCAATAGCTATCCCAGGCTCGGTCGAAGTCGTTGAGAACTTCTTTTTTGCTGAAGTTTTTACCACTTGATGTTGCACAACCTAAAGATAGACATGCGAACAAAGCTATTAATATAATTTTCATAATGTTTTTTCCTTTTTATACACTGTTTAATAATTTCAAACCGTCACCTAGACGCTCCTGTGTTGTCGTCCTAAAAAGAACCCAATGCACAGTGGCCACCGCTTCATAAGTGCCATCAAGACACAAAGATTCATAACAATCCGTAATGATACCAACGTCATCAGGATCAAAGATACACGATACTAGGTCACCAACTTTCATCTTCCTAAATCTTTTGCCATTTGTGAGCTTGTCACATACATATATGCACCTTTATTATAAGCAGGTGCGATGCATTTTGATTTTCGCAACATTTCTCTCTGTGCAGTTTCTTCTCCACACTCAATACAAGTATAATAACCTAATTCATATCGTCTAGGATTAAATTCTTCATCACATTCTATACATTTAGGATTCACTTATCAACTCCAATTTGTAGTCTTCAAACCATTCAAAAATAAGGTCAAACCTGACCTTATACCATCTAAAGCCATCATCATCTTCGTATATGTCTAAGACGATGCCGTAACCTTCGACAATCTCTAAGGTTTCGTAAAACGGCTTTACTATTACAACGTCACCGATGTTCACTGATAATCTCTAAGTGCATTACAGGCTCGCGGGTAGGGTTACCAGGCACATCATCAGCAAACCAATGGATACTCACCCAGCCGGGCTTTAGATGCCTTACTACCAAGCCGAACAATGAAGGGCAAGTAGGGTGATTTGGCACAGGGTCGCGCCACTTAACCAAATCACCGAGCTTCATACTACGGCGTTGTAGCTAAGTACAGCAAGAATGCCTGCAACGACCAAGGTCATAAAAAGATTGTCAGCTTCTTTTCTTTTTTTATACATGTTTCCTCCTACAAAAATAATATAATAACCAAACCTAGTCAGTCAAGGCCGGGCTTACAGTTTCAGCAGCCCAATATGGCTCATCAAACCAAGAAATACTTCCATCCAAGTAGATATTAAATATTCGATAAGACTCAGGGTTCGAGCTTTTATATCCAATGGATACCAGTAAACCGATGGCCGAGTATGAGCGCCCATCCAGTTGAGATTCGTCTGGGTCATAGATTCTCACAAGGTCACCCGCTTTCATTTACAACCCTTATCTCTGCTCTAACAACATATCTTATGTTTCCCTTTGGTCCTAATAGCGCCCATCTTTGCTCAGGATAGCCTAGCAAATCTATGGGCTCGATGGCAAGATAATATTTACGTGCTTCATATAGTATCACTACAAGATCGCCCGGTTTCAAATCATGCCGCTCTCAGTTGTTGTTGTTGCAACAGTTCTCTCATCTTGTAAAGTCCGATCTCTTTGTGTTTGCACTCCAGCATAACATCGACGTCTAAGTCATGTGTATCAACAGGGATCCAATATGAATCGGAGTGAGCTTGTGCACGAATTTTTGGATCGTTGTATTCTATCCTGCGATCCTGTGAATAGTGAATAACAGGTCTGACGCCAAACCACGTCGACGCTGCTAGTGACATAGCTTCCTTATCAGTCAGACCACCAGTGCAAAATTTATGATGATGCACGTCATGCACGATAGGAATAAGAATTTCCTTGTGAATATAATCGTATAAGTATTGCGTAGACCACATGGAGGCTTTGTCATCGTTCTCTACAGTAATCCGAGCTTGAGCGGTTTCAGATAGCCTGTGAAAATTGGTGCACCAACGCTTGGCGGTGCCGGCAAAATCACCACCGTAAGTACCACCAACATGAATGTTAATCTTGGCATATGGGGTCGTAGGCAATCCCATCAGGTCGAAGACTTCTGCATGAGTATTGAGTTCCTTGATAGTGTTATCTACAACGTGCTGTTTAGGCGAGCCAAGTACATTAAACGGACCTGGATGTGTTGTAATACGATGGTCGTTGTCGTAAGCGAAATTGCCGGCCTCTTGCAAAGCCTCACATATGTCTTCATAGTCAGGTAGTGCGTTGAGTTTATACTCGGAAGCCCAGGGGAACAAGTCTGATGATACTCGAAAGAAGTGGATATCATTGGCATGATTCCACTTGAGGACTTTGATCAAGTCACGGCAATTTTGCAACGCAAGTTCTGATGCATAGGATAGACCGCGCTCTTGGAAGGTGCGCTTGATCATAGAGCGATTAGTAGTAATTGGTTTGGTGCCGCGTGGTTGATTGCCCCACTTGGTGGGATAAGATAATTGCATGTTAATACATGCGTAGCCTAAATTTTTCATATCCATAATATAGCAACTCCTTTGCTTTTGGTCAAGGGAAAAACTGCGCGGGCAGGGCTCGAACCTGCGACCAGGCGGTTAACAGCCGCCGGCTCTACCAACTGAGCTACCGCGCATCACTCTCTGTTCATCTAATTAAAGCTAGAACATATCACATTATTTACATTCAAGGAAAAGCCAACCTTCTCTATGTCTTCTCTGGCCTCGCCAAGATATGATACCTCGATATCTTCAGGTCCATAAGTCCAAACGTCTACTCTGTCCCAGTCGCCCATTGGATGTACGTTTCGGGCGGCTTCTTCGTCTCTAGCCACAACCACACAGGAATCATAAGAGTCATCGCTCTGATTTTGATATTGTACTAATAAATAAAGCTTCATGTATTCTCCTATGCAACACACATTGCGTAAAAAATAAATTTTCCATTTGTTGTATACCCAGCAAAAGTATCACTGGCATAACAGCCCAACCTATAAAGCTCTTCACTTTGTGAAGAAGCTAAAACTAAATTAAATAAGTGATCTAACATGTAGCCTCTTTTTGGTAGTTTCTTTTCTTATTAATAAAGTAAGCACCGATGACCAAAGGTCAAGAGAAAATACCGAAGGCGGGACTCGAACCCGCAAGCCCACAAAGAGCGACAGATTTTAAGTCTGTTGTGTATACCAATTCCACCACTTCGGCTAGGTTATGATCTCATCGACCAACCCGTACTTCAAACACGTCTTGGCATCCCACCACAAATCATGCTTCAGTATTTTCGATAATTCTTTAGCAGGTATCTTCGTATGCTTGGTGTAGATGTCTTTGATAGTTTTCATCAACAAGTCGTTATTTGACATGTTGTCTTTCAATTCTTCATATTTTCCCCAACTACCAGCAGATAACTGATGAATAAGCATAAAGGCATACTCGTTCATCAATCTGTGTGATCCAACGACACTCATCATCGTGGCTGCTGAAGCAGCGCAGCCATCGATAATTGTTGTTACGGGAACTTCTGAGTTTTTAATATAATCAACAGCAGAGAGCCCTGCAAACACACTACCCCCATAAGAATTAATGTAAAGATATATATCTCCGATGTGTGTCGTCTGTAAAGTGCCGGCACGATTGGCCAAATTAATTTCCAAGTTCTTTAAAGTCTTGTTTAAAGTAAGAATTTTAGCTCTTTTTACTTCAGAATAAAAATATATCCTGTTATTAACCTGCAAAACTTGGTCTTTATCGGATGCACTCCCTGCTTCCTCGGCCGCCATTGCTAGTGCTTGCGGCTGCTCATCTGAATCTACTTCAGATATCCAATTAGTTGAAATCATCTTTATCCTTTTTATATGTGTGTAAGCTAATGATAGGACTTGAACCTACAGCCTGCTGATTACAAATCAGCTGCTCTACCAATTGAGCTACATTAGCGGTTTTGGTGGGCTCACCTGGATTTGAACCAGGGACCTACCGGTTATGAGCCGGCAGCTCTAACCACTGAGCTATGAGCCCGATCTTTAGTCATTAATCTTCTTAATAACTTTAGTAAGATCCTGAGCCACGGCAGCTTTAAAGCGACCTAACTCCTCTTTTAGAACATACATATCGTCAACCATCTTACTAAGACGGCTCGACACTGTATTTAATTGTTCCTGCAACTGTTTAGTTGTAACTCTTCCATCAGCCATTTTTTTCTCCTTATAGTTTATGGTACATCCGACAGGAATCGAACCTGTGACCCACGGCTTAGAAGGCCGTTGCTCTATCCGACTGAGCTACGGATGCATTTTGGTTTAAAAGTAATATAAGAACCATTATACAACAGTCAACTACTTTGTGTTAATTATTTCCTGAACCATTGCACGTATGGAATCAATCTTTTTTGCACAACTTTCATAGTTTTCGTTTTTTAGCCCTATTTTTAAGAGGTAAAGTTCCTTTAGAACTTTTCTAAGAACGCTCTCAGTTGGGTCAGGAATTACCACTTTCATATCTTGTTTTCCTAAATTGAGTGCTTATTGTCTGAAAAATACAATAAAGCCGGATTAGTAATATCGGGTCCGGAGAGTTTTTGTCGTAAAAACATTTTTAAGTCGTTTTCTGTTTTAAAATTAACCTCTTTCCCATCACTAATTAGTGTCCACCTTCCCAATTGTCTCATTACATCCATTTTATTTATCACCAACCTGGTGACTCCGTTTACCTTTACGGATTTAATGAGCCTATCTAAATTAAGCCAATTACATTGTCTTGGTCGTCCAGTTGTAGCACCAAACTCTTCTCCATATTTTCGCAAAAGCGGAAACTCTGATCCGTCTGGTTCAAACTTTTTAGCTCCAACATATGTTTCATATATTTTTGCGACTCCCCACACATCCCTAACCCAATTAAACGGAACTCCATTTAATAAAGCTGAAGCAGAGGTGCAATGACTAGAAGTTACATATGGATAATCACCCCAATCAATGTCTAGTTCAAATCCTTGGGCGCCTTCGCATAATACTTTTACACTGCCGTTATTATGCAACTCATCATAAAGATCAACTAAATAATGCTGCAATTCTGGCACCTGCGAAGCTAACTTACCTTTGCGATCATACTTGTCGCGATAAGCAGGGCCGTTTCCGCGCTTTGTTGTACCGATGCTAGTATCTCTGCCATCTTGTTCAAGATGTTCGTCAGTAATGACGTGAGCGTTTCCAGCAATAGAGATTTTTCCATCAACGTTTATTCCTCCCTCTTTGAGTTCTTCCAATTCTTTAAAGAACTGGTTTACATTAACAACACAACCTGAACCAATAACTGATTTTATTCCATAGAATACTCCAGCAGGTATGTGGTGTGTTACAAATTTTTTACCTTCATGGTAAATAGTATGCCCAGCGTTGCAGCCACCATTGAACCTTAAGACATGCGTATAATCACCACTCTTACACAAGTGATGAGTAACCTTGCCTTTTGCTTCGTCACCGGCCTGCACGCCGACTACAATATCGGCTAGCATAATGACTCCTTTGTCTACCAAAATTATAAGAACAAATGTTCAACTGTCTAGTTGAAAAAGTTACTTAATGCTAACGCTCCGGTCATGAGTCCTTGAACAACGAGGAAGATGGTAACTGATTTTGTCTTGAAAGTTTTTAACCTTTCAACTTCGCGGATCCAGGCTCTCATTTGAGTAGGGGACGCTATCTCATCACAGCGTTGTTTCCAGGCGCGAAGCTCTTCAACTTTATCTTCTCGGGACCGTAGTTCTGTTATATCACTCTTAAGTGCCTGAATCTCTTCATTTAATCCAGCAATGCCCCTAGATAGAGTTTCAAGCTCTTTTAAAACAAGCTTTGAATATTCACTCCAACCATTGTCACCAGCCATCTAAAATAACCTCCCTATGCCCACTTTTAAATAGTAGCAGTAATCCTAATGGGACGAGTTTTTTATTAAATAAAACTTACAGTCTTTGTAATCATTAGAGTATAGGCGTGCGACAAGTCTGTCATCATTCCACAATAGAATTTCGCAGGTGTCGGTGTCATTATATTCAACTATCATCTTTTCTGACTCTTCGTTTTTTGGAGTAAAAAGGCTAACTAGAATTATAAAACCTAACAGCAAACAAACCACAACCAATCTTAATCTAGAAACGACTATGGTGATTTGCTTCATATAAGTAACTATGCCATATCAATAATAATCACTCCCTCTTCTTCTGGCTCTGCATCGTTTTCTATTTCAATCTGGCTCTGGACCCACCTCTTATAGAGGGCGTATTCCTCGTCTTGAGATTGCAAAGAAACTCTCAAATATGCGTACTCATACTCATCATCTTTGTCCTCGATGTAGTTATTTGCCATCTTTAATTCCCTTTATCAACAAGTCTGCTGCTTTTGGCATAGCCAGAGTTGGGGTTCGGTCGTGCATAGTGATGCCGTTTAGGTGGTCAATCTCGTGCTGTATACAAGCACACTCCAGTGTATCCTCGGGTGTGTTGCAAGAAAATTTCAACAAGTTTTTATGATTATCTGCCTTCACCACAATATTTTTAAACCTCTCAGTTAAAACATAATCACCCGGATAGGATAGACAACCCTCTTTGTACGTGAATTTGTCAAACTTAGCAACTATTTTAGGATTGATTAGGGCAATAGGTTTCTTTACGTTAATCAGACAGACGCTTTTGTGTATGCCTATTTGATTCGCAGCTAGTCCTACGCCGTCCTTGCTCTGTCCCAAGACCTCTTTCAAAATGGCGACAACTTGTTCGCCCTCTTCGATTGTGCGACAGGGTTTACACGGAGTTTTTAATATCTTCTCGTCATCAGTTATTTTGTATGCCTTCATATCTATAACTAGTATCTTCGGGGGGATACCAATTAAATCTTCTTATCGCCCAGCCTACTAGATAGAAACAAAAGCTAGCTATTGCTAATCCGCCGATCACGTCGATAACATAATGCATTTTGATCGCCAAAGTTGAAAGTGACACGCCGAGGGCCCACAAAAGATATAAATTAGACAAACCAGAAGTCTTTTTAGCTAATTCGCTCTTCCTCGCTCCCAAATACATAATCCAAGAAAAGGCCACATGTCCTGATGGGAAAGTATTAGATGAATTATCTATCTCATATGATAACTGCACAAAAGCTTCAGACAAAGTTACTGGATCTATTTCTGGCCGTGGATAGAAAGACGGAAACAAAAGCCAAAAGAGATGAATCACAACTGTGGCGACCAGACATGACCAAAAAGTATTGAAAAAGAGTCGTTTGGATTTAACCAAAAGAACCATTGTCAAGGCGATCACCGGCAGAAGACTCTGATAAATCCAAACGAATTCTGGCATAAATGGAAAAGCTGTATCAAAGGGTGTCAAAAAATTATACTCATTCGACACATAACCCTGTATAAGAAAATATACGAACAAGTTACACGCACCGAAAACAAGCATATAATTAGCTTTTCGCAAGACAGGCATTCAACCCCTCCACCCAAATGAAAGAACGGTGTGTAAAATTTTTTACACCCACATAATAAATATAAAATTATTTTTATAAAGTACCAGTTTTTCTTAAAATTTTCAATAATTTAGTTAAAATATGAAATTTTATTTAACTGCAATTTTTAAAACCTCAAATCAATGTAATGAAATTGACAAATTTCCTCTCATATTTAATTCTCTTGCAGAGTAATGTTTTGCAATAATAATGGTTTCAATAATCGATACATCCTCTTTTGTCATCAATACAACATCATTTTCTTTATCAGAGCCGTATTCTAACATTAAAGATAGTTCACTCAACATTTTGTAGTTAGCTGAATATAAATCACATAGAGAGGTTATTAACCATCTATCTTCACCTATGTTCTTCAAATATTGTCTTATTAATTCTCTACAAAGAGTAATTTCTTTGCGTGCATTGGTCACATAATCTAAAACTTTCTTTCTAGGCATTGAATAATAGGTTTCATCTTGCTTCATTTTATCGGATGACCTCTTTTAGATCCGTGTATCCGCCGACAAGTTTTAGTTTCATTTCATTTCTTGTTAAAACAATAGGAAAAGTTGGCCAACCGAAAGCCATCTTAATTTGGGCGCGGGCGTTGAGGTCATCAGTAATATCGACAATCTTATAATCTTTTGATTTTTCTTCTAACAGAAGCACCGCCTCTGAACAGAAAGAACATTCATCTATAATAAAAAGAACATATTTTTCCATGTGTTACCCCACTAGTCGCTTACAAATTGAAATCATGTCTCCCACCACGGTTATGGAGTGATTATTTAATGAACTTAAATGTATTTTAGTAAATTTTTGTCTCTCATCCAACCCAGCAGGAAGTCGACCGGTCTTGAAATCACTTTCAATCTTGTCATCTTCTCTTATTATCAACACATTATTAGGATTTACTAAGATCTCTCTCAAAGAAAACTCACTTTCGTTAAGCATTTTAGATCCTTTTTTGTAAACTTCTGTTAGCATTATCATTTTGCACCCCTTTCCTCTAAAATTATATCAGCCTGCTTAACGTACCAGGTGTCTCCGTCGTGGTGCACACCAATCTCTCTTTCATTTCGAACAGACTCAACAACCAAGAACAGTTTTGGAGAGTCTAACTTACAAAAGTCTCTCACCTGCATCCCTCTTGAAGTGCTGAAGTATCTATAAAGTGTTACTTGCGAGGGTATATATACAAGGTCACCCTTGATCGCTGATTTCAACATTCTCTGCTCCTTCTGCTGCCATGGCAGGTGACTCAAACTTCTCCACTTCCAATGCTAAAGATGCTCTTTTCCAGTCATCTAATATTGTTACAATATCTTGTAGTTTAGAATCAGCGACGAAAAGCTTTCGCCTAGTCTTGTCAATCTTATCTTTGAATGCACCGTATCTATCTCCGTATAAGTCTCTCTCTTCAAACTCTGGAATGCATTCAGAAGAAGATAGAAGACTCTTCTCTACATCATATAACAACTGCCTAGCTTTATCAGGTATCTCGTCCAGCGCGACAGAATAACTAATCTTAACTCTCAATTGTGGCCTCCACGATTGCATGATTAGTTGTGATCAAAGTCGATGAGACAGAAGTAGCATTTTGCAAAGCTGTCCTGGTTACCTTAGCAGGATCAATGATACCATTCTCATACATGTTTACCACTTCATTAGTAGCAAAGTTCCAGCCGTGTGTGTTCGGACTATCTAACAACTTGTTCAGAATCAAATCATACGACTCTCCGGCATTCTTTGACATTTGTTTCAATGGGCCGTAAGCTGATTGTCTTATAACCTCGACGCCAAGACGCTGATCATCGTTACCTGTCTCAACTTCTAAGTCTTGAACTGCTCGGATAAGGCTAGTCCCTCCGCCAGGGAGTGTGCCCTCTAACTGTGCTGACCTAACTGCTTCCAAAGCATCTTCAATCCGATGTTTCTTTTCAACCATCTCAATCTCAGTTGGTGCACCAACACGAATTACAGCAACACCAGAAGAAAGTCTTGTGATTCGCTCTTGAAGTTTTTCACACTCTGCTATACCATCTGTCTGTTTAATCTCAGACTTAAGGCTTTCGATTCTTTCGTCAACCTTTGACCAATCTGCTTTTCCATCCACAATTGTTGTTTGATTCTTAAGCACTTCAATCTTTTTAGCACTACCCAGATGTTTAAGTTTTACATCTGATAGCTTGAGTCCAGAATCCCTGCTGACAAAGGTGGCGCCTGTAGAAATACACAAGTCTTCTAGAATACTCCTGCGCTCTTGTCCGTATCTTGGAGCTTTGATTGCTGCAACCTTCATTGTACCTCTGACGGTATTCATGATAAGGGCAGCTAATGCTTGTCCTTCTAACTCTTCTGATACAATTATGAATGGTCGACCTTCTCTTGCAACTACTTCAAGTATAGGCAAAATTTCCTCAAGCATTTCAATCTTGTAGTTCGTAACCAGCAATAGAACATCATCGTAGTTGATGGATTGCTTTCGCTTGTTTGTTACGAAAGCTTGTGCACAATATCCAGCATCAAATCTAAAGCCCTCGACAATATCCAAAGACGTCTTCATCGATCGACCCTCTTCAATTGATATGGCTCCATCTTTTCCAATCTTATCAACGGCCATGGCAATCATCTCACCGATACTAGTGTCGCCATTGGCTGAGATTGTTGCAATGTGTCGCACATCTTCCTCTGATTTAATTGGCTTGGCTAGTCTCTCTAACTCTGTTACAATAGCCTCTGTGGCTTTGTCCATGCCTCTCTTGATATCAATTGGATTAGCACCTGCAGCGATGTACTTCTGTGCCTTAGAGAGCATTTCTCGGGCTAGTACAGTCGACGTCGTAGTACCGTCGCCGGCTGTGCTATTTGTATTAGACGCAGCCTGCTTGATAATTTGAGCACCTAAGTTTTCAAACGGATCTTCCAGTTTAACAAACTTTGCAACTGTTACGCCGTCTTTAGTGATCATTGGGCTTGCGCCTTCTTTGTGTAAGATAACGTTTCGTCCTTTGGGACCTAATGTCGAGGCAACGTTATCAGCCAGGACACTGGCGCCTCGGAGAATCTTTTCGCGTAAGTCTTTTCCTTGCGAATAACTCTTAACCATGGTAACTCCTTGTAGTTATATACGTAACAATAGTAACCATTATACCTAAGTCAACGGAAAAGTTAAATAAATTAAACGGATGGTTTTGTTTGCTCGGTGGTTTCAAGCTTGTCCACAGCGTTAGTTGTAACCACTTGTAATTTTTGAGCATCATCTATTGCATCTTGTGCGTATACAGATCTGCCTTGTTGGTCTTCTTCTTCGGTCACACCCAAGAAGTAATTATTAACGTTATCTGTAAACGCTTGTAATTGACGATAGACGGGTCCAATAGTTTCTTTTAGTAAGTCTGCGTAGCTTGCCCACGTTGCTTTCATGTACCGTTCACCGATCATCAAGGTACCCACCTCTCTAAAATTACCAATAGATTCTGCTTGGTCTCTGGTGAATTCGAATTGCTGCGGGTCTTTGTATCCTGGCGTTAGCTCCAATAGCCTCAGAATTTCCGCTCGATTCTTATCATTTATCGCCTCTCTAATCTCGTCGACTAGTCCGTATGAGCCAAAGAGCTTTTCTGCTTTTGTTCCCTCAAATTTACTCTCAGCATAAATTACTGCGAAGTTCGCAAAGTTTTGCAACTCCTCCGGATTGGCGCCGATAATCTGATCCATCAGCTGAGACATTGCCTCTGGGCTGATCTTGCCCTCTTGTAACATTCCTGCCTTCGGAGAGAAGTCAAATATAGCCCAATTTGGATTTTGCTCCGAAAAGCCTTTCCTTCCAAAAGCAATTCGTTTTACACCAACATTCGAGTTTTTCAACTCATATATCTTTTGCTGAAAGGCCGCAGCATCTTCGAAATTATCGGCTTCTTGCCTCCATACGGTTTTTAAAAACGGAGTTACAAATATATCCAAGAATCCTTCTAGCGTAATAGTGAACTCTCCGAACTGAAGTCCCTGATCTTTGTTTATGCGGCGTGCATCTAAATAAATAACATGGGGGACAGCTTTAAAGTGCTCCACCATGTTGTTGAACGAGCCCTTTACACCAGTCGTTTGACCGAGAAGCTTCAAGGAATAATGCTTGTCATTTAGTACAACGTCAGTAATTGGCTTCCCTTTTGCGTCCATGCCCGGAATGTCCTCGGGGGTTGTGATTTGAACAGATTTATCTCCGAACAATCCGGCAAGAAAGCCTTCAAAAATAAATCCACCCGCTGATTCAGTAAACGACGTTAGGATAGCATACAACATTTCAGCCATCACCATTGTTGAGAGAATCTCTCCCACTGTTGCGCCTTCTTTCTTCTCTGTCAAAACAGAATTTAAGTTAGCCAACTTTTCTTCTAAAGTGTTGCCGGCAATATTTCTGGCGAACTTTTCGATCATTGCACGGTCCTTGGTGCCCACCTTTCCAAAATCTTCTGTAATTCGAATCGTCGGCAAACTGATGTTTATTTCTTCTTGATCAAACACAGAGGTACTAGCTTCGTCTTCTCTAAGAAATTGAATATTAGACATCTGTTCTGTTATCATATTCAAAAGTGAATCGAACGTTATACTTTCTTTTGGTTCGTATAGTTCATATAATCTATCTATTACTTTCTTATCCATGGTTATAATTAGTCCTTGTTACGTCTTATTTCTTCAAGAATTTCATCTAGCTGCAGTCCTAGAGTATCCCACTTCTTCTTAGACAGGTTGTAATGATTAACTACCCCTTTAAACTTAGCTCTCTTGGAGGGCTTATGTATCCTAGTTAAGAGGCTTCCATCGTCATCTAAGGGGCACTCTAGGGGAATCCCATAGTGTTTGTGTAGAGCCTCTAGGAGAGCCTTGTAGGCATCAACCTGCACTGGGTACGCCCCAAGGAATGGTTTCGGTCGCCAGCCGTGCACTCGCCATCCACTTATGACAGGGCGCAGGCCGAAACCTTTTTTAGAATACGCTTTGTTGTATTTAGTGTAAACTGCATTACTGAAATCAATACCAATCGAAGCCTTATTTACGCGGCGGATCCCTGCATGCCAAGCGACGTCTTGCGTATCGACAAGCTGTACTATAGTGCCATCGTTATCTATTACAAAATGAGTAGATATTCCTCGCTTCTCTAATATTCTCTTGCAAGATGCGGCCGATAACGTAGCGTCCCAGTGGGTTACCACCATAGTTGGCTTGCGTGGTTTGCGCTTTACTTTCGAATAGCAACTTTCTTTTATCCAACTTAGTTCAATCTTATCCCACCTAACTGGTACAGAGACACCATTACAGATTATGCGATGTTGTTTGATAATTGTGTTCATGCTATCATCAACTCCAGTGCTATAAGCTAAGTTGTTTGTGTAAGCTCTGCGATATGTCATTTCCCCACAGAGCCCGTCGACTTTCAAATCATGCAACTCTTGGAATTCTTTGATGTTTTCTAACAATTCGGAGTTAAATTCGTTAGCGCCGAACCATGAAGGTTTCCATCCATATTTCTTTGCAGATCTCTTGTTGTATCTTATTTTAAACCAATTCATTTCTTTTAAATAATTATGTCAGCGATACCTAAATCAACCGCTTCTTCTGCGTCGAGATAAACATTTATCTTTTTGTCCATCAACTTCTTGATGTACTTTTCAGTCATGTTTGTCTCTTTGGCCAAAGCTTTAACATATTGTCTTTGAGTAAACTTTGCCTCTTCCATCTCGTTTTCTAGATCATGAAGATGTCCTTGTTGTCCGGACATAACACCGTGAATCATTACACGACAATTGGCGCCAATTTTACGCTCACCCTTTGTTCCGCTGGCCAAAAGAAGTACGCCGGCTGACATTACCTTCCCCAGTCCCACTGTGTGAATAGGACACGTTTCTCTCACTTGCCTTATTGCGTCATAGACAGCAAACATGTCAGTCGCGGAACCACCATACGTAGAAATATAAAAATCTATTGGCAAATACTCTGAAATTATTTTAGAGTTCATGTCCTTTGGATCTTCAAGCACATCGTTCTTGCCGGTCTCACTGAGCACAACGAGAGAAAACAAAGCATCAGCACACTTTTCCTCATTTATGGTTCCGTAGATACCCATGGCGCGGATCTTTGGACTTTCCTGCGGTGCAAGAGCACTAATATCAAACAACATAGGAGAATCAGAATCCTCCTTTTCTTGGTCCGCATGCTCATCCGGCTCGACTACCTCTTCAGGCTCTTTCTCTTCTTTCTTCTTCTTCTTACGCTTTTTATCTTCTGCTAGCATATTATTTCCTATTTTTTTCTATTAATTTAACTGCCTGATCCCAGGTTTTGAATTTTAAATTTGACCGCAACGATATGGGAGTCATGGTTATTAAACTCTGTATCACGAGAAAGCGCCACAAATCTATCGCACGATTATTGGCTTCCTCTAAATTTTGTATCTCTTCGCTAGTAATCCCAGCATCTTTTAAACTATTATATCGATACTCGTTCATAAATTTAACCTCTTTATCTGCTATAAAGATAATATTTAACGAAGCAGTAAGAGCGCTATCATATAAAGATGCTAAATTAACGTATCTCATGATTCTAGAAACAAACATATATGATATTGCACCAAGGGAATACCATAGAAAAACTTCCCAACCACCTGATTCCATTATGACCTCTCTGTAAATAAAAAACCCGCTATAAATATAGCGGGTTTTTCTGAAAAGTCAAGAGTCATTTTATTCCATTTATTTATTGTTTCATTTCGCTAAGTATTCTGAGAGCTACCCGACGCGCAACCTCATTAACCAGCTCTTCTTCCATGGAAGGCTCATCTTCTTCGTCTTCCATTTCTGGAGCGTCAAGATCCATTTCACCCTCTTCATCGTCCATTTCCAGGTCCATGGCGCCGGGCTCGTCGCCCTCTTCATCGTCCATTTCCAGGTCCATGTCCATGTCATCGTCTTCCATACCGGGCTCTTCTTCAACATCAACCTCAAGATCAATGTCTTTTTCGTCTGCGTAGTCTTCTACTTTCGCTGCGATAAAGTCCAAAAAGTCAGCAAGAGTGTCGCCATCGACTTCCTGTTCGTCAAGCTCGCTATGAACTCCTTCTTCTACTTCGTCGTCTGCTTTTGCATAGCTTCCTTCTTCCATATCGTCAGCTTTTGCATGTTCGCCTTCTTCAAGATCTTCACCTTCTTCAACATCTGTCTCGTCGATGAAGTTCTCACTTAGATTTCTAATGCCGGCCAGCTTCATAAAGCGCCGGGTTTTTTGTTCGTTAAGTAAACGTTTTTTCATTTTATGTAACTCCTTGAAACTTTTCTACATTTGATTGTGCTGAAAACACAAATTATTTCACTATTCTAAATAGTCTTAAAATTCTTGATTTTACCTAATTTTTTTATTGCCTTATCTTCTATCTGCTTCACTCTAACAAAACTAACATTCAATCTCTTGGCAACTTCGCGAAGGGTCATTTCTCCCTGAGAGTCGACAGCTTCATGAATACAGTTGTATTCTGACTCGCTCTCAATCCATGCCCGACAGTCTATAACAGGGCACGAGACACCTAACTCAATACACTTTTCTAAACATTTCATAGAGAAGGACCCTCCATTTCGACGAGATCAAATATATCTTCGATATCGCCAGCATCAATATTAAATTTCTTTTTCAATTCTTCACCTTTATCAATCAATTTTTTAACTTTTTTAATTTTATGTTTACCTCGCATTTTATACTTTTCTTGAAAAATGTTAAGATAATTTATAATATTTTCATCATTCTCTAAGTATCCCGATATCATGACTCGAAAAAATGTACTCTGAGTCATTCCATCATGTTGAAGTTTAATGCGTAAATCCGCTTGCCTCTTTTCCGTGTCATAGAACATGAACTTCTTACGATCTCTTGGGTCTGGTACTGTTGGATCTTTCAATCGGTGTCCTCCTCTATAATTTCCTCTACGGATGGGACGGAGGGGTCATATATATCATCCCAACACCCAGAAGCATCATCATAATTTATATAATAAATGCCATGTTCGTCTTTCTTAATGATAAAACAACAGTTACATGGGAGCCATGTCCTTACCGGTGGGGGATCTGCAAAGGCAGGTCCACGGGAACACTTTTGCACGCCGACTTCTCCATTCGGGCACATGCATGCTCTCTTATCCCAGCCGCGGCATTCATATACCTTTGGCTTGTTGCAACCAACAAACAACAAGGCTAATATAAATATATATTTCATTTTTGCCTCATAATATGTGTGGAACTTTCTATCTGTCCTGCGGCCGACTGACGGATGAATTTAGCTTTCAATTGAAAGTCTCTCAATGTGCGCACACCAGAATAACTAAATCCACTCCTAATACCACCCACAAGATTATCCAATATAGGAGCAACCTTTCCCTTGTAGGTAACTGTGGTTGCGACTCCTTCTGGTGTTGAAGATTTTCCTCTCCAATCTGATTGGGCTTCGGCGGAGGCCATTCCTCTGTATACCTTATACCTTTTCCCTGTGTTACTATGAAACGTTTCACCTGGTGTTTCCTCCGTCCCCGCTAGCATAGATCCAATCATGACAAAATCGGCGCCGGCTGCGTAAGCCTTTACAATGTCTCCACTGGTCTTGATACCTCCATCTGCAATAATTTTTGTGGAGTGTCCTGTGCGAGCGCATTCCATCACACTCTCCAACGTTGGTATACCATGTCCAGTTACAAGTCTTGTTGAACATATACTTCCACCTCCAATACCGACCCGAATGCTGTCGGCTCCCCACTCAGACAGGGCATTGAACGCCTCCAATGTTGCGACGTTTCCAGCCATAATATGAATATTGTCTCCATAATTATCTTTTAAAGTTTTTATGGCTCGTTCCATGGCCACATGATGTCCGTGAGCAGTATCAATACATAGTATATTCGTGCCTATTTTAGTCACGGATTCTGCACGATTAAGATAGTCTCCCGTTGCCCCGATTGCCACAGCAATCGGCATAGTATTATTGCGTTCTCGCAGTTTTCTGACTATATCAGCTTGCTCTGTGACTGTGTTGTATCTATGAATGATTCCGAAGCCTCCTGCCTCGTGCAGAGCAATGGCCATGGCTTCTTCTGTCACAGTGTCCATGGGGCTAGAAATAACGGGAAGCCTAAATTTAAAGTTATCATCCAGTTCGCTACTTATATCAACCTGAGATCTGCTTTCAATGTCACTATACTGTGGAATTAGCAAAACATCATCGAATGATAAACTCTTTCTGAAGTTCTTAAAGTTCATCTGAGCACACCGCTCCTGAGATTTTTCAAATGCCTTTGGAGATACCAAATAGCTTTTTCAATATCCTGTACGGAGTCGCCTTTGTGTTTATGCCTCGCAATATATTTAATCGCATTTCCGTCGTTAAAACCAAGGTCCCAATCTTCAATGGCATCGATAACTTCGATCCTCCCAGTGTTATAATGCGCCGGGTTACTGACCTTTTCTTTTTTTGGTTTACATGTTTTTTCTTTTCCACATTTCTTGCATCCTTTTTTAGTTTCCATGACATCATTCTCCTGTTCTCTAACATCTCCAAAGCCGAAGTCATGGCCAGCCAAGGCTTTTTTGTAGGGCAAATGATCTTCGCCGGGTTCAAAACTCTTATGTGATATCATCAGTCTGTACTCCCCAAGGCGCCTTCTCCACGATCAGATATTGTGATCGGATACCAGTCGTAGAGGTTCCCTGAAGACGTTTCCAGGGCACGGAATGGTACCACCGGGATAAGGACCACTTGCGCAATCTTGTCTCCTGGTTCAATATTTCTGACCTGGTTTCCAATGTTATGCAAATCAATGAAGACTTCTCCATCATAACCACTGTCGACACAGTGGGCGCCGACGATAAGCCCTCGTTTAGCAGCCATGCTGGAGCGATTCATGACCTGCAGCATGTATCCATGAGGCACACCGAAACGGACACCAGTTGAAAAAAGTGCACTCTCGCCTGGGTTAAGAGTTACCATATCAGACTTTTCTGGGTTGAAAAACACGTCCAAACCAGCATCGCTTGGGTTTGCTCTTTCTGGGGCTCTTGCTTTTTCTCTTACTTTAGCATATTCAAGAATCATTTTTATCCTCCAAATGTTTTTTAAATTCTTCTATAATTGTTTTTGCCTTGTCCCAACAGTCAGGACAGTACAAGTTTACTTTCTTTTCTTGTTCTCTAACAACAACAGACCAGGACATAACTTGCTCTCTGTCTTTCTTGTCAAAAGACTTGTCGCATGTCATACATGCATCGCCTATTTGTCCGAATAGCGCTACTTTTGTTGCTAGTTCTTTTTTAGCTTTCTTTTTCTTATTGCGCTTAATTTTACGAGACATATTACCCATTATAAACTCCTTTTTCCATTTGTCAACCTAAAAGTTTGAAATTATGCTTTATAGACTTTGTAGAATAGCCCCATGCTGGATCGTAATCTAATCTGGCCATATATGGACGATTAATATGAAGTCTATCATTGTCGCGAACACCCCAGCAACGAATGCTTGTTACGGTTGATGTGCTGTCAATAGCCCTGACAATCCAATATGTTCTTCCTGTCTTTGTCTTTTTTGGAATAATTTCTCGCGGGATAAACCAGACAACATCACCCAATTCACGATCAGTGCTCCCCAGTGGCGGCACCATGTAATGTTCAAGGCGTTCTCGGACATCGCGGGTCATGACCAAAGTAATAGGGAATATACCAGTTAGCGAAGACAAGTTTTCGATTTTCTCCTCGTCTGAGTACTCTCCCTCTGGTTTATACAATTCTATGTTTTCAACTAGCTTCTTCTTGTTCTTCGGTCGATCAGCAACACATGCAGCCCAGAAATGTTTCATACCTGAGAACCTCTCATCTAGTAAATCTCGCATGGCTCCGCATCGACAGAGGACATCCATAGCTTTTTTATTGAACTTAGAATAAATGATGCCCTCGTTAAAAAGCAAGTCTTCAGCACTATTGAAAGGTCTATTATCAATAATCTGCTCAATAGCTTTATCGCCCAAGCCCTTGATTGAGCTTAAAGGCTGAATCATCGTCTTTCCGTCTTTAGATATATCCCAGTGCCAATTTGAAGTGTTAATATTGACTGGCTCGATACTGAAGCCGTATTTTTGTGCCAAATTAATTGCAGCCTCTTTGCGCTTTTCTGGTTCTTTGTCCAGGAATGCAGCCGTCCATTCAGCAGGATAGTAATTTAATAACCAAGCACACTGGTAGGATAAGATAGAATAAGATACGGCATGCGACTTATTAAAACCATATCCTGAGAAGTATTCAAATTTCTCCCACATAGCTTCTGCTGTCGCTTTATCGATCTTTTTATTCATGCAGCCTGCAACAAACTTCTTACGGATCTTATCTTTCTCTCTTGCCCCCTTGCCTGTACCTTTTTTAGTCAACAGCTTGCGAAGTTTGTTTGCCTCATCCAATGAGATGTTGTCACCAAGCTTATTTGCCAAGAGAGCAATCTGTTCTTGGAAAATAAGAAAGCCGGCCGTCTCTTCTGTAATACCTTTTACAATGTCGTGAGGATAGTTTATTTTGCTTGGATTCTCTTTTGCATCAACGTAAAGCTCATCGACGTCAGCGCTCAAAGGACCTGGCCGATAGATTGAAGTAATAGCAGAGATATCAATAATGTTTTTAGGCTTTGCTTTGATGCAGAATTTCTGTGCGCCTTCATTCGTAAACTGAAAGATTCCGACGAATTTGCCTTTATGAAAAATATTCTTGTATACTTTCTTATCATTTAAATTGATAGAATCAGGATGCAGGTTTTTATCATACCAATCTTTAATCTGATCAAACGTAGGATTTTCAACCTTATGATGACGCTTGAGAATATGTTCGACGGCGCCTTGAATCATTTCCAAGGTCGACAAGCCCAATAAATCGAATTTAATAAAGCCAAGTGGTTCTAAGTGTCGAACGTTCTGCCCTTCAGACCATGGAGTCTGAACAACGCCACCTGAATTAATTAATGGCATGTGCTTGTCTAGGTCCTCTCCAATCACAACGCCGCCTGCATGACGGCTGGTTGAACGTACCTGCCCATATAAAGCTTCAACGTGAGTCTTGATGTGGGGATACTTATTAAGGAACTTCTGCAATGATTCAGAGTATTCCATGATCTCTTCGAATGTTGGAATGTATACTCCAGCTTTGACACCATGAACCTGTTTGGCTCTCGGTGTAGCTTCTTGCATCATCTTTGATGTGACAGGATTAACTTCTGTGAAAGGTACTTCATAGAATTTACTAATGTCCTTAATCAGGCTGCGCAGCTGCAACGTGTTGAAATTTGAGATAGGCACAACTGTCGTCTCGCCCCATTCTTCTGCAAGGATCTCTTTTAGCCCAAAAGCATCACTAACATCATAATCAATATCAGGATAGTCTGTGGCGTCAGCGCGTAAGAAACGGCTAAATAGAAGCCCATATTTGATTGGGTCAACCTGTGTGATTCCCAAAACATACGCAACCAAAGATCCTGCTGCAGATCCTCGGCCGGGTCCAGATAACATATTCTCATTAGCTTTGTCTGCAATTGCTTTCATCGTCAAGAAGTATTTGCTAAACCCTCTGTCATCAATTACATGAAGCTCGTGCTTGAGTCTGTTTATGTACTCTTCATTTTCGCTAAACCCCAAATCTGTCAAGCCAGTAACGCATGCTCTAGCTAAAGCTTGTGTCGCAGTTTTTCCCTCTGGTACAACGAATCCTGGGAGGCGAACCGTATCGTCTGGTAGGAAATCTTCGATGAGTTCATGAGCAATCCAATGAGTTGTTGTGAGTGAGTCGTATACAACTTGATCGTCGTATTCGTGACCAGTTTCAGATGAATATTTCTTATATGACTCCCACATCTGGTCGCCATTCTTTGGATATAGTTCGTAACCAATCTCTTCTACATCAATTGGAAGCTCAGATGTCATCCAATCTGGCTTCTTTGGTCTGTTAAGAAAACCTAAGCGCTTATACAATTCGCGATCTTTCCAAGCCGTTGGAGTGGGATAGTGGCTATCGGCCGTGGAGATCACTTCGATGCCAAACTCATCTCTCATTTGCAGCACAGCCTTGTTCAACTCGTGCTGCTCTGGAATATCGTTCCACTGTAATTCTCCATACCACCTTTTACCAAAGATATCTTTCATTCGTTTGGTAGTCTTACGCATGGCATCTAGAACAGCCTCTGGTCCCTCTTCACGGTTGTCCCAATAGTTGCCCGCATAGACGCCGCCCAAGCATGCTGAAGAGGCAATAACCCCCTCGCTATGCTTGCTTAGCAAATCATAGTCAACACGAGGATACCGGTAGAAATTGTCTCCTTGGAAAGATGTAGAAATCATCTTGAAAATATTATTGAGACCTGCTTGGTTCTGAGCAATCAATATGAGGTGACGGCGCGCCTTAATAATGTTATCGGATTTGCTCTTCGAAACTCCCTCGTCCTCATTGGCGGTCTTCGTTGGGTCACTTTCTAAATCTCTAGCAGTCTTTTTATCCTCTTTGGCTTTTTCATATGCATCTTTCCATTCTTTAACTGATGGAACAAAATATGCTTCAACCCCAAAGATTGGTTTAAAGTCTTTGCCTTCTTCCTTCATTTTTTTGGCATGTAAAATTTGATGAGACAGCCCATTCATGTTCCCATGATCGGTAAGTGCGAGCGCGCTGCAGCCGTTTTCATAAGCATAATCCATATGCTCTTGTGGATAGCCGAAGCCATCGAATGGTGATCCTGCAACACTGTGTGCGTGCAGACCCACGAATGCAATAGATGATTTAGTACGTTCCATGTGACCTCTTTGTGTTTGTTATATTATAGAAACAAACAAGCAGAAGTCAACATCTATATACAACTTAAATATCTCTCGCCGCGGTCGCATAAGAACGTAACGACAACACCCCTCGGATCGTTCTCTTGAACCCACTTTTCAGCTGCAAGGATGTTAGCACCAGAACTAATACCCACCAAGAGGCCGTTTTTTCTGGCCAGCATTCTTGCTTTTTCTTTAGCTTCTATTGTTTTGATTTCTATGACCTCATCCACCTTCCTCATGTCACACAAAAAGTCGGCTCCGTCATTAATACCCTGTATACCATGAGATTCAGCTGATTCATATGGTTTAACCAAAATTGTTTTCATGTTTTTCCATAATTTACCTAAATGCTTAGTGCATCCCATTATGGTTCCTCCGGTTCCTGAGCCTGTGACGAGGGCTGCTATGGTTAAATTCATATCAGTTAACTGTCTATCAATTTCGGCGCCGGTCGTTTGATCATGACATTCGATGTTGTAGTGATTACTGAACTGCATGGGAGACCAGTACGTGCCAAAATTCTTGACTAAATCATCTCTTGTTTTAATCGCGTCTTTAAAAGCATTGTCACCCACCTCAATTATTCTGGCTCCAAAGGATTTCATCATCTGTTTTCGTTCCTCGCTCATGTTCTTGGGCATGATAATAACACACCCATAACCCTTATTAGCTGCAAGCATCGAAAATGCAATGCCGGTATTACCGGAAGAGGCTTCCACAATGGTATGTCCTGGTCGTAGATCACCGTTTTCTTCTGCCTTCTTCAAAATATATGAAGCCATGCGATCTTTAATTGAGCCAGATGGATTATAAGTTTCAAGCTTGGCGTAGATCTTATCCGTGATCTTGATCAAAGGGGTGTTGCCGATAAGGCTGTCGATATTCATAATTCTCTCTTTTAATAGTGTGGATACCACTTACCATCAACCCAATCACCGTCTTCAGGCTTATATCCCTTTTTAACAAGCTTATCAGGGGATGTCTTGTTGGTAGAGGTGCTAACCTCGGGAGACGGTGGTGTGGGAGTTTTGACTAGGGTGGGTGACGTTGTTGTAGCCTGTACAGGAGCAAGCGTCTTATCAATCAATTCTTGCTCTTTTTCTTTGGTCATCGGGCCAATAGGTGCACCAGTCGGAGTAGCTATAGCATCCGGTTTTAAAGAATTTGCTGATCTTTTCTTTTGTAAAGCTTTCCAAGTTCTCATGTGTTCTGGTCCAAAAATGTAATCGGATCCGTGTTTTGGCATGGCGTAAGCAACACTACCAAGATGAGTCTCCACATCTTTATAAAATTTATCAAAATTAAAGTCTGGATTCTTTTTAAGGAACGACTTGTAGCTTCTCAAGAACCGTCCTCTCGGAGAGGATGAAGGCTTAAAAGAAAACTTTTTCTCAGGCTGGTGCGCCTGGCCGGGGCTAAATTTAATATTCTTATTGCTTAGGCTAAATTTGATTCTTTCTTCTGCTTGTCGCCTGTAATAAGCCGTGATGCCCTGCTTCTCTCTCCATGGAAATTGTTCACTTGGCGCCCAGGGACTACCAAACGATTGTGGTTTGCCGTCAGCGCCGCGGGCGCTATAGTAGGGAGTGCCCACCTCTTCGGCAGCCGCTCTATATTTTTCATCGATAGCCTTGTTCTTTAAGTCCGCATCATATGTTTTAGACCGGCCAGAACCGCCCACTTCATCGACCATCTTAAAAAGAGGCTTAACATAATTCTCAACGTACTTGCTTATGCTCTTCTCACTACCAACACGAAAGCGATCATTACCACCCAGAGTATTAATTCTAATTGATACTGGTCCTTGCGCTTTTAGATTGGCAATTTTGGCTGCAATGGACATAGCCTTCTCTCTTTTAGCTTTGTCATATTTGCTAGACCATTTATTAAATCTTCCTGTTACCATCGTGTGCATGAGTGCTGCGCCGGCGCCATTGACATGAAAAACATGTGCGTTAACACCGTTTTTCTTGAAGACCTTTTTCATATGACGTGCCATCCCGCCTGTTGTAGAGTCTCCAATATAGATAACCGTAGGAGCAGCACTTGAGTCTCTCACGGTCGTCTTGCCGTCAGTACCAGTTGGAGATTGTCCAAAATCCTCCAGCCCGCTAGAGTGTATATGTTCTTTAGGCACCGGAATAGTATATGTAGGGTGGCGCTTAAGACGGCTCCTCTGTATTCTATGATTAGGATCATAAATTGCATCTGCGTAGCGAATGCGCCTTGCGAACCTTCCAGTCTCCTTGCTGTATCTCATCCAATCGACCATGCCTTCTTTGTCGACATAGCCGGCCTTTGCGGCGGCGGTGACGACCTTGTTGAGCCCACCGCCACCAGAATAGTATGCCACGGCAATTGCCGGCCATATATTCTTCACGCCTTTGGCGTTGGTGGTTTTTTGAGTTCTTTTAGGTATCCTCTTTCTTAAGAGATCTAAGTATTTGGCGCCGCCTTCAATGTTTTGCTTCCAATCATATCGATCAACTCCCAGTCCCTTTGCTGTATTTGGCATCAACTGCATTAATCCATATGCATCTTTTTCGCTTCTTGCTTTTGTATTATAGCGACTCTCAACCCACATGTGGCGCATGATAATGTCAAAAGGGACATTATACTTTTTCGCCATGGACAGAGCATGAGTTTCGATCTCTTTCTGGGACGGGGTACGAGCTTCAGAGAGTAACTCTTTCCCTCTTCTATCTAATATTTCACCAATCTTCATCATTACTAATTAGTCTCATCTACCCCAATATCGTTCCATTCATGATATTTTAATATGTGCTCTGAAGGTCTCTTTGTTCTGTGCCCTTGTTCTGACATATACTTACAATAATTTTCCCAATTATCTATTCTCCAATAATTCATAAAGTCAATCACATTAGCGCTTTTTCTATCCATCACATCGAAGATTTCACTTAGGGAAAAGTCTAAATTAGTTTTATGAACATCTAAGTGATATGATTCTCTAAAGTTTTCCAATAATCTTTTATAGTCCTCATGATTAAATGTAAACCCCAAATATTCTCCGTCAACAACTGTTTTGTCATTATATGAAATAAAAAAGTTTTTATTGTTAGATATCAAGTCGCGGTGCTGTCGTGTAAGCGTTGGTCCGTAGTAGCCGTATGGAAAAGAAACATAAAACTTATCTGGACGGAGCCAAAAGCTCATTTTGGATGATATCTTATTTGCGACATATGCTCCATGCAATATGCTCCAAGACAGGCTGTCTTTCTTTCCTTTATCTCTTATGTTCAATGGCACATAATATAAAGGTATTGGCTTCTTGTGCTCTCCTTTTCTGGGAGAATAATGTCTAGTGACCCAAACTGGATCTTGGACATATTCGCCTAAGCGATGACGAATCAAGGGCTGAACGTCGTTGTCACATATAAGCCATATTGTCTCGCAGCCGGCATTGGCACACTCTACAACGCTTCTTTCAACGGCCAAATAATCAGGACCTATTGGCATCAACGAATCGTGCCAAGGCATTTTAAAATCAAGAGCGTGCCCTGCTAACGGGATCAGTCCCGCCAAATGAAAACTCATTCACCACTTCCTCTAAAGGTCTTCCATCAACAATTATACCATCTCTTTTAAAAGATTTTACACTTTTTATTTTTTTAATTTCTCGCTTCCATAATTCTAATTTTATAGAAACATGACTACCTGAACCGTTCTTCTTTCCTTTTATACCGGACTGCTTCATCATATCAATAGATTTAAGTCTTGAATAAGTCTCTGAGTAATCGATGTCATGAAGTTGATCCGGTGTTAAAAACGATTCTGCAACCAAGTCTTTCTTATTTTGGTTTCCATCAATTCTTTCGGATAGGAAAAACTTGATTTTTTTAACAAAATTAGTGTTTCCATCTTCAATCTTGTCTAGATTATGAAGCATCCCAGACCTAACGTCATACCAATCATAAACACAATACCCCTTTATCCTCTCCTCTGCTTCTTCAAGACCAATAACATTTTCTGTATCAAAAACGCGAAGGTCTTCATATTGGATATCAAACAATACTGGAGATCCAATATTGATTTGCAGGCGCTTTTCTTCAGGGTAGACTTTTATTTGTTTTACCTTATTGGAAAATGGATTCTTACCTAACCGATTCAATCGATAAGCTAGGTATTGCCACTCTTCATGTGCAGTTGGAAACTCTACCCCCAAATCATTTTCAAGGCGTTGCCTGTCGTAAGCATAAGGGATATCCACAATATTAGGGATGATGTGATAACCCTTTTTGTGTGCGTAGAAAAAAGCATTTAAATTACCTCCAATGACAACATGTGGCCATTTATAAACTGGGCTCTTCAACAATTACACGCAGCGTGTCTCTTAGGCTGTTTTCTTTCTTTTATTTTCTGGTGCCAAGTCTTTAATAACTTATATTCTTTCTTTGGGGACTTTTTGTATTTTTTTACGCTATTAAGCCAGGCGTTAATCCAACTACAGGACTCGTCACCTTTAAGGCACCTTTTCTTATTCTTGTCTAGCCCCTTAACAACCCGTCGCATCCAGACGTCGGCTGTTCTCTGAAACTGGAATCTGTTAAATCTTGTCAATTTCTGATTGTCTGCTAGATCAAAGATTGTTTTTACCTTGTTTTGATCCTTGTCTGTTCTCCAATAGCGCAGAGTTGAAATGCTGCCATCTAGACCACTATGAGTGCATGCATGCGCTAGCATCATACCACGTAGTTCTGATGGTACTCTAAACTTTCTCTCTATTCCTACAAGATCAAATACAACAGACGGCTTAACTTTAGTTAAATTATTCTTATAAGTAGGGCAATTAAATATCGCCTGCTCGGCCACTTCAAAATAGCTTATTTCTTCTTTTTCCACATTCGGAACAGTTCCCGCAACGTGGGCGGTCAACAACATCATAATCAACGAACTCATATCTTTTTAACTCCTAAGCAGCTAGCTGCCTTGTTCACTCCATAAGTAGTCATGATGACCTAAAAAAGCTTTTTTATATCAAGCCCATAACATAATTTTCTAGGATTAAATGATGAGTGTTTCCATCGATTGTAACCTCCTCAGTCATGGCAGAATTTACAACGATCGTCTGTCCCTTCTTTAGAGCTAGAGAAATGTCATCCGCACATTCGAGCACCACTGCCTTTACAAAAGATGCTCTCTTGACTTTGAAGTCATCTGGTACCAATATTGAAGGACCTTCTTGCTCCTCTTCAACTGGTTTTATGGTTATGTATCTGTTAAAAGGTTTCATATTATCCTCACTTTACTTCACAGGAGCCGCCAGAACAAGCTAGTTCCCCGGCCAGATTTGTATTATCGTCCATTTCCACTACTTTTGTTAAGTCAATATTGTGCAAATTCTGAATCATCTCTTCATATTCTTCTTTTGTGCAATCTTCGAAAGGCGCTTGCTTATATGTATGATCCGAGTGTGGTAAAACTGAAAGTCCATTATAGGCTCTCCTGTTTTCCCACATCCACTGTCCAACACTTTCCCACTCACCCTCTCTCACAGTGACAGTGGCAGAGATATTATGTGTATTTTGTCCTCGTTTATGACCGGTCTTTACCCATTCCTGGCTTACCTTTTTGATCCTCTCTAAGAGATCGTGTGCGGTCTCATTCCTCGTTATAGCTTCATCTGGCGCCCTCTGCGGTACAGAAATCACGGCTGTATCATGCGGTCTGAAAAACTCATCTTCTAACAGCTCTGGATGATGTATTAAAAGATAGGTATAAATTGGCTCGTTCTTGCTAACGCGCATTCGACGGATATAATAGTCACTATGCCAGGCATGGATTCCACTGGAAGTGCCCAAGGTCAAGGAAGTTGTACCTGCAGGCTTAACAGTGGTGGTGCGGGCTGCAGGATTGATTCCTATTTCTAGCGCGACTCTTGCATTTTCTTTTTTAACCATTTTGGCTGCAGCGCTCATATCTAAATCTAGAACGCGGCCGGAGGCAATGCCTGTCATAGAAACACCAACTAGGGCGTCTTTTTCAGTTGTTCTTTGCCAAATATCGCGCAAGTAGTGGAAGTCAGTATATCCAGCCTGAAGTGTGCCAATAAATGCTGCCGCTTGAACGCGGCGTTCCAATTCCTCTTGATTCTGTAAATCACTTGCATTTACCTCTGTAAGATTGCAGAACTGATAAGGACGCAGAGCGATTTCACAGCATGGATTCGTCCCCCAGTCTTTATCATTCGTGAAATAAAACCCCGGTTCTCCAGAGCCAGATGCCTTAACTCTTTCCCAAATGCTTAAGAAGAACTCTTTTGTAATTCGATGCCTCATCAAGACGACAGAGTTATTCGATCGACCTCTTTGTGGGTTTGTTTCCCACCACTTGCCTGCTTTGGCTGCGAGCATCTCGTCATCATCGGCACTAAAAAGAGAGATAAGAGCTGCGCGGCGAATACCGCCGGCAAGTACAGCGTCCGCAATATGACATACAATATCATGTACTTCAATAGTTGTAAGTTTGTCGCCATTTTCTTTCTCGTCTAATATTCCTTTAACTTTAACCAGGCATTCCTTCAGGGGTTGTGGACCTGGAGCTTTGCCACCTGATGTTACAAGCATACTTCCCTTTGGCCGAATGTCTGAAAAATCAAAGCGGACGTCAGACATTCCTTCAAAATAACTGCGCACCAACACTTTAATAGAGTCAGACCAGCCCTCAATCGAATCACCAATAAGATATCTCCTAGTTCTCTTCTTGTTCGGCTTTCGAATCTCTGGAAGTTTCTCAACGTGATGCTTTTGTACAGAATAACCCACGCCGGTACCACCTAAAAGAAGGAACATAGCCTCGCTAAAAGACCTCCAATCATCAATTGGAAGATAGGCGCAATTGTAGATCCTATTAGGAGCAACTTCAATTGGCTTTCCTGCAAACTGCATTGAGCGCATTGAAGGTAGGATCTTCTTATCGTATACAAACTTATAATTCTCTTCAATCTCTTCTTTTAAGTGAGGATACTTTTTTATGTGCATTTTCTTGTTTCTCGTAACAAGTTCTTTCCACGTCTCTCTTCTCTGCTTTTTAGGCAGGTATCGTGCATACTTCATATACACGGCAATGTCTGATAATATTTTTGATGCTTCTTCCATTCTATGCTCCCCTTGCTTGCTTTTTGAAACTCTTATACTTTTCTTTCATTGCATCAGCGTTCTCTTTAGGAGTCTTCTCTCTTAGAAGTTCAGCTGCGTCCTCTTCTTGGTCAAAAACTTTAATCTTCACAGTGGCCGGCTCCATGAAGATAGGATACACGAGTCCGTCGACACCATTCCTGTTTTTTGCGATAAACATCCTGCCTGTGTTAGCATTCTTATCCTTGATTGTTCTTGAGATTGAGAGAATAAAATCAGCAACAAAACATTTGCTGAAAGCCTCTGAGATCGATTCCATTGTCACAACTTCTGCATTTAGCCCAGATCTATTAGTTTGTGAGGCTGTCCACACTGGACAATTAAACTCTTGTGCTAAAGCTCTTAGGCTTTCATAAATAGATTCCAACTCAGTCCTTTTCTCTTTATAATTTGTAGTGGGCTTGAGCAAATCGGCGTAATCTATTAAAATCATATCGATTTTTTGATTTCTTTTTTTTAATTTTTCTAAGTGAGTCCGCAAAACATTGACTGATGCTGACTTAGTTGGATACTCTTTTATCAACAATCCACCCTCTACGTCGTTAATCCTTTCATATACCATATCTTTCATCGACATAAGATCGGATAAACGAACGCCGCTGATACAACTGTCGTACCTTTGACCCGTAACAGCTTCAGATAACTCTAATGTATAATGTACAACACTCTTTCCGTTTTGTACCGCCTTCGCTCCTAAATGTGCTAAAACCATTGACTTTCCGGCGCCTGTGGGAGCAATGATCACTCCAAGTTCGCCCTTGCCAAGACCAGACTTTGTGATTGCATCGATGATCTTCCACCCGGTTGAAACAGGATTTCTTGCGTGTGGTGTATATCTTATCTCAAAGTCTTTCTTAAAATCATGACCATGATCATTATCAACGCCTAGCTTAAGTGCATTATCAATAACATCTTTTATCTCGTCATAAGAGGAGGACTGTAGAAGTTCCACAGATTTTAAAATAGCTTGTTTCAAATTTTGCTTCTTGCAAAAATCCAAGCTTATCTCTTTAATATATTTTATATCTTCAACTGGGCGAGCTAGAGTCCTTGCAAAGTAATCTCTGACCTGTTTTTGTACAGCCTCATTTTCGTTGTCCAGTTCTGTTCGCAAGACAGACGCAATAATCTTGCCTGTTGGGTGCACACCGTATTTATTGCGATATTCAAATATCTTGCTCACAAAAATACGAAGATATTTTAGTTCGAAGAAATTAACATCAAGCACTTCTTCGATTTGATCAGCAAACGGACGATCGTTTACAATTAATTGAGCTAGCATTTCTTGAAAGCTCTTGCCATATTTGGCAAAATTCGCCTGTTCTTCTTTCATCTCATCCCTTTTAAATGTATAGAGTTAATATAGGATCAGAGAGGTTTATTGTCAATCACTATTTTGTTAAAGTGCACAAATAGCTCATTGAAGTTTATCTCGCCAAAACCATCCTGAGTCATCATTTTGATGACCTCTGTTTTGTTAAAGCCTAGCTCTGCGTCCTGTATTGTCTCATGAATTGTTTTTTTCGAATTAATATCTAAAATTGGAACGTAGAGTTGCATCATCTTATAGTTTCTTTTAAGAATGTCAGAATTGTTGACCACATTTTCATATGCTTTTAATTTTCTATTTTTTAGTTGTTCTTCAGAGTACTCTAGTACTTCTGTCAACGTAACAGGATCTGATCCAGATAAAAACGGAAATCTTTTATATGCTGTAGCCAAACCAATATTACCTACACCTTCAAGATTATCGCTCTTATCGCCGGCCATGGCTCGGGCAAGGGCAAAATTGTTAGGATGTATGTTGTGCTTTTCTATCAAGTTCTTTTTATTTAAAACCTGCTTTTGTACTGGCCGGTATAAAACTGTCTTGTCATCCAGTAATTGAAAGAAGTCTTTATCACTTGAAACAATAACCTTTTGCCAGCTTTCATAATGCTTGTGTCTTGCCAAATAAGCTATCACATCATCTGCCTCGACACCGCTGAACATAAATTGCATCAATGGCATTTCATTAAAATACTCTGTTAGCCTCTGGAGTTGCCACGATTTGTTTGTTAGTTCTTCAGATTCTGTTAGCACTCTTGCGCCGCGATTCAGGCGAGGTGGCTTGCGCCCAGCTTTGTAGTTTTTATTTAAGATTTTGCGGCGGGTTGAGCCTCCTTGTCCATCCCAACAGATAATAACTTGGTCTGGCTTTGACTCTCTGATAATCTTTTGTAAAGATTTAATTACTCCCTTTAATCCGCCAATTGGTTGTCCATTTGTTGATAACGATGGATCGACAATATACGATCTAAAGAATAAGTTTAGCTGATCGATTAATAATAATCTCTTAGTTTTCAATGTTTTCCTCTATATATCAATTTTTACTAAATCTTTTTGCTGCCTTCTTCTGGCTAGCTTTTGTTTTAGGTTTTCAACTTTTTTAATTTCAAATGTAAATACGCTTGGCAGATTTCTCACGTAAGAAACAAGGTTTCTCATGTATGCATCTGCAGAGGTTACATTTGGAATAAATTTAATTTTCAAATAAGACGCATCTCTATCATCTGAAACTCTATTCGACGATCCAACTAAATTTACAATTGTCACGCCGGCGATTGCTCGGATAGATGTCAAAACATCTGTAAGGTTTACTTTTGCTGATGTGTGGATCATGCATTCGGCTTCTTGAACTTTATCCGATATTGCTTCCACAATCAATTTCTTAATTCTTTTGGACATAACTCTCTCCTAGATAGTATTAATTAATTAGTTTAAAAAAGCCCCCTTTGCTTAAATTAAACATCGGGGGCTTAACACGGGAGGGACTTATGTAGAAGAAGATTGTTCTGTCTTTCTTTCGTATTTCAAAACAATCTCTTCATGCATTAACTCTAACACTCTTTCACGGAACTGTTCACTACTTTTTAATTTTTCAAGCCAATTTTTTGATTGAAATTTTTGTGATGTCCCATCTTCAAAGTGTAGTGTGTACCACGCACCTGATTGAGTTAGGTTTTCTGAGCCTATTAAAGCTTCGAGCCAACTCTCTTCATTACGAATACCAACTTCACCAGCAAACATAATTTTAAAATGACACCTTCGTCCTGATGTTCCAAAGCGTGATTTTTCTAGTTTAACTTGTACTTGGTATCCTACGCGGTCGTCTCCATTCATAATAAACGAAGACTTAGCTTTTCGGCCGGTTAACCAAATGCGCAGTGAATATGCATAGTGCATAGCTTTTCCACCTGGAGTGACATACGGTGTTGTCATAATCTCCATTCTCTGCGCAGGATTTGAAGCGATATTTGTTTTAAGCTGGTTTAATACCAAAAATGTTGACTGTGTGTTGGCGATAGGGACAGTAAGTTTTGACATCCCTTTCGCCAAGATTCGAGCCTTCACAGCCATCGATGACTGAGGGTTGAAATCACCTTCTACATCTGTTATGGCCGGCGTAAGAGCCAGAGAGTCCCAGATAAATAACATTTGACTATCGTTAGAGCCTAATAGTTCTTCGATCGTCTCTAAAACAAATTCAACACTTGATGCTTGCACATAAAGAAATCTTTCCAAGTCGATGCCTAACCTAGACAATAAACTTGGATCGATAGCAGACTCTGAATCGAAGTAAACAACGTCAATACCCATTTTTTGAGCATTGGCAGCAATCTCTGCAGCCATCCACGATTTACCCGCTCCTTCTAGACCAGCAATCTCAGTAATTTTACCTACTGGAATGCCGGCCTTTTTTCCTCTGCAAACAATGTTGTCCAACCAAGTTGATCCAGTGGAGATCCACTCTTTTACCTCAGTTGGGTTCTCTTCTCTTAGATCGTGGGCGACTTCTAATCCTGCCTTACGATTAATAAGGTTTCGCATATCGTCCAGACTAAGTTTTCCTAATTTTTTAGCTTTCCTTGCCATGTTCCCTCCATGTGTTTTTGGCTCTATTCATCGTACTCAATAATTTCAATCTCAAAAGTCAATTCTTCACCAGCCAAAGGATGGTTATGATCCAAAACGACCGAATCATTTGATTCAGAGAGAATTTTTGCGACCAAAGGTTGTCCACCCGGTCCTTGTCCTTGAACTGTTGATCCAACTTGGAAATCAAACCCAAGTGGAAACATAGCTTTAGGCGTCTCCTGAATGGCGTCCGGATTTACTTCTCCGTAAGCCTCTGTAGGGTCCAAAGTGAAGGTTTTCACCTCTCCAAGTCCCAGTCCCATTACGGCACTATCAAACCCTTTAATAACCTGACCAGAACCAACCTTAAATTCTAGAGGTGTGCCTCTATTTTTCGAATTATCAAACTCTGTTCCGTCAGTTAATGTGCCTTTATAATGGACCTTCACATTGTGTCCCTCTTTAATCAAACTCATGTTTTTTCCTTATATTTGTGAGTTGAGGCGCCTGTAACCCGTGCCTCCCTGCGGTTTTATAAATTGGTAATAATAATCTCTGAAGATTCCTTAGCTGTCATGCAATAAGTCCAAGATGCATCATGAATATCATAATCTCTATAAAGATGTCGAATTTCATCGCAATTATTATAAGATAAAATCCAATTCTTTTTCTCTTTTAACTCAGAATATAAAGATAAATGAGGAAAGAATTTATGCATATCGCCAAGATTTCCATATAGCTTGCTGCGAGCTTCTCCAAGAAAGTATGGAGGATCAAGATATAACAAGCAATCATGATTCTTTATCGACTTTTTAAAGTCTGCGTGTTGTACAGTGAGATTCGGAGCTTTGAAATTCCTTATATATTCTAATCGACTATCTGTAAAGCGTGCGTAGGACGCTCTTTCAGAAAATCCGCCTGATAGAGTCGCTCCAGAGAAGCTACTTCGATTGAGCGCATAGAATTTGGCTGCTAGTTCAAAACTAAAACCTTCGCCTTTTCTAAGAGCACGAACTAAATCTCTCTTTAATTTGTGAAATGTTCTTTCGGGTAATCCGCGTTCTTTGAGCTTTTTGCCTTGATGCTCATAAACCTTTTTCTTTCTGAATGAATCCGCTAGATCTGCGAGTTTTTCAGGATCTTTTAAGATAGCTTGCCAAAACCAAACTACAGGTTTAAACCCTTCGTATCCATGAACCTTGACGCCCTTCTCGGCCAGTGCTAGTTCAACAGATCCGCCCCCAAGAAAGGGGGAGCATAGCTCCCCACAGTCTTCAGGGACAAACTCCAATATCGTTTTAACGGCGCGTGATTTACCGCCTGGATATCTTAGTGGAGTCTTCATTAATATTCCTCGATCTTTACTAGACGATTACCTTCTATGTCATGATCTTTTTCAATCTGAGGGAGGGCGCCTAGAATCTTATAGTGCTTGTTTTCTGGCGTATCAATATTAATGCCTGTGATACCACTATTGACAAGCTGATAGGACTGCTTATAGAACGTATCAAGCTCGGTAATTCTATCTTTTAAGTTCTTCCTCAACTCTTTTGGACTATAATCAGAAGCGTAAAAAATAATATTGACAGGATCTTTTTTATTTGCGACTGCCGGCAATATCTGATTGCACCAAAGCCTCACAGAGCGAGTGTTGTCTTTCGTATTCATTAACACATACTCGTTCTTCTTCAGATCCAATTTAGATTCGATCCAGTCTTTCCATGCCTTGTCTGATTGTACCCTGACAAGAGACTTATCCTCTGCTGCTTTTGCAAGGATTTTTTTGACCAGCTGAGTTACGGCGCCGCCACGAGAGTTGTCATATATATCATCGATCCCAACATCCTCTCTTAGCCAGACCTGGACGGACTTTTCATCAGCTTTTAGCTCTCCGGCAGCTATGAGTCCTACGCCGGCGCCAATATAATCTTTAAATGTAGAGGCGTATTGGGGTAAGTGTTTATTCTCGATTAATCCGTTTGTAATAGTGTTTCTTTTTGACATGTCAGCTCTACGATATACGGCGACGGGTACCCATCTTTCCCCGTTCTTCTTTGCTGCACGGAGCCTTCCACGTCCTCCTAGCCAATTTCCTTCAACATCCATACTAGGTGACCAGAATGAGGTCATCCATCCATGGCGGCCAAAAGAAACCCTGAAAGACTCAATCCTTTCGTCTTCATCAGTACCCTCTCCTCGAATACCCATGTTCCAGAATTGAGAATCTTCGGTATCAATGTCATTGAGATCAACAAAGACATGATGTGAATATTCTGCTTGTTTAAAAGCTATGGGCTTTAATTTATCATAATCTTTTAAATTGATATAGCCTTGCCCGTTAAACCCAGGCTTAATATCGCTATTATTTTGTACTTTTTGTAAAACCATTTTTTTCTCCTTTTGCCAGTCGGCATGTTATAGCATCTCAAGCGCCGGTGGCAATCGAGATGAGGTTTATAAAAAATAGACTCTTTTTGTTAACATGAAGAGTCTAAAAACATGCTTGCTCTTATTAGAGTCCAAACTCAGAAAAAGCTTGATCAACAGACGTTGGAGTATCAGATTTATTCTGGTACTTCTTAGTCTCTGTCGACACTTCTTCCGCGTCTTCTTCTCCAAGCAAAAATTGGTCTAGCATTTCTTGTACCTGGTTAGGTGATTTCTTCTCAAAAAGAGTAGTAACATCAGGTACCTGCTCTAGATAATCTTTTGTTTGCTTCTTTGTCTTTGTAAGCGGTGAAGACTTGCGACGTGGTGTGATTGTGGTTTGAGGAAATTGTGCCCCTGGAGGCTTTCCATAAGTAATTACCAAATCAGTACCGTCGTCAACATCTGTGATGTCTCCATAATCCGGATTTAAAACAAGATTCAAAAGTTCTTGGTAAGCCATTTTACCAAATCCCCAGACTCTTACACCTTTTTCTTCTTCTCCTCGAACAAGAACCGGTGCAAAAAACCTTTGACGAGCCATTAAACTCTTAGCCATTTTAATACTGTCCTCGGATCCTTCTTTGAAAAGGGAGCGGACAAAATTATCCAAAGGATCTTCCTCACCAAAGTTTTTCTTGGGACTCAGAAAGCCAGGATTGTTACCTACGTTGTAGTGAAACCAGTAATCTTTAAACGGATCACCGTCTTCGCTTGGAACAATTCGAATTGTACTCTCACCGTCTTGTGGACGCCAAAACATTTCCTTGTTGCTCCCACCGCTGCCGCGGCTTTGTAAGGCTTCTCGCCTTGCTTTCATTTTATCCATATTGATAGCCATAAAATTTCTCCTTGTATAGTATACTTGGCAAATATTCCAAGTATCTGTTTAGTTATCATTGTATAATATAATCACGATTCTTCGTCAGACAAGAAAAAAAGTTCATTTTGTATTAAAGAAGTATGCGCTAAAACATAAACGTAATTCTGCTGATATTCTGTAGAATATATACCAAAAGATGTTTGTATTTTACCGCCCTCCATACGAGAACGAACTTGTCCTGTAATGTTCTTCAGAAGCTCTCCGTCGCTTTTCAACTTGTCTTCGTGAATCATATAGAAGTATACCTTTTCCCGAGGCATTTTTAAATCAAAAAATAAAGTTTCTTGGCCAGTTTCTAGCTCAACAATTCCTAAAGTTGATATCCTCGCAGCTTCAACAGGATCATCGAAAGTCTCTAAAACTGGTTCTGAATTAGTGCAAACGTTAATCATATGAATTACTGAAACTACCAACTCATTTAATTTATCGTAATATCCTATCACGGGAGTGTCTTGAATAATTTGCTCTAAATTGGAATTATTAACAAGAAAGATTCTTTTCAACAGCCCAGATCTCGCAAATTGTTGTAATATGTGAAAACCAGCGCGTTCTTGCTTTCTTTTCATTTCAGAAAGAAGAGATACGTCAGGTCTTATATATAAGACATATATTTCTTTAGAGTTAAGTTGTTCCAAGATTCTCAATGCGGCTCCAGATATCGCGCCTGCACCTGAGACAATAAAAAGATACGGTGGCTTCGCATCTTTAAAGAATCTCTTGAATGAAGGGCAGTTCTTTTCGTATTCTTCATGTGAGCTAGATTTCTTGAGTTGTTTGAATTTTGGGCCAGGTCGCTTCTCTGAATCAATTCTATATGTAGCGTATTGCGGATACTCAGCAAACTTCTCTGTTATTTTACACCCTGCAGAACCTAAGCCTATGATTGTTTCCATTCTAATTTCCTCATTTCACCATAATTCTTGCCAGCACTTAGGTTGATCTTAAAGAATCCTAATTCTGTATTTGAAAACTTGTCTACAATTTCTTGTAAGAGCGATCGATCTTCGACAGAAAAGTCTATCACCAAAGAATCATGAATACAGAAAGACACATGAGATGTTCTATTTTTTAGAAGATGCCATACGTCGATCATTCGTCGTAAAAACAAGTCACTGGTTGTACTCTGAATTAAGTAATTCAATGCGTGCTTCTTTCCTGCTTCCATTTTTCTATTATAGGGTGTTTCGACATTATATCCGTTCCAATATTTCTCTAGAATCTTGTTCTTGTCGAAGATGCTTTCAAGTTTATCATTTTTTGCTTCTGGATTATATAGCCATGCAAAGAACTTTTTCTTCACCTCATCCCTTGTTAATTGCCCCTTAAAGACATTTTTGCCTGTCCACGCATGGATATCTTGTTTTGGCTGCTCAAGTCCCTGTAGGGCTAAAAAAGTCCTGATCTCGGCTGAATTGAAATCAAGCTCTAAGAAACAGTCGTTTTTTGGTTTGATAATGCTTCTGTATTTCTTGTCCATAGTCAGTATTGGAAAGCTGTTCTTCTTTGTTGTCAAGCGGCCAGTCTTCGAACCAAATAGATCATATACAATGTTTGGTCCTTTTTGCTTGATCTTCTTGTGGAACATTCTACCTCTTGTTGATCCAAAGTTAAAATCAGCAAAGTCTAAATTTAAAGGCAAATATTTTATGTCCTCCAAAACTTTGCTGAGTGAGACGAGAAAATTGTAGTTTTTTGGTTTGTCGTTGTTTTCTAGTATGTGTTTTGTAATCTCGTTTTTAACATCGCAATATTCTAACACAAAACGCTCTGGAACTAAATCATAAAAACAGTTATCATATAAAGATATCTTTGCTTCTTTGAACGATGTCAGATAAGCTCGGAATCTATCTAAAATGTTGCTTAGCCTCTTTTCCAAGTGTTCTGGGCAAGAACGAGTTAAGTCGTGATCTCCGCAATATAAGCTAGCGTATTTTATATCATTACGATCACGGAGGATTGGCGCGTATTTCCAGGTTGCTGCGATCGATGATGGAACTTCATCATAATAGATTTTTTCATTTGCATATATTCCAATGCATTCTGTCTTATCATCAATAATCTGAAAATACAAAACAAACCTCTTCAAGTAAGATAATCACACATTGTCAAAAGACAATTAAAAATACTCAGACAGTTTCTTTAAAGTATTGCTACCAGGGAGATTATGGTAGCTACTGTTTACATTTGGACCCTGCACAAGAGTTTGAACCCTTTTATAGATTTCTTTATTGATATACTCGACCGCTTCTTGTACAGTGGCGACTTTCAACATTTCTTGAGCTTTTCGGACAATATTTAAATACTTGCTTCTTTTTAAGATAACTCTCTCTTCATTGATCTTAAGGTCAAAATACAGACGAATCCATTTTTGATTTGACATGGATAAAGCAAAATCTTTCTCGGTTACTGGTTTTCTTATTCTCGCCTTCTTTACGAGGGCTCCTTTAGGAAAAGTATTGACTATATTTTGTGGACTCTGCTTAATATAGCTATCGTACATTCTAAAAAGAAGTGATTTGAGTCGATCGAGTTCATTTTCTTGAGCCCGGACATAATACTTAGTGAACACGTCCTGTCTTGGCAATTCGTGCTTGTGAGATGCTCCGATTTGCGCGTGTTTAACACAATAACTTTCAATAACGTGTTCGTGATAAGGACCAGCAGAGGTATATCCTGTTTTACCATTTCCATTTGCGTCTATCTCGTATTCATGCACATGCCCTAATCCACCAGCAGAAGTATATCCTGAATCTGGTGTCGAATTTACCAAGAAGGATCCTCTATTTTGAGCATATTCATTCATTTTCTTAGAGCGTAGATTGGCCACAAGCATAAAAGGTCTCTTTTCATCAATATAAAATCCGAACTTGTGCACAGTAGAGGCATATAAGTTAAAATTAGGATCTCCATAGTATATCTCATCTATTTCAGCTTGATCATTAGTGTCTATTGATGACAGCTTAATTGTAATACCGTTACACTCAATCGGAATGAGAGATCTTCTTATGTGAGAAGAAAGGTTTATATTGGCAATATCTGTATACAAGTCGCTAAAAACATAATTCACAAACATTTTTATAAAATCACGATGATTGTTTATGCTCTTGTGACGATTGTTTTGCTCTAGATACGATCTTATAAAATGGTCATAGATAATATTAACATGCTCTTTGTGCAGCGAAACAGGATTTACATATCCGCTTGCGGGAACCAAACTTTGTATGAATGTTTCTGTGGTTTGGCCGGCTTTGTTTGTGTAAGTTTTTGGTGAATACTCTCCTGCGCGGAATCTAACCGATTGTAAATAACTTGACATATCTGTGAATGCATCGGCAACGAAATCTAAAACCTGAGCAGATCCGCCAACGGAACTTATTCCGTATGTCTGCGCGTTTTCTAAAGATAACAAAGTGTCGTTTGAAATCTTTGGCATTATTGTTTGTCCAGAAGGATCAACGAGCCCATAATGATTCATTTGAGAAAAATCAATTATATTTTGCACATACAGGCTGGCGTTCTGAGTGGCAGGAGCTATATATCTTTCAATCTCTTCTGCTTGTGCCGCATTAAATATTTTTATCGTATTGGCCATACTTTAATTATTGTTTATTGTTGAAAAACAAGGCATTTATTTGTCCTTACAGGGGTCAACATGGCGTTTTTTGGAATCATAGCCCTCATGAAAAGCCTGCCAAGAGCCAACAATGCTGGTTTTGAATCCGGAATTGCTTATATCAGATGTTACATCTACAATATCATAATATCCGCCTAAACCTAAGACTCCTTGAACGACGTCGATGTTGTGGCTAGACATACCAGTAAATGTTGGATCTAAATAGAATCTCATTCCTTGGTGAAAGTGAGGATTACCTACAGTTTCTAGAGTAACATCGTATTTTTCTCTCAAGAGTCCGAAATCAGTGTCACCCCTGTCAAGCACCTTAGATTCCTGCAAAAATGGAACAGTGCTTTTTCTAAAGCTGACTGATCTCATAATTCCTCTGTTGGCACCGATAAAAACATGAGGAATATTATGCTTAAGGTTTGTATCATAAAGCTTTGGCTTTCTCCCTTTTTCCAAGCTAGCTGCTGTCGAAAAGCCGGCATCATAAATAACCAAAAAATGTTTCAAATGTTCTTTACCGTCGACAATATTTTCATTACCTATCAGTTTATTACCAACCAATAAAGCAGCCTCTTTTTTATCTAAACTAACAGATATACTGCCATCATTGGGACTTAAACCTTGTTGGCGACGAGCACTAAAAGAAGTTAGTCGAGGCTTTACTGCTTTAAGAGGAGAAGCGATCTGCGTGCCGTCTTTGCAACCTGTATTAATTGCACCCATTGCTGGGATTAAAAGCTCCATCATCGAATCTCTTATAAAATCAATGAGCGCATAATTGACCTTCTTTTTATTAACAACTTTGTCGATCATAAACCTTTTCCAATCCTCAAACAAAATTGGAATATCAGCAAAATTAAAATGTCGAACCCCCCCAGATATTGATTCAAATCGTGAGGAAGCCAATATAACGACAATATCTTTTAGCCCTTCTGGGTTAAACTGCCAAATGTTTTGTATTGCGGAATGCACAACGGATCCATACCTAAGACAATACATACTTGTTTTTTTATCGCCTCCACCTGGAATTGTTAAATAAGTATTTTTAAAAACTTGTGAGTCGAAGGTGCCATCATCTAGTTGTTCTTCAAAATCTTCTGGCCTTAATGGATCTTGCGCAAGGTCTGGATCCTTAATTGCATCTTCTCCTTTTAAGTTTTTGTTTGTACCTTCAGCGCTGGTTGGGCTGTCTTTTTTTGCTACAACTTCAAGCTTTAAATTATCGGTCTCAGAGGCGGACCCTTCTAGGAATTTATTTCTATAATAACTAAGAAGGAGATCAGTGTTTGTTACGCGGCTGCTGGCAGTCTCCTTGAGTTTATCAGTGGTTGATTCATCAGTTTTTACCCCGAGCTTCGTAAAAAATTCAGCGTCAAAAAATAAAAAAGATTTAGGCACATTTAGTCTTAAAAAATGAGTAGGGGCTTCGTTGCCTGAAGCTGAAGATAGAAGCGTGCTTCCATTAGAATTATTTGGGTCTACAGATGCATCAACCAAGCGCTTCCATACTTGACTAGTTAAATTAGATCTTTCAGTATTCAGTTTATGTACTAATTGGTTTTTTCTCTGCTGCATAACATTCCGATTTACAGAAAAATCTTTGTTATCTGCAGAGAATCTCAATATATCATCAACGACAGTGACCGCTTTGCTAAGTCGTCCAAGGTTGGGAGTATGAAAAATATTTGTCTGAAATGCGTCGATAAGTTGGCCACCTGCACGTCCCATGTACCTAACATCTAAACTAACTGTGCCATCGTTTCTGAACGTAAAATCGTGTGTCTGAAGTGTTAAATACATAACCAAATTTGTTTCTGAAATAAATTTTTCGAGGCGTGCACGCTTAGACGCTGCAGTCTGATTTTGGAATACTTGATCATTAAAAGACCAGCCCACTTCTAGTTTAATTTGAAACTTGTCTGGACTATAACTATCAATGTTTATTTCTTGAGCCTTATCAATAAACTTTTCTAACTCTTTCGATCCAAATCTTTCTAACTCTGAAGCTCCTCTTTTTACATCACCAATTTGCTTGTCTGTTTGTTTTAGTTCTACTGGTCTTCTCAAAAGATCAACATATGAATACTTTTTCTTGCCAATAGAAGTCGTCCTACACTTTGTAAAAGCATTAATGCTGTCAAAAATAAGACGAATATTGACGTCAATTAATTTATCAAAGGTTGCGGGTGTTTGTCCAGTTCTTCTTATTCTAACTCGTTCGATGCCGGCATTTTCTCGCTCATACACACCAGAAGACTTGGTAAGCTCAATTTTATTTGAAAACTCTATCGGTATTTCTTGCTCTTTGCCTTCTTGTGTTTCAAAAACTTTATAGACTCTAATTCTTGGCTGCAAAAAAGAAATATCAGTATTTGTAGCTTCTAAAAACGACTTCAAAGTTGATCTTGAATCACCTTTATTAAACAATTTATTAACAAAAAAATGAGAATCTTTCGTATAGGCAAAAATCAATGGATGATGTTGGCTAGTGAAAAACTTTTTCTTAGAACTAGCTGATTTGAGTCCTAATGAGTTTAGTGTGTGTTTATAGTTCTTTGAATAAACACCTGTCATTCCGCTGTCAGTAAAAGTCGCAATGTTACTTGAAGAATATAAATCTTCAAACAAGGGCAGGACGCATCTTACATTCTGGAGTCTCTTTCTCTTAAGTTCAAGTTCACTATTAATTTGAGGAAACTTATCTTCAGTGGTCTCAACATCTCCGGATATGAAAGCTCTACATCTTACGAGAAATCTTTCTTGAAATAATTCTTTATAAGTTTTTTCTACCTTCTTATCAGATACAACTAATTTTACGTTAAGTATTTCTTTGATAAAAGCTTTTGTTTTTGCTGAAACATCTTCCGATGTTACTTTTCCTCTAGAGGGAGATAAATAAAGAGGGGCGTGTATGCTTTCAAATAGGCTTGTTCCTGCCGAAAGTGGAGCAGTCTGATTTGGATTTGTATAGAAAAGAAACATTTTACCGATATTGGACTCCAATAAATCTTGTATACTTTTGAACAAAGCAAATTTAAATTTGTCCTGTCTTATTTTTGTTTCGCTATTATTATCAACTGCTAGTTGTCCCACCACGGTGCTATTTCGCTCATTTATAAGTTTTTTTATACCTTTTAAGACTTTTTTATCTTCATCCGTCGGCCTAGAAGCTGGGCCTCTATAGAGGGTGGGCATGCCAATAATAGAGGCGGATTTTCTCAAATCAGTGCCTCCGGGCTCGACCCTTTGTTGGAGATTTTGATGAGCCCCAAGGATTCTGGCTCCCAAATAGGCATAGTCATTAAGCTTCTCGATAATCTCGCCAAAAGAAACATTCTTTGCCAAGTCTGCTCTGTCATTTATATCTTCACCAAAGCTTTTAAGCAGTTCTTGACTTGTTACCTGCTCATATTTGCCATCTTTGAAATGCTTTGCATTAAATTCCCCGCCTGCACGAAAACCTAATCCTACGAGCCCCTCAAGTGTGATTTCTTCATCGGCTTTTATTTTTTTCAAGATTGCAGATCTTCCCCTTTTAAAAACTTTAAATAGGCGAAAATAATGACCCATTTTCGAACTAATCGCTGCCAATGTTTCAAGGTGGGCGCCGTTTTCTGCCTCTAAAAGCTGCTGTGCGCTCAATTTTGTGGCGCAATCTCCGACTACTGGGTCAGACTTGATCTTATCAATAATGTTTGTAAAATTTAAACTCGACATAATCTATATCATCTTTTTAGTAGCCGAAAGCGGAGAGAACGTCGCGAAGAGGAAAAGGGACTTCAATAACCTCTCCATATTCAACGTCTGAGTCTGTTGGTTTTTTGTTATACCAGGCGATGACCCACCACATTTTTGCATTTCCATAGTGCTCGTGAGCCAATTTTGAGAATCTATCGCCAACTTTCCATACAACACGTTCGATTTCAAAATCATTTATCTCCTCTTGTTCAGGATAGTATAAAACAGGTGTGTCATATTGTTCAACACCATTTATATCTCTTTTTATAAAAAAAGACTTATAAAACCTTTTATCGTTGACAATTATGCTTCTGTTGAGATCTCTTTTGATAAATGACATTTTTAACTCCCGTTGTTGGCTTTTGTTACTGCGGCCTCAGCGCTTTTGTCGACAGTTGCTCCGGTTTCGGGCTTAGACACTGCTGTGCCTTTATTTGCGGCCGTGATATCATCAACACCTTTAGTAAAGCCATATGGAAAGCTATTGTTAAAGAATCTATTTCTCGATGCACTGAATCCTAAATCTTGTTCGTGAAGTACGGTAAAAGTGCAGCGCATGCTGTAGACTTTTGGGATCAAGCCGACATCTGGAATTCCAATTGCTCTTTGCCTTGGCTCTTTTGTGTTGTACATGCCTTGGTCCATGGCAGGATTAAAACTAAAGCCGTTGACATGTCCTAAAAGTCCTCTTCCGTTTAAATTGTTGTGAATCAAGTTTGCAAACTTTAATCTCAACAAAGGTGGCTTATTTATCGTTGCAACGTTGGAAGTGGATTTTTTTGATTGTATATCATACATTGGATACAGCATCTTAAGAAGTGTTTCGAGCTTGATCATATTGTTGTAGCCTTCTTTTGGCCCGTTCGAGGGAACATCCCATGCCAAATCGATCGAACGTCGTGTACCTTGATAAGTCTCGATTGCATCAGGCTTACCATATACGGCAGTAGACGACCATTGTTGTGAAAAGTTATCAGAAAAAGCTGTAACAAAAGCACTAAAGCGAACTTTATAAAAGTTCTTGTTTTTAGTCCCTATAGAGGCATATGTAAATTCAATATCGGTAAACTCTTTTTGGTTACTCGCATCTGTACTACTCCAAACTGACATCTATTATCCTCCTATGCTCTACCGACCAAAGTCTGTGAGTCTCTTTCTCTATTTACAAAGTTTAAGGCCGCTTCACCAACCAACACTCCATCAAGGTCGATCTGTACAGATCTAGGTGCTTCGACAACGTGCACGCTCGAACCTTGACCCCCAGAGGCTGCTGCGGCGACCTGAGTTGACTGATTGACCTGTGTTAGACTAAACTTGTGTGCGGCTGCAGCAAGGCGTTCTACACCAGCAGCAGAAGCAGCTTCAGTTGCTTGTTGTCCAACAATAGCAACTCTATTAATATTAGTTATTGTTCTCTCGACGTTTTCATTTTCTGTCGCGCTTAAGTTCATGTTTTCGTTGACACGTTTTATCTTTTCACCAAAATCAGCTAGTTTGGCAGTATTTAAATTGTCAACGTTTTTCTGTATCGATTGAACTCCAAAAGCTAGCTGTGCTGTGCTATTGGCTGCATCACTCATGCCCCTGCTAGCTGTGATTCCTGCAGTGGCGATGTTTCTTATACCGGTGGCGGCTGCAGAAGAATTTTTGCCTATAAGACCTATTGCACTTCCAAGTTGTGCAGTGGTTTGTGAAGCAACTGAAGTGTTTTTAGCTAGCTCTCCGGTTGATTGTCCTAAATTACGAAAATTGGGTGCCGCAGAATTGGCAGCTGAACCAGTCCTTTTAATCGAATCTCCAAAATCCCTCATTCCTAAATAAAGAGGTGGCGAAAAGAGTGGTTTGAATAACTGCATTGCTAGATAAGTAAATCCGCCGGCCAGTCCTACTATACCCAATCGGGCGGCTCCCGAGGCAGCACCCATGACCCTAAAAGCTGTAGTAACTCCTCCGATAGCAGTGGCGGCTGTTCGCAAGATAGGATATAATACGGCAAACTGTGCAATCAATTTTCCATTTTCTTGCATAAACTTGGCTACTCTGTCAACCAATCTAACAATTGCGTCTCTATTTTCATGAAGCTTCTCGATTAAAGGCATTAGTGAGTGTACAAGTGACATGAATATCGTTCTTAATTTCATTTGGATATCCATGTTTTCTTGTGCTTTTTGTTTGTTAAGTTCGGCAGCGCGAGCAGCTTCTAATTCTGCTGGAGTTAGCATGCCAAGTTCGCCTCTGAGAAGTCTCATAGCTTCGGCTGCATCTTTTGCTCCAATAGCCTGTGCAATGGCTTTTTGTTGAAACCTTCCCATTGCATCTAGATTGGCTCCAGACGCTCGGATCGATTGTGCGACCAAGCTCAGTCTTTCTTGTTCCGTAGCATTAACCATTCTAATGCTATTTAAGTAATTACCACCCAATAGAGCATTCAAAGTACCGACTGAAGCTGCAGCTTGATCAAATGTGTCAAACCGACTAGCAATCTGCATCAAGCTGCTCATCTCAATACCAGTGTTCTTAACGGTTTGCAATAAACCTTTAAAAACATTCATCATGTTTGGTCCGTGAGCAGCAAGAACACCAGAAAACTGCATAAATGCTTGAGTAGCCTCGCCTTCGCTTATTTTAATCTGACGAGCGTATACAGCCAATTTATCAATGGCGCCGATGGCCTGATTTATGTTCATTCCCATGGCTTTCGTGAGCATATCTGTCATTTGAGCAGTTTGTTGTTCTGCAACACCTAAGCGATTCATGCGAACTGTTAAATCTAAAACAGATTTTTGTGCTGTGTCGGTCATTCCTGAGAACAAGCGGACTTGATTGAAAAGTGTGGTCATCGCTTTTCCAGCTTCGTCAGACATAACAGCAAATTTGGTGTTTCTCTGAATTGTTTGAGTTAGAACTTTTGTATATTCTTGCCCTGCGCCAGTTGCTCGTCTAAATTGGGCTGCAGATTGATCTGTTGCAAAGAAAAGCTTCTTGAACGCATCTGTCAAATAACCCACAACGCTCAAAGAAGCGTTTAAAGGAGAAATGATCTGTCCAATTGCTTGACCACCTGTTTTTAACTTTTCGAAGAACCCTGCTCCTGACCCGGAACCGAATAAGGCACCAAACATGCCAGTTTTGCTAGCTGCGTTAGCCGTTAAGACACCCTGTGTCAACGTTGATACCAAAGACTGCGTTCTATCGCGAACTTGAGCTACAAGGGCAGCTTCTCGCTGTGCTTCTTGGGCTGCAGCCTGTGTTAGTTGCACTTTCTGTTGCAAGTCGCGAAGAACCTCTTTGCCTAATACTAATTGTCGTTCCTTGTATCGTATTTCTCCTTGAGTAAATTCTCCGCTTTGACGAGTTAATTCTAGGTCTCTCTGGAGAGCGTTAACAATTTTTTCTTGTTCACTGTAAGAGGATCTTGCTGCATCTGCTTCAAGCCTTCTTTCTTTTACAATCCGCGCTACTGTGCTCTCAATGTTTTTTGCTGCAGCTTTTTGTGTCTCTAGATTGCGAGTGATTGCGTCTTCGGCGGAGCGACGTCGTATATTCATTTGTTCGATTTGAGTTAGAGTTGCAGCTTCTTGTTGAACAGCTTGTGCTCGGCTTTGATAATCCTGTACAGGACTAGGACCCATGGGAGTGCCTTGGGGCGCGGGTCCGCCTTGGTTATTCTGGTTTTGATTCATTTTAGAAATCAAATCCCTTAATAAACTTTTCAGTTCTTCATCCATTCAAGGTCCTCTTACTTAACTGGCCACTCTATACCAGTTTCTCTTTCAAAATTACTTATTGCGTTCTCTAAAGAATACTTGCTTTTATAGGTCATAGGACTATCTAGTCCGTTTCTCATAATGCTGTCCAAGTATTTCTTTTCTCCGCTTAAAGCAGTGACAAATGCGCTAATTTGTTGAGGTGTACCCTTAAGATCAATTGAAGGTGCTGACTGATATCCAAACATATCCCATAGAGCTATTTTTACAGCGTCTCCAAGGGCTGCAGGAGCGGTGTGCACAACACCTTCTTCTAAATTTTTAGTTTTTTTATAATCTAAGTCAATTTCAATTGTATTTTCTTTCATAAAGCGCATCCTCACATCATATAAATAAGTAGTTAATTAAAAAAAATAAAAGCCGGCATAGAGCCGGCTTGTTATTTAGAGCTTTTTGCTTTCTTATAAGCTTTTTCTATTTCCTCTGTTTCAATTTCAAATTGCTTGGCTAGTCTGTTGACAAACCAAGTTCTCAAGGGGATTGGAAGGTTGTATGCTTCGATAAAACTCCAGCCGCCATGATATTTAAGCAAGAAGAATTGTTCATAAACAGATTCAATATATTTTTCACCCAGGCCAAAAAAAGTCTGCCGAGAGCGGCACATCAACCTCCTCTTCGTGTCCGCAAGCTTCACATCGATACTCTTGCTTCATGTCAACGTTAGGAGTTAATGCAGCGTATGCAGTTCTAAAGAACTTAGCATCCAAGGCTGGCATATTATCAACAAATTGTTCAATCATAGATCTCTTGGTTTCATCATTTGCTGATACGATTACAGATTTAAGACGATCTGTCAGTGTAATCTCACCGCGTCCAAGATTATGCTTTTTACGCATCTTGCTAGTTTTTTCTAGCATCTTCTCGTCTGCGTCAGTTAAAAGTCTTGTTTCAAGAACAACTTTTGTTTGTGGGAGCGCAATAAGGAAAGTACCTGTCTCTGTTAATTCAATCCCAAACTCATCCAACTCTTCTTTAGACGGAAAATTATGGCCAAGCTCATCCAAGTCAAAAGAATGATCTTGCTTATTACCACAACTAGGACATGTCATGCCAGTAGTGTATTCACTGCCATAGCCAGTTTTTCTAGCTGCAATTGTAATTGCATTTTTATCACCTAAAAGAAGACTATCTAATTTGATGCTCTTATCAATAATCAAGTTTTCTATTAAGCGATCGATTGCAACGCCTTTACGCAATAAAGTTTGTGAAGTAAGAATATCTTCATGCTTTGCTGTCATATATTTAATTTCTACGACACCTTCATTGTGCAAAGGATGTTCTGGTGGATAAAATTTGCCTTGTGATGGCAAATTAACAAACTCTGTTGGAGCAACAAAAGAAAGAAGTCCAGAGCCTTCTTCTTTTTGCAAGCTAAGTGCTGCTTCAGCAGAGGAATCAGCGGGCGTTTTTTTCTCCGTGCCGCCCGAACGAGCACGGCTATTTCTTCTAGACACTAGTCACCTCGATAAAGTAGTTATACTATAATTATACTTTATGTTCGATTTTGCGTTAATAGTTTAATTGAAAAAAATGTATTAACCCAACAACTTTTCGTATTGAGCCCAGTCATAACGCAATGTCATGCTGATAGTTGTCAATTCTTCTGTGTCGTAAGAAAGACTTCCAAAGTTAACATCTTTAATCCAAGCATTCTTTAGATTCCACTCTTCAACTCTCTCATTGATTGTGTTACCAAGTTGAATTAACTTAACTTCGCCTAATACGCTTGTAGCTGCAGCCTTGCTGAAGGAGGTACCAGCAGAAGTGCCATTTTGTCCTTCATTGGGGTATTGGTATCCCGAAGCACGGATAGCTTGTATAAGAGCATCAGAAGCGTTTGGAGTAATAGGATCAACCATTGTCACGTCGATTGCCGACCATGTTAATTTACCTGGAAAGTGAAAGGTGTGATTAATGAAAGCATGTGAAGCTTCACCAATAGTAAAAGATGGCTTGCTTACTGTTTTTACAATCCACTGTGGGAGCACTGCTCCTGCTCCAGTGGCACTACCAAGCTCACTAAATTGTAGTATCCATTTATATTGTCTTTTCGGCTGAATGCCTTGATCTGCCCAGTAACCTGATGCCATTTTTTAATCCTCCAAATAATATAAGTTCTATATTTTTAATTAGAGGGCGAAAGATATTTCGCCCTCATTTTTTATTAATCCTCAAACGATGCACCACTATTTGTAATTACAAAGTCGAGTGCGATAAATTCGATAGCTTTAGTGGGCTTCAAGAAGACCTTGGCGTAAAGAATATTTTGATCGATAAGATCATCTGTTGTTGTGCTGGAATCCAAGACAACTTTGAAGTCTGTTAATCCGAAGCGAGCCTTGACACTCTCTAATAATGGATTGACACGGCCAACAAAACGATCCCATGTTGTCTGAACATTTGGCTCAAACAAGATGCCTGCAGCGATTCTAGAAATTCTCTTCTTAAGGAAGATGAGAAGTCTTCTAACATTAATTCTGTCAAGTGCAGAAGGTGTTACTTGTAGTGTCTTCTGTCCGAAGACTACAATTCCTTCCGATGGGAACTTGGCAATTGGGTTAATGTTGGCGCCGTAGAGGCGATCACGGTCAACAGAAGTCAATCTCTGTCGCACGTTTACAACATTAAGTCCGGAGCTTCCTTCGGAAAGCCCACCGCGGTTGAAGCCTGCAGGGGCGAACCACAATTCTGCGTTGCGCTGAGTACTAGAGAACGTACCAAGGGCTGCAACCGAAGGTGGAAGCCATACAAGCTTACCAGGGACGGTCTCAGAGGCAGAATCTCTTACCTGTACCCATGGATAGAATGCACATCCGTAACTGGAATTGAGCCCTCTATCCTTGAATGTGTTGACAGCCGATACTACCGTTCCGATTCTAGATGCTTCCGAAGAATTACTTTCGTAACGCGGAATGTAGTCGTTGACGATATCAATAACTGCTAGAGCATCGCCTCTATCTTCACAAACATTAATCATGTGTTCTGTGAGGCTAGAGTCGGTTACACCTGGAACAGTGAGAAGGTCCATTTCGACAGCTTCTGGATCGCTAGCAGTGTCGATAGCTTTCTTAACTGAGTAGTAAGCATAGTTATCTTTTACATTACTGCTGTCATCCAGTCTATGGTTTCCGAATGGCTCAGCTTCTGTTACATCGAGACCATTGAATCCACCATAAAGAGCGGCGGTAAATCTATCGTAACCATTGCTCAAAATCTCTCTATAGGATTGAGAGACAGCTGTAAAAGATTCTCCACTTGCTCTAGAGCCAGAGACATATATGGCCGACAAGAAGTCTGTTCCAGAAGCTTTCTGTAAGTCATCCAAGGTAAACGTCCAAGAATGCTCGACTGCGGTATCTTCGGCGGCGGGATCCCAAGTGTTCTTGGAATAACTAGCTGCGAGAGCGCGGACGACATCGATCGAACTCTCATCAAATAGATTAGATTTTGTTGCTTCACCTAATCGATTATAAGTTGCGCCAAAGTAAGCATCTGTTCTATCAGAAAGATTTCCGTCTAAAGAAGAAGATCTCATGGAGATAGCTGGGAATACAAATGCTCCAGATAGTGCTTGTATTGGCTTGGCCGAATAGCCGGCCGCGGAAGCACTGTGAGCAGGGATACTTTCTGGTGCGATTGGATTTTTTCCAGCAGCTTGTTCGGCGCCTGCGCCCTTGTGTACACCATGTTTATAAGGTATTACTGCCGGGTCGGCTTCAAGGAATAAAGTAGCAGCCGTGTGCACTGGTCCCAAAGCATCGGCGCCGTCTTCAAATTGAGTCGGCATTGCGTCGAGAGGCTTGACCCCTTGATGGGATTCATTAACATTATAATCGACGCCAGCAGTAGTTATGATCTGTGTATTACCAGAGGCGCCGGCGTCCTGCATTGTAAGGGTCAATTTTGCGGTGGAACGGACTGTATCAATTCGTAGAGCAGATGCATCAAGTGCAGTTTTAAGCGCGGTTGCAAGTCCCTCTCCGTTGTTTGCATAGCCTGCCAGGGCGACTGCGCCGGCGGTCGCTGCCCCATCGGCGGAGGCGCGATCAACTTCAAACGTTGCTGACGTCCCTAGTGCATCTGTAAATGTAAATATAGATTCATCGTTGATGTTATCAGAAAATTGAAACATTGCTACGGCGGGTGCTGCAGCGATGGAAGTTTTTTGATTAATTTGGTAAGCCTGTGTGTCACGTCCTTTGAAAGACCAGCCTTTGTAGCGTAATGGTCCTCTGACACCAAACGGAAGTAGCTCTGTGTTGTCTAATCCGAGCTTGACTTCATCATTTAGTTCTACTCTAAAGAATCTAGAAACGTTCGGGTAATCTCCACGTAGTTTATAACGGGCTTTTCCACCTGGGACACTTAATTCATCATCCCAAACTAGATGCTGATCTCCGATTCTCTTTGCAATAAAGTTTTCAGAAGAAGGGTTTAAGTTAAGATTTGTGAATTTTTCAACAATACTTGGAGCATTGTCAGCATCACGAATATCACGAATTAGAACACTGAAAGAACCGTACTTTTCGTAGTTGTTTCTTGGTGCTTTAATGTCTGCAATAGAAATCTTAAGATTGCTCTGAGCCCACTCACCATCGTCAAGAGAAACAAACCTAAAAAGTTGTTTTACATAAGCTTGTCCGTCCGGAGTAAAGTTGGCATTTGTGGCTCTCGGGTCTTGCGAAATAAACCAACCAGTCTTAGAAGGCTGGGCTGGCATCTGACGGTGGTGATGTCCTACCGTAGTTGATGTACCTAATCCAGCGATGAATCCAAAAACTGTTCCTGCAGTGGATCCGCTTGTAATATGTTTCGCAACGGATCCTTCGAATGTTTCACCAAGCCAGTGATACTGCTGTGTGCTAGCAATATTTGAATTAGTTAAAACCGGATTTGTATTAAAAACGTTTCGGATAAACTTTGAGCTATTTCTATCAAAGTTGAAAGTGTATTTTTTACCGGAAATAACTCCGTTGGTGCTGTCTGTTGAGGCGCCATCGTTAAGTACAACTGTCCATGTATTGCTAGCAGCATTCTGAATTAATCCACCTGCTGAAGCTGTTTCCGCTGAGTGTCCCACGGTTGCAACGGCACTTATATCGTGTCCGCGGGCGCCAACTGGCACGTTTCCAGAGAGGGCCATTCCGCCGCGTTGGATGTACCAAACAGCAGCAAGGGTTCCAGTAGGAAGATTAAAGGGACCCGCTTGGTCTCCGCCATTAATAGATGCAGAATTAATCAAGAAAAGGCCATAGGCGCCGCCGTTACTAGAGTTAGTCTCATTAAACGTGTTAGTTGTTTTAAAACCAGCCTTACCTGAAGTAGAAGAAGCAGGATGCTCCTCACCCATCAAACGAACGAACGTAAGGGGTGTATTGTTTTTAAGCCATGCCTGAGCAGCGTAGGCAGCGTATGTCGGACCAACAGGGTTGTTGCTTCTCCAAACATCTTTTTCTGTGTCGTTTCCTGGTGTCGGTGCACCGAAAACTTGAACGAATTCAGAGAAAGATTCGATTCTTGTGGGGCGCATTCCCGGCCCTCGGGTCGATCGACCAACAACGACGGGACCAATGTCACCACCGGAATTTGGTACTCCAGAATCGTCGATTTCATCGATAAAGATTCCTGGAGATACGAATTTAAACTTTTTCTCAGCCATGGATTTTTCTCCTATTTATGCGAAACTTGGTTTTTCAATAGAGTTTAGATTTATACTAACTTCTTTAATAAATAGTAATTTTAATCTCAAAACGACATCTTTTAGCAATCTTATTCTCTATAGAAAGGTTCACTACTTAATGAACCTGTATGTTCTGGAATGTCTCCAAGAATAACATGCTCTCTAGGGATTTTAACATCGACGAAATTTTGCCTTCTAACCACTCTCGGAGTAATTTGGTTTTTATCGTCTCCAATAAGGTAACCAAGGACTTTAAAATCGATGTTGCTTTCGTATCTTCGCTCCTCTTCTTCTAGTGCAGAAGCATTAGTGGATTGAGCAAAGTTTTCTCCCAAGAAGCCTTCAAAAACGTGCCTCTCGTGGTTTAAGGAGACGTAATTTAGTCCAGCTGGCCTCGTCATAAAAGGTGTTATGATCTGATTGAATTGCTGTTGAAACTCTGCTTTGATGCCAATTGTGTAAGATACGTTTACATATACTGGAATTGGTATTGTAATCGTCTCGTAAACTATTTTGGGCTTTTCTTCTGTTTTGATTGCGTATCTAATACCAGTTCTTTTTGATTTGTGATATGGGTCTGAAGTGCTTCTGGCTGAGTCTGCATTAATAAAGTTACTGCTCTTGTATTGATTAATTTGCTTTGTTATGGCAATCGAACCACCCTGATCATCATTAACTGGATACACATTACCGTATATACTTCCTTTTGAACTTAGTGATTTAACCATATTGGTTCTCTCAAGTGTAATTACAGGTAAAGAAAATACGCCTGTCGTTTCTCTTAAATCAACGTTATTCTTTATTTGAAAAGAACGTTCTGCAGAGACCCATACCACAGGCACTTTTTTAAAGCCTCTGTTAGTTTCCGAGTGAACGTTCAATACTTCATTGACCCAATTAAAAACTGCATAGTCTATAGTTTCAATCGTTGATGGTCCAAAAGGTATTTCTGTTTCGTTAGTTGGCATCGAACATTCCCTCCCTTACCTTGATACATTTTGCTGATATTTCTACTCTTCTGTCTGCTTGTCCAAATATTTCTCTTGGCTCGGCCAAAGATACTATCTTATAATATTGTTCGCCATATAAAACGAAGTCACCTTCGCGAACATACAAGTTCTGATCTTCAGTTAGACGTCTTTTATGAAAATGAACGGTTATACTAGCAGTTTTGTCTAGTCCATAGTTCTCTGTTGTTGTCTGGAAGCCTTCAAAGTCGACTAAAGCGTATATTTGAATGGGAGGCAAGAAACTTTTGTTCAATGACTCGCCATATAAAGGATGAAAGTTGGTTGTTTCCATATCGATTGGATAATATAGTACTTGTTGCCCGACAACTCGCTCAATAAGCTCATCATTGACTTGTTTTACCAAATTTCGCTCTTTTTCGCCAGCAAAGAGAGGTGGCGGAGGCGATTTTGGCTGTTTCCATTTGTTGTCGGCCATTTAAGCTCTCCTTTTAACCGTGATATATGCCCATTGGTATGTGTTTGTTTGTCTCATTAACTTGGGCGGCCATGGCAGACTGATCGTTGACTATTTGCTTATAGGTCAACTCGTCTAAAGTAGCTTTTAGCTCTTCTCTAAGTGTTTGTTGCTCTGCCTGAGCCTGTGAAAGTAAATCATTTGCGTTGAGAGTTAAATCATTACCAGGAATAGGGATTGTAGAAAATTTCCCTCTAACTTGTCCAAGCATTTCCTTTGTTAAGGAAAGAGCAAAGCGACGAATCCACTGCTTTCCGATTGAGTTTATGTTCTTATAAGGAATATTGGCAAAAGGAAGAGTATTCATGTTGTTGACACCATCCGTGTTTGCTTTTCCGCCTGAAGATGCATCCTCTTCCCAAGGATCTGTCTGAACAACGTATTCAAACCAAAACTTATCTGGTGAGTTATTTACTGGGGAAGGAAATATTCTTAATTTATTGTTTTTGATCTCGTAAGAATAATGCGAGTTTCTAGTGTAAATTGCATCTTCATATGCCATGGCTTGCATTTTATTTTGCCAAGCTGGAATTACCTCAAAAGTTGAATCGTCCGAGTACATTCCGTATGTCGATAAATTACCAATTGTATTGATTCCGCCATAATATCCATAAAATCTCCACATTGCATGCGGAGTCTTATAGAATACTCTTTTAATTGAAACTTTCTTGTTTTTTTCTAAAAGATTTCCATCACCACCAAGTGAACTTGTTAATATAGCTTGCAAGTCATAATCTTGAACACTGTTTGTTGGCTCAAATGAGGCAGATCTGATCGTTTCTGTACCTCCGATGTTGGCTTCTGTTGAATATCCCTCTGCAACTCTTTTCCAGTAAGTAAATTTATACTTCGGATAAGCCAATTCCACTCTTTTTCCATCTAAGTCATCAAGTAGTGCTTGCCCGTCTTGGCCGGATAGATTTCCATCGTGGTCAAACGTGCCTGTAGTGGCGCCTAACATGCTTGGAAGAGCATTTTTAGCCTGATGTATGTTGACAATGTATGAGTACTCTAGAACGGCTTCCTCATAGGCAGTATAAACGTTTCCTGGAGTAAGCTCAATATCTAATACATCTCCGCCAAGCTTTTTGTACGTGTAAGACACTTGGTCAACAGCACCTTGAACAAAATTGTCATCGTATAATGGCTGTCCGTGAACAGAATAAACACCAAAAGCATAATTTATTTGACTCTTGGCTTCGACGAGCGTACCAGTTATTGGTAATACTGTGACGCTAGCTCTTTGTTTTGGTTTTAAAGTAGGCGCTGACATGCATAAGTTCTCCTATCTAGAGTAAATAGTTCTCATAGATGGAAAACCCATATCATTCCTCAAGCATTGCTTACTTAGAGGATCTAGAGGAGCGTCGATCAGTAGAGCGAGTCGTCTTTGTCGTAGCTTTTTTTGCAGTTGTTGTGCTTGTGCGATTAGTCTTTTTGGCCACTGGAGTTGTGGTAGTGACTTTCTTGACTTCAGGCTTAGTTGCTTGAGTTTCTACTTTCTCAACGACAGGCTCTGCATATAAAGTACGAGTTGTTTTTTCTTGTGTTTCTTTTACGACATCAACAACTTGCTGTGCAGCTTTTTCAATCTTCTTTTCTTCAACTGGAGTTACTACTCCATCTTCTAAAGCTTCGACAACTTCGCCTTTTAGTTTGGCGATTGTTGCTCTTACACTAGCGTACTTTTTAGCGTATTTTTTACTATTAAGTCTTCTTTTGCGTTTACCCATTTTAGGTCTCCTTGGTTAGTAATAAATAGTCAAAAATCTCAAAAATTGCCTGCGATAATTTTTTGGCAGATCAGCATTTTGAGTTTGTTTAGATATAACAAAAAACCCCATGTCCATTTGGACATGAGGCTTGATGCTTTTGATAAGGCTAAGGTTTTACGCGATTTGAATATCGGCGGCGGTCGAAGCGACAGCGTGTACAAGCCATTGGCTTCCATCGCAAATAACTTCAACAAGGGCGCCTGGATCTGTCCCGTTAGCTAGCGTAATATCATCGCCGGCGATAGCAACAGAAGTTAACGAGCTTTCAATACCCACCATACAACTTCCTCCATCGTCCGCGTGTCCGGCCACAACAATCGTTCCTCCGCCGCCTGCTGCGGCGCTTTTGACAACTTTACACCACCAGCCTTTTCCGGCGTCGGCAATTGCAGGTAACACATATGTAGTGGTACCCGAAGCGCCTGTGGCAATAAAAACAGTGCCACACTGAGCTACTGTGCCTGCTGTTGACACGGCGTTGGTCAAGGTAGCTACCTTCTTTCTGTCTGCTGAATATCTTCCTAACTTACTCATGTTCGTTTCTCCTTTTCTAAAGGCTTTGTTGCCTTATCAATCAGTAGTAAATAGTTTGTTGGATTTGTTAAATCCAAATAAATCAAAAAAAAGCCCCACCCGAAGGTGGGGCTTAAAATTAGCCACTTAGTTTCTAGCTAGCGCCAGCTTCACCAAGCAATCCGCGTACAATGACGAGACCGTACATATCAGGTCTAACCATCTTCTTCGCGTAACGGGTCATCACGCCTTTACGTGGTGTGAAGTCTTCCGTACCGAAGATGGTAGGAGTGACTTGCAGAGGCACGTAAGGAGCGTAAACAAATCCGCTTTCAAGGAAGCTTCCTCCCTTGCGGCCGACGAGGACAACATTACGTGGGAAGTAAGGATCAACATAGATGTCCCACTTCTTGCTAAGTGCACCTGTCTTAACGGCTCCGACTGTACCTTTGTCAGCATCAGCAGTGACATTGGCACGGAAACCAGAGGTGAACTCAAGAATGTTGGCAACTTCAGGCGAAGTTACAAGGAAATTAGCTCCACCGCGAAGTGTCTTGCGGTGAATTTGGGCCGATACGTCGTTGATTGTTTCAACGAGCGTCTCGTACCATTCGCTGACAGTACCGGTAAAGTCCGGAGCAGCAGCAGTAGCACCAAGCTCGACGCCAGTGTCCTTCTTGACGAAGAGACCAGGTGAACGCGACCAGTAGTATGTACCAGCAGTTGCACCTTGAACGAGGTCATTGAGGATCTCACGGTCGATCTCAAGAGCGATTTGCTCGGAAAGAATCGAGGTAAGCTCAACTTCAGCGTCGAGGTTGTGGTAAGCATTGAGGTCTTGACCGAGTTCCGGAGTCCACTTAGCTTTGAGCTTTTTGGTCACGGCTGTGACCGGTGTGCTGTCAACTTTGATGTCAATCTCTGGGATCGCATCTTTGACGCCGGCGAAGTCGCCATCGGCTGTAGCCGAGTTTGTTGCGCCTTCAAGTCCCCATGGGGTAGATCCAACAACATTACCGAGACCATCTGGGCCCTTAACAAAGGTGTCCCTAAGTGGGTAAACAAGAGGAATTCTCTTTGCATTTGCATCTACCGTAAGTGCGCCATCGGTTTGAACAACAAGAGTGATTCGGTTTGAAGAATCGATACTGGTCAAACGACGAATAATTACAGGGTTCGTTGCGGCTCCGAGGTCTACTGGATCGGTGCCTGCATTGGCGCCTGTCCACTCGATACCACCAAGAGCATTAGTGTTCAAGCCTACTAGTCCTGATGCGGCCTCATCTCCAGTACCATATGTACCGGTAAGAGCGCTTCCTTGACTACGAATAACTGCGACATACTTAGTTGTGTTAGCTAAAAGATCCGGATCAAAACGAACGATTTTCTTTTCAGCCTCTGTAAGTGCGCTGACCAATTTACTTGAAATAAGTGCACCATCACCGTCAAATTCCAAACCTTGATCAGACGTAGAACCTGTTGGAGACGAGTAGTGGTTGGCAAGATTGTAGAATCCGCCGCCTTCTTCAGTGATGTCCGCAGTACCACTGATGATGCCTTTACCGACACGTCCTCCACCGAAGAGGGAATCGTTTGCGTCAACACCCATTCGGCCCGTATTATATTGAAAGTCCATGAAGAAGATGAGTCCCGAAGGCAAGCTCATCGGCTGGACCGACACTAGATCATTGGCGATAAGTCCGCCAAAAACACGACGAACGATAGGGAATGCTACGGAAGCAAAACCTTCGACGTCACCAGCTGCCATTGAGCTGGCCTCTCTAAGAAGCTCAGATGCTTGGTTTTCAAGCAAGCGAGCCATTGTATTTTTACCATGGTCATTATCAAGACCCTCAAGAAGTCCAGTAGCTTCCCACTTATCTAAGAGAGCAGCACCTTCTTTCTGGAGGTCGCGTTTGACAAGACCTTCAGTCAACTTTTGTAAAACAGACATTTTAATTTTCCTCCTTATATTATTAATTGAAATTTATTTGTCTTTAATTTTTAATACCAGCTAAGAGTTTCCATCGATTAGAAACCGATGTATCTTGCTTATTTTGTTGTCCCTCATTCAATCGAGGTAACATTGGTGCTGAAGAATTATTTACCACCTCGCTCAGTGATTCTGGCTGTCTTTTTGTTGATTTACCGGTGCTGCCCACTGCGCTTTGAAGCGTCTCATATATTGTTTTTGCTTCTTCAACAGAATCAGTATTGATCAAAGCTTCGACAATTTGATTTTTTTGCCGCCCATTCAACGAGCTGTTTGATAATACTTTATTCGTGTACAAAAGACGAGCATTCGATTTGTTTGCTTCGTCTAATTTGTTTTTAAGAGCGTATGCTACTTCTTTTACTTCTTCCAAGGTCTGAGCGGCTTTATCAAGTTTATTTTGATTTTGCTTTTCTAGGCTCGCGATGTACTTCTTGGCTTCAAGTAACATATTCTCGTAGTGTTCGTTTGATTCCTGCAACTCTTCTGCTGCAGCTAATAGTTCTTCTAAGTCTTCTGAGACTTCATCGTCGCGACGGCGAGCTAGCTCAAGTTCTTCTGCTTCATCTAAATAAGCACTTGGCATTCCGGCCCAACCTCCGCGGACAGAATCAGGGCTAACGTCAACTTTAAGCGTCTCTAAAAGATCAATTAAGTCGTTTTCTTCAAGCTCAACTGATTCGTTAAGATCTTCGTCATCGTCATCGTCGTCTTTGCCTGGGCAATGAGCTTCGTCCATCTCGTCGTCATCTTTACCTGGACAATGAGCTTCGTCCATTTCGTCATCGTCGTCTTTACCACAACTAGATTCCATTAGATCTTCTTCCTCATCTTCCATATCGTCCATCATTTCATCTTCGACAGGTTCACCGAGATCTTCTACTTCTTCTGGAGAGATTCCTTCTTCGTCTCCCATACCCATATCGTCTTCGGAGGCTTGCTTAATTAAATCATCTAGATTAACAACAACAACTTCCTCTTCGTCTGGACATGGGCAAAGCTTTTCGCCCTCGGTAGCAGCTAGTGGAGCTTCTATATCGTCTTCTTCTGCATCCATGGGTTCTTCGCCTGGCATTGGCATTGGACCAGGAGTAGCCATGTCGGCGGCTTGGTCCTGTAAAGCGGCAAAAGGATCATCTTCGCCAGGTAACGGTTGCTCCAATAAAGTTTCAACTGCTTCTTTGATTTGACCTGAATATTTTTCTATCAAATTTGATTCGGCCGTTTTTATCGCCACTTCTCTTAACGCATTTGCGTCAACGATCGCTTGTTCTAACATTGAAGACATTAAAATTTACTCCTGATTCAGTATATACTGTTAATAAATAGTAACTTTTTTACATAAAAGACAAATTGTCTTATTTCTCTTATGAAGAGTGATTAAATGAATCAGTTACCGCAAAGATATGTGCTGCTTCAGAACTATCTGACACGTTAGTTACACGAAACATAAAACGACGTCCTTTGCCGGCAGCGATGGCAAATGATGCGGCGGAGCCGGCAAGGAGAGTAACGCCGGTACCTCCGACCAAATCGACAGAATTGGAGCTAACATTAATAAATGTAAACTCGAAAGTATCACCCACTGCACAACTTGGGATACCAGCTACAATATTAGCGGCAGTATCTGTAGTGTCATCTTGACTAGCGTTTCTATTCATAGCAGACCATAATCCACCAATTAAATTTGCTGCTGAGATTGTTTGTCCCGCAGTATTGTCTGAGGATGTTGCAGCTGGGGCGATAGTAAAAGCCTTTGCATCGCCTCTGATAATGTCTGTCGCATCTAAAATAATTCCGCCAGTATTGTTTTGTACTGTAAGTCCGCCAGATGCAGATGCTTTCCAAAAATTATAACTAAACACGTTATTCGCTGAAGCGAAAACAAGGTCATCAGAAAAGCTATCAAAATTTATTGGTCCAGCAAAAGTAGTCTCGCCAGCAAATGTAACATGCTTATCAGAAGCGACCCTAAATGCTTCAACAAGTCCAGAGCCATTATTTGTGGAGAAAATTAAGTCGCCTTTGGTATCATCAGCAGTGCCGTCGTGACTTGCTTGAATAACTGCCAAACTTGCATTTGCGTGATCTTCAAAGATAATCTTTGTTTCAGCACCACCGTCGCCATTTTCAGCAGTAGTGTTCTTAAGTGTAAGATAAGCATCGGCGCCTTCAACCTGGAGCATTGTCCCAGGAGCATCAGTACCGATCCCAACTCTATTGTTTGTCTCGTCGACAACAACTGTCGTTCCATCAACTTGTAAGTCTGTTAAAACAGTTGGTGATGCATTTGCTTTAAAACTACCCATTAATTATCTCCTATGATTCACTGTACGGTACACCGCCACATACGCCGGATCCAGTTAAATTAAACATTGAACCTGAAGGTATCTGAGTTAACTCTGCAAATACTTGATATTTTAAATTGCTTGTGGCAGTACCATTAGAGATATACATCTTCTTGCATTTAACGTCCATTGTCAGACTCCCGTATCCGGAAGGAACTGTAATGTAGTGATTGTGCACAATAACGTCAGACGCAGCAGAATCAATCGCTGTTGCACCTTCAGCGCCAACGACAGTGACGGCCGCGGCTGTACCACTTTGAAAGTGCACTCGAATATCTTCTCCGTTACTTGTATTATTATTAATAACGGTGATAGACTTAGTTACGCGGGGAAACTCAAGCATATGAACTCTGTTAGCATCTAAATCTGAAGATCCGGTTATCCATGGTCGACCAGATACTTGATATGAGCCTACGTTGCTCAATCCTGCTGAATATTTGTGTACTGCCATTCTAATTCTCCAAAAAAATCACTCTGTTATTAATATTTAGTTTGTTTATTATTAAAAAAACTTTTTTATGCTGAAGCTATAAATAGTTCTAAATCGCACGAAGCGGTGTCTGCTTGAGCAGAAACACTTAAAAGATATCCAACGTTGCTTACACTGGCCGTTCCTGCAGTTAAGGCTTCCATAGTGTCGTTTGTACCACCTGCAAGGTCACCATTGTAAATAAAAGACTGTCCCTTGTCTAGTTTAACAATAAATTCGTCATTGTCTTCATTCTTAAAAATTAAGAATAAATGGTTCGTGTCATCTAAATTTGTAAATCTTATGTATCTCATATCGGCTAAGCTATAATTGCCTTTACCGACAATACTAGAGAAACTCATTACATCATGCTTAGATGTTGTTATTGTCAAGATTCTTTTTGATGTCTCGTTGATACTTGGAATGGTAAGAATATTTGTTCCGCCTTGTTGTTGTCCGTTGAGAACGATATCTTCAGATAACCTCACCGTTAAGGTACCTTTTTTTATTTTTGACGCCATCTCTTACCTCTCCTACTTGGTCTGTAGCTTTATTTTTTTATCTCTCTCTGCCTGCCCCTTTCTGGCATTTTTTAATTTTTTAATCTTAGCCTTTCTTCTTTTGGTTGCAGGTTTTTCATAGTATCTTCTTTCACGAAGCTCTTCTATGATTTTTTGTTTTTTAACTTTTTTTATAAATTTTCTAATAAGTTTATTAGAATCATCTTTTGGGTGTCGAAGTTTAACTTCGACGTTAACAGGTCTTTTTCTACTCATCTTTATTTACTTTGTGTGTTTTTTCCATCTGTTTCCAGCAACTGCCATCAAGCCTCTGATGTCAACTCCAGGGTCCTTAGCACTTACGCCAGATAGAGGTCCACTGGTAGAAGATTCAGGAGCTGCGGGGGCGGGGGCTGTTCCTTTAAAAAAATCTGAGCCGATGGACTCATTCAACTTCTTTATACGCTCTTGCCTTTCTTGTTCGTACTTTTTTTCTAGCTCTCTAATCTCTGTATTGTTTTGAACATTGGCCTTGTTTTCCACAATTGGGGTACCACCTTGCTGTAAACCACGAGCGACTTCAGATACAACAGAAGCAAGAACACCTTCTTTCTGTAATAAGATTTCGTTAATGCACTCTTTTACAATTGGTTTGATAATTTTTTTAATTTCACTTTTTTTCATTTATTACTTCTCTAGCTTTTTAAAATGTCATCCAAGACATTATTAAATTTGTCGTTTTTAGTATTTTCTGTAATTGATTTACCTTCTGAAACTTTTGATAAAAAGCTAGCCAACTCGGGGCTTGAGCTTATTGTTTTTTCAGGAGCTACAAATGCGCCAGGTGTTGATGGGTCGGAAACCATATCAAAACCAATCAATTTAAAATCATCTTCGACGATTGTTTGTCCATTCTGGTTTTTCACAGATCCTAATCCTCTGGAGGATATGCCAAGCTTTACGCCTGATTTAACTAGTTCTTTAAGTACTTGTCCACTTGGAGTCGACAAGACTTCTAATTTACACATCACATCGTCACCGTTCCACCACATCTTTGTAATCAGGTGTGAGGTGTTTTTTAAGTTGATAACAGAATCATCTGGGTGGTCAAGTTCACCAAGCGCTCGCCTTTCTTTGACGAGTGTTTGATAGTTTTCTACTTCACGCTGGAGGGTCTCTTTTTTATAAATCCTTCCATTTCCATTTTTTACGCCGGCCCTTTGACAGACACCAACCATAAAGACGGCGCCTTCTTGGAAAGATTTCTTTTCGCCTTCAGAAAGAACGTCAAGAACACAATTACCTTCAGGACACAATTCAAAATATTCTGTTAAAAGCTTCTTAGTCATTGTTTATTTTTTCACTCCAAATCCATTATATTTATTGGCCACTCTTGCGGGATTCTTCACGCCCCAAACATATGAAGCTGGATTATTTTTTACTTGTTTTTTCATATTAGTGTTTTCCGATAAAGCAGGCAGGGCTCACCCCTGCCTGGTTATACTACCTTTGCAGCAACGTCTTACTTCTGCTATATTTCGTCTTCTCATTTTTACCTTCCTTTTTGTCTATGATAAACATTTGTTATTTGTTCGGAACGAATTCCGAAATCACCCATAATTGCATAAAGCAAATATGAGGCGCCTGATGATAAGCAGCCAAGTAATAGTGGATTAATTAAATTATATTCAAAGTTAAATAGTTCTGTTAACCCATTAATACTCCACAAAAATACACCAACCCAAAAGCCCATGCACAATGCACAATGAAATAATTGCCCGTAGCCACGAAACGATTCTTTGGTTGGTCTAATCTTATCAAATATAGTTCCGGTGACAATTATTTGCGTCATGCCATACGCTATCAAAACAAAATATATTAAATCCACTGTAGCCTCTTATCAAACTCGGTAAATTGAACTGATACCATAAGGGCGCATAATAGGTCTGTGTGCGCCTTTCTGAGCTTTGTGTAGCCTTTCTGGATCGAATTCTGTTGAATCTTTTGGTCCAGGTTCAGTAAGTCTTCTTTCATCTTCTTCTTCGTAAGCTTTTCGCAATAAATATTTTGGTTTTTCATTTTCAATAAATCTGCCAACATTTAGTATTGTCATCTGTACGGCATTGTGAGATGGGTCTTTAGGAGTGGTTATAGTTCCCTCCAAGGACATAAAAACATTACCGCCTTGAACCGTATTTGGATCTATTATACCCTTCTTTACAAGAAATTTAAATAATTTATCTTGAATTTCGTAAACATAATCGTCAAAAGTATCTTTTGCAAAAGCAATAACTTTATTTTGACTAGGAGAAATAACAATTTCAATGTCTGTATGGTCAGATACTATGTAATTACCATCTAGCGTCTTTCTAATTTTTAGAGACACCTGGGCTTGCGGCTCCTTCTCTGGCTTCATTTCTACAGGAGGAGCTTCCTCAACTGATGGAGTGGATGGACCTTTCTTGATTGTAATTACTAGTTTCTTTTTAGCCATTTTCTGGTGTCTCGCTTACGAGTTCTTGAATCTTTAAAACAATTTCTATCATTTTATCATCAACTTCTCTGTTTCTGAATTCCTCAATAATATTTAAAACTTTTTTAGTTTTATTAAGTGTGTTTTGGTCATTCTGAACTTCTTCTGTCATGACCAACTCATTAAGTTTTCCTTTGATTCTTCCAATTTCTTCGTTTAAGAAGATGTTTAGTTCCAGCCCTCTATCAGTAAAAGAAGTTACGTAATATTTTAAAAGAGACTTTTGCTCTTTTAATAATCCAGATGAATATCTGTCGTTAAACTTGTTGATGAATGTATTAAATGTTAATTTGTCCACGGGCTTGAGTTTGTTTTCGTTTAAAGTATCTTTAGAAGATAATGTTTTGACATAATTTTGTTCTAGGACCATTCTAGTACGTGGGTTTCGAACCTTTGTGCTAAAAATTTGTTGTATAGTGGCCAAGTTTTTATAATTTGGAACAAAATTACCAAATACTTTACTTGTTAATTTCATATTGATTTTTTTTATAAGCTTAGACTGTGCCTCAAAGATCTTTTTCTGATCTAGTGTTTTATATTCACTCTTTACTTCTTTCAGTAGCTTTTCAGCAAAGCCTTCTGTTATTTCTTCGCTCTTATAAAGTGCTTTGTAGAGTTCTAGCTCCCTAGAAAGAATAGTATTTTTTGCAAAATGCTCTTTTACTATAGAAAGGACTGTCTTTTTTCTTTCACCATCCTCATCGATAACAGTTTTTGTAAGCTCTCTTATGAGAGTCTCAAACAAAAACGCAGTATTTCTTTTTTTATTGTGTTTATACTTCATCATCATCTTTTGCTTCCATCCTTTCAATTAGAGCTTTAATTTCTTGCGAGCTTTGAATAATTTTTTGTTCTTCCATTATATAAGTAGAATCTAAATTCTCATATATTCCCTTACCTAGCGAATTTAAATCTTTATAGCCGGGGGTTCCTTGAGCTTTCATAGACATAAGCCTTCTTCCTCGATAGTGATCGGAATGTGTTTTTTTCTTATAGTATTTGCCGTTTGATCCTGCAGTTAAATAACTGCCATCATCTCTTTTGGCCGGTGGTGGTGGAACGTCTCCTCCCTCTGCTCCTCCTGGGGGGGCTGTTGGTTCTCCCGGAGGTGCTACGAGAAGCGGGCTATCGCCGCCTTCTGCTGGTGGACCTTCGCCTGGTGGGGCTGCGGCTGGATCTGCAGGCAGAGGAGCGTCAGTGGGCGGTGCGTCGGATCCTGGCATCGGAGGAAGCCCTCCACCTCCTCCTCCGGCATCCATACCGGGTGGAGGTGCCGATGCCATCGCTTCAACAGCCTTAGAAAGAGAAGCTTCGAACTTCTTGTCGTGATACATCTCTCTTTGCATTTTCAACAATGATTCTTCTGACATACCGAAAATGTTATCAGCGATCCAATGTTTACTAAAGAATCCTTCTGTGGCCGCTGCAGCGACGTCAAACTTAGTTCTCCAGTGTTCTAATTCTTGTAACTCTGCAATCTTAGAAGGGTTATTAAGCTTTAGTTTAAAAGAAAGCAAGTCTGCTCCGCGATAACCCAAAGTAAATAAGTGAATAATGCCAATCTTTTCTAGCTCGGCAACAACAGCTCTCTGAAGACGCTGGACCGTTCTAGCAAAACGAATGTCTTTTTGTGCAAGAGTTGTTTTATCTTCCTCTGCTCCATCCGCTCTAGATAGATATGAGGCAGGAATCTTAAGTGCTGCAAAGAGTTTGTCTCTTAGATACTTAACATCATCAATATCGCCAGTATATGTACCTCCTGGAAGGCTTTCAACCCTAGAGGATTGGTTTCCTCTTACCGGGATGAAATAATCTTCCTCAACGCTCATAGGATTATAACGAAGATCAACACGTCCAGAATCAATATCGACGATTTGGTTTCGTTTCATTTGAGTCATGACTTTTTGCACATATTGTTCGACATCTTCTGGTGCAATATTTCCAACATCAACATAAAATACTCTTCTCTCTGGTGAGCGAACGATTCTGTAAGCCATCATAGCATCTTCTAAAAGAGTTAGCTGGCGCCATATTCTTCTTGCAGGCTCAAGAACCGAAGTTCCATATGGAGAATACTTATCATTACCTAAGATTCTAAAATGTCCGACCTGCCAATTTTCAAATGTAATTCCTCCGGAGTTCCACTGAAATTGTACATAATTTGGATTTGTTTTGTCTTCTGCTTCTAATCTTTCTACCTCAGTAGAAGGAAGTCCGGTGGCGTGTTTAATTCCTTGTTTATCATCGATGTCGAGATACAAAAAGAAGTCGCCATATTTACACATGGTACGACACCATCCAAACAAATTAGAATCTAGATTTAATACATTGTTGTATAAAGCGTCCAACACTGATTTGATCTCTTCGTTGTTGCATTTAATATCCATCATTGGACGAAGAACCGTGGCTGTTGTCATTTCATCAGCATATATGTCTAATGCAGAGGCAATTTCTGGTGTGTATTCCATCTGGTCGAAGTCAACGTATCTATCAGCCCTTGCCTGAGCCGCAAAGAAATTAGCCTGCATCTTGTCATATGGACTATAACCAGATTTTTTAAAGTTCTGTCCACCGGATGATCTAAATTTATAATTATCTAGCTGTCTTCTTTTTAACTGTCGAGGAATTTGCTTCCTGTAATTGACAATTGGTCCAGAAAACAATCGTGTTAACTGTCTGAATAATGTACTGTCGTTATTTCTAGGGTTTCTTTTGTTGTCGGCCATTTTTTACTATCCTTTTAGAAGCCAAATATATTTATCCTGCTTTTTCTTTTTCTTCTCTAATTCTTTAGTACTGTTGGTTTTATAACCTTCCATACCTTTTATTGCAGTACTGAGTATATTATCAGATTTTGTCATAGAATTTAAGAAAGCTTTTTTATATTGTAGGTCTCTTTGATTAACTGTAAAAGCAATGTCCTTAACCCAACATCCGATGGCACAGGACATGATTAGATCGTCATTATATTTTTTCATCGCCTGGGGGCGTCCATTGTGCCATACGAAAGTTTTCATTTCATTAAATAACCTACTAGAATATATCTTAATTAGTTTGTTGCGTATAAATTCTTCCATCTTCGCAACGATAAGAGGGCGAGTTTTTTGGGTGGTAGAAAAACCTGCAACGGTACCACTAGAATACTCTGCTGTTATAGGGTCAACATACTCATGAGAGGATTTATAAGAATAGTATATATTTGGGTATCCTTTGTCTCTTAGTTTCTCAAGTACAGCAAAGCCGACAGAGTTATTTTCAACGGCGATCATACACTCTCCGTACTCTCGGCCGGCACTATCAATTAAATTAGAAAAAATGTCTGGTGTTGCCTTACCTTGATAATCAGCGACAATCTCCATTGTTTCTATTTTGAATATATGAAAAGCAGAGTGATCATTGCCGTCTCCTCTTGCAACATCGGCAGATAAAAGATAAGTAAATTTAGGATCATGCTCTTCCCATATCCAAAAGTTCCTGTCAAAACCAGTTCTGTGCTTTGGATCTTTAATATTTGCTTCCAAGAATATCATATCTTCCGGATGAAAAACTGTTTCTCCAGACATATTAAAGTTGCATTCTAATTCCTGAGCGATCTGTCGTCGCGACATGTTTTTAGTCTCATTCTCAAACCAAGCTTGATCTCGATCAGGATGTACGTCCCAAGGCAGTGTTGTGATTTTAAAATCGTTCTTAGATGCTTGTGCGTCAACACAAGACTGGTGGAACCAATTACCAACGCCATTTGGAGTAGAAAGAGCGATACATCGTCCACCAGTTGAGAGTGTAGGATACAGACCAGTCCATAGTTCATCTAAGCCTTCAACGTGCGCGGCCTCGTCAATTACTAGTAAAGAAAGAGCCTCAGAACGACCTGCATCTGCAGACGTCGACGATGCTTTAATTTGTGAACCGTTAGAAAGTTCGAACGAAGTCCTGTTATCGATTATAATCTTGGCAATCTTCATCCAGTCCGGTAAGTTTTTGTGAATACTTTTAACTTTCTTAACTAAGTTAGAGGCCGTACCAAATTTAGTGGCCATAACTAGCACGTTCTTATCTCGACGAAACATCATCAACCACGCAACATATGCTGCTGTAATTGTAGATATACCTAACTGGCGTGCTTTAAGGATAAGATTGAATCGGTGATCATTAAAATCATTTATAAGCTCGTCTTGAAAATCATAAGTGTTGAAAGGTATCAGTCCCAAAAGCGGGTGTGATATCTTAGCATAATTATTTATAAAATAAGTTGCATCCTTTCCGCACTTAATTATCTCCTTAACAACTTCTTCTTTAGAGAGTTGATAACTCATGTGTATCAACCGTCCTTCTGACTGTCTTTACCTTGTCCACCTTTTTGGTTTTTGTTTTTAGGAGCGTTTCCAAAACCACCTTGGTCCAGAAAGCTTCTAAACGAAGAGTCAAGGCTGTCTTTAGAATCGTCTGCTACAGAGCCAACAGAGTCTAATCCACCTACTTTGTAGGATTTGTTAGCTGTCACAAATACTCTAACTCTTGAAGTAGACTGAACCAAACAATCAACCTCACCTTGTGGTGTTAGTGTCAATGCACTGCCGGTGATTTTTTTGTATTGCTTTTTAAGGTGGCTAACAATATCATTCATTGTTTGTTCCATTTCATTTTCTAAGTTACCTTTGTAAACGTCTTTTAATTTAATATCTGACTGATAGGTACACATTAGTTTATCTCCATGAAATTTAACCTTGAATCCATCGACGTTTCTGGAGCTTAAGATAGGATTCCCCTCTTCTCTTTTGAGCCCAATCTTGACTGGATTTCCCTCATCGTCAAGGGCGCCGTCGTAACAACCGGCAGCAGCCTGAGCGACACCACGTATAATTTCTAAGTTTGCTTGTGACATTATTTATCTCCTTTTGGTCTCCAACCAGAAAGCCATCGTTCTTCTCTACCTTCGATATGTTCTACATAACAATTGAAGCAGCATTCAAATTTTAACATATATACATCATCTTTAATCTTAAATGAAAAATTGTCGCATACAGGACATTTTCTGTTTGTTTCCTTAGTAAGTAGTTTTTTGGTAACTAAAAAACCATTGATTTCAGCCTTTTCGGCCGACTCTTCAGATATCTGCTCTTTCGCAACCATTTCTTTAAGCTGTTCGATATATTCCTTTTCTTTTTCCTCATCCCATAAGGCTTTTGGATTTTGTACAGCTTCTTTGCCATATTTCTTTGCTATGGCTTTTTCAACTTTTGCTATATAGTCCCAATCTTTATCTTTCATATTCCCTCTATTATCAGATCATCATCAACCCAACGTAAGTTTACCTCACCAACGATGTATTTGTTAACCGCATCGATGTAAAATTGTGCACTTTCTGCTTTAAACTCGCCGGTGTCCACCTTATCTAGTAACCACTGTATCACAGAATTCGCTACAAAAGCTTTAGAGCCAACATAATAAACATTATCTTTTACTTCGTAATTTGGATCTGCTTGCTTAATAACACTCAAGATTAATTCTCTGTTTCTTTCTTTAAGCGTAAGCGACATAGTATACTATCCTTTATAGTAAATAGAAAAGGCCGGCAGCGAGCTACCGACCTTTTCACTAAGAAACTAGAACAACTTACTTTTTAATGCTAGCAAGAGCATTTTTCAAGTTCTCAATTTGAGCCTGCTGTTCTTTAATACCTTCGACGAGGAGGGCGGTTACGCGAGAATAGTTCATCGCGTAGCTACCTTCGGTGCCACTAGATTTAACAATCTGAGGTATAACTTTTTCAACTTCCTGAGCAATGAAACCAATATCACTGGATCCGTCACTCTTCCAGTCGTATGTCACACCTTGAAGGTTCTTAACCTTATCAAGAGCATTCTCAACTGGCTGGATATTAGTCTTAAGATTTTCATCCGAGTAAGTGACGTAGGAGTGTGCCTTCATAGTACCATACGTGCTGTTGTTAGGTAATGTAACACCTGCACTATTGGCGGCAATATCTCCAATGACCATGATATCACGCAGTGTACCTGCAACCAAAGCAGAAAGAGTAATACTACCATCTTCTTCAGTATCAGTTACGTCTTCAGCTAAGACTTTGATTTGAGCGTACTTAGTCGCGTTGTCACCATCGTCGTCACCGTAGAACGAAATCACACCAAGTTGATCATCGTCAGCTTCGCCTGCACCATTATCAAGAGCAAACTTAAGCTCAGCACCGCTAGCAAGATCACCAACAGTCTTAAGAGTAAGAATTGGATCACCAGCAGCATCTGTACCCTGCTCAATTGTGAGCCCCTGATCAGCATCGTGTGTCAGGAGGATATCCTGGTCACTACCGAAGTAGATCACACCTGCGTCTGCAAGGTAAAGGTCAGACCACTCGTTGCTTGCTCCACCGAGAGAAGCTCCGTCTGCCGAAGCAGGACCGAACATATTTGCACTCATCTGGAATTCATCAGCACCAGCAACTTCGAAAGTAATAACATCATCAGCAGAAGCGCGGATAGAAGTATCATCATCAGCATCGAGATCAATACGACCGGTACCACCCATACTAATGTTTCCTTGACCATTAAGATCAATTGCATCTACAGTAAGGCTGGACCAAGCGTAAGAAGAGTGGCCAAGAGCAACAGCGCTGTCGACAGATGGAATAACCGAAGTGACGTCATTAGAACCGAAAACGATAGCCTCTTGGCTGTTAGTTGTTCGGAACGTCAGGTAGTTAGTCGAACCTTGTTTAATCTCTAGTGCGGCGGCTTCGTTATCTTTCATGAGGATATCAACTGCACCTGCAGTCATGTCAGCCGAGCTATTAGCACCAAACCCAACACCTTCAGAAGCTGTTAACTGTGAAGTCACAGTAACAACATCAGATGAGGCATTACCGAGCTGGACTGTACCGTTTGCTGTTAAGCTGCCCTGTACAACAGCGTTACCGGTGACGTTTAAGTTAGTTTCTACGAAAGCAGAACCAACAACGTTAAGATCACCAGAAGAGCTAAGTGCGGAAGCAGCAAGTGCACCAGCAAGATTTAAAGCACCAGTAACATTAAGCGACCCTTCAACGAAAGCACTTCCGACGACATTGAGGTCGGCCGAGGCACTCATCGAAGTTGCTACAACGGCAGCGAATGTACCGGCTGCAGCACTGTTAGCGCCGATGGTAGTTCCATCAATAGCACCTGAGTCTACGTTGATGTTAGTCATAGCTTGCGATGCGCAGTCTAAGGCGGCGCCGAGAGCGTCAGCACGAAGGTCATCGATGTAAGCAACGCCATCAAGGTAAAGGTCCTTAAACTCAGCACCAGATGCACCTAAATCAATGTCATTGTCTGTCTCAGGGCGGAGTACACCATTTTGAAGACGCATTTCAGTTGTAGTACCGATATTGAAGTCAAGTGCACTATTGCCGTGATCCCAAAGAACAGAAGCAACTTCATCGTTTGCAAGATCACTACCACCAATCATAAGACCACCACCGCTTACAGCAGCAGACGATCCAGATGCACCAGCGATAATAAGCTTATCTGTAACTTCTAAAGTATTTTGAGTAACAGTAATGCTATCAATATTACCTTGTACCTGAAGATCTCCAACAACAATTAAGTTGTTATCAATTTTCATGTGTGAAGCAGTTAGGTGAGTAAATACTCCACGAGTTGCAGCCGAGTTTGTACCAATTGTAACACCATCAATTGCGCCGGAGTCGACATTGATGTTTGTCATCGCTTGGCTTGCACAGTTGAGTGCAGCACCAAGTGCGTCGGCACGAAGGTCATCGATGTAAGCAACACCGTCGAGGTAGAGATCTTTCCACTCAAGACTGGATGCACCGAGGTCACGGGCTCCATCAGTGCTTGGAACAAGATCCGAATCGAAGCGTCCAGTGGCCGTAATTGTATCACTGGTTGCATTACCTAAATCAACGTCACCGTTAACAACAAGATTGCCTGTGACATTCATGTTGGTCTCCACGAAAGCAGAACCGACAACGTTAAGGTCGCCAGAGGCGCTAAGTGCAGAAGCGGCGAGAGCGCCTGCAAGATTTAAAGCACCAGTAACGTTAAGAGAACCTTCAACGAAAGCGCTTCCGACAACGTTAAGGTCGGCTGAAGCTGACATAGAAGTTGCCACAAGAGCAGCAAAAGTGCCGGCTGCGGCACTGTTAGCGCCGATGGTGGCGCCATCAATAGCACCGGAGTCTACATTAATATTGGTGATCGCCTGGTTGTTAGCATCAAGAGCTGCACCAAGGGAGTCAGCTTGAAGACTATCGATGTAAGCAACACCATCTATGTAAAGATCTTTCCATTCAAGAGAAGATGCTCCGAGATCGCGGGCTCCGTCAGTACTTGGTACTAAGTCAGAATCGAAACGACCTGTAGCAGTGATAGTATCACCTGTAGCGTCACCGAGATCTACGCTGCCAGCGAAGCTAGCGGCTCCAGTGACATTCATTGTACCTTCTACGAAAGCATTTCCAACGACGTTTAAGTCACTAGAAGCGCTCATCTTGGTACCAACGATTGTAGTGAACGTACCAGCAGCTGCACTACTGGCTCCAATCGGTGTGCCGTCAATTGCGCCACCGTCAATATTGATAGAATCAAGAGCGGCAGACTCGATAAAGTGAGCACGAGTAATCTTTTTAAGATTGTTGCTGTCAGATGCGTCAGCGACAAGAACAAGGTCGCCATCAGCAACTGCCGTAATAGCAGTAGCGTTAGTTGGGTCGACCTTGACAGTTACGTCTGCAGTACCGTCATAAGTAAAATCTGCGATACCGCCATTAGCAGTATCTTGTAGCGAAAATCCGGATGTCATGAGCGCTACCTGGGTATTGTCCCCAAGTTTAGCATACAAAGCTGCGTCCGCTCCGGAGCCTGAAGCGTATAAAAACGCCTTATCATTTGCTCCAGTTGGAATCTCTGTATTCAATAGCGCCTGAAATTCGGCCGCTAATCCATAAGTTGTAGCCATAAATTAATCCCTCCATAAGTTATGTTTATTCTATAGCAAGAACACAAGACGCACGAGTGCGCCTGTCGCATTTAAGTAGTATGCACAGACCGGATTCTTCTGCTACAAAAATGAAAAATTAATTACAAATTATCTTTCTTCTTTAATATCAGTATCGTGAGGCAAAAACTTTTTTTCTAAAAAGTTTACTTTAGCTTGTAGTTCCTTCACACATTCGATTAACAACGCTGTTAACTTTGGATAATCCAAAGCAGCTGGTTGGTTATTATGATAGGCAACAATCTCAGGTAAAACTTTATGTACCTCTTCTGCTATCAAACCTATTTCTGTTTTGTTTGTATCTTTCCAGTCGAATGTTACACCGGTAAGATTGTTTACTATGTTTAAAGGTTCTTTAATTTGATTAATATTCTTCTTTAATCTTTTAGATGAATAGGTCACAAAAGCATTCGCTCTTGCTTGTCCTGCCACTCCGCTAGTATTAGGAAGATCTAAAGCATATGTTGGAGAATCAACACCAATTCCAATTTTACCATTGACATAAAACCTGTTTCCATCCCACGCATATCCAACTTGGGCTTTCTTCACAGCGTTACTATCTGAAGAATCGGATATTAAAACATAGTCGTTGGCTACAATACTTACTTCTGCAGCGTCAGTTGGATCAACAGTTAAAGTTAGATCGTATGGATCAGCATCTGTACCGTTACTTGTATTCGTCCAATCAATTTTAAGGCCGCCGCCAGAAATATACTTAACTTCTTTGTCTGGACTTACTGATACTTCAGTTCCGTCGTCATCTTCTAATATGAATTGCAGGTTCGCGCCGGAATGCTTTTTAATATGACGCTTTAATTTCTTAAAAGAAAAGTTTCTGGCGGCACCGCGACGACTGCTTCTAGACATGTTTTTACTTCCTTATTGATTTTTATTAACTTCAACGGCGGCGTAGTAAATACCAAGAGAAAATAGACACCCTGCTATAATGCCTCCCACAAACCACCAGTGCGAATTGCTTCGCGTTTCTTTCTTAACTAGGGTCTGTAAACGGTTTATTTCTTCAGTTTTTATTTTTAATAATGAATCTGTCTTAGACTGTAGCGTGTCGTATTTTATTTGTATCTTAGATATCGCTAGTGTGTGTTCTGCGTTCAACTTCTTTCTTAAAAAATCTTTTTCCAAATCGAACTTCAACAACATAAACTGCTTGTCTATTTTCAACTTAGTGGCTGCAGGGATGTCAAATAAGATTCCTGCAAATGGGGTCTTGTCGCCTTTACCAATATACAAAAGTCGGCCTTCAATGCCCAAAGAATTATCCGGATCTTGTTGTCCTGCATAAGAGTGGAAAGGTATCAATATCATTAAAGCGCTCATAAAGAGAGCAACTATATTCTTAACCATTGTTAACTCCAAACATGTTACTTAGATCTTCAGCCAATTCCTCTGGTGTTCCTTTATATTTCTTTACCATTTCATCAAGCTTTTTCTTTTTTTCTTTGTCTAATGAGTCCAAGTTAGTTTCATGGTCTTTCTCTAACTTCTTCATTGTGCTTATATAGGTACTATAAAGCTCTTCTTGTTTTTTGAGTTCTTGTTCGTGAGATTTATTGATAACATCAATTTGTTTCTCATAACTCTCTTTAGAAATCTCGAACATCTTAAGAACCTTGTTTACTCTAGCTCTACCTGAAAAATAAGTTATTGCTAAAAGAATAAGTAAGATTGGAAAATACCAATGAGTCTTTAACCAAGCCCAGGCTTTTTTCAAAAACAACATTTTAGTTGCTTCCATGCTTCCATCGTGTTGCTAGATCAACCAAAGCTTCGGACCCGATGTACATAACTGTTACGGCAACCCAGTCTTCAGAAATTACGACACCCTCTAGTGCTAACACAGTTGCGGTGACCCACGCAAGAAACTTGCGACTAATAACTTTCTCTGTCATTCTATCTAAAAACGATTTTACTTTTTCCATCTTATTTCTCCTTAGTGATTTACATGTGCATAGCCATCAATTTTATCAATTGTAATTTGCTGTTCGACCGTATCCTTAAGACTATCTAGGTGTGAAATCAATAAAACAGTTTTAAATTGTGTACTGATCATATCTAGAATCCTTACAAATCCTTCCATATTATCTTCATCTAAAGCCGTTCCAGGTTCATCTAGGATAAAGACATCGCCTTTTGGTAGAGTCGAAACATTTAAAAGAGCCAAACGAATGGCCATTGCACATATCGTTTTTTCTGCACCTGAACCCATCTCAATTGGACGAGGTTCAAAGCGCGGGTGTTTAATCAAAATATCTAATTTATTATCTTCATTATCAAAAAGGATATCAAAGTCAACGATGTTTGTTAAGATCTTTGATATCTCCTCATTGATTATTGGAAGGCGCTTCTTAATAATATTGTATGATATACCGTTCGAGTGCATACATCTCTGAAACAAATCATAAGCTGTGAACTCAGCATTAAGATCTTCATACTCTTGTTCGTCTGTACTTATCTGTTCTAGCTTTTGTTCCAAGAAGCCATTTTGCTTGTAAAGCTCCATAGATTCTTTTTGACATGTTTCATATTTCTTTTTATGATTTTTTATCCCATCTTCATGATTTGCTTTTTGTTCTAGCAAGCTTTCAAGATTTTCAATTGCTTCTTTATTGTTTTCATATTCTTCTCTCTTAATTTCGAGTATACTCTTTTCTTGATCAAATCTTAAAACATGAGTCTTTGTTTTTTCTATTTCAAGTTTTAACTCATTGATCTCATTGAGAGCATTGTTTTTCTTCTTGGTTATTTTTTGAAACTTCTCATAATGATCTTGAAGCTGAGTTGGATTTAAACTATCGATACCTTTCGATATCTTATTGACTTTTGAATCAAGTTTATCAATGACAGCTTGTACTGGGACGATATTGTTTTTTGCTGTATATGCGTCTTTAATAAATTTACAATGAGAAAACTCTTCTCCACATGGAACTTCATCGAGCAACTTGACCTTCTTCTTCAAAAGATTAAGTCTTGTGCTTTCAGTCTCTATTTCAGACTCGAATGCGACAATGCTGTTTCGGTGTTCTTTAATAAGCTCTTGTTTTTGCTTGAGTGAATCAACATCAAACCCATCTATGAATGCAACTATCTTGTCATAGAATTTTTGTTTTTCTTCTAGTTCATGTTCGTGACCAACATTGTCTGACTTTAAAATGTCTATCTTGTTTGTTAAGTCTTGCAATTTTCTATTAACCATAGTAATATCAATTACTTGCGCTGGTATTGAAGATATTAATTTATCGCACTCAACCAGATCAGAGTTCAATTTATTTATTTTATTAGCCAGCTTCTTGCACTCTTTTTGTTTGAGAGACGTTTCAGTCTCACTCCTTGCAAGTTCTGTTCTTGCATCTTTTGCCTCTTGCACAAAATCGCGTTTAGACATTTTGCGAATCATGGCTTTAATATCAGAAGAATCATCTTTGGCCATCTTGAACTTCTTGTCAAATATTTCTAAATCAAGAAACTTAGCAAGAATTTCTTTTCTCTTTGTCGAACCTTCGCTGATATAACTTAGAGATCCAAGCTGTGAAGCCATCGATGTCATTAGAAAGTCTTCGACAGTGCCAAATATCTTCCTAATGTTTTTATCTGTCTCCATTCTACTAGTGCCGTTTAGTTCTTGTTCAATCCCAGTGGCATTATCATAAACAGTAAATTCAACATCAGTCTTAGCTTCGTTAGTAACTTTGCCTTTCAGCTTTTTTACATACTTCTTGCTGGTTCTTTCAACTGAATATGTCTTTGTGCCAATGTCAATTTGTACAAGCCCTCTACATTCTTCTTTGTTTTGATTAATCACATTATAATTCTTGCGATTGTTTTTTGAAGTTGTGTTGTACAGAGTGTACATAAGACTGTCAATGATGCTTGATTTACCAGAAAAGTTCTTTCCTAGAATACCAATAACCCCATTAAGATCATAAAAGTCGACACTATTTCCTTCATCGTAATTGAATAGATTGTCCCACTCGATTCTCTTTAGTTTCCAGTTAACATTCCTGCTAACCTCCTCCTCTTCTTCAACGAGGGTCTTGTATCTTTTATTTAGATCATATACCTTTTGTAAGACGTCTTCATCAACCTGATAGTCTTTAATATACTCCTCTATCAAACTTTCTTGTACGGCGATGTCACGAAGATCTTCTTGTATAAGAGAATTGACAGAGCCATCTAAACCTGAACGGCCGTCTGATCTACATAAATATGTAATTGCTTCTGGTTTAAATCTAACTTTTGCAACATCAATTGCCTTACGAATAACATCCAGAGGTAAGGTATTCTCAGAAACCAGCCGTAAGCGTGCCTTAGACGGGATTTTCGTGCCTTTTGGCATGCTACCCTTCGGAGTAAGATTAATCGTTATAAACGGCTTAGGATTGGCTAGTACGTGATGTTCTACCGAGAAGGTTTCTTTGTCTTCGATGTCCCATATGAGAAAGCCTTTATCGTTGGTTTCTCCGTGATTCTGTTGTACAGTGGAGCCACAATATCGAATTCGACCTTCTTTATCAAGTTGTTGGTTTGTTTTATGAATGTCTCCGAGAAAAGCATAATCGAATCTATTAAAAATAGATATGTCGTTTTCCCCATATTCCATAATCCAACCAGCATCAGTTTGACAATTCGATATGGAGCCGTGATAAAGAGCAATATTAATTTTGGTGCTGTCGGATGGATCCATCCAATTGTCAGCATCAAACACAGATAAGATATTAAGCGTAAAAGTATCATCGAGATTGACCTCCCCGGAGTTTTTAATCAACTTTAAATTCGGATTATCTAACGCATTAACAATCGGTGTTAGCGCGTCTTGTCGATATGAATTTCTTAAGTTGCCATCGTGATTCCCCAGTATTATGTATGTAGGAGCTATATTCGCCAAGTTCCTAAAAAAATCACTGCACAAATCAACGAACTCTGGACTTATTTGTGTCTTTGTATGGGCTATGTCGCCGCAATGAACGATGTAGTCAACATCTAATTCTTCAAGTTTTCTATATAGTTGCTGAAATACTGCACGATATTCTTTGTGGTATTTCAAGTTGCGGATATGGGTGTCCGCTATATGAGCAAATCGCATAAATTCTCCGGTCTAGCTTACGTGTTTATAAGCGTGTTGCTATAAACATAGTAACACTTCTTAAAAAGGTAAATTATTAATATCCTCTTTCTTCACGTTCGCGTTCCATAGAGATTTTGTCCAAAACGGCTCGAAGGAAATCTGCTGCCTCAACAAGCATGTCTGCAATATTTGAATTAGAAATCTCTTCAAAGGGGAGATCTTCTAGAATTCTTGATGCAATCTGCACATTGTTAAATAATCCTTCTATTCCAGTTGTAGCTATATCATCTAATTGCCCTACTTCTAGAGATTTTAAATCATTAACCGGGTCTGGATGGTTGTTGTTTCTTAGGGCTGGGTTGTCGCCCACTCCAGATGAGATAGCAGTGTAAGCACCGTATTCGTTTAGCGCTGTTTGAGCATCTTTTTCTAGCTCTTCGTTTATTAGTTCAACAAGTCTTTGTTTTGAAATTTTCATTTTATACTTCCTTTAGAGGATTTTGTTTTTTCTGTGATGACTGTCAGCTCTTCGGCCGGGAGATTCAATTTAATCTCGTCATCAAATTCTACATCGTAATGTGTTACAGCACCACTTTCACAGAGGGTTTGAGATAAAATTGTGCCGCGGCGCCCAGTATTATCTTCGTATACTTGATCGGCTAATTTGCCTTCAAACAATCGGTCTAATCGTTCCATCTCTTCTTTTACAATTTGTTTTAATCTTGATCTTTTTATTTCCATTATAGATTCCTCTTTTTTTGATTCATCAGTAGCGTTGGCATGCAGTGCGGCCAAGTAATTATCTACAGGGCCGTCAGTGCATCCAACTTTTTTACCAGTGTCTTTTTTATAGACACATTTGCCTTTCTTCTTATAAGGCACTAACAGCAACAACTCCGACACACAACAAGTGCGACGAGGGCTGCGGTTGACAGGCATAGCCAATTTTTCTTAGCATGAGCAACCAAAACTTTAACTAAATTTTTCATTTTAATACCTCCATAAAATGCTGTTACTAATAAATAGTCCAACTAAAAAGCAAAGGCTAAAACACTTATGGCATCATACTTTGTAGGCGCAATAACAAATAATCTTCTGATGTTATGCGTTTAGATTGAGACTTTCTATTTTTAAACTCTTCTTTTGACATCTCTCCTACATCATCATATGGAGCTATATCTGTTTTATATATTTCTATACCATATTTTAAAAGGTTCTTGATTAAGAAAGTTGCTTTCTTTTCCGCATCGGGATCAAGGGCAATATAGACTGTTGAATCGTTTTTAATAATCTCTTGAAACAACTTAGATTGTTCTCGCAACGTTGATCCTAAAATGGGAACAGAGTTTGGACCTGTAACAATAGCATCGAAGGCGCCCTCGACAATAACAAGATCTTTATCAAAATCCAGATAAAGCTCATTAAAGATAATATCTCGTTTTGCTGGAGGGTTCATATACTTTTTCCAATTATCAGTATAGGTCCTAGCAATAAAATAATTTGCATAGCCTGTTTTGCCAAATGAAGGAATGATAATACGACCTGCATATTCACCTTCTTCGCAGTATCCTATCTTCCATCTTACAAAATCTCTTTTTGTTAGTCCACGAGAAGCCAAATAATTTCTAGCCCTGAGCGAAGACATAGAAGAGTTTTTATTGGCTAAGGATATATATTCTTCTGGTAAAGGTATTTTCTGTTCTTCTTCTGCTTGCTCTTTCTCAAACAAGTTATCACCAAAAGACGAAATATCTACTTCATTTGTAAGCTCTGACCATGCAGCCAAATCCTTAAAGGATCCGTGGTTTCTAATCAGCTTACGAATTGAAATACCATGGTAATCACAGATCCAACACTTAAAAACATCCTTAGTTATATTGACAGACATCTTTCTTTTATGATGATTGCACTTAGGGCAATAAAATAATAATTCTTCGCTAGAGTTGTAGAAATTACCCAAAACTCTTCTCAGAATATTTATCTTTTTACTTTGTGACAACTTACAACCTATAATCTATTACATAAGTTATAATAACATTTTCTAGTCTGTCTAGTAAAATTTATGGTATACCTTTGGAGACATCTGGAACGACCCCTCCGCCATATAGATAAGATATCTGGTCTGCCGTAAGTTCAACATCCCACATCGATAATTCATCTATAGCACCATCCCATGGATAAGGATATGAAGCAGAACCGTTATAATTAAGCCCAATTCCAACATTATGGCTTCCTTGGCTAATCTGAGAAGGTACCGCCTCCCTTACATGAGTAGCGTCTTTCAAAGAACCATCAATGTATATACGCATTCTAGTATTTGCGCCAGAATAGGTTACAGCAACATGATGCCATTGTTCTGCTGTGAGTTCAGCACTGTCAGTTTGTAGCCAAGTTCCAGAGCCGCCGGCGGGGTGTTTCATGACAAGCCAATCTACTTTTCCGTTGCCGGCGCCGCTGTCACCTGTGCCAAGAAAAAAAGAATAATTGGATTCGGCGCCGGAACCAGGCCAACAAGAAAGAATGGCAGCAAAGCCAGAACCGAAATCATCTGCATAGACCCAGGCCGCGATGGTCATAGCAATATTAGGTTTAAGCGTGGTGCTTGTCCCTAAATCAATATAATCTCCGGTGCCGTCAAATTCAACAGCATAAGGTCCATTTTTATATTTAGTAGATGTCCATGATGCGTCACCGCCTAAAGTTCCATTCAGATTGTTGCCGGCACTAGAAGAGTCGCTAGCTGTTGTGCCTGACCCGTCGTTCATTTTAAGATATACAATTGGAGACGGAGTATATATACTGCTCTGATATTGTACAGTTGTGTTTCCTCGTACTATCATGTTTCCATCAATTTGACTCATAATTATTTTCTCCTATGGTATACCAACAGATAAATCAGGTGGTGAGCCGGCTCCATAAATATAAGAAATTTGGTCTGCTGTAAGCTCTACATTCCAAATAGAGAACTCGTCCATATATCCATCCCAATATTGACGATTCGCAACAGAACCTGCCAGATTGGCTCCTAAAGACAATTTTGCTGTGCCTTGATTTATAGAAGAAGGTACTGTCCCTGTAAGCGTAGCCGTTTTTAGATCTCCGTCGACATAAATACGCATTCTATTGTCTCCACCTGAATAAGTACATACAATGTGATGCCAAGTGTCGACAGACATTTCTGCGCTGTTGGTCATCAAGACTGTTCCAGAGCCAGTGTTAGATGCCTGCATAACAAAAAATCTAACTTGACCCGTACCATTTCCCGTTAAAATAGTGTAAGAATAAGAAGGTGAACCTGCGCCAGTTGGGAATTTTGAAACCATTCTGGTGTATCCTGTAAAAGAATTTGCTCTTGCCCAGTAAGAAATTGTAAAGGCAGTGTTTGGCACCAAAGTAGTACTGTTACCCATATCTATATAATCAGAGTCTCCATCGAATGCTACCGCATATGGCCCATTCTTGAATACAGTCGACCAAGAAGCTGTACCTCCTAATGTACCGTCAAGATCATTGCCGGCGTTTGAAGAATCTGCGGCGGTTGAACCTGTTCCTTCGTTCATTCTCAAATAGACCACTGGTGGTGGTAAATATATATCACTCTTATACTGAGACTTAATGCCTCCTTGTACAGTTAAATTGCCATCGACCTGACTCATGAATAACTCCTCCCTTGTCTACAACATTATAACTTGTTGTACATTATTAATTAGAAGAAATATTAACAAAAGACTTACGCTGGTGACTTTTTATTGTTTTTGTATGCTGCTCTTGCAACAACCCAGCTATCAGCTTTATCATAACAGTGTGGCTTAATATTGTCGTGCTTTGTTTTCTCTATCACAATTTCAGGAATATTTTCAACGACATACTTGATTACAACTTCTTTTGCTTTTGTCCCTCTTGGCACTGTAATCCCACATAATTTTCTGGCCGATGTCGCTGCTATATATTCTGGTTCTGTCTGCAGTATTCTATATACCAACCATGACACCACCCCATTAAAACGAGCGAGAGTTGACAAAGTTTTAGCCGAGGAGAATCCAGATCTGAAACTTTGGAGAGATTGCTCGATACATACTCTTTCGATTCCGAAACTGTCACTACGAAGCTCACTAATACGTTTTTCAATATACTCGGCCTTCTTAAAGAAGTCTTTATACTTTCTCGTATCCCATGCCTCATTATAAATAATCTTTCCTTCATTATTTAATACTGTCGCACCAGTAATGCTTGTACTTACATCTAGTCCTAAAATCATATATCAAGTTTTATTTTAAAAGTGAAGTCCCTATCTTCTTTCTTTTTAACTGGATTTGCTAATTTAGCAATACCAACTAAATTCTTATCCTTATCATATATGCCTATCTTAGAAATGTAAACCTGTTTTTCAAAATCTTCTTGATAATTTTTAAATTGGCTCTTTGTTGTATTTTTAATTTTTACTTTCTCGTACTCAACATATCTTCTCTTGCTTGTCTCTGGTCCTTTTTGCGAACTTCCTGTCAAGCTGCTTTGGTAATCCAAGTAAGTTAAATTATTAGAATGGTTAAGAACGCCCTTTGGCGCATGAGCAAACATCGTCATGGTATTAACGTGATTAGTGCCTTCAAAATCTATTGAGAAGCTTGAGGATGGGCAAAATACAGGCTGTGTTAGCCATGTTCCGTAAGATCCGCTCATCGCATCAGAGTCGGCAGCGGTTGGTGCAGAGCCTGAATTATATATTGTGGTTTCTCGCATGGAAGCACCCCAGTAAAGCCAACTAGGGGAGTCCGCAGCGACTTTTAGATCCTCAGATATATATTTTTCAGTATGTGGAGGATCCATGGCTGTGCCGGCCGCAGTCAAATCGTGACTAGCTGTAAGAAGCAAAACACCTTCGTTGTACAGAACAACACCAGCTACAGAGCCACTGCCGTTACTACCTGTAGGTCCAACCTGGACTAGTTCTCCATTTCTTTTAATATCGCCAAGTTCTCCGATTAATGTACCGGTTACATAAAATTTAAGAAAGACAGTGCCTTTTTTAATTGACGAGCCATAGAAAATAGATGGAATGTTAATCATATTGAGACGAACTTTACCAAAATTTCTCTCACCATCTTTTCTTACATGGGAAATATATTTGTAATGAGGACTAAGATATGAATAATAGTTTAGTGTATTTTTAAGTGCTTCTAGATGCCTGCGGCGCCTGCCTTTTGAATCATAAACTAAATTTGTACCTGCAGACGGGGGTCCTCCAAGTGGAAAATCGTTTTCATTGTTATACCAAACAGATCCCGAAAAGAAAACGTTTTTAACACCTTTACCGCTTTCTCCGCTGAACATGGACTTATATAAACTTTTAGCTACTCCTGGTCCCCACCATTGATTTAATTGATTTCTGCCATCTGTTGTTCCAGACATAACAACTTGTGTTACGGTGCCATTGGGAAGGCGATTTGCTCTACCTCCTGTTTCAGTAATGATAGGAAAGTCGAATGGCTCATGCCCACCAGTGCTTCTATAATCGTTTCCCCCATAATTATAAAAGATTCTGGTTATACTAGACGTTAAAGGATAACTACCAACAAGAGTATCTCCTTGATCATAGTCTTTGAAATACTTATCTTGTCCGATGTTTTTAAATGATACAAGATCTCCGACGTCTTTAACTCGAAATGGTGTTATTAAAGATATATCAGTGCCGTCTGCATTTGTGCCTTGTCCGTAACGACGATTGACGTTTGCCTCGAAGAGATTTAAATAACCGCTTTTTTGATCAGGGCGTGCACCAGTTACACCGCCAGGATCAGATAATGCCCCTCTTCGAGGCACGGAGGCGCTTTGATTATTATAGAAAACAGAACCACTCCAAATAGAAAACGCACTTTTAGGATGAGCTTTGACTATATTAAAGAATTTATCATTTTTTTCAAATTTGTAGAAAGGCATGTTTTCATTCTTCTTCTTCTTTAATAATCTAATCTCACTCTCAAAGTCATCTCATTATTCGGAGTTTTCTTGAGAGGTTCTGAAAGTTTTCCTACGGCCAACAATTCGTTATTAGCTCCGTAAAGCCCAATTGTTGTCACATATGATACTGGATTGTCTACAGCATTTTCTTTCACAACAACCTTGCTAGAGGATACATATGTTGGATTCGTACTGTAGTTAAAATCAGTATTATTGACACGACAGAAATAAAGTGTTGAGTGAAGTTCTGTCGTATTATTAAATTGCATGTTATAGATTCTGTTTCTTAGTCCATCTGCCGCTCCAGAAATGGTTGTACCAGTGAGGTGAGCTTTCATGTGCGGACCAGCATTAGCTGCAGTACCGGAACCAACTAAGTCAATTCCTCGTGTTCCATCATCAACAGAGGCACTTAATAAGGCTTCGGATCCACCAATTGATTGAAAGATAGAGGCAGTAAGAACTACAATACCAGCTTGATAATAAATCAATCCAACACTAACACCATTCTTATCAGCATTACCAGAGTTGTGATTAATCGGTCCACCTGCTCCACCAGCATTTGTTGTAAGATTTCTAGCTTTAAGAATTGCGTATTCTCCTGCTGGTGAATTAATTTTAAAATTACCATCGGCGCCTGCAGCATGAGCATCGTCAATTCTAATTCGAGCTTTCCGGAAAGGTTTCCAGAAATTACCACTTACTCCAAGATCTAATTTAAAAGATCCTTTCTTGATTTCATCTTTTATCAGTAAGCGCGAGAACGTAATGAAATAAGCTTCATTAATTTTATCAGTTGTTGTAGTTTCATCACCGTCTTTATCAAATCTCTTGATAATTTTCGAAGACCCAGTAGCCTCGTATCCAACTAGTTGCTGTGCAAATGTATTGTAAATATTGATTTTTTTAGCGTTGTGTTTATTAGCAGATGCGGAAACCGGAGATTGAGATGAATATCCCAAAGAAATATCAAACAAGTGATTTGCAGAAGAACTCAAATATGGATAGTCATATACAGACTGGAACATATTGTGAGAGTAATTTTTAATATTTCCTTCGACAGGATAAGCTGGTAGATAAGTACCCGATACGATTGATCCGGTTACCGGAATCGATTCGTGTAATAAAGTTCTTGTGTTTTGGATATCTCCATTTCCAAAAGTTTTAAAAGTAGATGCCATCTTAAATCTCCATATTTATTTTACAGTGATGAGTCATATTTGATAAATCTCACAGGCACGTCGATTGAATAACCTGTTGTGAGAGCAGTGACTCGAATCAACGTATCAATGTGTCTAACATTGAATGTTGCACCGGCCGAGTCAGTAAAGGTGCTTGTTCCGCCTAATCTCTTAAATAAGAAATAGTTTGTATCTGATTGAAGATCAAGCGTTGTTGCTAGCTTAAATTGAATCTTGGAACCTGGTGGTCCAGATAAAACACTTTCTGTGTCTGTAGCTTGAGTTAATATCTCTTCTCGTGATTGTCCAAGAACGTCACTCACAAAACCACCAGTGGAAGTCAATGTGCCGCCGCGATCTCTTGTACTAGAAAGAAGGTAAGTAGCAATGTTATCGTCATCAACGAATCTTAAATTAGGTCGTTGATTTCCATTAAGGCTTACTGGAAAGCCTAATCTATTATCCATCTCAATTGTGTATTGAGTCTCAAGTTGATCTGGTGACAGTCTTCTATCTTTCGGAAGCTCTGTTGTATCCAGCCCTTGATCAATACGAACATAGGAAGGGCGACGTGAAGGATTAACTCCATTCAATACGCCAGGTTGAGCATTTACAGTACCAATTTTATTCATTGTTGTTTGGTCTGTAGCGATAACGTAAAGACCAGAAGTTGCAGAATCTGTGGATAATTTTGTATTTTTGCCATCTGCCACAGTATTCTTTTTCAAAATAGGCATGTAAAGAATATTGGGATCTGAATATGAAACTAATTTTGATTTTAAACTAACGGAGTTGTTGGTTATGGCTTCTAAGACAGGAGTCTGTAAAATCTCAAGATCATAATATGCTGATCCTGATGGATGATTCTTGTTGTAGAGACCGTAATCGATTTCGTCGTCAGATAGCGCAAAAGATACAATCTTAAAAGTGCCATCGCCCCTTGCTAGTGCGAGTCGACCGGCGTCGGTCAACACAGCATCTAAAATTATGTCGCCTGAATTGTCTAAAAATGCCATTGTGTAGCTCCTATATTCACTAATTATTAATTAGTTTCAAATATTTATTTGTATTTATAAATAGTGTATTAACAAAACGTTACCAACGATTTTGATTAATTATCATCTTGATCGGGAACATTTTCATTCTTACCTTGATGAGATGGGTCATAAGGAAAGTGTGTATGTTTGAAATTTAAATTTAGATCTATTTTACGCCCTGTTGACTTAGATGTTAACCTAATTTTAATTTTTCTATTTTTAAGTGTCGAAACCCCATCACTAATTTTCGACCCAATTATAAACCTGCTTTCGGGGGCGCTTGAGCCGAAAGTTGGGAACTCATTTTTTTTCACTGAATAGTTTTCAGAATATTTATTCCACTCGTCCGTAAACTTCTGTGTGAGTTCTCCTGTATCAGGATCTTCTAGATTCAATTTGTGTGCATCTTGTGATAAGAGCTTTTCTAAATTAGAAATCTGTGATTGGTTTCTGGATGGTTTTATGTGAATATATCTTCTAAAAGTTCTTTTGTTTGGATACGATTCTCCTACAAAAAATTCATTGATTGAATGAACTTTTATTACAGGATATATGGCCACATCAGTAGATCCATCGGTTAAGGATACCAATTCTATTTCATATATGTTTGAGGGATTCGATATTCCCCCATGAACATCAACAGTTCTGAATAAGTAATAGTACTTTTGATTTAGAGACATTACTTCATTGTAGTGGGTTGCGTCTAAATCAGTACTCAGCAAAGTATATGCATTGGCAAAATCTCCAATAGCTGTTGGCTTTTCGTCTAGACGATAAATTCTATATCCAGCCACAGGATCATCGCTTGTAAAGTATATTTTGCCAACATCTTCCCCTTTGGGACTTTGTGATTCTAATACTTTTGCATAATAATCTTTATCAGATTCTTCAATTGGAATCGGTTTTCTAAAGCCACTATTGTTATCATTCTTTAACAAGATTTTGACAGAGCCAGGAACCTCTGTTGAAGGAATGAATTCGGGTAGCGGAGGAAGTGGTGGAGGCGAGGTGACTGATGTTCTACCTAAATTGCCATAGGGAACTTCTGCTATTATTACAGATGGCTCCACAACCATTTCCATGGTCGACTCAAAATAGCTTTCATTTCCATCTTCAACAATTTTTGGTGAAGTTAAATTTCTATAGAAATATTTTTTACCAATAACTGCAGTTATTAAATGAGCTTTGTAGAAATATCTCTTTCCATATTTTACATGAGTATCAAGATAATCGATTGTCCATGACGGAAAAGAATTTTTAAACGAACCTTCGATAAATTGAAATTTAGAATTGTTAGGAAAGTATACATTTTGAATTGGATTTTCGACAGGATTGCCAGACGCATCAATTTCATGTTTGGATATTCTTAGTCCTAATATTTCATTATATGATTTAAATTGAGCATGTGGATCATCAGATGTAATAACAGCTGCGCCATTATTAAAATCATATTTCATTGTAATGGTATCTTTAAAAATATAGTTTACAAAATTGTATATATCTTGTGAGAAGTAATCGGCCATTAAAGGTTTACTGACGCCTGATTCTGGCGAATAGTTTGGATCCAATTCATCAATTGCTGCGCCTGCGTTGGCAGGATTCGCTATTTTTCCCTCAACAAATTCATCCCCCTCACCTAATTCCCTATTAATACCTACAGAAGCATATCTTTGTGATTTAGTAAGTTCTAAATGTATGTTATACCCGGCGCCTTCTTCTGGTGAATAATTTGGATCTGTTGGATCAAGCGCTGAGCCGGGTACGTCATAAACAAAATCACCATTAGGATCTTTAAATTCTTTTACAAACTCTTTAAAATCAATGACCTTGGCATTAAAGGGAAGTTCTAAGATGCTCTGATTGGATGCTTTATCATAATCAAGTGGCGTATAATTTGTTATAGAATCATAATATTCATTCTCTTGGTTTAGGGTTCTAGGATATAACTTCTCTAATGCATAAAAAGAGTTTTGTTGTTCACCTAAAACAACAGGTCTGAAATATGGTTGTGACGTTGTTTCGGCAAATTTATCAAATATGTTTTCAAACAAAGTATACTTCTTCAATGTCTTTTTGATTGTATCAATCCCACCATAAGATTTTTGCCAACCAAAACCAGAATTAATATTTGGTATATTTTCAATTTTAATTCTACTACTCATAGGAAATAAATTTTGAGTATTGTTATAATCCATTAATTCAGGCTGTCTAAAAAAGATGTTCTTGTATTTGTGCTCAAGAAGCTTTCTAACATTTTTTGTTATTTCTGTTGTATATGGTGTAGGTGCCGGCTTAACTTCGTCTACTACAATTGGATCTGAAGGGAACGTTGACTCTACTGTCCACTTTAGAAAATATTGCTTAAGGGCGGAATCTTTTTCTTTCTTATATTGACCTTCATATAGTGTGTCTAAATCAGCGTCCAAAGCATTGCCATGCATCCTTCTTTCAAATTGTGCTATGTCAGAAAAAGGCTCATGTATAGAGGGAGCATAATTAACAAATTGAGCGTTAATACTTGAAGGAGTATTATTAGCATATTGATCTCCTGTTGCAGTGCTTGTTCGAGTAGAAGGTGTGTTACTTCCCCCTAAGAACATGTTACATTTCGGATCGTCCCAAAAGAATGTCTTTGCCTGCTCTAAAGAAGAAAACAAGTTGTTTAAATCAGAATTATGTATCTCGTCGATAAAATTATAAATGTAAGGAAAGGATGTTTCTTGATAGTTTTCTATATTGCTGTCTGTATATTCTTCATACTCAGGAACATGAAACGAATAGAAAGATGATAAGTCTTTAGCAGGACTAGAATTTCCTAATAAATCTTGATTCTCTAAAGCAATTTCAGGTCTGGCCGGCAACACTTGCTTAAACGAATGATCATAATACCTTGTGCTAAAAAGCTTCTTTGGTATCATTCCATCGGAGGAAAAAGGAATAAGCTGAGTGCCATATGGGGTCTCTACTTCGACAAGAGGATCATTTTGTTGCCCTTCTACATCTCCTCCGAAAAGACTGAAGCGCCAAACATTAAGAGATTTGTTTTCCTGCGTCACAGGCTTTATAAGATCTTGTCCGAGAGCATTTTTATATTTAAGTGTACTAGACCTGATAACAACTGGATATACTTTGAATATATCATTAAATTCAAAACAACCTCCAAGATTCTCATCTTCTTCTGTTGGTTGCCCAAAGGTAATACTAATACCTTTTTTAGCGAACTCGTTATCTTTAGGAGCATCATTGTTTTGAGAACTATAGTAATATCCCCTACCAGTCGCAAGAGAGTCTCCGGATACAGGCTTTCCTTTCCCGTGACCAAACAAATTTGTGCTTATATAACTTCTCTCAATAGACATTAATAGCCTCCTCCACCTCTATTGCCACCGGTACCTCGTCCCATATTTCCGCCTGAGCGTGGAGTATTGCCTCTCTGTGGTTGGGGTGCGCTCTCTGCGCTTCCTACTCTGGAGTCTCTATTTCGAGATGTGATATCCGCTGGTCTGGGACGATTCTTTCTTTCGATACTAGTTCGGCCAGATCTAATTTGTGAATTAAACATATATTCTGGCTGTATGCCACTTCTATACGTTTTATCGGCATCTCTGACAACTTTTTGTACTCTTTTGGATATTCTTGTCTTTAACTTAGAATCTTTTCCAGGGGCAGTGGTATTTCCTCTTATTATAAAATATTCATTGTATATTGGCAGGTCTAAAGTTTCTGGATAAGTACCTAATAACATTGGATTTCTGTACCGCACAAGTCGACACAAAGTAGTACTTCTATTAACAATATTGCTCCACACATCTGGTGTTACTGGACGCCAAGAAGGCATTTTCATGTTGGCATCGTTATTTGACATACTATGCCCAACATATGCTTGTAGTTCTACTAGTTGTCCATGCATCAACCAGAACATTATAAACTTACTAGCATCTTGTAAGGGGTTAAAATTGGAAGCAAACAACTCTCTTCTAAAATTGTTTTTTGATACATTACCAACACCTTGATGCAATAAAGACTTTAATTGCATTGGCATCTCTTTTATAATTCTTTGCTTTTCCGGAGATACTTGATTTGCTTGTCTTTTTTGTAATTTAGATGTTCTGCTAGTGTCAATAACTTCAGATCTAGAAGTTCCTTGACTCTTGACACCATCAAGAAATGCGATGATATTTTCAGGATTTCTCAAGTTCCATCTTTCTAAATCCTTAACAGGTTCTAGTGTTTTTAAATAATGGGCGCCAAGAAGTGATAACATTATTCCAGTTCCGGCCGTTTGGGTTTCCGCCCCTCTTCGAAGGTTGTTATTATTAGATTTATATCTACTGTCGCTTTCACGATTAATCATATCAATTATTTCTTGATCGTCCGTAATATCTTTATTAATAATAATTTTAGTTGTTTTGCCAAAATAATCATCGGCAATATTGTAATTCGAACTTTCTAATTCTGATACCGGATCTCTATTAGCGACTCTGTTAACATCTCTAAATGCCAAGTAAGAATCTAGCTTTTGCGAATAAGAATATCTTGTGTAGTCTGTCATGTTATTTTCTTCTTGTGCCATATTATATCCCATGATATCTAATAAGAGCGCTGTGTTTTTATTTTTATTAAAAATGTTTTCTTCTTCATCAATTAGGTTTAATTTTTTATTTCCACCGAGTGTTACAAATGAAGGTGCAAAAAATTGATATTTATTTGACAATGCAAAATCTCTATTCGTGTAAATTTTATCATCAACCTTTAAAGATAGGACTGGATCTTCTGATTTATAGTATCTTAATGTTTCAATTTGTGATCTGCTAATTATATCAGAAGCATTATATGTTTTTAAGCCTTCTGCACTATCGCCAGAATCGAAATAATCATAACCATAATTTGGATCCAGTGAAGCATTGACGATTTCAGATGTTACATTATTATTACTATATCCTTTATACGAGGCGCCAAAGTATTTTTCTAACTTAAATACTGCAACTTTAGGAGAAGCTTCTTTTTTAGTGCGCAGCGCAGAGGTTATCTTCTTCCTTCTCGTGTCGTTAGAATCAAACAACATCTTACTTCTGATCTTATTTGCGCACTCTATCATCATTGTCATAACAAAATCCATATCTTTTGGATTATTACTTATTGGACACGACAAAGAGAATAAAGACTTGACTAAATTAGATTGTAATTCTTCGGTGAGTGCAGAATTATGTCCCATGAACAAATTTATAATCTGAACGAACTGAGTTATTAAGTTTGACCATGGTGTAGTTCCGGATGAGCTGTAATTAACCAGCGACGAAACCGACATAAAGCTTTGTGTATATTTTTTATTATATTTGTTGTAGCCGGCCATTCTTGCTATATTTGCTAATGAATCATAATTTCTAATAGCGCTCTCAAAATTATATAATCTTGAAATTAGATAATTTTGTGTTCTGTCTTCAATATCTAATTCTATTCCATATTGATATAAACCCTCTGTAACTTTTGCAATTTGCTTGTCGCTTATATGTAAAAAGAGAACATCGCCTGCAGAACCCAAAGATAAATCAATCTTATCGATTGTGCCAACGGTTTCCTTTGTATATCTGTCTTCTGTGGCTGCTTTGATATTTACACTGCCGGCTTTTGTTAAAAGAGGTCTGTTATAAGCCTCGACGACGACATGTTCATCATATGAACCATCTGGATTGACAAATGGTGTCATTTTTACTCCGCCGAGACGATCAAAACTAGTTTTGTTGTTGTCAATTCGACGTCGAATTATTTTTAATTTTCTTAATTTAGAGGCGCCAAGGATGGTCTCTACAATTGTATTGTCTGTGTTTTGAAACAACTTTGCATAATGACTGTAGTTTTTAAATATCTTTTCCATTTTTATACCAAAAACCATATCAACTACACCGTTTTGACTTCGATTTAGGTATAAGTCTGTAAAAAACACATCATCATTTTTCTTATTATATGTCACTCTGGATTTAGATCTGCCGGATCCTTTGATCGCATCTTTATCAGAATCTTTAAAAGAAATATCAATTTTTTTAAATTTTTCAAATATTCTATAATCTACAATTTTAGTATTTGGAACAACTTTAGTTGTCAATTTTTGATTTGGTCCAGTATTTTTTGTTAGTCCGGTAAAAACCTCACCGGTTTCTTTATGATATATTGGTCCAAAATAAGCATCTCCAGTATCTTCAACAGAATAATATTTTGATTTCTTTACAGTCTTGCTTTTATTTATAACTTGTTCTACTGCCAATCTCCCTAAAGATGAAAGCAGAGGTATCTTGCTTCTTTTGTTACGATTTCCATCTGTAAGATTTGGATCATAATAGCATGCTGCAAAATAAGTTAAGTGAGGTGGCGCATCATTTGGAATAGAAAAAATTATCTGATATGGTATATCATATACTCTATAATCACTTGTTTCTGTTGTCAAATAATTTTCTATTTTAAAGTTGTTTGATTGTCTGAGAGGTATATCTTTGCATATGACACTAGTTGCGGCGCCATGGGCGGCAGTTTTAGAGATATTATCATAGTAGCCACCAGGATAAATCTGTCTTGGTGCACGAGATATTTCTTTTGTGGACGCTTCTGACAAGCTTTGCACTACTCTTATTTTCAAGTTTCTGCTTATTTTAGAGCCATTAAACCAAGATGTGCGCTGTGAAGAATTTACAACTTCTTTAATATATAAATTTACTGTCACAATTAATTGTGATCCTTCTTCACTCTTAACTCTAGAAGCAAAGTCATCGTTATAGCGATCTGATGTTCTCCTATCAGATGTGACTCTATTGTTTCGAGTATTTTCTCTCTCTTTTATAGAATCGTAACCTTTTGATATTCTTATATTTCCTATAAAGACGTCAGGTACTGATTGTCCAAATCTGTTTGATACAACACTCATTAACAAATTTCTCCTGTATCTTCAAGGGAATCTCCATACATATCTGAATCGGTGATATCTGCAGAGAACACTTCAACATCTTCACAATCAATTTCAACATCAGAAAATAAGTTCTTTGCTTTTAATTCTGCTCTGGTATTGCATATTACATCTTCAGATATCTCTTCATCGAAAGTAATTTCCAAAAAGTTAGCCAAAATATTTTGCATTTGAGGTGGTAAATAAACTTTATTTTTCTCCTCATCATTAACATAGGGAGCATAAAACGCATTTTCTGCTTTTGTTTCCGGGTTGAAATATAATTTAATCCACCTTTCAGTGTCTAATCCTGAATCTTCAATAAAGAAAGCCTCCACTTCATAATTTTCTTTTCCGTAAGGAGTGTTTTCTTCTTCTACTTCTAGTATAATCTCTCCCCGCTTTATCTCATAATAAGTTCCATCTTCAAAAGGAATAATTTCGTCGGCGCCGATGTGTGCTAATGCGTTGTTGACTGCAATAGCTTGAGTAATATCTTTGGCAAAATTTATGTCATACTTTTCTATTGTTGTAAAATTACACTCTAATTCAATTTGAGGTATTTTTAGTGTAGGAAATCGATTCGTATATAGTTGATCAACAGAACTGCTAATTTGTCCTTTGTAACACTGAATATCCCAAGACGGAGCGAATTGATTGCCTAAGTCTGAAGTGCCGATTGGTTCTTGCATAATGTAATTGTTGAGAATACCAAACTCGTTATTGTAGCTGTAAGTCGCGCCCAGGACTTCTTTCATTCCCGCTTCATCTGGATCCATAAGTCCTGAATCGAAGGCGCCTTGAATGATTATATCTTTAAGATTATTCGCAAAATCTGGGAGGGTAGGTTGACCAAAGCCGGCATTACCAGCTTGAGCGGGGCCGGCGCCGTAAATATCTTTAGGGTCAAAATTAATATCTTCATTCAGAACATATTTTGTACCAGATCGATCTTTCTTTTCCAATCTTGTAAAATTATACTGGGCTTTTAATCTTGGTGTTTCTTCTTTGATTCTTTTAGCAATGTAGTTTTGTTCTTCGTCAGGAGATCCGGCATATCTTGCATCATATAGAATATCATCGTCAAAAAAAGCATAGTATTCCGGCTCTAGCTTTCCTTGAGCTAGGAGCTTTTTACCATGAGAAGTTAGTTGAATATCAAATACTTCTTGTTTTTGATCAAAAAATGACATTTATATTACCTTTTTGTCCTTTTATTGCCTCTTTCGTTTAGCTTTTTAACAGATGGAGCTTTTGGACTTCGACGTCGTTTGGTATTCGGACGATCGTTATC